>Ga0210410_10000088_pt1 | contig 153786 bp, 124 predicted proteins | sample IncBWC4MmetaG_FD_161058 | JGI IMG/M metagenome (GOLD analysis project Ga0210410, IMG submission 161058) | Forest soil microbial communities from Barre Woods Harvard Forest LTER site, Petersham, Massachusetts, United States - Inc-BW-C-4-M | ecosystem: Environmental > Terrestrial > Soil >...
CAGGATTTTCTCGGGTTACGCCGCCATCGCCAGCGAAATCTTTCCGGGCGAAATTCGCGCGACGGCCATGGGGCTTACCTATAACATAGGCCGGGGTCTCTCTGCCGTCGCGCCTTTTGTGGTCGGACTGCTTGCAAGGCACTATGGCATCGGGGGAGCGCTGTTCCTGCCGGCGGCCGCATTCCTCGGCGCGGCTCTGCTTGCACTGGCTTTGCCGGAAACGCGGGGCCGGCAACTCGAGTAATTACGCCGCGCCGGCGTGTTTCTGTGCGTATACTTCACCGGCCCGCAATGTAAATTTCATCGGCAGGTACTGCGTGCGCGCTAGCGTCTTCTGCAAATCCAAATCGTCCGTGTAAACGCGCTTCGGAATTCGCCGGTACATGAGGTTGAATTCGAGCGGTTCTTTCCGGAAGGGGAAGGGCGCAAGCACAACTTGATTACCTTCCTCGGCCCGTACTTCCCAATCCACTTCGTACCCGGAATCGTTCTTCGGCACCGCATCGATCGTCGCTTCTTCCAGCGTTCCCAGGCAGAAGTACAGCGATAGGCGATCCAATGCTTCGAGCCGCTGATAGTTTGCTTGGAGCGTCTTCTCCTCCGAGTGTTCTTTTGTTACTGCATTGGCGCGGACGTCCACCTTTAGCCGGAGTTGCTGTAGACGCAGTTGTTGTACAAAGTCACTGACCAGCTGCGATTCGTCAGATTTGACGTACTTCGCAGAGAATCCCGGCATCGTGGCTCGCGTTCGGTCATAGAGTCCCGCGCAATGCATGCTCACCAGCAATCCGGCGTAATGATCGATTTTGACCAGGCGCTCGATTCCCCGGTGATAGAGCGCCATGTGTTCTTCGGTTGGTATGGAAGTAAAGGTGTAAGGCAGGCGCGTCTTCAAATCCAGGCTGGGAACAAGTTCCCACTCGCGCCAACCGTTGTCATGTTCCCCGGCCGCCAAACAGAAGGATTCGAACGGCTCGGGCCTCGTGAAATCGCAGTTCCCCCATTCGCGCGCGAAGAAGCCGCACAATGCCGCATGGTCGCTCTGTCGGATCACCACCAGGTGATCGCCCTTTTCTTGAATAATCATCGCGCCGTTACCAACTGCAGCGATCCACCGAATTTCGTCGTTCGCAACATCGGCCAGGAAGCTCGACCGAGGGGTGGCCGGGCGTTCCTTTTTTCCTTACTTTGCTATTATGCGCCTGTGCGAAAGGTTCTTCCACAGAGACATTCGGTACCTAAATGCCTGTGAAGCATAGTACGGCCTCTTACTCAGAGCAAACTCCGCACTGCGAATCCAGCAGATTCCCTGCTGGACCGCGTATAATCCCGGCTAAACCCTTGCGCATGGCGCCTAGCCTGTCTGGCGCAATGATGGAGGCCGTCTTATGGTCAACCGTTACGACGCGATCGTTATCGGAGGCGGGCACAACGGCCTGGTGGCGGGGGCCTACCTGGCTCGCGCCGGAGCGAAAACTGTAGTCGTGGAAGCCCGGCACAAAACCGGCGGCGCCGCTTCCAGCGACACTCCCTGGCCGGAGGCTCCGGAATTCAAGGTGACCACCTACTCCTACGTCATGAGTCTGATGCCGGATCACATCGTCAACGATCTAAACCTGAAGCAGCACGGCTACAAACTCCATCCCATTGGTCCTTACTATCAAGCTTGGCCCGACGGCTCCTCGCTGAAGATCTACCAGGACGACGCCAAGGCGAATTACGAAAACATCGCGCGCTTCTCGAAGCGCGACGCAGAAAATCTTCCCAAATGGGATGCCTGGATGCACGGCATCGCGGAAGTCTTGGGGCCTCTCCTGATGGCGGTCCCTCCCCGTCTCGGTTCAAAGCGCCCCAGCGACCTGCTTCAACAACTGCGTACCGTCTGGAAGCTTCGCGGCCTCGACGTACGCGGAGTGGGAGACGTTACTCGCCTCTTTACCATGAGCATCACCGACCTGCTGAACGACTGGTTCGAATCAGAGCAGGTGAAGACAGTTCTAATGGTCAACGGAATCATTGGCGCATGGGCGGGACCCGACGAGCCCGGCACTGCTTACGTCATGCTGCATCACTCCGTGGGGGACGTAGGCGACGGCCACTTGGGCAACTGGGCCTTTGTGGAAGGAGGTATGGGCGGGGTGTCGGAGGCCATCCGGCGTTCCGCCGAACATTTCGGTTGCGAAGTTCGCGTCAACGCGCCGGTGGAAAAAATTCTGGTCAAGAACGGGCGCGCCGTAGGCGTTGCCCTGAAAAGCGGAGAAGAACTACACGCTTCTGTCATCGTTACATCCATCCATCCCAAAATCACGTTCCTGAAACACATCGACCGCAGCGAATTGCCCGCCGACTTTGTTTTGGACATGGAACGCTGGAAGTCGCGCAGCGGCGTGGTGAAAATCAATCTTGCCCTTGCCGAACTCCCAAACTTCAAGGCCAATCCGGGCACGAATTCGCAAGATCATCACACAGGTTCAATCGAACTGTGTCTCTCCACTCAATATGCGGAGACCGCGTTTCAAGAAGCTAAGAGCGGCAGAGCCGCGCAACACCCCTTCTCCGAAGCAACCATCCCAACCGTTTGGGATTCCACGCTCGCGCCTAAGGGCAAGCACATCATGTCGATGTTCACGCAGTGGGTGCCGTGCCAATGGGCGCAAACTCCGCAGCGCCAGGAATTGGGAGCCTACGCGGATCGCGTGATTGACGCCTACAACGAGCTTGCACCCAACCTTAAATCTGCCATCCTTCATCGCCAAGTCATAGGCCCTTATGAAATGGAGCAAGAACTCGGAATGCTCGGTGGAAACATTTTTCATGGCGAGCTGTCCGCCGAGCAGCTCTTCCACATGCGCCCGGCACCGGGTTATTCGGATTTTCGCTCCCCCATTCGCGGGCTTTACCAGGCCAGCTCGGCGACTCACGGCGGAGGCGGCGTCTCGGGCATCCCTGCTTATCAAGCGGTGAAGCAAATCCATAAGGACCGCGCGCTGAAAAGGTGAAGCCTTCGAGCATCTACGACAGGCCACCGCGCGTTTCCGCAATCTTGCGCCGCAGGAAATACAAGGCAACGCCAACGGCCACAACCCCGCCGATGACCATTAGCTGTATCGGATAAGACCGCCAGTCGCGCAGCGTCGCAAATATCAGAAGCACACCGAAGGCAAACGGCGCTACGCATACATATCCCAGGCCCAGCCAACCGCCAGGCACTCGGAAGCTGCGGTGCGCGTGAGGCTGCCGGAAGCGCAAGACAATCAGCGTCAGAAATTCAAGCGTAAGTGCGCCTGCGTAGAGCAAACACTGGATGACGGCGAGGCTCCCGAAAGAAAATGCCACGAAGATAGCCGTGATCGCGCTGAAGCAATAGATGGCCGTTCTTGGAACAGTCGCGCCGCGCGGCACCCTGGCTAGAAAGCTGGGAAGCCAGCCGTCGCAGGCCAGCACATAAGGTAAGCGGGAAATATAGAGCAATTGCGCGTTGTACAGTCCGAAGACCGAGACAAGCCCCGCGGCCGCAATCAAGCTGCCCAGCCAACGGCCGCCAATCAACCGCGCAATGACCGGCCAGCCGGCATCGGAACTCCAGATGCCGGGCGAGGTCGTCGCGCTGATTCCCGCGAGCACGGGTAGCACATAACAGAGAACGAGCATCAGCAAAGCAAGGAGCAGAGCGCGCGGATAGTTGCGCTGCGGCTTATCCACTTCGCCAGCGTAGGTCGAGGCGTTTTCCCAGCCCGAGCAGTCGAAGACAATAACGGACAGGCCGAGGAGCAACGCTCCTTTGTGGTTCGAAGCAAGGTCGTTTCGAATGGCATCCATGGCCAAACCCGGCGCGGGACCTCCCTTGAGCCACACCAAGAGCATGACCACAAAAGCCCCCAGCACAAGGTAGGTACTGACCTCGGCCGACTGGCCCACTTCGCGGGCGCCGCGCAAATTCAGCACCATCCCGAACACGATAACGAGCACCCCGATCAGCCAGCGGACCGCCCAGGCCTGCACCAGGTGATCGGCGCTTGCCGCGGGCGAAAGTGCGGGAATGAAAAACGAGAGGTAGCCCACGAAGAGCACTGGATAGATTGCGAGCCAAGCGATGGCGCACGTTATCGTCCAGCACGTCTGCTGCACCGCCCAGAAGGACCCAAAGGTCTTGCGTGTCCAAACGTAGTAGCCGCCTTCCTCCGGCATCAATGCCGTGAGCTCCGCGGCCATCAGGGCTGTGGGCAGGCTCCAAACGAGCGGCGTAATCAGGATCAATGCGATGGACCACGCCGGACCTACTGCGCCGATCAGGGGCTCAAGCCCGTACGCACCTCCGCAGGTCGTAAAGAAAATGAGGCAGGTAAGCCCGAGCAGCCTGACGCGTTGCTCTTTGGGCAATTGAGCGAGTTCACCGCCCGCTACTGGATGGGAGGAAGGTGAGGGCCGGGGAATGGTCAAAGCCACACTCCAGGAATGCGGAAGATTATGGCTGGGATTCCCGGAAAGTCACGCGAAATGATTTCTCGTATGTCCCGCGGTCGCCCTGGAGAATTCCCGGTCGTTCCCGGTATAGTGGTAGTTGCGCGGGAGTGGCGGAACTGGCAGACGCACCAGCCTTAGGAGCTGGCGGCTTCACGGCCATAGGGGTTCAAATCCCTTCTCCCGCACCAACTCCTCTTTTTGGAATGGATCTTCGTTGCCATTCGTTGCCGACGATTGACCGTGTCTAACGCCTCGCCTATACTGACAATTCGTTTCACAAGGTGATTTCTCACCTGTCTGGCCTCTTCTCATAGCTTGGCGTTTCCGCAAACCGTGAGAGGGACGCGCATGTTGGGACCAGCGAACCGCGTCGCTCGAATCTCCTGTAGTTGGATGAAAGGACTGTAGTATGGCCGAAGCCACTTGCCGCCGCGAACTCGACCTCGAAATTCCCGCCGACGAAGTCTCGAAAGCAATGGAGAAGGTCGCGAAGGAGTTCGCGCGCCTCGCCAACGTTCCCGGCTTTCGTCGCGGCAAAGCGCCCATCTCCCTAATCCGCCGTCGTTTTGCCGATGACATCAAGGGGGAAGTTCTTCAATCTCTCGTCCCCGAACGCGTCGAGAAAGCGGTTGCCGAGCAGAAGCTAACACCTGTCTCCCAGCCGCACGTGGACAAACTCGACTACGCCGAAGGCCAACCGCTGAAGTTCCGCGCTGTCTTCGAAGTTCTTCCCGAATTCGAGCTGGCGGATTACAAGAATCTCGAGCTCGAAATGCCCGCGATGGACATCACCGGTTCGGATGTCGCCAAAGCGCTCGAAGAGATGCGCGAGCGCGCGGCCGCATTCGCTCCCGTCGAAGGCCGCCCCGTTGAAAACGGCGATTTCGTCCAGCTGAAACTTCTCGGCACCCCCAAGGGCGGTGGTGATCCCCTCCAGGCTGACAGCGTGCTATGCCATATCGGCGCGGAAGAAACCATGGAGCCCTTTAACGAGAATCTCCGCGGCGCAAACGTCGGTGACCACAAGAATTTCGACGCTGTATATCCTGCCGATTATCCCGACGCCAAGCTCGCCGGAAAAACCTATCACTACGCCGCCGAAGTCCTCGGCATCAAGAACAAGAAGCTGCCCGAGCTTAACGATGAATTCGCGAAAGACGTCAGCGATGCGGCCACACTTGACGAACTCAGGAAAAAAGTCCGCGAAAACCTCGAACATCAGCGCGATCACCGGCACAAGGAGCTTCTGCACGAAAAAATTCTCGCCGCACTCGTCAAGCTCCACGACTTCCCGGTTCCCGAATCGCTTATCCAGGAGCAAATGAACGCTCTACTTGAGGGGATGGTACGAAGGTTGGCGGCTCAAGGAATCGATCCACGCGCGATAGATGTAGATTGGAATGGATTGCGAAGCCGTCAAAGAGACCGTGCACAAAATGGAGTAAAGGCCGAATTAATTGTGGACCGGATCGCAACAACCGAAAACATCGATGCGACCGATTCCGACCTTGAAAAGGAGCTTCAGCACCTCTCCGGGCATAGTGGCGAATCGGTAGAAGCAATTCGCGCTCGTTTGACAAAGCAAGGTGCCCTCGATAGGATGAAAGGCAAGCTGCGGAGTGATAAAACTCTCGACTGGCTCGCGCAGAATTCCCGGATCAAGACGGTAGCCGCAGCCGAAGCGAAATAAACCCGATCCGACCTGCGCGACTACGGATCTAATGACCCCGATAGGGCCGGGGCAATCATCCAAATGAAAAACTTCGACGAAACTGAATATCGCGGGACAACGCTTGTACCCATGGTGGTCGAACAGACCAGCCGCGGCGAGCGCGCCTACGACATCTACTCCCGGCTTCTCAAGGAACACATCATCTTTATTGGCACGCCGATTGACGACCACGTCGCCAATTTGGCCACCGCGCAGATGTTGTTTCTCCAGGCCGAGGACCCGGAAAAAGACATCCAGCTCTACGTTAATTCCCCGGGCGGCTCCATCACTGCGGGCTTCGCGATTTACGACACTATGCAGTTCGTCAAGCCCGACGTCGTCACCACCTGCGTCGGCCAGGCGGCCTCTATCGCAGCGCTGCTCCTCGCCGGCGGCGCCCCGAAAAAGCGCTTCGCTCTTCCCAACGCGCGCGTCCTCATTCATCAGCCGTGGATGTCAGGCCTCGGCGGGCAGGCCACTGACATCGATCTCCATGCCAAGGAGATACTCCGGATGCGGACAACCATCAACACGCTGTTGTCAAAGCATAGCGGTCAGCCCGTCGAACGCATCGAAAAAGATGTCGAGCGCGATTTCATCATGACTCCGGAACAGGCCAAAGAATACGGGATGATCGACGAGATTATTTATAAGCACCGCTAGCACCACTCAGTGCTTGCGGCGCGGTGCCTGTCCTGGCGTACAATGTGCCTGTTCCAAAAAGTTAGTAGCCAAACGGCTTTCCATTTCTCTCAGGGGAAAAATCGGCTTAGAATAGGAATCGTAGACTCCGTCGCAGCCCGGCGGTGACGAGGCCTTCACACCCGTGAAAAAATTCAATCCAGAAGAGCCTTTGCGCTGTTCCTTCTGCCATAAAACACAGGAACAGGTCGAAAAGCTTATTAGTTCGCCTTCTGACTATCCGCGCGCCTACATCTGCAACGAGTGTGTCAGCGTTTGCCAAACTATTCTCGAGGATGAAAAGCGTGAGCAAGCTGCCGCTCCCGCAAAGCGCCTTCCCCGCCCTCCGGAGATCAAGCAGTTTCTCGACGGCTATGTCGTCGGCCAGGACCGCACCAAGAAAAAGCTCTCCGTGGCTGTTTACAATCATTACAAGCGCATCTTCCTCAACAAGCAGCCCGGCGACGTCGAGTTGAGCAAGTCCAATATTCTTCTGATCGGACCTACGGGAACTGGCAAGACGCTTCTTGCGCAAACGCTCTCTCGCATGCTCGATGTTCCTTTCGCCATCGTGGATGCCACTACGCTCACCGAAGCAGGCTACGTCGGTGAGGACGTCGAAAATATTATTTTGAAATTACTGCAAGCCGCCGACGGCGATGTTCAAAAGGCCCAACAGGGTATCATCTACATCGATGAAATAGACAAGATCGCGAAGAAGGACGAGAATCCCTCCATTACTCGCGACGTGTCGGGCGAAGGCGTTCAACAAGCTTTGCTCAAGATTCTCGAAGGTACCACCGCCAACGTCCCTCCGCAGGGCGGCCGCAAGCATCCGCATCAGGAATTTACACCCGTCGACACTACCAATATTCTGTTCATCTGCGGTGGCGCCTTCGTGGGCCTCGAGAAAATCATCGAGCGGCGCGCCGGTCGGCGCTCTCTCGGTTTTCATACCGACGCGGCGCCTTCCACGCCTTTGCGCCGCAACTTGGAATTGCTCGAGCAGGTGCAGCCCGGCGATCTGATTCGTTACGGCCTGATCCCTGAATTTGTCGGGCGCCTCCCTGTCGCCGGTGTCATGAGCGACCTCGACAAGAACGCGCTCGTGCGCATCCTAACCGAGCCCAAGAACGCCCTGCTCAAACAGTATCAGCGCCTCTTCGAGTTCGAAAACGTCCGCCTCCGCTTTACCGACGACGCCCTCGAGACCGTCGCGGAGTTAGCTTTGCAGCGCAAGGTTGGCGCTCGGGGCTTGCGCATGATCCTCGAAGACCTCATGCTGGAGGTGATGTACCACCTCCCCATGCAGCGCAAGGTGCGAGATTTTGTTGTCACCGCGGACATGGTCCGCTCGCGCGAAATCAATTGGAGCTTGCTCGAAAAGGCCGGCTGATGCCGCTTCGAGCATCCGGTAATCGGCCGCTTCTCTCGGCCGCAGATTAGATTTTCCAGGGGCCTTAATGTTTACTCGCGAAAAACAGGAATTGAAGCGCGTTCCGATGATGCCGGTGCGCGATATGGTCATCTTTCCGCAGCAGATGACCCCATTTATCGTAGGCCGCGAAGCCAGCGTCCGCGCGCTCGAAGAGGCTCTCGCCGGCGACAAAAAGATTTTCCTTTCCACCCAACATGATGCTTCCGTCGACGACCCCAAGCCCGAGGAAATTTACGCCGTCGGCACCCTCGCCAACATAGTTCAGAGCGTCAAACTGCCCGACGGCAACATCAAGGTTCTCGTTGAAGGCGTCGAACGTGCTCGTGCTGTCTCCATCGCCGCCGAGGAAGGCTTCTTCCGCGCCTCCATTCGTTTGTTGAGCGCTCGCGTCGACCCTTCCCCGCAAGTCTCGCAAATCGTCGAAAAAGTCACGGGTCTCTACGAACAGTTCATCAAGCTCTCCCAAAGCCTTAATTACGACACCATGATTGCCGCCGCGCGCGTGGACGACCCCGCGCGCCTTTCCGATACCATCGCCGCGAATTTGCAACTCCCCGTGGATGAAAAGCAGGATCTTCTCGAGACTGTCGACCCCCTAGAGCGCCTCAACCGCATCGCCGACATTCTCGAAATCGAGCTCGAAAAGCTCAACGTCGACCGCAACATCAATACGCGCGTCAAGCGCCAGATGGAGCGCGCGCAAAAAGAGTATTACCTCAACGAAAAGCTCAAGGCCATTCAGAAAGAGCTCGGCCGCGGCGAAAAAAGCGAGATCGACGAGCTAAAGAAAAAAATCGACTCCGCGGGAATGAGCAAGGACGTTCACGAGAAGGCCATCCAGGAGCTCAAGCGCCTCGAGCTAATGCCGCCCATGTCCGCCGAATCCACCGTCAGCCGCAACTATCTCGACTGGCTGCTCGCGGTGCCTTGGAAGAAACGCTCCAAGGAGATTCGCGACATCGTCGCCGCCGAAAAGATTCTCAACGACGAGCATTTCGGGCTCGAAAAAATTAAGGACCGCATCCTCGAGTTCCTTGCCGTCCGCCAACTCGTCAAGAACCCCAAAGGTTCGATTCTTTGCTTCGTCGGCCCCCCGGGTGTCGGCAAGACTTCTCTCGCCATGTCCATCGGCCACGCCACTGGCCGCAAATTTGTGCGCGTCTCTCTTGGTGGCGTGCGCGATGAAGCCGAAATTCGCGGCCACCGCCGCACCTATATCGGCGCGCTGCCCGGCCAAATCATCCAGATGATGAAGAAGGCCGGCACCGTCAATCCGATTTTCGTTCTCGATGAAGTCGACAAAATGTCCACCGATTTCCGCGGCGACCCCTCGGCCGCGCTAATGGAAGTTCTCGATCCCGAGCTCAATCACTCTTTCACGGATCATTACCTCGACGTCGAGTACGATCTTTCGAAAGTCATGTTCGTCTGTACCGCCAACGTCCTCCACACTATCCCGCAGCCGTTGCAGGATCGCATGGAAATTCTGCGGCTCCCCGGTTACACGGAACAGGAAAAGCTCGAGATCGCCAAGCGTTTCCTGGTAAAACGGTCGCGGGAAGCCACGGGCCTGACGGAAGAGAACCTCACCTTCACCGACGAAGGTTTGCTCCAGCTCATCCGCCATTACACGCACGAGGCTGGCGTACGCAGCCTCGAGCGCGAGATTCAAAATATCGCGCGCAAGATGGCGCGAAGGGTTGTCGCCGAGAAATCCCCCACGAAAGTGGACATCAACGCCACAAACATCAACGACTTCCTCGGTGTCATCAAGTTCCGCGAAATCTGGCTCGAAAAGCGCAATGAAATCGGCTTGGCCACTGGCTTGGCCTGGACCGAAGTGGGCGGCTCCGTCCTCGCCACCGAGTCCACTATTATGGAAGGCAAAGGCCGCCTGACTCTCACCGGCAAGCTCGGCGACGTCATGCAGGAATCCGCCCAGGCCGCCATGAGTTACGCTCGCTCACGCTCCGCTGCGCTCGGCCTGCCGAGAGACTTTTATCGCAGCATCGATATTCACGTACACGTCCCCGAAGGCGCCATCCCTAAGGACGGCCCTTCCGCCGGTATCACTATCTGCACCTCCATCGCCAGCGCGCTTACGAAAATCCCCGTGCGTTGTGACGTCGCCATGACTGGCGAAATTACTCTGCGTGGCAAGGTTCTCCCCATTGGTGGGCTCAAGGAGAAGCTCTTGGCCGCCCACCGAATGGGCTTGCGTACGGTACTCATTCCGAAGGACAATGAGAAGGACCTGGCGGATATCCCGCAGGAGATCCTCTCTAGTCTTACGGTTCACAGCGTTGAGACCATGGATGAAGTGCTGCAGGTTGCGCTTGAGCGGCCTATCGTGCCCCTCGAGCACCCCGCGGTTGCGCCCGTTGCGGAATCTTTCGTGGCCGGTGCCGAGAAAGACAAAAGTTTGACCAACTAAGCAGCGCATGTTCAGGCCCAGTCCGCCCTGCGGACTGTCGTCCCTCAGTCTTGGTCTGGCGCTGCCGCCGGTTGCATAAAGTCTGGTTCGCCCCTGCTGGTTTGAATACGCTTCGCCGCCAGCCCGGTGCGCCACCTCGTAAACAATCCGGATTTTCTTGGTCAATTCTCTAATTCAAAGTTAAGGACTTATGAAAGAAACAAGCATTGAAGGAAACAATCAGATGAGCATTAGCCTTGCCGAGCTGAAGGAAAAGAACATCACCGATCTGGCTAAGATCGCCAAGGATCTCAATATCCCCGGCGCCGGCGGCCTGCGCAAACAGGAGCTGATCTTCCAGATTCTTCGCGGGCAGACCGAGAAGAACGGCCTCATCTTCTCGGAAGGCGTTCTCGAATGCCTCCCCGACGGCTTCGGCTTCCTCCGCGCCCCCGAATACAACTATCTCCCTGGCCCCGATGATATCTACGTTTCGCCTTCCCAGATCCGCAAATTCGACCTCCGCACCGGCGACACCGTCTCCGGCCAGGTTCGCCCTCCCAAGGATGGCGAACGCTATTTTGCGCTGATCAAAGTCGAAGCCGTCAACTTCGAGGATCCCGAAGTCGCCCGCAACAAAATTTTCTTCGACAACCTCACGCCGCTCTATCCCCAGGGCCGCCTCAAGATGGAAACCACCAAGGAAAACATGACCGGCCGCGTTCTCGATCTTCTTTGCCCGGTTGGCAAGGGCCAGCGCGGCTTGATTGTCGCTCCGCCGCGTACCGGCAAAACCATGATGCTTCAGTCCATCGCCAATTCCATCACCACCAATCACGCGGAAGTCGCCCTCATCGTACTGCTCATCGACGAGCGCCCCGAAGAAGTCACCGACATGCAACGCACCGTCAAGGGCGAAGTCATCAGTTCCACCTTCGACGAGCCGCCTCAGCGCCACATCCAGGTCGCCGAAATGGTGCTCGAAAAAGCCAAGCGCCTCGTCGAGCACAAGCGCGACGTCGTCGTTCTGCTTGACTCCATCACCCGTCTCGCCCGCGCGTACAACGCCGTCACGCCTCCCTCCGGCAAAGTCCTCTCCGGCGGTATCGACGCCAATGCCCTCCAGCGCCCCCGCCGCTTCTTTGCGGCCGCGCGCAACGTCGAAGAGGGCGGCTCGCTCACCATCATCGCCACGGCGCTGATCGACACCGGCAGCCGCATGGATGACGTTATCTTCGAAGAGTTCAAGGGTACCGGGAACATGGAAATTAATCTCGACCGCCGCCTCTCCGATAAGCGCGTCTTCCCTACCATCGACATTCAGCGTTCCGGCACGCGTAAAGACGAGCTCATTCTCCCGCCCGACGAACTGGCCCGCATTTGGGTCCTCCGCCGCGTCTTGAGCCCGCTCTCCACCGTCGAGGCCATGGAGCTTTTGCTCAGCCGCCTCTCCAAGACCAAATCGAACGCCGAATTTCTGGCTTCCATGTCCACGCCAGCCTGATCCGGCGGTCTAATTTCCGGGCCGTCCAGTTCCCCCTCACGCACGCTTCGCGTTCCTCACTGCCTTGCCTGGGTCTCCATCCAGCGCGTCATGTGGGTCTCTAGAAAGTTCAGGGGCACTGCCCCATTCTCAAGCACCGCATCATGAAACTTCCGGACGTCGAATTTTGCTCCCAGCGTCTTTTCAGATTCCGTCCGAAGCTCGCGAATTTTGAGCTGTCCTAGTTTGTAGGCCAAAGCCTGCCCCGGCCAGACGATGTAGCGGTCCACTTCGACGGTAATGTCCTGATCGGTCTTGCCGGTGTTGTCCTTGAAAAATTGAATGGCCTGCTCGCGCGTCCAACCCATCGAATGCATCCCGGTGTCCACCACGAGCCGCACGGCGCGCCACATTTCGTACGAAAGTTGCCCAAATTTCGAGTATGGATCCTTGTACAAACCGATCTCTTCGCCCAGACTTTCCGAATACAACGCCCAGCCCTCGACGAACGCGGAGTACCCCACGTGCCGGCGAAATTCCGGTTGCCGTTCGAACTCCTGCGCGAGCGAAATTTGTAGATGATGCCCGGGAACCGCCTCGTGCGACGTGAGCGCCTCCATCTCCCACTTTGGCCGCGCGTGCAAGTTGTATGAGTTCACGAAATAGCAGCCGGGGCGGCCCGCTTCCGGCGCGCCGGGCCGGTAGTAGGCCGTCGTCTGCGAAGGCGCCTTGAATTCTGGAATCACGCAAACGCCGTACGTCAGGCGCGGCAGCTTTCCGAAAAGATGCGCCAGCTCCGGATCGATCTTCTTCGCTATGACGCGATAGCCGTTCACCAGATCATCCGACTTTTCGTAGTAAAACCGAGGATCGGTGCGCAGAAATTCGGTGAAGTCGTGAAAACTACCTTCGAATCGTGTCGAAGCGATGACTTTGTCCATTTCGGCGCGGATGCGCTTCACTTCGCTGAGGCCGATCTCGTGAATCTGTTCGGGTGTCAGGTTCGTCGTGGTTTGCCAGCGCACGTGAAACGCGTATGCCTGTTTTCCGTCCGGCAATGACGTCGCAGCGATGTTTTCGCGGCCGGCGGGAATGTACGTCGAGGCCACGTAGTCGTGGAGTTTCTGAAAGGCTGGCGCGACCACGATGGAGTAAATGCTCTTCGCGCGTTCGGTCAAACGCTCTTTTTCTGCTGCCGGAAAACCCGAAGGAAATTCCGTGAACACTTCGAGGAGTGCGCTCGCCATCGGATCAGCAGGAATCAAATCGGCGATTTGCTTCGGTACGTCGCGCAGCATTAATTTCGGCGGCGAGTAGCCCCGCTTCAGCCCTTCTTGCAGAAGCAAGAGTTGCTGTTCGACGGCTTTTGGCAACGCTTCGAGCCGCGCCAGGATGTCTTCATAATCGGCGACCGTCTGGTGTGGCATCGTTGCCAGTGAAGACGCCGCGCCTTGCTGAATGCCGCCCATCTGCGTGAGCGGCATCCATTCGTTGCCTGGCACCACGTTGCGGAACGGCAGCGGGTCATCTCCGTATTGCAATCCTTCTTCCGCGGTTTCGAGCAGTTCGCGGTACAAATCGTAGTTGAGCTTCTCGCCAGCAGGCAGTGCATCACGGTTGATTTTCTTGATTGTTTCCAGGCTTTCGCGCAAATGCCTTTCGCGCTGGGCGATCCCCGCTGGTGAATCGTCCGTCCAGCGGCGGTTCTGTCCGGGGAAACCCACGTCCGTGGCCATCTCCGGATATTCCATCATCCAACGCTTCCAATCCTCGTCGAGATAAGTTCGGAATTTTCGTGCGGATTCCGACTGCGCGTCCAGTGTTTCGCCGCTGCGGTGCGCGGCAACAATCATGGGAATCACAAAAAAGCCGACGCTCGTTCCCAGGGCCAGCATGATGAACGCTCGTATCATGGTTTTCTCCCCACTATGTTTGCTAATTCTTTTTCGCGCTCCCGCGCGAGCATCACGATCAGCCGCGCCGTCTCTTCTGCATCCATCGCGGTGTTGTCTACGAGCAAGGCGTCGGCCGCGCGGACCAACGGTGAAACTTTGCGCTCGCGATCGCGCTGGTCACGTTCGCGCACTTCCACGAGGACGTCCGCAAGCGCGAATTTATCTCCCTTTTCAAGATGCTCTTTCCACCGGCGCCCGGCGCGCACTTCCGGTGAAGCGTCCAGAAATATTTTCAGCTCGGCGCGGGGAAATACGACCGTGCCTATATCGCGGCCTTCCATCACGATGCCCCCGCCGGCGCCGGCGCGCTGCTGCTCGGTAACGAGCACCTTGCGCACGCCCGCGATCGTTGCGAGGAGCGAGGCCGCCTGCGCGACCTCCGCGGTACGAATTTCTTCGGTGACTTCGCCGCCATCGAGAAGAACGCGGTTTTTCGCGCCCGCTTTCTCCTGTTCGGGAGTAGGCACCTTTAGCTCGATGTGCGTGCGCTGCGCGAGCGCTTCCAATGCGGCATGATCACCGAGCCCGACATTTTCCCGAATAGCCTTCAGCGCCACCGCCCGGTACATCGCGCCGCTGTCGAGGTACGTGTACCCAAGCAGCGCGGCTACGCGCCGCGCAACCGTGCTCTTGCCCGAACCCGCCGGGCCGTCAATGGTGATGGTGAGTTTGGGCATGGTTTGGGTGCGTGAGTTCAGGGAAGACCTACAAATTTGCTTTCAGACCCGTCACCGATTTTTTCGATTGGACAGCTCTCACTCGTAAGAGCACAGGCTGAAGCCCGTGCCATTAGAAACCCATGATGTTATAACCGCAGTCGACATACAGCGTTTCACCGGTGATTCCCGATCCGGCGTCAGAAAGCAGAAACGCGGCCGTGGCTCCGACTTCCCCCGCGTCCACGTTGCGCTTCAGCGGCGAGCGTTCCGCCTGGATCTTCAGCATGTCGCCGAAACCAGAAATTCCACGCGAAGCCAGTGTTTTGATCGGCCCCGCGGAAATGGCGTTCACACGGATCGCTTTCGGCCCCAGATCGTTCGCCAAATATCGCACCGTCGCCTCGAGTGCCGCTTTGGCCACGCCCATCACGTTGTACTTGGGCACGACTTTTTCCGCGCCGTAATACGTAAGCGTGACGATGCCGCCGCCCGAACTCATCAGGGGCAGCGCGCCGCGCGCCACCGCGATCAGCGAATAGACGCTGATATCGTGCGCGATGCGAAATCCTTCCCGCGTGGTGTTGACGAATTCACCTTTCAAATCACTTTCGGGAGCGAACCCGATGCTGTGCACGAGCCCGTTCAGTACGCCGTAGCGTAACTTCAATTCCTCGAACAGCCGCGCGATCTCCTCGTCCCGCGTGACGTCGCACATGAAACCCGCCGCTCCGGGAAGGTCGGCGATGAGATCTTTCGCTTCAAGCTCAAGCCTCTCATTCTGGTACGTGATGGCGAGGCGCCATCCCGCTTGCTGCAATTTCTGTGCAATGGCCCAGGCGATGCTCCTCTTGTTCGCCAGACCAAAAATCAAAGCCGTCTTCTGCGTCTCCGTCATTTTTCTGTTTAGCTCCAAAAATGTTTGGTGAAAAGCACGCTAAATCCGATGAAACGCCTTCTCAATCTCTTTCACGGAATATCGCAGGACGACCGGCCGCCCGTGCGGACAGCTCATCGGACAATCCGTTTTCGCCAGCGCGCCGAGCAGCCATTCCATCTTTGTGCGGTCGAGCGACATGTTCACCTTGATGGCCGCGTGGCATGCCGTTGAAGCGGCGATTTTCGCGTGCAGCGTCTCGATCGAAATCGCCGCGTTTTCGCGCTCGATGCCGTCGAGAATCTCCGTCAACAATTTTCCCGCGTCGCCGGCAGCGATGCCCGCGGGAACGGCCTGGATGGCCACGCTGCGCGGGCCCATGGGTTCCACTTCAAATCCATTTTCCGCAAGTTCCGTTGCGATTTTTTCGTAAATGACGAGTTGCCTCGGCGAAAGTTCGATGATCATCGGCATGAGCATGCGCTGCGATTCCACCCTTCCGGCGCGGCGCGCTTCGAGGTGCTGCTCGAACAACACGCGCTCGTGCGCGACGTGCTGATCGACGATCCACAGGCCTTCGCCGTTCACCGCCACGATGAAGCTCGCGCTCACCTGCCCCAGCGGTTTCAAATCCATAATTTGATCGGGCCGCGGAAGCGTGGCGGGAGCCTCTCCGTTCCCGGACACTAGATTCGCGGCCCAGGTAACCTCGGAATTCCGTGAACTATCTACTGGGCCGCCGAACGCCGCACCCGGTTCGAACGCAAAACGCTGCTCGATCGGCGCAAGCGGCGCGGCGCTGAGATCGAATCCATAGTCCGAACCAACGCCGGAGCCTACTCCTACCTCACCGAGAGATGGAATGATCGCGCGCGGCACGCCCGATTCCACCGGAGCGGGCGTTATCCCGCCGGAAAGCGGCGAAGCACCGTGGGCCGCCCCCGGCGGGGCGGCAGCCGCTGCTGCAGCAAAACTCGCAATGGGCCGCGCACCCATGAGCGCCTGGCGAATCGCGTCGCGCGCGAAATCGTGGACGAATTGCGAGCGGCGGAAGCGCACCTCGATTTTCGCGGGATGCACGTTGACGTCAACTTCGTCGTAGGGCATCTCGAGGAAAAGCAGCGTGGCGGGGAAAATCGCTTGCGGCAAGATGTTGCGGTAGGCCTCGTGAATCGCGTGCAGAATCAAGCGGTCGCGCACCAGCCTGCGGTTGACAAAAACATAGATGGCGTTGCGGTTGGGCCGCTGCACTTCCGGGCGCGACGTGAAACCCATGACTCTCAGCGTGGACTTTTCTTCTGCCGGTTCCAGCTCTGGCTCGGTAATCGCCGCGCGAAACGCCGCCGATGTGTTTGGAATCTCGACCAATTCGTCGAGAGCTTGCCGCCCGAAAAGTTGATAAAGACGGTCAGCGAGCTTTTCCGCGGGCGAGCAGTTGATAATCTCCTGCGTTGGTGTCTTCAGGACAAATTGGCGGCCGGGGTTGGCGAGCGCGTAATGGGTGACCAGCGAAGCAATGTGACCGAGCTCGGTCGTTTCGGATTTCAGAAATTTCCGCCGCGCCGGCACGCAATAGAAAAGATCAGCAACGCTGACGGTGGTTCCCGCAGGCAAACCGGCCGGTTTCACCCCGATGAGTTTGCCACCGGCAAATTCGATGCGCGTGCCTTCGGCCTCTTCCTCAGCGCGGGTTTCGAGCAGCAGGCGGGAAACCGCCGCGATGGACGGTAGAGCCTCCCCGCGGAAACCAAGCGTGGCGATCGAGAGCAAATCGTCGGCGGTGCGCAGCTTACTGGTGGCATGACGTTCGAATGCCAGAAGGGCATCGTCGTGGGTCATGCCATGACCGTCATCGATGACCCGGATCATACGCTTGCCACCGGCCTCGATTTCGACGCGAATAGTTTTCGCCCCGGCGTCGAGCGCATTTTCGAGCAGCTCTTTTACAACCGAAGCCGGCCGCTCGACGACTTCCCCCGCTGCGATTTTATTCGCCACCGCTTCCGGCAATATGCGTATCCGTGACATGCGCTGTTCTTTAGGACACTCCGACACCCAACCGGGCGATCCCAGCCGCTCATCGAAGCATACCCGAGTCTCTGTTCAACCTCCAAAGCACAGTTGTGTGGCGCCAGGTCTTGGAAAGACCGCTGTTCAAAAGAGCGTATCGACAAGACCGGGGAGTGCGCAACCCAATCGAAATCTGGAACTCTCAATGGCTCCCAGGCCGAAGGCAAGTGTTTACAAACTGGCCAAAAAGCCTGAATAAAACTTCGTTTGAGGGCGCTTTTTCGGGCAATCCGGGATATCATCGCGAGTACTGCTTGACCGGGGGCTACTTCATGTCACAAGAGCGACGACGCTCGCCCAGATATCCATTTTTTGCCGCTGCGGAACTCGTGGAAGACGCCTCACAGGTTCGGCTAACAACGCATTTGAGCGAGCTGAGTATGTTCGGCTGCTATCTGGATATTATGAATCCTTTCCCCGCAGGATCCTCGGTCCGAATCACCATTTCGGACGGTCCGGCCAGCATTCAATGCAATGCGAAAGTAGTCTATTCGCAGGCCAACATGGGAATGGGCGTGGCTTGGGAGCAGTTAGAGGAAAAGTATACGAAAGTGCTGGAAACCTGGATGGAACGCGCCAAGAATAATTAACGCTCTCACGACAACGTGCGCGGACCAGCGTCCGGCCTGCGCCAATAAATAAGATCGCCCCGATTTCTTTCCCGACTTGCTACGGTATAGAAGTACTGTTCATCCCGGCCAAAGTTGTGGAATATTATCCTCGCACTCATCCCCACTGTTTTTCGAACCGGAGGATTTATGCGCAGAATCCCTTTGAGCGCGATGGCGCTGTTGCTGACGGCAACGGTTTGCCGGGCACAGGAAACTCCCACCGAGCGAGATGCGGCTCGCGATGTCGTCAAGCAAATTGAAGCTCTCGGCCCATCATTGGGCGTGCGCGCGCTGGTGGCGAAACTGGCTGCGGCCGACAAAGGCCGTGACGATGTGATCGCTCGCGTCAAGCAACTAATGCAGGCCGAATTGCTCCCCATGAGCGACTGGATCACCCAGCATCCCGAAATCGGCTTCCAGGAAACTCAGGCGGTCGCAAAGCTCACGGCCTACTTGGCCGCGCATGATTTCGAAGTCACCATGCCGGTCGCGGGATTGTCTACCGCCTTCATCGCGAAATATAAGCACGGCACGCCCGGCCCAAATTTGGGCGTCATCCTCGAATACGACGCGCTGCGCGGCACGAAGGGCGCATTCCACGGCGATCAACACAGCGCGCAAGGGCCCGTCGGCATGGCGGTGGCGGTCGCCCTCGCCGAATTTCTAACGAAAACGCACACCTCGGGCACCGTCACCGTCTACGGCACGCCCGGTGAGGAAATGATGCCGCCCGAGGCTAAGACCGTGATGATGGAAGCCGGCGTTTTCAAAGGCGCGGACATTATCGTGCGCAGCCATTCCTCGGCGAAGACATCACGGTCCGCCGCGGGATTCGGCACCTGCTGCATGAACATCGACGGCGTGAAATACACGTTCTACGGCGCGCCCGCCCATCAGCTGACCGCGTGGAATGGACGCAACGCGCTCGAAGCGGTCATAAAGCTCTTCAACAATATTGACAGTGTGCGCAGCAACATCCGTCCCGAAGCGCGAATTCAGGGGGTAATCACCGAAGGAGGAGCGGCGCCCAATGTTGTGCCGGACAAAACATCCGCCGATTTTTACATTCGTTATCCGGATGGGGTCTATCTCGCTCAGGTCACGCAGTGGGTGGATGACGCGGCTCGCGCCGCCGCGCTGGCAACGGGAACGAAAGTCAAGATCGAGCATTACGGAAGCGATCGCGACGGTATCTCTTTGTCCTCGCTCGAGGAGTTAGCCTCCGCCTACATGAAACAATTGGGAGCCACGGGCGTCGATCCGGAACCCGAAAAACCCAAAGGCTTCGAAGAGACGGGCAGCGTTTCGAGTCAAATCCCCGGGATCGGGGTGACCGCGAAATCCTCCAATTTCACGAATCATACCTACGGAATGGAAGCCGACGCCCTCACTGACGTCGGCCATCAAGGATTCTTGATGGACGCGGAAACAATGGCGGCGATCCTCTACGATTTCGCTACGCATCCGGAATTACGCGAAGCTGTGAAAGCGGAGTTCACTCGTATCCAAGCGCTTTTCGGCGAATACCAAAGCGTCTTGCAGAAAGCCTATCCGAAACCAGACGTGCCCGAGCCAAAGCCTTGATTCCCCTGTGAAGCGTTTCGTTTTGGGAGCGCGACGGCTCGACGCCGGTTTGGCAGTTGTTTCAGTACCTTGGTCTAAATCTATCGGCTCACTCAAATTCCTTCAACGTCCGCGCCATCTCGCGCAATCTTTCGTCCACCGCGGCAAACACTGTTTCCGCTTCGAATGTGCCGTCGGCATTTCGCTTGCCCGCCGCTTTCCCGGTCAGGATCTCGATGCCCTCTTCCACTCTACCCACAGGCCAGATGTGAAACTTTCCCGCCGTGACCGCGTCGAGCAAATCGTCGCGCAGCATCAGATCCTCGACATTCGAAGCCGGCATCAGAATGCCCTGCGTTCCCGTCAATCCCTGAATCCGGCACACATCGAAGAATCCTTCAATTTTTTCGTTGATTCCGCCGATCGCTTGGATGTCGCCCTGCTGATTCATCGAGCCGGTGACCGCAATATCCTGCCGCAGCGGCAAGCGGGAAAGCGCGGACAGCAGGGCATACACTTCCGTCGAGCTGGCGCTGTCTCCGTCGACACCCGAATACGATTGTTCGAAGCAGATGCTGGCGGCCAGCGAAAGCGGTTTATCCTGCGCGAAGCGGCTGCGCACAAATCCTGCAATGATCTGCACGCCCTTGTCATGGAAGCGCCCGCTTAAATTGGATTCGCGCTCGATGTTGATCAATCCGGATTTGCCGAGCGCCACCGACGCCGTGATGCGCACCGGCTTGCCAAACGAGTATCCTCCAATCTCCAGCACGCTCAATCCGTTCACCTGCCCAGCCTTGCTTCCGGAAACATCAACTAGCAGCGTGCCTTCTTCGATCATTTCGCGAATACGCGTTTCGATCAGGTTATGCCGTTCCATCTTCGAATTCAGCGCGCCGCGGACGTGCGCCGCGCGCACGACGTTTTCGTTCGCGGCCGTAGCCGAGTAGTGCGCCTCGCGCGCGAGGTCGGCGATGTCCACGAATCGCGCCGTCACCTTGTTGCGCCGCCCCGCCCTGCGCACGCCGTATTCCAGCATCGCCGCAAACGCACCGCGGTCAAACGGGGACAAATTTTCTTTTTCGGACAGTGCGCGCAAGCGTCCCGCATACTCGGCGATCACCCCGTCGCTCATGTGCATCTCTTCATCGAATTCCACGCGCACCTTGAATATTTTCCGGAAATCCTCTTCATATTCATATAAAAGTTCGTACATCTCGCGGTCGCCAATCAAAATCACTTTCACGTTGATTTCGATGGCTTCGGGCTTCAGGGCGCTACCGCCGAAGGGATAAAAAATCTCGAGCGGCTGAATCTCAAGCCGGCTGTGATTCAGCGTGCGCTTGAGCGCGCGCCATACACCCGTCTCCGACAAAGCTTCCATCGAGTACATGATCAGGAATCCACCATCAGCGCGGAGCAGCGAACCGCCGCGCAGGTCCATGAAGTCGCTCGTCCAGCCGCCGCGAGCATCGTAAGCGCGTTGTATCGTCCCGAACAAATTCGCATAGGTGGGCGTAGTCTCGAAAATCACGGGCGAATTGTCCTCGTCATTGTGCGCCAGGATCACGTTCACGCCGTAAAGGCGGAAAGGATCGCGCTCCGGACCCGGAGGCGCCTTGGGCAAGCCGTCCGGGCTTTCTCCTTCCTGCTCGGCTTCGCCTTCGCGCTCCTTAAAGGGATCGAGATTATCGAGCAGGTGGTGCCGCACTTCCTCCAAATATTCGGAGACGCCCGATCCCGGATATTTTTCCTTCAGCTCCTCGATGACGCCGTCCACCAGCACCGACGCGGCCTCCTGTTCGAGATAACTCAGTTCGCTGGCCAATTCGCGCGAGAGCGTTAGCGTCTTCCGGTACACCACCGTAAACTCTTGGCGGAACTGCTCGTACTTTCGCTCGATATCTTCCGCCACCGGCGCGTCGAGCTTTCCTTCGTGAACCATTTTCGAAATGTCCTCGATCGGGACCATTTGCCCTTCGAGCACCGGAAATATTTCCGGCAACGCCACCGCGCCCACCTGCATGTGTCCCAGCGCGAACTGTTCGCGCGCGATGCGCCGCGTGAAATCGTCCATCAACTCCTTTTCGCGCACGGTGAAACGCTCTACGATCCGGCCTTTCTGCCGCTGGAAAGGCTCGCCTTCGAACACCTGCGGAATTCTTCGCCGCAGAAAGTCAATTCCCGCCTGCACGTCCTTCTTAAACGAATTGGCCTGTCCGCGCGGCAGCGAAAGCAGCCGGGGTCGGTCGGTGATTTTGAAATTGTTCACGTAACAGCGGTCCAGGGACGCTTTCGTTTGCGGGTGGACTTCTTCAATCATGCGCGCGATGGTTCCGCCGCGGCTGGTACCCGCCAGCCCGCATACGAACACGTTGTACCCTGGCGCGGATAGCTCCACTCCCATTTTCAGCGCGCGCAATGCACGTTCCTGTCCGATGAAGCCTTCGCGCAGTTCGGCTTGCGCCGTCGTTTCGAATGGGATGCGCGAGGGTTCGCACCGCCACCGCAATTGTGCCGGAGGCAGCTCCACGTGAGCGGCAGCGGGCTTGATGTTCTTGGTTGCCATACGAGCGGGGTACTCTAACACAGCCATACGCGGACGGGACGACTTTCGCCCGCCGCGTTGAGCACTCGGTTACGCCAGGTTCCCTTTCTCTATTTGCCCAGAAGGTGCCAACCCGGGTCTTGCTACTCTCTTCCTTCGCAATTCTGCTTACCCGGGCGCCGCCAGCTCATCGCGACGTTCCATGTAGACCCGAAACACGCCCATGGCCGCCGCCACGATGGTCGGACCGGCGACAAGTCCCAACAGCCCAAACACCTCGATGCCGCCGAGAACGCTGATGAACAGCAGCAATTCGTTGAGGTGCGTGCGATTGCGCAGCAGCACCGGCCGCAGGATATTGTCGGCGACGGCGGAAACACCGCCGCAGATCGCCACCACCAGGAGGCCCCTGCCCCAGTGGCCGCTGAAACCCAGCCACAGCGCGCCAGGAACCCAGATCAACGCGGAACCCACCACCGGCACCAGCGAGAAAAATGCGATGAGCACTCCCCAGAACACCGGCGTCGCAATACCCGCAAGCGCATAGGCCGTTCCACCGAGTATTCCCTGGAGGACCGCGACCAGCAGTCCAACTGCGACACTCGCAAAGATCAAGTCTTTTGATTCCTCCAGCATGTCCTTCTGAATCGCTTCGTCAAACGGCAAAAGATGCTGCACCGCGCGCACGATGCTGTCTCCGTCTCGGAACATGAAAAACAGCGCGAAAATCAAAATGAAAAGATCGACAAAAAAAATAAATGTGTTTTTGAGAAACGCACCCAATTTCCCCGCAAGAAACCCCGCAATTTTTTCTCCGCCTTGCCGCAGAGGTTCCGAAAAATCCATTGCGCGCCAAGCGTACGGAAGATGGCCGTGAATCCAGGCCATAACGCGGGTGGGCACGGCGAGTTCCGGATTTTGCAGCGTGTTCTGCAAACCCGCCGATGCGTCGATCGCTTCGCGCGCGGTGTACAGCAGTACGATCAAAGCAGGCACGATCAGCAGCAGCGTGACTCCCAGCGTGCTCACGAGCGCCGCGGGAGTTGCACGCAACCTCCGCGCGACTCGCTCATGCCACGGAAAAAAGAAAATCGCCAGCACCGCCGACCATGCCAGCGGCACCAGAAACGGCTCGACAATCAAAAAAGCTAGATAGCCCAGAAGCAACAGCGCCCCGTACGAAAGCACGGTGGTTAAACGGTCACTGGTTGTCTTGAGCGTGGCGGATGGTTTAGTCATGTGCGGTATATAATCGCCAAGGGTCGAAGAAACGCCGGGCCGAACGGTCCCGGGTCACGCAATACCAGGTCGCAAACGAAAAAAAAGGCGCCTCGAGCATGGAACCGCAGAGCATTCGGCTCACTCCCTATCAGATTCGTCTTCTTGCTGTACTTGCTTTGGTGAATTTTGTCAACTTTGCCGATCGTCAGGTAGTCGTGCCGCTTCTGCCGCTGCTGCGCCAGCAGATGGGGCTGACCGACACGCAACTGGGCGCGCTGCAAACTGGGCTTCTCTTGGTTCTTGCGGCTGCGAGCATCCCTTTCGGATATTTCGCCGACCGCCTCAACCAAACACGCATCATCGTGGGAGGAGTAGTGTTCTGGAGCCTGGCCACGATAGCGTGTGGGTTCGCTCCTTCTTTTTTCTACTTGCTCTTGGCCCGCGCCCTCATCGGCGTGGGCGAAGCCGCCTACGCCCCTGCGGCGCAGTCCATGATCTCCGAAGCATTTCCCCACAAGCGGCGCGCTATGGCGCAGTCCGTGTTTGCTTCCGGCATGCTCCTGGGAGGAGCCGCCGGTCAGGCCATCGGTGGTATTTTGGGCGCGGCGCACGGTTGGAAGTACACGTTCATTTTCGTCGGGCTGATCTGCTTAATTCCGGGGGCGTTCGCGGTCAAGTTGCAGGAACCTCCGCGCCGGCCGCGTTCCGAGGTGGTCCCTGTTCTGACTTTGCTTAGCGTTCCCGCATACTTGGCGATGATCGCCGCGGGTACGTTTATCACTTTTTCGACCGTCTCGCTGCTCACCTGGGGCGTCACCTTTGCCATGGATTATAAAGAGTTCAGCCTCCGCGAGGCGTCGGAATCCCTGGCGGCGGTGGCTTTGCTCTCTCTGGTGTTTGGCGTTCTCACGGGCGGATTTGTCGCCGATCGCCTGCAGAAGAAATTCATCTACGGACGCATCATCGTCATCGCCGCGGCATTTCTCTGCGCCGCACCTTTCGCTTTATTGGCTGTCCAATCGGATGAAAAGTGGGTTGTGCTGGCCGGACTTTTCATCGCGATTTTCTTCATGTCCTGGTATCACGGCCCGGTCACCGCGGTCTTGCATGATCTGACACCCCAAAGGGCGCACGCCACCGCTGTCGGCGTCTATATGTGCATCACGCAGCTTTTTGGCGCCTTGGGGCCTCAATTGGTCGGCAAAATCTCGGACGCCAGCGATCTGCAACTCGGTCTGCAGGTCGCCGTGGCCGTGATGGTCGGCGGTTCGCTTCTGATGTTCTTGGTGATCTATTTCATCCGCCGCGACGGCTTGCATCATCCCAGACTCGCGGCTTTCCACCCCGAGGCCTATGACTGAACCACTTTCGCCGAACAGCTCCCCAACCGCCGGAAAATGGATCCTGCGGTTAACCTCGCGCAGCTTTGCGAGCCTCCTCCAGTTTGCGGGAGGGGTGCTGGTGGTCTTCGGGGTTATGGGGCACTTGAATCTCGGGTTCGTTGCGGGTGGGATTGTTGTTGGCAGTCTCGGCTTCGTCCTGCGGTCCCCATTCCGCATTGGCGGGACGCGCGTGGAATTAGAGGATCTCCTCACTGTCCAGGACAGCTCTTTGCAGGTCGTGGGCGATGAGATTCGCAGCGAAAATGGCTATTTCGTTCGCAAACTCGAAGACGGCATTGAGTATCAAGAAGGAGAACGTATTTTAGCTATCCGGCAAACGGCGCCTAATTCTCCATCACCGGAAGATCCTGCGACGGTGCAGGAAACTTTGACTACGAAGACTGTGGGAACGTTCTCTCATTCAACGACTGTGTCGGTAAACGTCGCCACAAAAGGTGCAGTACGCTGGAATCCACCGTACGAAGACGAGCAGATTCCTCCGGAACGCCTTGCGGAGATCATGAAGAGAATCGCGCAGGCCTTGGTGTTCTATGAATCAAAGGTCGCGGGGGGAAATCGTTCTTAGCGAAAAGACCTTCGAAGCGCTACTTCAGGCCGACCTTTTCAATCAATCTCAGAACATCGTCGTGGGCCACATCGTACAGCGGACGGATGTCATCTTCCTCGAGTCGTTCGCGAAGATACTCCGCCGCGACGTAGCTCGCTTCGCGGTCCGTCAAGTCCCGGCCAGTGCGCTCGCGGAATTTCACGAACGCCGTGTGTGCCAGTCCTACCACGTGCGCTTCGCCATCCACGAAAAACTTTGTGTCGATGGTGTCGCTGTGGCGCGTGGCTATGCCGTTCCACATGTGCGAGAAGCGGCACTGATAAACTTGCCCGCTCAATTTGGACGTCACTTCAAACGCACCGATAAACTGGCTCATCGCGCCGGAATTCGCTAACACGGGATAGGTTGGCACGCAGTCTCCTTCTTTTTCCTAGCTTCTCTGCTTTTTTTCTTTGCTGCTTTTTTCTTTGCTTCTTTATCTCTTTACTTCCTTGCTTCTTCTTTTTACCGGCTGGCCGTCGCTGCCGTCTCCGAATGCGCATAACTGCGAATCGCTGCGGCCACACCTGCTCCGGCCAGCACGCGGAACCCCTGATCCTGCAAGACTTTCTCAAACGCCGCAAGGAACTGCAACACAAACGGCTTTTGGCTGCAGAATCCCATCAGCCCGACGCGCCAGATCTTGCCCTTCACCGGCCCGAATCCGCCGGCGATTTCAATATTGAATTCATCGAGCAACTGATCGCGCACTTTCGCGTCATCCAGCCCGGTCGGAATCGTCACCGCCGTAACTGTGGGCAACCGGTCTGCTGGATTCTTCACGAGCAATCCCATCCCCATTGCCTCAATCCCAGCGATCAACGCCTGCTGGTTCGCGCGATGGCGCTCCCAGCGCGCCTCCAGCCCCTCTTCGACGACCAGTCGCATCGCTTCCCGCAATGCGTAAATCAGCGAAATCGGCGGCGTGTGATGATAGAGCCGCTCCTTCCCCCAATAATTCATCGCCGTGGTCAGGTCGAAATACCAGCTTTGCACCTTCGTCTTGCGCTTGCGAAATACTTCCTCCGCCGCGGGGCTCACCGTGATCGGTGACATTCCCGGCGGTGCGCTCAGTGCCTTCTGCGAACCGCTGAAGCAAATGTCAATCCGTTCGCGGTCAACGTGAAGCGGCACTGCGGCGAGCGATGCCACCGAATCCACAACAAGCAACGCTCCCAGCTCATCGGCCACTTTCCGGAAACTATCAAGCTTCGTGAGCACCCCCGAAGACGTTTCGCCCTGTGCCACGCCGATCATCTTTATTTTTTTGCCTTTGCCGGCCCGGCGTACATCTTCGGCGTCCACAGGGACACCGTAAGGAACCTCAACTTTCGTGACTTTGGACGAAGCCCGCGAGGCAATCTCAAACATGCGATCGGAAAAAGTTCCGTTGACCGCCACGATGGCTTCGTCGCCCTCTTCGAGCGCGTTTAGAACCGACGCCTCAATCCCGCCCGATCCCGACGCGGAAAGCGGCATGGTCAGCCGGTTTTCCGTTTGGAAAATCTGGCGCAGCAGCAACTGCGTGTCATCCATGCAGCCCTTGAACCATGGATCGAGGTGGCCGACAAGAGAGCTGGCCAGCGCACGATAGACGCGCGGGTCGATCGAGGACGGACCCGGCGTGAGCATCAAGCGGTTCGGGGGAGTGAGTTCACCAACGTGCTGCGTCATAACCTTTGCCCTTCTCTTTGTTGCACGGAATTCCAGCCTGGAATCACCATCCGCGCGCAGCCGCCACTCTTGAGGGAGCGCTTCAGTGCTCAACGCGAAATTAGATTTTCTCGCACTAAGCCAACTTGGCGCAACCAACAAATTGGCATGGAAATGCTCACTCACTCTGTATACCGCTGGAGCAGCTGCTTCCCGGCAAATTTGCTTGTCGATTTCGCACTCAAAGAGTAGGATTTGCCCACTCAGGGCGATTAAGAACCTCTCAGGGCCTACAGGACAATCTTATGAAGTAACAGCGGGCGACTCGCCGGAGTGTGCTGCACATAAACAGAGTGGTGCATCTCTCCAATTGTTTGGGCCCTGCATGGATGACCGCGCAAATTACCTTTGTGTCTTTTGAGTTCGGTCTAGCTCAGCCTTGGTTATTTGGGGAAATTGCCTGGGGTTCCAACCCAGCCGCCTTCAGGAGGCCCCGTGAAACGCAGATTCGTTCTTGCCCTCTTAATTCTGACTCTAGTTTTGGTCACCGTCATCGCGGGTTGCGGTGGTGGCAGCGGCACCCCGCCCCCTCCACCACCCCCTCCACCGCCCATTTCCGTGTCCATCTCTACAACGGCCGGCACCGTGGGGGCAGGTGGCACTGCGCAGATCACCGCGCAAGTGAACAACGACACGTCCGGCAAGGGCGTAACCTGGAACATCTCCCCTATGTCCGGAGCGGGTACACTCACCAATGAAACTAGTAGTTCGGCCACCTACAACGCTCCGGCTGCTCCGCCCGCCAGCGACGTACAGGTGACAATCACTGCCACCTCCTTGGCCGATCCCACGCAGTCAGCCCCCGTGAGCATAGATTTTGCCGCAATCCAAGTCTTACTTTCTCCGTCGGCGAACGCCGTGCAGGCGGGCGGCACTTCGGTGATCACGGCCATGGTGAACTTCGACCCGGCAAGCAAAGGCGTCGATCCTACATCTTGGAAGATTACCTGCTCCGCGCCGCCGTGTGGAAGCCTCAATGGTCAAACCGGCACTTCTGTAACGTATAGTGCCCCGCCCGCTGTGCCACCCAACGACGTGCCAGTGATCATCACGGCGACTTCGGTAAGCAGCCCCAAGCAAACGGGGACTGTCGGGATCACGTTCTCTGCGATCCACGTCTCTGTTGCGCCAAACCCTGCCACGGTTGCCGAGGATACGTCGCAGCAGTTTACGGCTACAGTCAGCTTTGACCCCAACAACCTTGGCGTCTCGTGGACGCTCACGCAGGGAGGAACGCCATGTCCCCTGGGTTGCGGAACAATCTCTCCCTCAAGTTCGCTAAGCGGACAAGCTATAACCTACAATGCACCTTCAGCAGTGCCCTCTCCCGCCACCGTGACGCTCACAGCGACTTCCGTGACGGACCCAACGAAGTCTGATCCCGTCACAATTACAGTCGTAAATCCTGATTCCGCCTTGAACGGCCATTACGCCTTCCTGTTTAACGGCTTCGACGACGCGACTGGCAAGCAGGTCGCCGCTGCCGGAAGCTTTACAGCCGACGGGTTCGGGAATATCACGGGCGGCGAGGAAGACATCAACGAACCGGCGGCAGTCCACACCCTCGTTACTTTCACAGGCGGCACCTACGTCGTTGGCCTGGATAATCGTGGTACTCTCAGCTTCATGAATTCCCTCGGTAACAGCGTAACGTACGCATTCGCTCTGGGTTCGATCAATGCCGGAGTGGCCACTAAGGGGCGCTTGATCGAATTCGACGATAATAACGGTGCCACGCTCACCCGCGGCTCAGGTTTCCTGCGCCTGCAAGATCCCGCCGCGCTTTCTCCAGCCAACATTGCCAATATTAAAGGCTCGTATGGCTTTGGTATTTCCGGGCAGGACAGCTCAGCTGGCCGAATCGCTGCCGCGGGCCTTTTCTCAGCTGACGGAGCCGGCAACATCTCTGGAGGCACCGAAGACGTAAACGACGCCGGCACAATCCACAACGGGGTCAACTTCATCGGCTTGTACTCGGTTCCGGACGCAAATGGCCGCGTCACCGGCAGCGTAACTACTCCCCAACCTACGCACTTCAGCTTGTACCTCGTTTCGGCGAGCGAAGCTTTAATCATGACCATTGATCCGGAGTCCAGCTCCGGGATCGAGAGCGGCACTGTACTTTTGCAGGCGTCGACTCCCTATTCCAACAGCTCGCTCAATGCCACATCTGTCTTTTACGAAGTGGGCGTTAATAGCGCCTCGCCCACGACACAAGCAAACGTTCAAATCGGGCTGTTCACGGCAAACGGAAGCGGCAGTCTCAGCATCACCTCCGACGAAAACGACGGTGGGTCGATCACGACGGACAAGACAACTAGCGGCCTCACGTATTCCGCGGATCCCAATGGCCGCGTCACCATCACCGGAGGGACCGGCGCCCCACCAATCCTCTATCTTGTGGACGCGAATAAGGCCTTCTTCCTGGGCTCAGACGGCGGTGTAGGGTTTGGCTTCCTCGAGGCGCAGTCGGGAGCGCCATTCGGCCTTTTTTCTCTTGGGGGAAGTTTCTTCTTCGGCGTGGCCCCGCCCGCAGTGACAGCGTCCACAGTATCCTCAGGCCTCGGAAGGGCCTTTAATGGTCAGTGCGGCGGCTTCTTCCCCTTCCCCAGAAGGTTCTGTCACAATCTCACCGTTACGCAAGATAGTAGCGCGAGCAGCGGCACTCTTACGTTGGGGGTGAGGTCGTTTTCCAATTTCACTGTATCGCCCAACGGCCGAACCACCACGGGGAACGCTTCCGTGATTTATCTCATCTCGGCGAAGAAATTTGTGCGAATTGACCAAAGCCCAGGCGACGTTGCTCCGACCGTGAGCATCTTCGAGCAATGAGCGGTTTTAGAGATAAGGACATCAGACGCGTCTTGCGTGGCCACGTTCCTGCGCCGCACAGAAACGCGAATTAGTTTTCCCGCGCTCCGGCTTCTTTCGCGAAATCGCCGCGCATACCGGCCGCGGGCGCGGCAAATCAGCGTGGATACATCTCTTTGAAATCGGCAATGATGGTGTCGTACGGCACGTCGGCGTAGTGGCCGCGCTGCTTCACGTATTCCATGTGACGCCGGCCGTCCTGGTCGAATTCGTGAAAGAGCGAATCGCTTCTCCCATCAAATTCCAGCGGACGCACACCGAAGCGCTGGCAGAGACTTAGGTTGAAGGCGGGCGTCGCCTTGACCCACCGGCCGTCGAGATAAAGCTCGGTGTAGCCGTGCCAGATGAAGAGATTGCTGCCCGTCAGTTCGAGAAGCTTTTTCGTGGACAGGTGATTGCGCACATCCCCATAGCCGACCCGCGCCGGAATCCCAGCCGATCGCGCCGCCGCCGCGAGCAGCGCCGCTTTGGGGATACAAAAGCCGCGCTTCGCCCGCAGGCAATCGCTGGCGCGAAAATAATTGCGTCCCTCACCGGCATAATAAGGGTCGTAGAGAATTTCGTCGCGGACGGCGTAATAAAGTTTTATCGCGCGCGAGATGTCATCCGTAGCCCCCGCTTTCGCCTTTTCCGCGAAGGCTCGCACGTCTGCATCGCCGCTGTCGATGAATTCACTCGCCGCCGTGTACTCTTCGCGACTCATAGCCCTTCCATCATCTAGCACAATCCTTGCACGCGCGAAGAAAGCGAAATTCGCACCACAGCCCTCTGCCGCACAGGTTCCTCACGCGAGATCTCATGTTGCAGCGTCCCACCCAGGACCAGCAGCAGCGTCGCGGCCGCGCGCCTCCTGCGCGTGATTGTCGCGCGAAATCATGGGGGGTGCTGCCGCAATAAATTGTCGCGAAGAATTGTATACCGGCTTGCATGGGATGGGCGCGCCACACACAAACTGTTTGCTACTCGTGCTCGTCGGGGAACGGCAAGCCAATCCGCCGGTCCAGATCCGCAAACCTGGGGTCATGGTGGAGGGCTCGGAAATCGGGAGCGTGGTTTAGAAGAATCAAGCTCCCTGCGCGGTTTCGATAAGCCTTCTCTAGCCAGGTGAACGCTTGATCGTTCTCGCCCAGTTGCGCATAAACCTTCGCCAATTCAATGGTCAAATCTTCCTGGCTCTTTGCGCGCTGGAGTAAATCGCGGAGGATGGCTTCGGATTTCCCCCTCTCGCCTGCGAGAGTGTACGTCTGGGCAAGCCCCGATAACGCCCAGGGATCCCTGTTGTTGATGGCCAGGACCTTCTGAAACTCTGTGACTGCCTCCGGATAGTCTTTCTTTTCCATATACGCTATCGCGAGATAGAGGTGAGCCAAAGGGAAAGCCGGGTCTATCTCCAATGCCCTTTTGACTTGTTCTGTGGCCTCATCTTCGCGTCCCGCGTATATCAGCAATTGGGCAGTATCGGTCATGACGATGATAGAAAGGGGATCTGCACGTTGCGCGCGGCGTTCTTCTTCGAGTGCAGCAGCCGTTTTCCCTTGGGCCGCGAGCCACACCGCGTACCATTGATGAGCCGTGGCATAGTTTGGATTCAGTTCTAGGGCGCGTTTGAATTCCTTCTGAGAGCCGGCCCAGTCCCACTCGTAGTGCATGTTCACGAAGGCCAGCGAAGTGTGTGCCTCCGCCAGGGAATCGTCGATTTGCAGGGCCTGCATCGCCGCTGCTTTGGCCTTGGGCATCGCTTGCGCGCGTGGAATTTCCGCATTTGCCAGGGAACCTAGCAAAGCATACGAGTCGGCCAGCCCGGCATAGGCCTCCGCGTATTTCGGGTCGAGTGCTATGGCGTGAGTAAAGTAGGCGATGGATTTTACAAACGCCTCTTCGGTGCGCTTGTTCCAGAAGAAACGTCCTCTGAGGTATTCGTTATATGCCTCGACGCTCCCCGTCCCGGCCGAGGAATGTGGCGCGGCGAACTGTCCGCTTCCCGGCGATTGCAGTTGCTTCGTCAAAGACCGGCTGATGTTGGAGTCAAGTCCCAGCAGGTCACGAGGCGAAAGCTCGAAGCGCGCGGTCCAAAGCGTGTGATCATCCGCCGTTTGCACCAGCCGCACATCCACGGCGAGCTGATCCCCATTCTTTAGGACCGCGCCCTCGACGAGCGCGTCCACGTGCAACTCCTTTGAAATCTTCTTGTCCGGGTCGGTCTTGGCATATCGCGCAGCGGAGCTTCCGGAAATCACGCGCAGTCCTGAGATCTGTGCGACATCCGTCAAAAGAGCGTCGGAGATACCGTCGGCAAGGTAATCTTGTTGCGGGTCTCCAGTAAGATTTGCAAAGGGCAATACCGCCAAAGATTGAATTCGCGAAGTGTGCCGTGGATCGTAACGCCACCAAATGCCGGTGGCAAGTCCAAGAGCCAAAACGACAGCGGGGACGAGCCACAGCAGGCGCGCTTGAACCTTCGAGATGCGCCACGCGGCCCGGCTCTCTCCAGTCTTGCTTCTCTGCACACTCGCATCGGAGGAATAGGCTTGTACCTGACCAGTGAAGCGATACCCCACGCCCGCGATCGTCTCGATCAGATTCTGCCCCGGCTCGTGCTCACCCAGAGTTTTCCGCAGCGTGAAAATGTTCTGTGCGATGGTCGCTTCTTCCACCACGCCATCGCCCCAGACGAGTCGCTTGAGTTCCTCTCGGCTGACTACGCGTCCGGCGTTCGACACCAGGACGCCCAGTGTATCCAACGCCTTGCGCGTGAGGATGACCGGTTGATTGCGATGCAGGAGCTGCCGCTTCTCAATATCGAGCCAAAACGAACTGAAGGAAAACTGTTTTGTGTCCTGCATGTTCAGTTGTGGGGGACAGTGCACTGAATAATACACCGGCCAACCGGGGAACAGAAAGGAGAAGTATATTTCCGCTCATGTGCAAAGTTGTGGGAACTCCAAAAATCTGCAATTGGTTCGATTGCATTGATTTGAGTAGACGGATTCCAAATTTGAAAGTGCTTGGTCTTGCGACGCGTTGACACAGGTGGCTTCCCGGGCACCTTCCAAACGAGATTTGACACATATCAAATAGCCCTTTTCCAGCTCTTTGGCGGATGGAATGCTCAACCCCCTATGACCCTGCATGTATAACCATTCGGGGCAAAGGAGAAACGCGGCCATGAATTATTCCAAGCGCATCGCGCTACGTGCTGCCTTCGCAGCCTTGGCAGTCACTTTGATGGGAACGTGTCTCGTGCTGAACGCCCGCGCCGACGACATTGCCGCCAGTTTTTCGATCGCCTCGAACCCCAACGGGCCGTGGACTTACGGCTCCCTTTCGGGCTCGACCTTTACTCCCCTTACTGTCAGCAGCGCATCCGTCGGTTCAGGGTATTGGACCACCGGCGCTGGTTTCCCGGTGGTGCTCGCCAACAATACCGGTTCCACTGTGAATTTTTCTTCGTGGAGTCTGCCCACGGATATGCTCAATCTGCACCCTGACCCCACTGGCATCGAGAGCGACGTTCGTTGGACTGCTCCCTCTTCCGGCACGTACTCCATTGCCGGGTTGTTTGAGGGGGTTGATCCTTCCGGCCCCACGACTACGGACGTCCATGTTTTGCTGAACGGGTCATCGTTATTCAGTGACAACATCAGCAGCTACCTTGTCCCCTCGGCATTCTCCTTTCTTGAAAGCCTGAGTGCCGGCGACACCGTCGACTTTGCTGTGGGTTTCGGTACTGACGGCAACTACTTGTTCGACAGCACAGGTCTCGCGGGATCAATCACAGCGGTGAGCCCCGCGCCGACCCCTGAGCCTGCCACACTTTTCCTCCTGGCGACTGGCTTAGCCGCCATCGGCTCGCGGCGAAAGAAGAAATCCGGCCTCTGATCGACGTAATAGAAGTCGGCGTCTTCCCTGGATCCGTCACCGTCTCCCTTGAGACTCCGCCGGTCGGGGACCCGGCATGTTCGGCTTGTTGTGGCGCAGCCAGTCTTGGCTGTGCTCTTCGGTCTAGGGTTGTGTCGGCGCCCCACCGAAATCCTCCGCTTTTTCACTTGGCTTTTATTCAGCAAGTGAGTACATTTCCCGTCAGCCAGCCCTCCTGAGGTGTCCATGAAAACCTTGCTCACTCTCTCCGTGTTTGTGTCTCTTCTTCTGTTTTCTCTCGCAACGCAGCTCTCCGAAGCCCCCGCCGGCTTCGACAACAAGAGCAACGGCCTCGTTGACACCGCCACCCACACCGCCGACCAAGCCAAGTTCGACGAAACCGAGGCTATCGCCGATGGCCTCGGCCCGCTCTATAACGCGCAATCCTGTCGCGAGTGCCACCAGAATCCGACGTCCGGCGGCTCCAGTCAGGTCTCTGAATTACGTGTCGGTCATCGCGATGCCAAGGGCCAGTTTCAAAATCCGGATATTCCCATAAACCATGGCGCGGAAATCATCGAGGGCCGCTCCTTGATAAATGACCGCGCCATCTGCCCCAGCGGCGCGTTCCCTAATATCGAAATCCAGGAGCACGTCCCAGACGTCGAAAATATTCGCACCTTTCGTGTCTCGCTCAATCTTCTCGGCGACGGCTTCGTCGAAGCTGTTGCGGATCAGGCCCTCCTCGATCTCGCAAAGGACCAGTGCACAAAGAGCGGACACAGAATTTGCGGCCAGGCTCTCTACGTTCCCATTGTCGAAGCGCCCAGCCATACCGGAATCGGTCGCTTTGGCTGGAAAGACCAGCATGCCAGCTTGCTTTCCTTCTCCGGCGATGCCTATCTCAACGAAATGGGCATCACCAACCGCCTCCAACCCGACGAGGTCACGAATCTCTGCAACACCGTTTCAGAGCCCAATGACACTCCCGGCCCTGACGGCCTTTCCGACATCGATCACTTCGCCCGCTTCATACGCGCCACCGAAGTGCCTGCGCGCGACCTGACGCTCGCCCAATCGCCACAAACCAAACGCGGCGAAGCTCTCTTCGACAAAATCGGCTGCGCCACCTGCCATGTCCCCGCGCTCACCACCGTTCCCGTGGGCACGGCGATCAATGGCGGTACTTTCACCATTCCCCCGGCCCTCGGCGATAAAACCTTCCATCCCTACGGGGACTTCCTCCTCCACAACATTGGCAGTGGCGACGGCATCGTCCAATCCATGACCGAGCACTACGGCAAGCGGATGTACGCGATCACCTGGAAAAGTCTCTCCATCCCTGAATTTAACAACACCGCCAACAAAATTCGCACCGCCCCCCTCTGGGGCCTCCGCCTCCACTCCCGCCTGATGCACGACGGCGCCTCCCTCACCTTTACCGACGCCATCCTGCGCCATCATGGCGAAGCCGCCCAGGTCACCGAAAAATTCGAAAAGTTCAAGGCCGCAGAAAAAGAGGTCCTCCTCGAATTCCTCCGCTCTTTGTAGTGGCGGGTCTTCAGACCCGTGCTCTTACCCTCGCCCGTGCAGCCACCATAGGAGGGCACGACTTTTAGTCGTGCCGTAACCATCGCCACATTGATGGGCTTCAGTCCTGATCCCCGCATTTCACAGCATCGCTTGGGCTGTCCACCGTGAACGAAGTGAAGGGCCCCGGTGCCCCGACCCTGTCGGGGAGCCTCTCGGGGCACCGTTGGTAGGCCGGGAATTTCTCCTTGCCAGCATCATCTGCATGTAAGAATGGATGCTGGCTTCTCCAGAAAATGTTCCATCACCACATCATCGCGGCCGTAGCACCCCCTCTTGCCCGCAGCGTGCGCCGCTGGCTATTCCACCTCGGCGGTATTGGTTTCATTCCGCTCGGACTCCTCGACAGCTCCATCCTTCCTCTTCCAGGAAGCATGGATGTTCTGACCATTGTCTTGGCTGCGCGCCATGGAGAATTGTGGTCCTACTATGCCTTCATGGCGACCGCCGGTTCGGTGATCGGCGGCTACCTCACCTACCGGCTTGCCCGCAAAGGAGGCAAGGAAACTCTCACGCACAGGTTCCCGCCTAAAACGGTAGAGAAAGTTTGCGAGATCTTCGGACGATGGGGCTTTGGCGCAATCGCAGTCCCCGCTTTGTTGCCGCCCCCAGTACCCATGGTTCCTTTCCTTTTCGCCGCGGGCGCCATGCAATATTCGGTGAAGAAATTCCTCGTCGCGCTGGCCGTGGGCCGGATTGTTAGATATTCGCTCCTGGCATTCCTGGCCGCCCGTTATGGACGGCAAATGCTCGCATTCATCTCGCATCATGGACACCCCGTCCTGATTGCCGCTATCGGGTTGATCGTCATCGTGGCTCTCGTCCTCATCGTCATTCTTGCAGGTAAACGCCAAAGACCTTCTTAGGGTGAACCAACTTCATGCACTGATTGCCATCGATCGGTGCGCCCCATAGCCATTCTTATTTTCTGACTTCGGAAGCCTCTTCTCGCCGGGGGAACGTGTACAAAAGTGAACAGACACTCTTTTCCTCGACGCATATCATGCGCGAACAATTGAATGAAATGAGCAGTCCGGGGAAGAGCGTTCTTCCTCGCATTCAGGGGAAAACTAGCCCCGGATTGTCCACAAGAGAGCGGAATTGAATAAAGGAACTCGACGTGCGGCACTGCCCAATCAATTTGGGCATGCGGAGGTACCAGAGTAGGAATCGTAGTTGGATACCGGTGCAAAAAGGAGATTCGTTTGTATCGACAAAAGTCTGACACCGCGCAAACCCTGTTGGTCGGGGAAAGCCACGTTCTTGAATTGATTTCCACGGGGGCGCCGCTCACGCAGGTGTTGGATAAACTTTGCATTGCGCTCGATGTTCAGGTGGGCAACGTGATTTCACTGGTCTTGTTCCCGGATGACGCTGAACACTTCACACACACAATCGCGCAATTTGCCGCGCAATCTGGACTCTCTGTCTTTTGCTGCATGGCTATTCTTTCGCTAAACGAGGAACTTCTCGGCACATTGGAGATGTACTGTTGCTTTCCCCGGACTCCAACCTCCGTTGAAGGCACACTGATTGAACGAGCGGCGCTCCTGGCTGCGCTCGCAATTCAACGCCACGATCACGAACGTGATTCCGGAAGTTTGTCCTCGGACTGGAGCGGTACGACAGGGAAAAGCGCTCACGAGAGGCTCCCGTTCAAGAACTGAATGACGAGATGTTTTGCCGGATAAAAGTAACACCAATGCAACGGTGGGAGCCATGATCGGATAGCCATGTACAAGAAATTTTTTGGGCTGCGTGAAAATCCTTTCAATGTTAATCCGGACCCTCGATTCCTGTATTTGACGTCGCGGACTCTAGAAGCTCTGGCTCAGCTCACTTACGGTGTTCAGAGCCGCAAGGGATTTATTCTGCTCACGGGCGAGGTGGGAACGGGTAAGACGACTCTGATCAACTACCTTCTCGATTGGCTGCCCCGGCAGAAAATGCCGACGGCGTTTATCTTCAATCCCAACTTGAACGTAAACCACCTCTTCGATTTCATACTCAACGGTTTTGGGATTCCGGTTGATTCTGCTGGAACAAGCAACACGCTCTTGCGGTTAAACACTTGGCTGATCGAACGCTATCGTGCAGGCGAGATCCCAGTGTTGATCGTAGATGAAGCCCAGGGATTGTCGTGCGAGTTATTGGAGGAAATTCGGCTCCTGCTAAATCTCGAGACTCCCACCGAAAAATTGCTGCAAATCGTCCTCGTGGGACAGCCGGAGCTCGAAGATAAGCTCAAACGGCCTGAACTCCGGCAACTCCGGCAGCGAATTACGCTCCGGTGCACCACTGCACCTCTCACCCTTGAGGAATCCCATGGGTACATCGCGGAGCGGCTGCGGATCGGCGGCGCCGTGGGAGACCCCATCTTTGCTTCCGACGCAATGGACGCGGTCCACTTTTATTCGAAAGGGATCCCCCGCGTGATAAATCTCCTCTGCGAACAAGCTCTCACTAAAGCGCATGTGGAACAACTCCGGCTCGTGCCGGCTCGGATGGTCGAAGAAGCCGTACGGGAATATTTGTTGGACGACTTTCGCCCCATCCCGGCGCTCCCCACCTTCAGCAATCACATGGACAGTGATCTCGCGGTCATGTACTCAAGTTTTGCAAAGGAATTGGTGCCTCCGTTCACGGCGGATGAAGTGAGTTTGCCTGAACCACCCCACAATACGTCGCCTTCTGCACCTGAGGCATTCGTTGTCGAGGAGCCTGCGCTCACGCGAGAGGACAGTTCTCTTGCCACCGTTCCGGTATGCGCAGAAATGTTGGCTTCGGGGGAGAATCTGAACGTATCCGTCTCCTTGAATGATTTGATCTCAGATTCGCCAGGGTTAGTGGCAAAACAGAGCGAAATAGCGCCCGGTTTGGACTCGACCTCATGTCTTTCAGATTCTGCCGCTCCGCTACTTGCGGAAAGCAAACCGGATCTGCCGGTGGCCTTGCCTATTCCCGCTTTTCAAGTGGTGGTCCCGGGAGGCCGGAACGAACCATTCGCAATGGCAAAGGGTAAACGAGTGTCCGCCTTTGAGAATCGCGAACTCACACTTGACACTGTCAACCAGCTTCCCCCCAACCCCCGTCGAATCCCGATTCACGGGCTGCTTCTTTCCTGGGAAACGTGGAGCTCCCGCTGGGTAAATCATTGTTTGCTTGCTGTTTCTTGGGCAAAATGGTCGAGCATATCCCTTGCAGCTCTTCGGGGATTCAAACAAGTGACCCTTCCGGTCCGGGTATTGCCGGGGCGTTGGATGTTTGATTTCAAGCGAGATTGGATTGCCATGATCAACGCCTTTTCATTGCCAGAGATGAAGAAATCCTTGCTCCGCTGGCCACGCCAGTCTGTTTCGTCCAAACCTATGGCCTCAAGTAAAAACCAGGCTGTTTGACCTCCACGGTCTCCAGCAAAGGACGGCAGGAATGTTCATAACGGTACAGACGTCCTACTTTTCTGTGTCTACCATGCTCCGCGGACATTGTTTTCCCGGAAACTTGAAGACATCCAGAGAATTCGGGAGAACTGATTGATGGTGTCCTAACGCTCGGAAGCAAGGGGATGAAAATATGCTTGGGTTAATCGCAGCAGTTCTGATTGTTCTTTGGTTGCTTGGGTTTTTCGCATTTCACGTCACCACTTCATTTATTCACCTCGTTCTAGTCGTGGGCATTGTGTTGTTGGTCCTCCATTTGCTGAGAGGTAGAAGCGCCACGGCATAAGAGGTCGGTGTACTTGAGGGGAGCGGCGATTCTCGGATGTGCCTTGCATCGAAAACGCTCCTTCTCCTTGATCGGGCGCCCTGGACGCCCGATTCACGCCCTCTTCGGAACGTGTGCGCTGGAGGGAACAACTAATAAGACATCCCGACCTCCGGCTGTACGCAGTTCACATGCTCAAAACAAATTTACTTTTTCCAGAGTTTCCTCGGACCGTTCTCAAACCATTTTCCGAGCTGCGGAGGATTCACACCAAGAGTCGCTTGCTTCGCATTCTTTCTTTGCTGGTTGCCATCCCACTCGTGATCATCCTCTGCGGGATCACGTACATCAGCTACAATCGAAGAAATTTACCCGATCTGGATGGGTTCATTCGCTTTGAGCCTCCCACCACCGGCCACATCTACGATGCAAACGGCCGTGTCCTCATCGAACTGGGCACGCAACGCCGGGAAATCATTCAATACAAGGATATTCCTGACGTTCTGCGGCAGGCGATCCTTACGGCTGAGGACGAGAACTTTTTCTCGCATTCGGGAGTCGATTATTCTGTTTTCCCTCGTCTGCTCAGCAAGACAAACCTTCGTGCCTTGATTGCCCGGCCCGGAAGCCCGCACGGCAAGAATGCCGCGGAGCGCGCTTCGGTATTTCCACAAGGCGGTTCGACCATTACTCAACAGCTTGTTCGCGGTTACTTCTTGCAAGAACTTACAAGCACGAAGAATGGTATTACGCTTCAACACCAGGGTTTATTTGCGCACGTTCTTGCCTTTGTCGTCGGCGTGCCGGCCGCCAACAGGCTCTTGCTGAAAGTAGAGGAAATGCGTCTCTCGTTGTGGATCGAGGGAGAGATGCAGAAGCACTGCGGATCCAAGCGCAGGGCCAAAGAGGAAATACTCGCGCGTTACGCCAGCTTCATCTACTTGGGAAATGGCCGCTATGGCTTCGCGGCTGCCTCGCAGTATTACTTTGGCACGCCCCTGTCAGCTCTCACTTCCGATGACGCTGACAAGGCGGCACTTCTGGCAGGGATCACCAAGTCGCCGGGCGAGTATGCCCCCACCGTGGCGGACATTCAAAAGCCCCTATGCAGACGAAATCAGATCTTAGCCCTTATGGTTAAGAATCATTTTCTTTCCGCACAGGCGGCCGGACGTTGCCAACAGGCTCCCATTCAGCTGGCCGCCCATATCACTGGCCCGATCGAAGCGCCCGCAGCAGTGGGCAATGTTCTCGATGAACTTAGAGGGCTCGACTCGACCCTCTCCTCCGACAGTGGTGTTAACCAATTGCTCGAGGGCCACATCCAGATTTATTCAACGATCGACGATCGTATCCAGCGCCTTGCGAATGGCGCACTCGAGAACGGCTTGAACTTTTATGAAAAACGTCATCCTAAAAATACCGGGTTGATCCAGGGCTCTGTGGTTGTTCTGCGGAACAGCGACTCCGCCATCCTGGCCGAGGCGGGTGGGCGACGCATATATAAGGGCCACAGCTTCGCGTACGGCGACTATAACCGGGTATCCCAGTCCTTGCGCCAGCCAGGTTCGGCAATGAAGCCGTTTGTTTATCTGGCGGCGTTTCGTCAAGGCGCCCTCGACCTCGATACTCCCGTGCCCGACCAGCCCATCTCCGTAACCAGATCGGGAGATCAACCTCTCAAGTGCATCACCAATTTCGACAATCAATTCAAAGGCATCATTCCCGCTCGGCAGGCGCTCGCCGAGTCGAGAAACGCAGTCGCCATCTGGATTATTCAACAGATCGGAATCGATTCGGTTTTGCGTACCGCTCGAGACCTTGGCATCCAAACCTCATTGCATCGTTATGAAACTACGGCCCTTGGCGCATCGGAAGTCACCTTACTCGAGCTGGCAAACGCTTACCGGATGATGGCCAGCGGCATACATGCGGAGCCTTACGTGATCGCGAGGGTTGAGCATGGTGGAGGACATGGTGGAGGAGACGTTATTTACAGCCACCATCCGCCCTGCTGCTCCATCAACGAGACTGGATCGGAGCTTTCCATGATCCAGGAGGGATTGCGTGGTGTCGTTCGCATTCCGTCGGGTACTGCCCACGCGCTCGACTCGGGTAACTTCCCAATCCCCGTGATGGGAAAGACCGGCACCACAAACAACTACCGCGATGCCCTTTTTGTGGGCTCTACGTACGGTCCTGATGGAATTACCGTGGCCGTGCGGATCGGGTTCGATGACAACCGTTCCCTTGGGCGTATGGAAACTGGCGGCAGAGCCGCGCTTCCGGTGTTCAGAGAAATTATCCTGAAGGTCTACCAGGAAAAGTTTGTTGGTCCCGCGCCGCGATTTCCTGCGGAAATTGAAGAGAACATTAATGCTTATCTGAGAAGAGAGGTCCCGCCGGACGATGCAATCGGGTTCGGGATTCCTGTCGGGCTGCCGAAAGTTGCTGATTGTGGGAGAGATGACTGTTCCGCGAAGCTGGCCCGCCCGTCCACGAACAGGTGCGAGCCGCCCGGCAACCAGCGATACGCCATCTATCCTAATAAAAATGAGAGTGGCCGCTTGATTTTTACGAATGAGTGAAAGACAGTTACCCGTCTTCTTGCGATCACATGATCCTCTGATCCTCGTCATGTCGCTGCTTCCGCATTTGACGCACTTTTGCTCCCGTGGGGCGTGTGAAGCGATCGAATTGTCCGGAATGGTACAGACAGCACCTCCTTCGATGAAGCATCATCCGTCCCGTTGAGTCCTTGGAATTTCACAATTCCAAACTCGACCGCTTTAATTTGGCAAGAAAGTTGGGGTAATTCGAATGAATATAGCGGCATTAATTATTTTCGGAAGCGTGCTTGTAATTGCGGTCGTGGCTATTGTTGGATTGATGTTGGGCCGGAAACGCCGCAGCGCAAAACTCCGCACTCAGTTCGGCGGCGCGGAATATGATCGCGCCTTGCAAGAAGGTGGGAGCCGGCGGCATGGGGAAGCGGGGCTCGACAAGCGCGCAAACCGCGTCGAGAATCTCCACATCCGGCCACTCGGTCCGAATGATCGTGCTCGCTTCATGGAATCCTGGACTAAGGTGCAGGCACGATTCGTCGACGGCCCTGGAGGCGCAGTAACGGAAGCCGATCAGCTATTGGGCGATGTGATGTCCACGCGCGGCTACCCGGTAAGTGACTTTGAACAGCGTGCCGCGGATATCTCCGTGGACTATCCATTGGTTCTTGAAAACTACCGCTCTGCTCACGAAATCGCGCTTCGTCAAACGCGCGGGCAGGCCAGTACGGAAGAATTGCGCCAGGCAATGATTCACTACCGCACGCTTTTTGATGAGCTGGTCAGCGAGCCAGAGTTGGCCCGCGCAAAGGCAGCTCCCTAGGGTTGGATTTAACCCGGCCAACGTCTTAAGTTACCACATGGCGCAGGTCGCACAACACGATGGCCGAACGCCATGTATTGGATGGACTTATTCCGCAGGCGGTGCTGCCCGGCGTTATTACGTTGATGGATGCTTGAGAATCTCTGCCAAAGCATGCAGCCGTGTGGAGTCCGCCGGGCTCTTCGCCGTGACGGCGCTCTGTTCCAATGAAGGCGCCATAGTCTTCAATTTCCCCAGCGCGCTTCGACTCAGGTGCGAACTCTCCGCGCTTTGGATCGCCTTCCGCAGAGCTGCGACTTGCTCGGCCGGCAACGCCTGCGATCTGGACAACTGATCTACGTACGCCTTCGCCACGACCAACTGCGCGGGCCACTCGAGCTTTTGCTGGTTCTGCACATTCAGCTCAGACACCCGGACCGTCTTCGCTGCGTCGATTTCATTCTGGGTCAGAAACTTGGTCGGCGTCAGTTCAAACACGTCCAGGCCGCGCGCAATCTCCGAACCGTAAATGTAGCCATTGTACCAATATGCCGACCAGTCGCCGCCCAGAACCAGAACGTTCGGGTCAATCGGCCCGCGGTCGAAGTAGGCAATCTCGAAGGGTTGCGCGGGATCGGTGAAGTCCATAATGGAGATACCGCCCTGGTACCAGGCCTGCACTTCGATATCGCGGCCCGGGACCGGAATCAGCGAGCCGTTATGCGCCACACAGTTCTCCGTGTCGCCCTGCGCAGCGGGCAGCTTGTAATAGTTGGCGAAAGTCAGCTTGTCGTCCTTAAGACGGAAGATGGCATCCGCGCCCCACTTGTTCGGATCGTTCGGACGGCACCGCGCTCCCAGGCCGCCGCCCCACTCATCGGTAAACACGACTTTGCTCCCATCGTTCGAGAACGAAGCCGAATGCCAGTACGAATAGTTCGGATCGTTCACAGCATCCAAACGCTTCGGATGTACCGGGTCCTTGATGTCGAGCACGATTCCATTTCCAGAGCACGCGCCCGCCGCCAACCCAATCGCCGAATACACCGTGATGTCGTGGCACTGGTCCGTATCTTCCGGCTTCTCCTGGCCCTTCTTGCCATGAGTGCCGCCGTTGTTCAGCCCGTTCAGCGCGCCCGTCCGGGCATCGATAAATAGCCGAGGGCTGGACACCACCTTAGCGTCCTGTGGCGCAGCCACGGGAACTTTGATCACTTCGATACGAAACAGCGCCGTATTCGGATCCTTGTCCGGCTTTTCACCCGAGCAACCAGCCAGTTCTTCCGGCTGACGCACAAACGATGTGCCCGACACGTAGATGTAAACGTTGTCCTTGTCATTCGGGTCGACCACCAGAGTGTGCGTATGCGATCCACGGCACGTCTGCACCGCCGCCACTTGCTTCGGATTCTTGATGTCTGAAATGTCGAAGATTCTCACGCCGCGGAAGCGGTCTTTTTGCGCTGCGGGTATGTGACGTTTTTTTCTTTTTTCTTTGTCTTTTTCGTCCCCCGCAGGCGGCGGAGGCTCCGGCGGAAATCCCTCCGTGCCGCAATCCAGCCGCCCATTCGGCATCTCTACCGACATGAACAGCAGGTTTTTGTACACCGACACATCACCCTGGCCGCCCGGACACACCATCGAAGTCAGCAGCGTGGCGCTCGCCGGATGAGAAATGTCGTAGATACTCACACCATAAAAATTCCCCTGAAACAGGTGGTTGCCCTGGAACGCCATATCCGAGTTTCCGAAAGCAAGCTGCGCGAGTACCAAATGCATTGGCTTCGGTATCTTCGAGAGGTTCCCCATGTTGAGCTGGCCGATCATTTTCTCCACCTTGGGATCATCGGGGTCGGTGGCGCCGAGTTGAAACGCGTCCGGCTTCTTCAACAGCAGCAGATGCTTGACGCCCATGGACGCTTCCCCAGCGTCGTACAGCCCCCCCTTCAGCTTGGCTCGCGGATCGTTCGCGTCCGACCCGGTCATCCCCGGCGGTAGCGTTGGAGCCGGCTCCGGGGCAAAGGGATTCTTATCCTCATCGTCTTCCTTGTCTTCTTTCGCGTCCTTGTCGGCTTGCGGAGCAGACGGCGGAGTTGCAGGCGCCTGCGCCTGCGCGTGCATCCGGTTCACGCCGAAAAATAGAACAATCGCGGCTATCGCCGCGCGAAAAGCAAAACTTGGTACTCGGTTCATCGATTCTCCTCTAATGTTGTTGCTCCAACATAGTCTGCATAATCCTGATCTCGGCCTTTTGCGTATTGTCCGCATCCGTCGCGAAATTGAACAGTTCGGCATCCTGCCCCGCGCCGGGGGTGTCGAACAGATCCTTCACCATGGTCAGTGCGCCACCGTGGTGCTGAATCATCCCCGTCAAAAACAACCGGTCGAACTCGGTGCCCTTCGCCTCCCGCAGTGCTTCCATCTGCTCCGGCGCAAGCATGCCTGGCATAAGAGCCATCGCGTGGCCCGACCTGTCCATGTCCGGCATTCCCGCCATCGCCATGGAAACGGGCTCTCCTCGAGTCGCCAGCCACCGCTTCATAAACCTGATTTCGTCCGACTGCGAGCTGCTGATTCGCGACCCGAGCGACCGCAACTCCTTGTTCTCCGTACGCGATCCAATTAGCGCCGTCATCTCCACCGCTTGCGCGTGATGCATGATCATGCCCTGCATGAACTGCACGTCCGCTTGTGACCTCGGCGGCAGCGTGGCCCTAGTCGACGGCGGCAATGTCCTGCTCGGCTTGCCCGGCGCGCCCGGCTGCACCACCACAGGCTTCGCCGGGTCCGTCTGCGGTGCCCACATAGCGGAGGAGAAGAGGCCGATAGAGCAGAAGAAACCTGGGCAAGCGCTCGCAGCGAGCAACATGCCACACAGCACCGCCGATCCTCTTGCAGAGTGAAGCTTCCGCATTTTCTCTGAACCTTAGCGTTCTAATCAAACGCCGCAGGCGGCCAAAAAAACTACGCCGACGCTCACGCCCGAGGCGCAGCATAGAACAAGAGTGCGGGCGATAGCAATGCTTGACGGATGTCTAGTGATGTCATTGAAATCATAGCGACCCCCAGGACCACGCCGCCTGCGACCGGTCGCTCACGTACACTTTGTGCACGCGAGCGTCGCCGTTTGGCCTCACTGATTGCGAATACGGTCACGTCGAGGAAGTCCGGCCAAGGCAGGCGGACGCGGGACGAATGTGTTATCGTCACGACGTACAAATTGACGCACGGATTCGAGAAGGAGATTGGACGCGGCGCGCCCAGCGGGTCGCACCACACGATGGCCGAACGCCCTGTATTGGTTGGACTTATTCCCCAGGCGGTGGTGCTGGATGAGGGAGACCAGGTCTCCTGGATCTCCGACGCGGGCAACCTACGCGTGGAGTTCGACGTGAACCGCTGCCCGTTCTCCTCGAACGTGTTCCAGGCGCCCGCGGGGATGCGGCTCCTGAGCGGCCCGCCGCGGGTGGGCACCAAGCCCGCCAGCTACAAGTACCGCCTGTGGCTCAACGACCAGATGGTCGGCCAGGGCGAGGTCATTCTCCGCGGGAAATAGGCCGCGCTCCAGTTCACAAATACGACATTTGCTTGCAGGAATGAGCGAAGAGTGAGTGTCAGTCGCCGGCGGCGACGGCGCGGGCACTCTCGGTCTCTATGGAGTCAGCAAGTCCGCGGCGCATGGGGCCGAGGGCGAAGGCGGGCACGGCGCGTTCCGGCGCGAGCGACAGATTGGCAGCCTTGGACGGAAACTCGTTGCGGCGATCTAGCCTGAGTCCGATTTCGCGGAGAATCTCGGCCGAAAAGCCGAGATCGGCGGCCCGGTCAACTCCCCAAAACCAGAGCTTTTCTTCGTGTCGCTGGAGGAAGTCCAGGGACTCCTCGAGCTTCTTCATGGCGCGGTCAAAGGAGGAAGCCAGGAAATAGACTCCCAGCGTCCAGCCATGGCGGGAATATTGGGCTTGAATGCGGACACAGTACTTGCCGCCCTGATTCCGCTCGATGCCGCAACGGTAGTCGTTACGCGAGGTGGGGCGCGGAGAAGTCTTTTTCATAAGTCACCGTCGTTCAGATCTGGAACCGTACGTCGCACGGAAGCCGTCATCGAAGTCGATTCGCCAGGGTTGAAGCATTCGCCGGCGAGCTGGGGTACCCAGAAACTTCAACAAAGCAAAATGCACTCTCTGGAGACACTAATAGGGTAGCGGGACGTGCGGACAAAAACAAGATGTGTGTCCAAAATGTATAAGTCTTTTATTTTTAATGGTTTAGACTAGCCAAGGTTCTGGAAGCCCTTGAGCTTTTCCGGCATAATTTTGAGCTTGCCTTCTTGTTTGAGGCGAGCTTCGAGGGCGCTTCGGAAGGCCTCAAACGCGATGCCGCGCTTATCCTGAAGGACCTGATCCGTCAATTCCTTCTTCTGCTTGTCGAAGTCGGCGGGGTTGGGCGCGGTTTTATCTGCCAATCGGTAAACCATCCAGTTGGCTCCCAGGCTGAGAGGGGGGCCGAGGTCGCCGGATTTAAGCTGGAATGCGGCACTTAGCTGTTTGCCACTGGCCGCACCGGTGATGCTGCCGCTGCGGGAGATTGCGTCGCTGGTTTTGGGCTCCAAACTCAGGGCTTTGGCCGCCGCGTCGAACTTTTCTCCCACTTTGACCCGTTTGATGAGCTCGTCGGACCTGGCCCGCGCCAGTTCGTTGGCCTTTTGTTGCTTCAGCTCGGTGACGACGCGATCGCGAACTTCCTCGAGCGAGCCTTGATGCGCGGGCAGGATTTCCTTGAGGGAAAGGACGACGTAGCCGCGGTCGGTTCGAACTGGACCGCCCAACTCGCCGGTCCTAAGGCGAAAAATGGCGTCCTTAATATCCGCGGAATTGCCGAGCTCGAGGAGAGGGTCGGTGGCGCTGACAGGGCGCGTTTCCCCGGCGGTCAAATGGAATTCTTTCACCAAATCGTCCAGCGGAGTTTTGGTGGACTTGCGGACAGTGGCGGAAAGCTTGTCAGCGGTGTCGCTGGCAAATTTGTCGGCTTTCGAAAGGAGGAAAGGAGCGCGCAGGGAATCCTTGACCTCATCGAACGACTTGGTGTGTGCAGTCTCTTTGTCGAGCACCTTGATAATGTGAAAACCGTATTGCGTTTTGACGAGGTCGGACACAGTGCCCTTGGGCAGGCTGAAGGCGGTCTTTTCGAACTCGGGGACGGTCTGGCCCTGGATAACCCAGCCCAGGTCGCCGCCTTTATCCTTGGTGCCAGGATCCTCGGAGTTTTTCTTAGCGAGATCCTCGAAATTCGTGCCCTTTTTTGCTTGCTTGAGGACGTCTTCGGCTTTCTTGCGAATCTCTTCGACTTCGGCGTCGGGTTTTCCCACGGTCATAAAGAGAATGTGCTCGACGTGGACGCGGTTAGGCACCTGATATTGCTGAATGTTTTGCTGGTATTCGGCCTTTAGCTCGTCGTCGGAGACTTGCACCTGCTGGCGGGCCTGGTTGGTGTCCACGAGGCCGTACCGGACGATGCGGCGTTCCGGCACCAGATATTTTGCCTTGTTCTTTTCGTACGCGGCCTTGATTTCCGTTTCGTCGGGGGTGATTTTTGCTTCCAACTCTTCGGGCTTGATGAGAGCGTAATCGAGTTTTACTTTTTCGTTGGCATAGCGAAATTGATCTTGGAGCTCCGCCGGACTGGCGCTGATTCCGTCGGTGACCAGTCTGCGAAATTTTTCTTCGAGCAAGCCCTGGCGAATGAGCTCTTCGAAGATGGGTACAGTTAATTGGAAGCGGGTTTGCACCTGGGAGGCGTACTGATCCTCAGCGACTGGGGTATCGCCATTGAACGCAGTGGGAAGGAACTGCCGGATGCGGTCGGCGATTTCGTCGGGAGAAACGCGAATGCCCATCCGATTGGCTTCGAACTCCAGTTCTTTTTGGAAAACGAGCTGCTTCAAGATCTGCTGGGCGTAGAGGGACTCCAGCTGCGGCGGGACCTGATTCTGCCGCTCAATTTGATTGAGCTGCTGGCGCACCTCGGCGAGGGTCACGGTCAAGTTGCCCACCTGCGCGACGCTATCGGTGGAGGCTTCGCCCGTGTTCGTGCCCTGGGGCACCAGGTACAGCAGCATACTCAGCGCGATGAGGCCGATTACGAAGCCCAAAAATACTCGATACCCGGTCTTGCTGCTGAAGGCCATCCGAGAACGCTCCCCATCTCGTGGATAAACTTTAGATTATAGAAGATATGCGGCATGGGGCTCAAATAGAATCGGCGAGTCAGAAGGGGCGCGAAACGTGTTGGGAAGATTCAACATCGAAGGTCTTGTTCGTCATTTCGGGAAAAGCAGGCTCTTCGCTGCGTTCAGAATGATAATGGGGGAGCGTCTTCAGGAGCTGGTAGGGTGACCGAATGAATTTAGATGGAAGACGAATCGGGTCAATTGCGCTCGCGGTTGCAGCATTTCTCGTGAGCGGGGGAAGTAGGTCGTTCCTCCGCATTAGCCAGGAAACTCCAGCGAAGCAGCCGGTGACGTTTTACCGGGACGTGCTACCGATTCTGCAGCGGAGTTGCCAGAGTTGTCACCGGACGGGCGGCATCGCGCCGATGGCGTTCGAAACGTACAAACAAACGCGTCCTTACGCGGTCGCGATAAAAACGGCGGCGCAGCAGAAATCGATGCCGCCGTGGTTTGCCGATCCGCAAATCGGCAAGTTTTCGAATGATCCATCACTTAGCCAAGAACAGATTGCCGCGCTGGCGAAGTGGGCCGATGCGCAGGCGCCGGAGGGAGATCCGCGGGATGCTCCGCCGAAGCGCCAGTGGAGCGAGAGTTGGAGTATTCCGCAGCCCGATCTTGTTTTGCAGATGCCGCGACCCGTGAATTTGCCGGCGGATGGCGAAGTGGAATACACGTACGAAATTGTACCGACAAAGTTCAGCGAAAACCGCTGGGTGCAGGTGGCGGAAATTCTTCCGGCGCTGCGAGGAAACGTGCACCACGCGGTGGTTTACATTCGACCGCCCGATTCGAATTGGCTGCGACACGCGCCGGTGGGTGTTCCATTCATGGCTACGGCGCTCACGGAAGAGGATGACCGGCGCGGCACACATTGGACGGACAATGATATTTTGCTGGTGTATGCGCCGGGGAGTTCGCCCGACGAGTGGCCGGCGACAATGGCGAAGCTCATTCCCGCAGGTTCGGACCTCGTTTTCCAGATGCACTACACAACAAACGGCAAAGCCGGGGAGGATCGAACCCGGGTCGGCCTCGTTTTTTCGAAACAGGCACCGCAGCAGCGCGTGCTCACGCTGCAACTCACGAACGACCACTTCGTGATTCCGCCGGGAGCGCCGGATTACCGCGTCGAAGCGCGGGGAACGCTGCCCAACGACGCAACGTTGCTGAGCTTTTTTCCGCACATGCACCTGCGCGGGAAGCGATTCGAATACAACATTCTTCACGGCGAGAAAGAACTAGGCGGAAAGCCCGTCACGGCGGGCAAACCGGAAATTGAGACGCTGCTGCGCGTGAATTACCACTTTCATTGGCAGATGAGCTATCGTTTGGCGGAGCCGCGGGCGGTGAAGGCAGGAACGGAATTGCAGGCTGTCGCGTGGTACGACAATTCGCGCAATAATCCGCACAACCCCGATCCTGAGGCGGCGGTTCGGTGGGGAGATCAAACGTACGAAGAGATGATGGTGGGATTTTTTGACGTGGCGGTGGCTCCCTCGGTGGACAAGAAAACGTTTTTTATCCGGCACTGAGCTTTGATTTGTCTGATATTCGTGGGAGTAAGGAGCAGCCATGGAAATCATCACAGGATACGAAACGCTAAAGGTGAGCGACGGCACAACCATGCGCGCGTGGTTCGCGCGGCCGAAAGATGGAGCAGCCTATGCGGGGCTCCTGGTGTTCCAGGAAGCGTTCGGGGTCAACGCGCATATCCGCGACATTGCGGAACGATTCGCGAAAGAAGGTTATCTGGCGATTGCGCCGGAATTATTTCATCGTACCGGCACAGGATTGGAAATCCGCTACGACGATTTCCCGAGCGCGATGCCGCATATGCGGGCGTTGACTGACGCGGGGATAGAAGCGGATCAACGGGCGGCCTACCAGTGGCTCCGCGCGAACGGCGCGGGAGAGTTACCGATCTCGGCGATCGGTTATTGCATGGGGGGACGCGCGGCGTTTCTCGCGGCACTCAATCTGCCGCTGGCGTGCGCGATTTCATATTACGGCGGAGGAATCGCACCCTATGCGAATAGCGCCGGACTGATCGGCCGCGCGAGCGAGTTACGCGCGCCGGTGCTTTTTTTCTGGGGCGGACGCGACAAACACATCATCACGGAGCATATTCGCGCCATTACCGACGGGCTGCGAGCCGCCGGAAAGAATTTTGTGAACGTGGAAATCTCGGACGCCGATCACGGATTCTTCTGCGATGCCCGTTCAACATACAATCCCGCCGCGACGGCGCAAGCCTGGCCGCTCACGCTGGCGTTTCTAAAGACACATCAGACCGGAAGGGTCGAAAGCGCGATCGCGGGAACATAGAGGAAATTCTGGCAAGGGCAAAGATGCCCTGGACGGTCCCCGAGAGACGCGGGCAGGCCACAGCCCCTACGGGTGCACGCACATTTCTTCTCAATAACGGCAGACGTTGCGGTCCTTCGGCTACCCTCGTCGGGTAGCCTCAGGATGCACACCGCAAGGTGGCACGCTCCTAAGAAGCGATACGTCAAAAAGAACGGCATGGGGCAACTCCACGCGCCCGGGGCTGGCCGAGAGGACTGGTACGCGCGTACAGGTAAGAACTAGTTGCAATTTGAGAACGCCGCCACGCGCAGTTTAGACGCGCGCGAAACGCTGTGCTACATTCAAAAGTTAGCGCATCAGTGAGCGCGTTGCCATGATCACACAGACCCCCACGGAGCCGACTCGCACTTCCGGACAACCGAAAATCCATCGGGTCGAAGTGTATTGGACCACCGTCACCTACAAGACGGTGATCGTGTATGCGTCTTTAGTCCTCGCGATTATTCTTGCCGGGCTCTTTGTTGTTTTTCCTAATTTATATTCAAAGGTGATTAACGGGGTCACGAACGCCGTTGGCGACGGCGCAGCGGGAAGTGTGGCCATCGAGCAGAACCAGGCGAAATTCGTGAACCTGGACGGCAAAGTACAAGTGAAGAAAGTCAATTCGGTCCAATGGGTGGACGCCGACTACCGCACAAAATTGGACAAAGGCGACCAAATCCAGACCTCCGGGGAAGGCGCAGCGCGCATCACGTTCGCCGACGGCACAACGTACACGGTGAAATCCGACACCTTCATTACGGTGGAAGAAAACTCCATGGGTCATGAACGACCCTCGAGCTCCGTGGTGAGCATCAAGACCGGGTCGGTGGACCTGGCAACGCCCAACTGGACATCGCCGGATTCGAAGGCCGCGGTCAACGTGGAAGACGCGACGGCGCAAGTGCACTCGAACAGCCGCGCGGCGGTGAAAGCAGATCCCGCTAACAAGGAAAGCGAGATCGTGGTCAAGAGCGGCAGCGCGGAAGTCCAGCGCGGACAAGAAAGAATCGAGCTGGCCCCTTGGCAAAAGGCCAATATTTCCTCGGGCGGCCCGATTCAGAAGTCCGAGGTGCTGGCGCCACCCGAGCTTGTGGAACCCCTGAACCTCGCGCCAATCATTGTCGACAATCCTAAAAGTTCGCCGGTGCGATTCGAATGGAAGCCGGTCACGGGCGCAATATTTTATACGTTGCGGATCAGCACCACGGCGATGTTCACCAAAACGGTCCAAGAGGCCACCAAGATCACCGGCACCAGCACGGAGATCACGGGACTCGACGCCGGCGATTACTTCTGGAAGGTGATTGCCACCGATGCGAAGAAGCAACCCAGCGAGGACAGCGAACTGTTCAAATTTACGCTGGTAGCGCAAGGCAAGTCGCAGGAGATGCTCCTGCAGATCGACGGCACGCAGCTACACGGCCGGGTCGCGGAAATTTACGGCCACACGGAACCCGGCGCAGCGCTGATCGTGAACGGCCAGCCTGTGGCGAGTATCTCGCCCGACGGAACCTTCCGGCATTTTACCGAGGCGCTTGAGCCTGGTCCGCATACCATCGTGATTATCGGGTCCAACCGCAGAGGCGGGACCGCGAAACAGCCGATTTCCATCGTGGTGCCTAAGTAAGGGCACCAACGAAATAGGGTTAGCAGAAGATAACGGAGCGCTCTTTGCGCTCCTCGGGGTGTCCGGCGACAATAGTGGCGGGGGGACAACCCAGTCCATGTCCACCGGACGGCGGAGAAGTTTTCTCCGCGGGGGGAAGTAGGAATGAACAAGAACGGTTATAGCCTAAGGTCGATCTTCAGTCTGATGTCCTCCGACCTGGCAATTGATTTGGGCACGGCGAACACTCTGGTATTTGCGGCCGGCAAAGGGATCGTGGTGAACGAGCCCTCGATCGTGGCGATCAACAAATCCACGGGAGAAGTGGTGGCGGTGGGGCGAGACGCCAAGGAAATGCTGGGGCGCACGCCGGGAAACGTGGTCGCCATCAAGCCGATGAAGGACGGGGTGATTGCTGACTTCAAGGTGACCGAAAAGATGCTGACGCACTTCATCCAGAAGGCGCACAACCGGCGCTTGCTGGTGCATCCGCGGATCGTCATTGGAGTGCCGAGCGAAATCACGCCGGTGGAAAAGCGCGCCGTGCAAGACTCCGCGTACCGCGCGAGAGCCAGTGAGGTTTATCTCGTGGAGCAAGCCATGGCGGCGGCTATCGGCGCGGGGCTGCCCATCGACGAGCCTTCAGGAAACATGGTCGTTGACATCGGAGGCGGCACCACCGACATCGCGGTGATTTCGATGAGCGGCATCGTGTACTCGCGTTCGGTGCGCGTCGCGGGCAACGAGATGGACGAAGCGGTGATGCAGTACCTCAAGCGCAAGTACAACCTGCTGGTCGGCGAACGCACGGCGGAGCAGATCAAGATGGAAATCGGGTCGGCCTATCCCCTGGAAAAGCCGCTGACCATGGAAGTGAAGGGCCGGAACCTCATCGAAGGCGTGCCGCGAACCGTGACGATCGACGACAGCGAAATCCGCGAAGCGCTCAGCGAGTGCGTTGCGACGATCTTGAACGCAGTACGCGTAGCGCTGGAACGCACACCCCCGGAACTTTCGGCGGACATCAGCGACCGCGGCATCGTGCTCACCGGCGGCGGTGCGCTGCTGAAGAATCTGGACAAACGGATCCGGGAAGAAACGGGGTTGCCGGTCTCGATCGCGGATGACCCGCTGGCGTCAGTGGTGCTGGGGACGGGGAAGATGCTCAGCGATTTCGGGTTGTTGCGTAAAGTGTGCATCGATTAGCTTCGGGCTTGTGTTGGTCAATTGCAGCCCGAATAGCTGTGCCGGATTGCAAATAAGAATTCTTCGTGGAACGGATCGCGCGCGACCAGCGGCAGGTTCCCGGTCAATAGCCGGCTGGCGCTTCAGAAAAAAGACGAGCTGATCTCCTCATGGCTGCCATTCCTTCTCGCCACAAATCGCTTGTCCTGCTAGCCGGGGTCGTGCTCATCCAAGTGCTGTTTCTGGCGGTGCAAATCAGACGCGATTCACAGGGACGCCTGATTCGCTCCTGGACGGTCGGCGCCATATCGCCGTTTGAGCGCTCGGGAGCCTGGGGTTTTGGCAGGGTTCGAGACGTCTGGCGCCACTATTTCGCGTTGCAAAACACCAGCCGTGATAACGAAGAGTTACTGCGAGAAAATAATGCGCTGAAGCTCCAGCTCAGTCAGCTCGAGAGCAAGGCGGCGGAAGCGGACCGCCTTGCGGCGCTGCTGAATTTCCGGCGGCTGAACCGGGATGTGCCGATGCTTGGCGCACGAGTCATCGGGGCCAGCGCGGACGCGGGAAGCGCCACGGTCTTCGTGGACCGCGGCGAGCGGGACGGCATTCGCCGCAACATGGCGGTAATTACGCCGGATGGTGTCGTCGGCAAAGTGATTGAAGCATTTTCGACCTCCGCGCAGGTGCTCTTGCTGACCGATAAGGACAGCGGCGTCGGAGCCATGCTCGCCGATTCGCGCATTCAGAAGCCCGTGGGAGGAACAGGCGAACCGCTGCTGCTCCTGAAGTATGTCACCAACGACGACACAGTGAATGTTGGCGAGCGAGTGGTGACCAGCGGCATGGACCGCATTTTCCCCAAAGATCTTCCCGTAGGCACGATCACGGAGGTGAAGCCGGGAAATCCCTTCAAACAGATTCGTGTGCGGCCGGCCGCGAATCTAGAGCGGCTTGAAGAAGTGCTCGTGCTGCTGACGTTACATCCCCTCGAAGTGCAGAAGCCGGCGGAGGCCGGGACCGAAGCCGGAGAAAAATCTGCGCCCGAACAACCACAGGTGCCCAAGTCATGATGAACGATACGTTTGATCTTGCCGGCGCCGAATCGCACATAGAGGTTCATAAGTTCCGGGGCGGCGCGATCGTGGTTGCGACGGGTTTTGCGCTGTTGGTGCAAGCGCTGATTCCGATTTATTTTCCGAAGGCGGGAATACTCGATCTTCCACTGCTCATCACCATCTATTTCGCGTTGAGCCGGCGGAACCCATCGACGGGGCTGCTTCTCGGGACCATGATCGGCCTCTTGCAGGACAGCCTCAGCAAAGTGCCATTGGGGTTCTATGGCATCGCCAAGACGATCATCGGGTACATCGCGTCTTCGATCGGCGCGCGGCTGGACACCGAGCATCCCGCGGCGCGGTTCGCCCTGACGGTCCTCTTTTTCGTGGTGCACCAGGGCGTGACCGTGCTGATCAAGCGGCTGCTGCTGGCGCAACCCGAAGTGTGGTTCACGCTGCGCCTGGGCATTGCCGCGGGTGTAAATGCAATCGTCGCCGTATTCCTGTTTCTTCTCCTGGACCGCCTTCGCAAGCCGTAGCTCCCCCTAACATTTTCGAAACAGGTTCTTCCACGGGGAACATTCAGCCTCAGTTGGTGTCAAACTAATAGTCAGCATGCAATTTCACCACTCGTTTCCAACGACCAGTCGGATCTTGCGGACTTTCACAGGGCGCATCGCTAGGCGCGTCTATCTCGTTCTCGTGCTTCTACTACTCGCCACTAGCGCGGCCGCCCGAATTTATACGTTCGTGCTCACTCGACGAATGGAAGCGGTGATTGCCGGCCTAAGTAAGCTTCAGATAGATAAGAGCGCGGAAGAAGATATCAAGCGAACTGTGCCCTATCTCGAGCGCTGGCAATGGGGCGGACAGTTAAAACGCACACCTGAGACCGGTGATATCGATATCGGCATGGAGCAGGGCTATTCGGTCGTGATTTCCAACGAGTCCAGTTGGTTGAGATTCGGCAGGCTGATAACTCCCTTTGTTTCTTGCTGTGTGAACACGACATACACCAAGGATGGATATGAGGACAATTGGGTTCTAACTCTGACGAATCTACTGGGATACAGATATGTATACTTCGGAGCTTCAATCGTGCTGTTGGACGGAAAGGTTTCCAGCATTCGGTATGGCGTCGCGGACCGATTGGTCTTTCCCCGCCAAATCGGAGAGCTTGTTTCCGCTCGCAGCGTGCATGGAGTTTGGGCCAGTTATCGACGCGGGTTTGAAGTGACCAGCATCGACGATGAAAGTCCACAATTCCGCGTAAGTAACCACGCGAACAATCTTCGGGTAAGCTACACAATCGACGCGCCACCTGATTTGGTGGCTCACGCATTCAAAGTCGATTTCGGCTGCTTTTGGGGCCTTCGCGGATGCCATACCCCACGTCAGATTGCACAGCTTCTTGCCCAGGACGCCGAACGCATACAAAGCGCGGCTTTGGCTCGCCTGAAAAGCACCGATCCCTGCCCCACCAGAATTGTTGCGGGCCGGTCGAGATACTTGACCGATGTAAGTGTTTCCCTGATCGAGTCGGAAGGCTTGAGACAAGAACCAACAAATATGGAGGGCTCACTCGATACTCGAACCGTAACGGACTACAAACTGATCGAAGCCCTTCGCGGTTTTCCGGTGAAGTCACTCAAGTCCGTTGAAGTCCGTTCCTCCGTTCCCTTTCCCGGAGACTACACGAAACAACTTCCAAATCTTGGCCCGCAATGGGTGGAACGCGGAAAGCAGATCCTCCTGTTCTCCAATCATTCGTTCGATTCGTGCCAACTGGTTCCGGAGACTCCGGAGGCAATTGCAGCAGTTCGAAATGCAAGGCCAACTCCCAAACGCTTGGAAGACCAAACCGGTTTATCGCTGCAGTAGATTAGCGACGAATTCCTTCGGCTTTATAACTGCTCAATCAACGGTCAATGGGCCAAGAGAAACTGCTTGAAGTCGTCGTACTCGCTGGATATGAGTAGCGACAATTTGTCGCGCTTCAGATACGCTGCAAGTCGATCTGGCAATGGCGGAGCAGGGCCAATGGCGCGCTGAACAACTTCGGCGAATTTGGCGGGATGCGCAGTAGCAAGCACCAAGCCCTGAGAAGGCTCGGAATGTTCGCGCTTGTAAGCTTCCCATCCGAGGATGCCAACCGCGGTGTGCGGATCGGCGATATAGCCAAAGCGCTCGTGGATCATTTTCATAGCGGCGAGGGTCTCTTCGTCGGTGGCCCGGTGACCCCAGATTTCCTTGCGCACATTTTCGAGGCGGTTGCGGCACAAATCGAGCAGTCGGGGAAAATTGTTGGGACTGCCGACATCCATCGCGTTCGAATAGGTCGCTTTCGCCTGTCGCGGGTGAAACTCCCCTGTGCGCAGGTATTCCGGCACGACATCATTCACATTGGTGGAGGCGACAAATCTAGCGACCGGCAGGCCAATGCGTTTCGCGAAGATGCCCGCGGTGAGATTACCGAAATTCCCGCTGGGCACGGAAACAATAAGCGGCACGGACGCTACCGGCAATTGCCGGTACGCAGCAACGTGATAGAACATCTGCGGGAGCAGGCGCGCGATGTTGATGGAATTGGCACTGGTGAGAAACGCGCGCTGATTTAGAGCGGGATCGGAAAAAGCCTGCTTCACTAGGCGCTGGCAATCGTCGAAAGTCCCCGCGACTTCAAGGGCGGTGATGTTTTCTCCGAGCGTGGTGAACTGCTTCTCCTGCGCTTCGCTGATGCGCTTCGAGGGGTACAAAATCACCACGCGGATTCCCGGCACGCCCAGGAATCCGTGCGCCACCGCGCTGCCGGTGTCGCCGGATGTGGCGACCAAAACCGTTAGCGGCCGCGTTTCTTCGCGCACGAAGTAAGCCATGAGGCGCGCCATGAAGCGCGCGCCAAAATCCTTGAACGCCAGCGTGGGTCCGTGGAAAAGCTCGAGAATGTGCATGCCGGGTGAAAGGGACACTAATTTCACGGGAAAATTTATGGCTTCGCTGACGATTTGCCACAGCATTTCGTCCGGAACTTCGGCCCCAGCAAAGGGCCGCACCACGCGGTAACAGACTTCGGTGAACGGCAAGCGCCGAAATTCCTCAAGCTCTTCGGGCGAGTGCCGCGCGATTTCGACAGGCATATACAGCCCGCCGTCCGGCGCAAGCCCGCGCAGCACGGCGCCACGCAGTGAGGTGAGCGGAGCCTTTCCCGATGTGCTGCGGTATCTCATCGGGCGCCTTCGAGTTTTTCCCGGATTACGGCGAGAAACGCGGCGGTATCGAACGAAGCGTCGCGCGAAATATCACGCAACTCGGCCACCAGCAAGGTGCAATGCGCGAGCGCCTCGTAGCTCCGGCGCCGCGCCGCGATGAGTGTGGGATAACACCTGGCTACCGTTTCACGAGGCGCTTCCCCGGGCCGCGCTTGAAACGCGCCTCGCCAGAGCACGGGCTTCGGATCCGTGAGATACCGCTCGATCAAGAGTTGCTGCTCGCTTTCGGAAGCGGCGAGATAGACAACGGACATCTGACGGCGCAGCCGCATCAGCAAATTGTTTCCGGCATAAATCACGCTGCCCGTTGTATCCAAAACAAGTTCCTGCTGGACGTTCGTCTCAAGCGCGGTCAAGATTTCGTCCAGGGTGTGAATCTCCGCGGCAAGGTACTCAGATTCGCGCTCCACATACGTTTGGCTGCTGGGCCAGCCCATCCATGCGGCCACGCCGTTGATTCCCGCAAAACCGCCAGCCGCGAGCCGGAGCGCAAGGCGCTGCTCGATGCGGTCGTCGCAAGAGATGCTGGATCGGCCGCTCTCGGCTAACTTCTTTGTCCAGAAGGTCTTCCCAGCGCCAGACATGCCGATGAGGGCCAAACGGAGGGGTTTTGTTCCGTGCGATTCCTGCTTCATAGTGGAATCACCTAACATAACGTGGCGGGCGAGAACGAGCAAGACGTAGCGCGCTCGTGGAATTCGCCTGCGATGCCGTTCTGGAACCTGTACTCCAGGACGGCTTGCGCGCTCTTTGGCCAAGTGCTAATTTTGCAGAGGCTTCCGCGGCGCACGCGCTTCCGAAGCCGAGCGGTGATTCGGGAGTTCCCAAGGGATTTTTGTAGCCGGTTCCGGGACGAATTTTTCGACGGATATTTCGAGACCGCCCTGAGGGTTTTCGAGACGCGAGCATCTTCCGGTAGAACCGGAGCGGCCCCAGCAGGATCGGGGCAAGGCTGCGACCAGCCCCTAAAACGTCGCCGTGACGACGGCGAATTGAAGAAAGACTCGCGCGCGGGGTTTTCGTGTCGTACTGGTTTCGCAACGATAATCGATTGCCGCAAGGACGGCTGACCATCGTTTCCTACTTCATCGTGGGAATGGTGGGCGTGCTCCTGCTGGGGTTCTGGAAACTCCAGGTCATCGATTCCGAAAAATATTCCTCGATGGCGGAGCGCAACCGCGTCCGCTACATCCCGATCATTGCGCCCCGCGGACGCATGCTCGACCGGGACGGTGTGCCGCTGGTCGACAATCGCCCCTCTTTCAGCGTGCTGCTGCTGCGCGATGATCCAGCCCTGGCGGAGAAGAGTCTTCCGATCATCGCGGAAGGCATGGGAATTTCGATCGATGATTTGAGAGACCAACTCAACAACGCAAAAAATCTCCCGAAGTTTCAACCCATTGTCATCAAGCCGGAAGCCAGCAACGCCGATGTTGCTTTCATCGAATCGCATCGTTCGGACTTACCTGTTCTGGAAATGATTTCGGTGTCGCGGCGGCGCTACCTGCCAGGCGGATTCATGGCGCACGCCGGTGGATACGTGGGTGAAGTCAGTGAAAAAGAGATCGAGAACAGCGGCGGGAAGCTGCGCCCCGGCGACTTCGTCGGAAAAAGCGGGCTGGAGCGCGAATACAACGACGTGCTGATGGGCACTGACGGTTTGCAGCGCGTCATCGTCAACAGCGTGGGCCAGGAAAAGGGGCATCTTCCGACCCAGGAAGCCGTACCCGGAAAACAGATTCAGCTCACGATTGATTACGACTTGCAGCAGGTGGCCGAGCAATCGCTGGGAGCCCGGCCGGGCGCCGCGGTCGCCCTGGACCCGCACACGGGAGAAGTGCTGGCGATGGTGAGCCATCCGGCGCCGGACCCGAACGACTTCGCGGTGCGCATTTCGGGCGAGGATTGGAAGAAACTCAACGAGGACCCGCAAAAACCCTTGCTAAACCGAGCGATTCAGGGACAACTGGCGCCGGGCTCGGTATTCAAAATCATCACCGCTACGGCGATGCTGGAAGACCACAATCCTCCGGAAAGCTTCACGACCTATTGTCCCGGTTATGCAACATTTTACGGACGACAGTTCAAGTGCTGGGTGTTTGGCAAGAGTTCGCATGGCGCGGTGGATTTGCACAAAGCCATCCTCCAGTCGTGTGACGTCTTCTTCTACAACGTTGGGCAGCGGCTGGGCATTGACCGGCTCGCCTACTACGGCACGAAGCTGGGCCTGGGACACCGGACTGGCATCGACCTTCCCTCGGAAGAAGCAGGAAACATGCCGTCGGCGGAGTGGGTGGAACGAGTCTTCCACCGGAAGTGGTACGCGGGCGAAACGATTTCTGTGTCCACGGGACAGGGCGCGGTCACAACCACGCCGCTGCAGCTCGCGCGAACGATCGGAGGGATCGCGATGGGCGGCATTTTCAAGCAGCCGCACATGCTGAAAGATGCGCAGAAGGTGGGTGAAGAGCGATTCGAAATCTCGGAACCGACGGTACAAAAGATAACGGATGCGATGTACGGCGTCGTGAACGAGGGCGGCACCGGAGCTGGTCTGAAGCTGGCAGGGATAGAATTTAGCGGAAAATCGGGAACCGCCCAGGTGATCGGGTATGCGACACGCGAGCGCTTCGGAAAACAGAAAAAATTCGAGGACAATGCCTGGTTCGTGGGCTATGCGCCGCGGCGAAACCCAGAAATCGTTGTGGCCGTGCTGGTGCAAGAGAGCGGAAAGCACGGAGGCGAAGCAGCTGGCCCGGTGGTGCGCGACGTAATCAAGGCTTATTACGACAAGAAAGCGAAGCGGACGGAAGGACAATACACCGCGGAAGAAAAGCACGACAATCCTGGCAGAGCCTTGAGGCCCGTGGCGGCAATCCAGCACCAGAGAGTATCAAAATCCGACGGCCAAGAGAGCGTGCTGCCTCCTCGGCCGACGAGCACGGCAGAACCACGTTAGGGTGAACTGAAACGATGAACGACGGACCCGGAACCCGCGATTACGATTGGTGGCTGCTGGCCATCCTCGGTGCGATCTGCGCGATTGGCGTTGTCGAGATTTATTCCGCCACGCATGGAAGCTCCCTGGCCGGCATGCACTGGAAGCAAGTGCGCTGGCTGGTGCTCGGGGCCATCCTGATGTTCGTGCTCTCGCGGATCGACTATCACTTGATCCTGGATCAGGCCTGGCTGCTGTATCTCCTGGGCATTGTGTCGCTCGTGGCGGTGCTGCTGGTGGGCCATACGCGGTTTGGCGCCAAACGGTGGATCCCCGTGATGGGCGAATTTCTTCAGGTGTCGGAACTCGTAAAGTTGATTATAATCATATGGGTAGCGCGCTTCTTCGCGGAAGTGCGCTCAGATGACCTCTCCCTGCAGGATTTGATCAAAGCGGGGCTATTTGTCGGGGTGCCGCTAGGTTTGATTTTGAAGCAGCCCGATCTGGGCACAGCGCTTGTGCTGATGCCCGTGTTGGTCGTCGGCGCTTTTTTGGCGGGCTTGCAATGGCGGCACGCCGCCATCATAACGTTGGCGGGGGTACTGTTGATAGGATGTGTTTTCTTTCCCCCCGTGAGCCGGCATATACTGAAGCCGTATCAGCGGGATAGAATTACCTCCTTCCTGCACCCGGAAAACGACCCGAAAGGTTCGGGATATCAATTGTTGCAATCGCAGATCGCCGTGGGCTCCGGCGGTTTTTGGGGAAAAGGGTTCGGAAACGGAAGCCAGAATCAGCTGGGGTACATCCCCGTCCGCTACTCCGATTTCATTATGTCGGCTTGGGCGGAGGAGCAAGGATTCAAGGGAGTATTGGTAGCTTTGGGGCTATATATGGCGTTGTTGCTGCGTTTGGTGCAGAATGCTCAGCGAGCGAAGGATCGCGCGGGCATGTTTCTGGTCATGGGCGTGGCAGCGGCGCTGGGATTTCACGTTTTGGTGAATGTGGCCATGGTCATCGGCGCGATGCCGGTGACCGGGATTCCGCTGCCGCTGATGAGCTACGGAGGCTCGGCCACGCTGTTTGTTTTTCTGGCGATTGGATTGGTCATGAACGTCCGGCTTCGCCGGTTCGTGAACTAAGCCAGGCGCCGGTCCCGAGTGACTTCCAGTCTTGGGAGGAACGCACCGGGCAGGAAATGTTGATCGCGCCGCGGTCATCAGAAAATGCACCGCCGGCAGGTCACAGGATACAAGGATCTTTAAAGTGAGGACCGCATCGTCCGCCGTTCGCCTGGAGAGTTTCCGGCGACGTACCAGCCTCGATAACCTGGGGAATTTTCATCCCTCTGGCTTCGAACACCAAGCCATCGCAAGTGGGTTGTGGCCCACGTGTGCCCCGCTTCTCGCGGGGCAGGCAAACCATTTACGGACCTCCGCCGGGCAGATGCCCGCGGCGATGCGTCCCGTGTGTCCCGGCCAAGCCGGGGCCGCACAGAAAGCTGATTCCGGCCGCGCCGGGATCATGCATAAGGAGTTTTCATGTCGAAAGAATTGGTCATATCCGCTGGCTCCCATGAACGGCGAGTCGCGATTTTGGAAGAAGGCCAGCTAGTAGAAATTTACATCGAGCGCGAAAAAGAGTTCGCGCTGGTCGGCAGCATCTACAAAGGCAAAGTTACACGCGTCCTGCCAGGCATGCAGTCAGCTTTCGTTGACATCGGCCTGGATGGGGACGCCTTCCTGTACGTCAGCGACGTATTCGAAAACCTCGAAGACTACGATCACGGACAAGGGCACGAGGTTATGACTGCGCCCGCGCCCTTGCTTTCACCGCCGGCGGAGCAGCCCAGCGTCGAACTCTTACCGGGAGAATCGCTGGCGCGTGCAGGCGGGCATGGAGCCGAAGATCATTCCAAGGAACTGCCCCATGGGGAGACTCATCACGAAGAACGCTCCCCGATGCAAGGTGGGACACCCGAAGCCCCTGATCAGGGTGAGGGCCATCCCGAGGAGCAGCACGCGGAAGCTCACGCTGAAGCTGGCGATGAACGCCAGCCCGAATCCAATGCTTCGGCGCCGCAAAATTTTGCCCCGCAGTACAACCCCACGCAGAATTACGCTCCCCGTGGCGAACGAGGCGAACGCAGCGGCCAGGAGTACGGCCGAGGGGGAGACCGGGGCGGTGATCGTGGTGGCAACCGTGGCAGTGGCGGACGCTGGGGCCGCCGGGGAGGACGCCGCCGTGGTGGGAGTGGCGGAAGCGGCGGAGGTGGGGGGCGCCATAGTGCGCCAGGAGGCCGAAATCTGCCGCCTTCAAAATATGCTTCGCCGCAGGGCGGTGAATCGCGCGGCAACGATCGAGGCGGCTACGACAATCGCGGCCAGCAGCACCGCGGCTACGATAACCGGCGCTCGGAAGGGCCGCGCCCGAGCGGGCCATCGGCTCCCGTTGAAGCAGGAGAAGAACCGATTCTCCTCCCGGGCGAATCGCTGGCAAAGTATCGCGGCAAGCCCCCGGTAGCCCCCGCTCAGCCAATTACGGAACACGAGTCTCACGAAACGCGTCCGGAAACGGAAGAGCTTACTGCGCGGGCAGGATCCGTTGCGCCATCGAATTTGCCAGGCGCTATGAATCTTCCCCGGCGTTTCTCGGGAGGTCTCCCTCGCTGGGTTCTAGCCGATGCCGGCGCGGAAGCCGCCCGCGAGGCGCCGCCTGTCGATGAACCGGCCAGCTCGACGTCAGAAGTTTCCGCTAATCAACAGGAACAGGCTCGGGAGACAACGGAGCAAGTTCGTAAAGATGCGGAGCTGAGCGAAGATCAGGTCGCGGCCCTCGCCACGGACTTCGTCGAAGCGAAACACGAAGAGATGCAGGATCAAGCTGAGGCCGATGCCGTAGTGGGCGGCACCGAATTCGATGAAGAGACAGAAGAGGAAATGGAAGTAAGGGAGGAAGCGGAAGAAAATCTAGCCGCCGAAACTCGAGAAATGGCCGAGGAAGAAGGCGAGGAAGTCCAAGGACGCCGCGCGGCCGCGCGCGCCGAAGCGGAAGCCGACGCCGCACACGAGAGTGCCGAGCATGCGGCGGCTCTCGGCGAGCACGCGGAAACAGGGCACGAAGCAGGGCAAGAAGCAGATCACGAGGCAGCTCACGAGGCAGACCGCGAAGCAGTGGAACACTCCAGCACGGACGAAGCACACGCCGAAAGCGAATTGATCGAAGCCTCTGCTGGTGGATCGGGCTCGGAGCGCGCTGTGGTTGAGGATGACTCCATCCTTCTCCCGGGCGAAACGCGCGCGCCGCGCATCGGCGGCCCGCCCGCTCCCCGGGAAGATTTCCCGCGAGATTCCGCCCGCATCGGCGGCAACCCGCGCTCGCGTTTCCAACGGCCATTCCGTGGCGGTGGACGAGACCGCGGTGGGCGTGGCGGCCGGCCCGACCGCCGTGGCGGCGACCGTGGCGATCGCGGAGGACGTCCGCGATTCGAACGCCGCGGCCCCGGCGGTCCACGGCATGACAGGGGCTATCAGGGCGGCCACTCCGGTCCCTCGCGGCGCCCGCAGCTGATTTCCGAGATGCTGAAGGCCGGGCAGGACATCGTCATTCAAATTGCCAAGGAACCTCTCGGCAAAAAGGGTGCGCGCATCACTAGCCACGTCGCGTTGCCGGGCCGCTTCCTGGTGTATATGCCTACGGTCCATCACACCGGCGTTTCCCGAAAAATCATCTCCGCAGAGAACCGCTCGCGTCTTCGCCGCCTGGTCAGCGAGGCTGGCAACAGTTATCCCGGCGGCTTCATCGTGCGCACCGCGGCGGGCGGCGCCACCGACGACGAGATACGCACCGACATCGAGTTCCTCGGGAAAACCTGGAATGAGATCAAGGAGCGCAGCGAACAGCGCAAAGCGCCCGCGCTGCTCCATCGCGACCTGAACCTGGTCGAACGCATCCTGCGCGATTACGTCAGCGACGATTTCACCGGCATCTGGATCGACAACGAAGAGGAATTCGGCAAGGTGGTCGAATTCGTCAGCCGCTTCCAGCCCAAGCTGGTCAGCAAGGTGAAGCTCTACACCAAGGAAACGCCGGTCTTCGAAGAGTTCGGCATCCAGCACGATCTGGACAAAGCGCTGCGCGCAAAAGTGTGGCTGAAGTCGGGCGGCTACATCGTCATCAACCACACCGAAGCGCTGGTGGCCATCGACGTCAACACCGGCAAGTTCGTCGGCAAGGGCTCGACGCGCCTCGAAGACACCATCGTCAAGACCAACCTCGAAGCGGTGAAGGAAATCGTGCGGCAGATCCGCCTGCGCGACCTCGGCGGGATTATCGTCGTCGACTTCATCGATATGGAGGAGCGCCGCAACCGCGAAAAAGTCCTGGGCGCATTGCAGCAAGCTCTCGAAGAGGACAAGGCGCCGTCGAAGGCGCTCTCCTTCAACGAGTTCGGGCTGGTGTGCATTACCCGCAAGCGCACCAAGCAAGCGCTCGAACGCGTCCTTTGCCAGCCGTGTCCGTATTGCACCGGCTCCGGCATGGTCAAGTCCATCCCCACGCTCTGCTACGAGATTCAGGCGGAGGCGCGGAAGATGGCCGCGGCCAACGAAGAGGGTCCGAACCTGACCCTGCGTGTGCATCCGGAAATCGCCAAAGCGCTCAAAACGCGGGAATCCATGCTCATCGATGAGCTAGAGCAGACCGCGCACAAGCACATCATCATCCAGTCCGACGCCACCCTCCACTGGGAGCAGTACGACATCTATTAGAAATTAGCGACGCGAGTTCGAAACTGGAAAAGGTGGCCTACAGAGGGTCTTCTGTTCTTTTGATCGGACGGGAATACGGATTAATTGCCTTCGGATTTTTCAGTTAAGAAGCAGACCTCGCGAATTCCCGCGATTCGAATCTGCTCCACAACGCTTGCAGTAAGGCCATACTTCGACCGGGCATCCACGGCAAGATAGACCTTCTTCTCGGAGCCCTCTTGCAAAGCGTCATGAATGAGGCCAGGCAGGTCCTCTTGAACAATTCTGAGGTTGCGAAAGAAAACAGTGCCATTCCTAGTTATGGAAACTCGCATTGTATCTTCGCGTAAAGCGCTTCGCTGCGGGAGGGCGGAAGTACTTCTCGGCAAGTCTACTGCAGCCCAAAGGTGCTGATGAATCGGCGTGGTCCTGGCGAGGAATACAAAGAGTAATGCAACCATGACACCCACGAAGGGCCAAACGTTGATGCTTGAGTAGTAGGTGGACCTTCGTTTTGCGGCTCTCTGCGCTGCTGCCCGGCTGGGTGACCACACAATGACCTCGCTCGTTCTGTGAGGTAAATTCTCTTCTACACCATTAGACACCGTTGGCGTGCCAAAGTTTTTGAGGGATCATAGTGAACGAGCGAATGAGTTACGAAAGAGAGCGCCGAACGAAAGGATTCATTCCATGGCCACGCCTCCGCTCAATTCCAGTCAGACGAAAGTTGCCGACCCGCCGATCGTGGATGTCCAGAACACTTCCTGCTGCATAGTAGGCGGGGGGCCCGGCGGGGCCATGCTGGCCCTGCTCCTGGCTCGCCGGGGCGTTCCCGTCACGCTCCTTGAAATGCACAAAGATTTTGACCGTGAATTTCGCGGCGACACCATCCATCCTTCAACCCTGGAGATTCTCGATCAAATCGGGCTGGCTGCTCCCCTTCACGAGATCCCGCACACGACGGTCACGGGCCCGACAATCCAGTTTGCCGACGGCCCCTTCCAGCCGTTCGATCTCGGGCGATTGAAGACCAAATTCCCGTACATTCTCTTGATTCCGCAGTCGCGTTTCCTGGAGTTCATTACCGCCGAAGCCAGGAAATATCCGCAATTTCGTCTGGTCATGCACGCCCAAGTGCAGCGTCTCGTGGTGGAAGAGGGAGTCGTCCGGAGCGTGCGCTACACGACCGACGATGGCTGGCACGAAGTGCGCGCCCCGCTCACGGTTGGCGCGGACGGCCGCTTCTCCCTCGTGCGTCGCCTTGCGGGCATCGAGCCTGTCAAATCCTCGCCGCCCATGGACGTTCTCTGGTTCCGCCTCCCGCACCTGCCCGAAGATCCGCGGGCGGAGAGCGGACTCCTGGGCGGCATCGGCATGGGCCGCATCTTCATCGTGCTCGACCGCCCCGACTACTGGCAGGCAGGGTTGGTCTTTCCGAAAGGCAAGTATCAACAATTGAAAGCCCAGGGAGTTGAAGTCCTCCGAAAGACCATCGCGGAGATCGAGCCGCGATTCGCCAAAAACGCGGAGTGTCTCACCGATTGGCAGCAGGTTTCCCTGCTTTCCGTGGAAGCCAACCTGTGTCCCCGCTGGCACCAGAAAGGCCTGCTGTTGATCGGCGATGCGGCCCACGTCATGTCGCCCGTGGGCGGTGTCGGAATCAACTACGCTATCCAGGATGCCGTCGTGGCTGCGAACATCCTGGCAGCTCCGCTCAAGACTGGCAGGCTCGAAGAGTCCCACCTGGCGGAGGTGCATCGCCAACGCTTATGGCCTACGCGCGTCATGCAAGCTTTCCAGTCTTTTATGCAAAAGCGTCTCGTCGCTGGCGCCATGACCGCGCAACGGGCGGGCAATGTCCCCTGGGCCTTTCGTTTGATACGGCGGATTCCACTCGTCCGCGACTTCTCTACTCGTTTAATTGGCTTTGGCCTGCGCCGGGTCCGTCTTAAGGACTCCTCGATTCAGGAATGACGGGATTGTTGCTGAGTGAATTTGTCTGCGCAGCGGCTCAGCAAAGAAAAATCGCGGCAGTGACTTAGTGATTTCACTCTTTCTCTAATTCGCGAATTTCACCTGTCCGTGCGGTCAGGTTCTTGAGTGCGCAAGCCCACCCTTTTTCTTGATTGCTTCCACCTGCCTCGCGCGCCTACAGTGAATTCACGCTGCTCCCTCCCACCCCGGAGCCAACGCAAATCTCTGGACTAATTTTTAGGGAGGAATCATGTGGAATAAGCAGCAATCGCAAACCGAAGCCCCCGCCGCTCCGCCATTGCAAAGCTCAGGATCACCGGTTGTTCCGTTCAACGCACCCTCGCTCTCTCGTCAGAGCAGCCCCGGGGCGCGTAATGTCGCGCGACTCGGCTCCAGCCTGGAAATCAAAGGGCATATCACCGGCACGGAAGATCTGCAAATCGACGGCAAAGTCGATGGCCCGATTTCGCTTAACGGCCACGAACTTACCGTGGGCTCCACCGCTCAGCTCAAGTCTGAAATTCAAGCGGGCGAGGTGGTCGTATACGGCAAAGTCGTCGGCAATCTTCATGCGCGGGGCCGCGTGGACATCAAGAAGGATGGCTCGATCACGGGAGATATTTCCTCGGCACGGATCAGCATCGAGGACGGCGCGCATTTCAAGGGCCGCATCGAGATTGATCCCGCCAAGTCGCAAGCCGCGGCGGACTAAACAACGAAAGACGCCAGTGCGCAAACTCGACCGGCGTCTTTCTTCTAAATCTCGAACTCGCAACCTCTACGTTCCAGAATAGCGCTGCTCTTTCCAGGGATCGCCGTAGGCGTGGTAACCGTTGCGTTCCCAGAAACCCAGCCGGTCGTGGTCCAACAACTCGAATCCGCGCACCCATTTCACGCTCTTCCACGCATACAAATGAGGCACAACCAGGCGCAGTGGGCCGCCGTGTTCCGCCGGGAGCGGCTCGCCGTCGTGTTCGAAGGCAAAGAGCACGTCAGGCCGTAGCAAATCAGCGAGCGGCACGTTGGCCGTATAGCCTTCTTCCGCCAATATGAGTGCAAATTTGGCCTCGGGCTTCGGGCTGACGAGCTTCATCACATCAGTGAACAGCACGCCCTTCCACCGGTTGTCCAAGCGGCTCCAGCGCGTCACACAATGAAAATCGGAAGTGATTTCCGTTTGCGGCAACGCGCGGAATTCATTCCACGTCAAACGCCTGGCTTCTTCCACTTCGCCCGATATTTTGAAGTCCCACTTGGCGGGATCGAAGTGTGGCACGCTGCCTTCGTGCAGGACGGGCCATTTCAGTGTGAGTGACTGTCCGGGCGGCAGCCTCCCTTCCAGGCGCGCCCGTTTTTCCAGGCCACGCCGGTCGTTTGATTGGGCAGTGGATGTCACTCCTGCATGGTCCTTTCCGTCGGCGCTTCCAGGGCACACCATCCGCCGCTCGCAAGAACGGCAATATCTTAGATGCCTTCTAAAACCGGAAGATGCGGAGGTGAGAAAACGTGCGAGCCACTACGGTTAAGGACTTTGCGCGTTGCCGGGTATTTAACTGATGTCCACTTCCAGGCCGCCCACCCAGCCCGCGACGAGATTGTAGAGAACGGCGCTGATCACTCCCCCGATGCCGCCGACGATGCCATAGCAAACCGGAAACATAATGATGGCCCCCGCCCCGAAGAACATTCGGAAAACGCCTGCCTGGGAGGCGGGCGCAAGAGACCCGCCCACCATGGAAATGAGCGCGAAGATCACCCCCAGAATGAGGCCCAGGAACCCATACAAAGCTAATCCCACTTTGAATGCCGACCCTGGGCCGATTCGTTTCACCGTCGCCATGCTTCACCTCCTTGGTGAATTGGCGGGGATGCTAGCAGAACCAATCAAGCGGCACAACAGTTTCCGGCGCGGCACGCGGCAATTTTCCGTGTGCTATCATCTGCGTTTGGAGCAAGGCAAGTCCGAACCACAGGTGATTCTTCGAATGACGGCACGCATCCTCGACGGCGCTAAGATTCGCGATCAGGTCTTCGCCGATCTGAAATCGGAAATTGCCGTCCTCGCCGCCGACGGCATACGGCCCGGTCTCGCCGCTGTCCTCGTGGGTGATAACCCCGCCTCGCAGCTCTACGTGAAGAGCAAAATCGCCGCTTGCGAACAGCTCGGCTTGGCCAGTTGGCTGCACACACCTCCCGCTTCGGTCAGCACGGCGGAGATGCTGAAACTCGTCGATGGCTTGAACCTGGATGAGAATGTCGATGGCATTCTCATCCAGCTTCCGTTGCCCGCGCAGGTCGATACGAAGAGGGTCCTCGAATCAGTCGATCCCGCGAAGGACGTTGACGGCTTCCATCCGGTAAACCTCGGCCGTCTCGTGACCGGACGCCCCGGCCTGGTTGCTTGCACGCCGGCCGGCTGCATGGAGATTCTTCGCCGGGCCGCAATTCCACTCGAGGGCGCCAACGCGGTGGTTCTCGGCCGCAGCGACATCGTGGGAAAACCGATGGCGCTGCTTTTAATGCACGCGAATGCCACGGTGACAATCTGTCACTCGAAAACGCGGAATCTTCCCGATGTCCTGCGCCGCGCGGACATCATCGTTGCCGCCATAGGCAAAGCGGGTTACGCCGAAGCGGATTGGATTCGCCCTGGGGCCACGGTCATTGACGTCGGCACCAATAAAGTAACCAACGCAAAGGAAGCCGAGCGTCTGCTGAAAAACTTTCCCGAGCGCCTGGAAAAATTCCGCTCCAAAGGCTACGTCAATGTCGGTGACGTGCATCCCGATGCGGTAAACGTTGCCGGCGCTCTCACGCCCGTTCCCGGCGGCGTCGGCCCGATGACCATCACCATGCTCATGAGCAACACCGTCAAGGCCGCCAGACAGCGCCGCGGAGCTTCTTCCGGGCAATCCCTCTCTCGCGCGACGCGCTCCACCGCGCTTGCGAAGTGACCCTCCATACGATGCGAAAACTTGGTATCACCGGCGGCATCGCCAGCGGAAAAAGCGCCGTCGCCGCCATGCTCCGTGAACTTGGCTTCCCTGTCCTCGACGCCGATTCTCTGGCCCACAACCTTGTCGAGCCCGGCCAGACGGCGTATGACGAAGTGGTGCGCGCATTCGGTCATGAAATCCTCGGCGAGAATGGTCGCGTCGACCGCGCCAGGCTTGCCTCGATTGTCTTTGCCGACCGCGCCAAGCTCGACCGCTTAAACGCCATCGTTCACCCGCGCGTGGCGGAAGCTATGGACAGGCAATTCGAAGAGTGGCAGCGCGCTGGGGCTTACGATACGGCTTTCATCGAAGCGGCTTTGATTGTCGAAGCCGGTCTGCACAAAAGGCTCGACGGTTTGGTGGTTGCCTGGTGTACGCCGGAGCAGCAGCTTGAGCGGCTTCGCGCGCGCAAGATGAGTGAAGACGAAGCGCGCCGCCGTATCGCCGCGCAACTTCCCATCGCGGAAAAGCTGCGCTACGCAACCGAGAAAATCGATTGCTCGGGCTCGCTCCAGGAAACCCGCCGGCAGGTCGAGGCGCTGGCCAGGAAACTCCACGGCGGCCGCCCTTCGCCCTGAAGCGGGAAACCGCTACCCAACATCGAGAATGATCCGTCCATACCCGAGTGAGAAAGAAATTCGATGTCCATTCCGGGTATCATAGTTAAAGAAGGACGACACCCATGATTCCTGCAAAATCGAATAGTCTTCCCCGGCTGCTTGTTGCGGCATTCATTCTTATCCTTGGTGCCTATTGGGTTGGCGCGCGCTTCAGCTCCCGCGGACCCGTGGACGTAGGCGCCGAGCCTCTCGGGCGTTCCAGCTCAGGCTCGCCGAAAGATGTGGCCGCTCGCGACGCCGCTCTAACCGAAGAAGAATCCTTGAACGTGCGCATCTACCGGCAGGCCTCGCCCGCCGTTGCGAATATTCTCACCAAAGCCACGGAGTACGATTTCTTCATGGACCCCGTCCCCGTCGAGGGCGCAGGCTCCGGCTTTGTCATCGACCCGCGCGGCTACATCCTCACGAATTTTCACGTCGTGCAGGAAGCCCAGACGATTGAAGTGGTGCTCGGCGATCAATCGCGCTATCCGGCGAAATTCATCGGCGCTGATAAGCGCAATGACGTGGCGCTGATCCGAATCGATCCAAAAGACAAGAAGCTCGCGTCGCTTCCCCTGGGCGATTCCGCCTCGTTGCAGGTCGGCCAAAAAGTTCTGGCCATCGGCGATCCCTTTGGCTTTCAAAGCACGCTCACCACGGGTGTCGTGAGCGCGCTCGGCCGCACCGTGCAGACCAGCCAAACCACGTTCATCGACGAAGCCATCCAGACCGACGCCTCCATTAACCGCGGGAATTCAGGCGGTCCGCTCATCAATACGCGCGGCGAGGTGATTGGCATCAATTCCGCGATCTTCACGCCCAGCGGCACGGCGGCGGGCATCGGATTCGCGATTCCCATTAATACAGCGAAAGCCATTGCGCACGATTTGATGACCGATGGCCGCGTGCATCGGGCGCTCCTTGGTGTGCAGACCCTGCCGGTGGCGGGATGGCTTTCCGAAGCGCTGGATTTGCCGGTCAAGGACGGTTTGCTGATCGAAGAGGCGGCGCGCGGTGGGCCCGCCGCTGAGGCCGGGCTCCGCGGTGGTGACCGCGTGGCCCAGGCGGGCATGCGCCGCATCGCCATCGGCGGCGACGTCATCGTCGCGGTGGACGGCCAAAAGGTCAGCAATCAATTTGATTTGAACGTGATTCTAAACCGCAAGCGGCCCGGTGATACGGTGACAGTCAGCCTCTATCGAGGCGGCAAGAAAATGGATGTGCCCGTCAAGCTCGGCGAGCGCACCGGGGACTGATTTCGTCCACTAAACTTGAATTCCGAAATTGGGTGAGGCCAGCACCCATGATTTGTTTTCTCCCGGCTTCTTACCCTTCGAAATTCCAAGTTCGCCCAAGTCGAAGTTTGTCCTCTCACAACTCCAAGGAAGCTTGTCATTTCGACCGGAGGGGCGGCCGCTTTTGCCGTCCCGGAGCGGAGAAATCTCTCTTCAATTTCGAAATTCAGGCTAGCCGTGGCCTGAAGGATGACGGACCAGTGGTAGATTGTTCTTCCCTACTTGCCGAACTCTTCTCGATATCTCTTCCGCTCTGCTTCGCCGAGCGAATACCAGCTCTCCGCGATATCGCGGACGCGCTCGAGCTCCAGTTGCATTTCAGAGTGTTTGGCCTCGAGCATCTGCGCGTCAGCCTCCGCCGGAACATAAATCGGCGGCGCAAACAAAATCGCTGCGCGCGCAAACGGCATCGGCAACAGAAAATGATCCCAGGTGTTGGTGAACGTCTTTCCGCGATCCACTCCAATGTGAAACACCATCACCGGGCAGCCCGTCTTTCGTGCCAGCATCACCGGCCCGGGCTTTGCCACGTAGCGCGGCCCGCGTGGACCGTCAATCGTAAACGCGCAATCCAGGCCTTCTTCCAGCCGCCGCGCCATCACCGCCAGCCCGCGCAACCCTCCCCGGGAAGAGCTCCCCTGCGCCGTGCCGAATCCCAGCCACTCGATGACTTTGCGCGTCCACTGCCCGTCGAACGCCGTGGTGTTCATCACCACCGTGCCGTGATTTCGATGCCACCACACGATCGGAATAATGACGCGGTGCCAAAACGCCCAAATGCACCGCTTTCCCGAAGCGTACACGGCTTCCTCGTGATGCCAGCCGAGCACTTCGTAGCGCAGCGTCGGCCCCAGTAGGCGAATCACGCTGTACACTGCTGCCGCGATAAACGGAATCTGCGCGCGACGTGACCACGGGAGTTGCGGCAGCCGCGTGTCGTAATGCGCGCCAACGCCGCCGGTCGCTTGCTCCGCTGGCTGCGCTGCAACCGCCTCGTGCCTCGCGGTCGGCGAAGAGCCTCGGGCTGCTTCCTCTGTGCTCATCAGCGTATAGTATAGGCGAGTATTTCTCGCTCGAGTCGCAGGAGTATCCCTGAGTGCTTCAGCTCTTCCATCGATGTCATTTGGCGCGCCGCGCCGCCGTCCTCGCGGTGGTGACCGTTCTGTGCTGCGCGGCTTTCGTGGCCGCCTGGGCCGCGCGCCCCGATGAGCCGTCCTTCGACACCGTCGGCGCCATCGATGGCGAAGACATTCTCGTTTCCGGCTCCATGAAGATGGACGCCGAGCACGGCCAAGTGAAAACAACGCTTCGCAGCGGCAGCGACGTCCAGGTAAAGTCCGGCCAGGCGACCATCAAACTGGTGGAAGGCGGCAGCATTTTCATCTGCGGACCGGCGCATTTTTCGGTGTTAAAATCGGCGGAGTCCCTGACTCTAGCGCTTGATTTCGGCGTCATTCACGCGCACATAGAACACCAGCCCAAGCTGACGATTTATACGGCGCAGATCCAGGCCACGCCGGTCGCCATCGGCGACGGCGCCCAAGACGCGCTGGTGGGCTTCGAAGCCGGTGGGGCCATCTGTATCCGGGCAACCTCGGGCGCGGTCCGCCTCGAGCAACAGTTCACCGGACAAAACGTCATCGTCCCGCAAGGCGGCGACGTCCTCGTCAACAACGGGCAACTGGATTCGCTGCGCACCGGCGCGGGGCACTGCTCGTGCGAACCGCCCATGGCAAGAATCGCTCCCCCGGTTGCGCCCTCGCCGGAAGTCAGCATGCTCGCCACGAATAAGGAGATCGAGAAGAGGGCGGCCGCGGCAAAGCAAGCTGAATCACAGCCAGTTCCCCAAGCAGCTCCGGCGCCGGAAGAACCCATCTACCAGGTTTTCATGCCGCCCCTCACGTACGGCGCTAACGCGAAAGTAGAGGTGGAGTTTGATCCGAAATTGATTCTTCTCGTTCGCCGTGTCCGCGTGCGCCCAACCCTTATTTTTCAGGGCCGGGTCGAAGGCGACCCGGTCGCGGTCGCAAGCAACGCGGCGCCGCAAAAGCCTCCCTTCTCCGATCCCCACTCAACGCAGAACAGCACGCCCAAGCCTGCGCAGCCCAACTCCGGCGATTCCATGTACGGCCGCGTTCGCTCGTTCATCCGCCGCCTTTGGACCCGCAGCTCCTGACTCGGCTCAACTTTTTCCTTGACCTTCTTTTACGTTCTGGCATACTTTTGTCCAAGTAGTGTTTCGCCAACCCCAGTCGTGTCCCTCACTCGCGGCGTTCGGCGCTTCAACCATGGTTCTGCTAAGCAATTTAGAATCAACACTTACGTGCCCGTCCACAAGTGTTGATTCTAAAGAGCTTACAGAGCACCTAAGTCTTGTATCTGCAACACTTACAAAAAACGGGGGGAGGGGGTCTTATCGCTGGTGGTACAGACCGGAGGCATTCCTGAAACTGTAGTGGCCGGTCTTCAGACCGGTTACTCGACTTCTGTCCTCGCCGATTCTTTCTCTCGATTCAGCGGAAAGCGGACTGTTACATCCCCTCATAGTTGGGTCCCCCGCCGCCCTCCGGCACCACCCAATCGATAATCTGGTACGGATCCGCGATGTCGCAGGTTTTGCAGTGCACGCAGTTCGCGGCGCTGATTTTCAGCTTCACGCCGTCTTTCTCTTTCACCATCTCGTACACCGCGGCAGGACAAAAATACTGGCACGGGTTGCCATATTCCACGACGCACTTCGTGGCACAAACATTCAAATCCTTCACCAGCAGGTGGCAGGGCTGATCTTCCTCGTGCCGTGTTCCGGAGTGATACACGTCCGTCAGGCGGTCGAACGTCAACTTTCCGTCACCTTTGAATCTTTCGGGGGCGGGACGTCCGTTGATTTTTTTGTAGGCCTCGTACCCTGCGTGCGCGTGCATCGGATCGATCAACCCGCGCCCTCCGGTGATGAACTGCAGCCCGGCGTGAAAAAATCCTCGGAGCATTCCGTGCTGAAAAGATTGATGGAAATTTCGCACCAGCCGCAATTCCTTCTTGATGTAGCTCTGCTCGATTTTCTGCGGAAACGCGCTCAGTGTTTTCGCCGAAGTGTCGCCGACCTTGAGAGCCTCAAAAATCGTTTCGGCCGCCAGCATTCCGCTCTTCATCGCGAGGTGAATGCCCTTCAGCCTCTGTGAATCGAGAAAGCTCGCGGAATCGCCGATGATCAGTCCCCCATCCACGTACGTCCGAGGCATCGCGTACCAGCCGCCGTAGGGGAGCGATTTCGCTCCGTAGCGCACCAGCTTGCCACCTTCGAGAATCTTCTTTAGAAATGGATGCGTCTTCCAAGTCTGAAACGCCGCGTGCGGATCGAATTGCGGATCCGCATATTCGAGCGCCACGACGAGTCCAATCGAAAGCCGGTTGTTCGAGAGCCCGTAAATCCAGCCGCCCCCGTACATGTCGGTCGAAAGCGGCCAGCCCAGCGTGTGCGCGACGTATCCTGGCTGGACGCGGCCGGGCTGCACGTCCCACAATTCCTTGATCCCGATCCCATAGCTCTGCGGATTAATGTTGTCGAGTTTTTTCTTCTCCACGAGCTGCTTGGTCAGCGACCCACGCGTGCCCTCCGCGAGCACCGTGACTTTCGCGCGCAGCTCGTACCCGGGCGTGTAGTTGGCTTTTGGCTTGCCGTTCTTGTCGAGCCCTTTGTCCTCCGTGATGACGCCGCAGATTCCCTCTTTTTCGTAAATGAGCGACGCTCCGCCAAATTCTTTGAAGAGATTTACCCCCGCGGCCTCCACTAACCCACCGAGCCACTTCGTGATTCTGCTCAGCGACACCACATAGTTACCTTTGTTCTGGAATGGTGGCGGCGTAATCGGGAACCGGAACGATGAGCCCTCGGTAAAAAGCAGCGCCGCCGAATCTGTTACCGGTGTATCGAGCGGCGCGCTTTTCTCAAAATCCGGCACCAACTCCGCCAGCGCCTTGGGATTCATGATTGCGCCGGAAAGCTGGTGCGCCCCGATTTCGCGCCCCTTTTCGAGCACGTAAATATTTTCCGCGGATAACCCGGGTTTGGCTCCCTGCGCGTTGTGCTCCTTGATGAGATTCGCGAGGTGAAGCGCGCAGGAAAGCCCCGCCGGCCCGGCGCCTACGATCAATACGTCCGCTTCTAGTTGTTCCCGCTGTGCGGTCATGCCGTCACCTTCGCTGATTTTAGCAGAGAGTACCCGCGTGACGCCGACTAGCGCCGCTTTTCAAACTCGTCGAGGGAAATGCCTAACTGGCGGAGAATCTTGTAGAAAAGTGGCGGCCCAATTTCACGCCCCCCGTGCACCGGTATTGTAACCGAGCGACCATCCGGATGAATTCCAGCGCTCGTGACTACCTGTCGTACGGGTATAAGCGAATCCGAGTAGCCGAGCGACGCGCCGAAAATCGCGCGCCGTGGCGCTAGGCATTGACTATCTCTGTAGTGTCGGCGGGGAGCTCTAAACCCTTTTCTCGATACTCTTCAGCGATCATCGCGAAAACGTTTGTCAGTTCAGCGAGCGCAGCTTCCCGTGTATCCATTAATGCATAACAACCAGGAATGGCGGGTATTTCGGCAACCCAGGATCCATTTTCCTGACGATAAAGAATCGTTTTGTAATTCTCGAGCTTCATCGCGAGAAAGAAAGTATACGCCAAATTCGCACTTGCGAGGGGCTACACCGATTTCGCCTTTTCCAGGGCCTCGGTCAGCGCGGGCATGATCTCGAAAATGTCTCCGACTACGCCGTAATCCGCGATCTCAAAAATCGGCGCGTTCGCATCCTTGTTGACGGCCACAATCGTGCGCGCGCCTTTCATGCCGACGACGTGCTGGATCGCGCCGCTGATTCCCAGCGCCAGATAGAGTTTCGGCGCCACGGTCTGCCCGGAACTGCCGATCTGACGTTCCATCGGCAGCCAGCCTTCATCGCAAATCGGCCGCGAGGCGGCAATTTCGCCGCCAAGCGCCTTTGCCAGCGCTTCGGCTTGCGGAATATTTTCTGGTGCCTTGATCCCCCGCCCAATCGCCACGATCAGCGGCGCCTGCGTCAGATCCACGGCGGACTTTGCTTCCTTGAACAACTCCAGCGGCTTGGTGCGAATCTGTTCCGGCTTCAGGTCGACAGTGACCTTTGTTACGGGAGCTTTTCCCGAGGGATGTGCCGACAAAAGATCCGAACGAAATGCCCCCGACTGAAACGACGCAAACCACGGTGCGGCTCCTACGAAGGATACATCTGCGGCCGTTTTTCCTTGAAACATCTGCCGCACGAAGACGAGCTTCCCTCCTTCATTCCGGTAGCCGATGCAATCGCCGATCATGCCCTTCCCCAGCATGGCAGCCAGCTTCGGCGCAAAATCGCGCACCTGATAAGTATGCGGAAACAACACCAGGTCCGGCTTCGCGGAAGAAATGACTTGCGAGAGTGCCACGCAATATCCGTCCGGGGTGTACGCTTCGAGCAAATCGTGCTCGACCAGCAAAACCTCCGCCACGTTTTTCGCCGCGAGTTCATCAGCCAGCCCGGCCACACCTTTGCCGATCACCAGCGCGCTGATAGTGCCGGACGTCGCTGCAGCAATTTGTTGTGCCGCCACCAGCGTCTCAAAACTCGTGTTGTTCCACTTCCCCTGGCGCTGCTCGGCAATCACGAGAATTTTCATCGTCAGATCACCCTTGCCTCAAACTTTAGCTTCTCGACGAGTTTCGTGGCCACTTCCTTGGGCGTGCCGGTCAGAAATTCCGTTTTCTTCGTTTTCGTCGGCACGTAAATTTTCTCGATCTTCTGTGAGGGCTCGCTCTTGACGCCCAGCGATTCCCGCGTGACGGTCGCCAGATCTTTTTTCTTCGCCGTCATGATGCCTTTCAGCGTCGCGTACCGCACTTTGTTGATCCCCGACTGAATCGAGAGCACCCCCGGCAGCGGGCACTCAATATGTTGAAACCATCCCGCTTCCAATTCCCTCTTCAAGTTCATTTTTCCGCCGGTGACGTCGATGGCCATGATGATTGTCGCGTGCGGCAAATTCAGCAGCGCGGCCAGCAGCACGCCCGTTTGCCCGAAGCCGTGATCGTCGCTCTGCAATCCGGTCAGCACCAAATCCGCTTTTTCTTTCTGAATCGTCGCGGCCAGCGCCCGCGCCGAGCCCAGTGGATCGAGCTGCGCGAAATTGTCATCGGCAATGTGGATCCCGCGGTCTGCACCCTTCGCCAGCGCTTCCTTGATGGTCTGCTTCACGCGTTCGGGTCCCATCGACAGCGCAATCACTTCTCCGCCGTGTTTTTCCTTCAGCCGCAGGGCCTCTTCGAGCGCGAAGCTGTCCGGCTCGTTCATCTCGAAGCCGATGTCCGACTCTTTGATCCAATTTCCCGCGATGGTCAGAGGCGCGTCTTTCGCCGGAACCTGCTTGATGCACACGATAATGTTCACTGGTCTTTTCCTTTAGGCACCGGTCAAGAAGTCTGATACTCAAGAATTCGATTGCCGATTATTAAGGGCGATGTATAGGGCTAGAAAGACCATCGATAATTTTAGACCACTGGTCTTCATACTGCTTAACATCCTCAATAGTGACATTGTCAACGCCCTTGGAAAGGTCTGGCTGCCTTCCGTGGTTCTTGAAATATTTTTCCGTATACTTCAAATTCACTACAGCTTGCGCTTTGCAAATTTCTTTGTGCGATAGAACATAAAACCTCTCCGTAAATTTCCCATCCTCGCGAGGGCGAATATGAACCAGCACCCAGAAATCCGGAGCGTCTGGATCCTCGGCCAAACCCTTCCGCGTGATGTTCGTGACGAAGTCTCCTTTTAAGGTTTGGTTCGTCTTTACTTCGATTTTTAGTGCCCGCTGCTGTCGGTCACTAATGGCATACACATCGACCGATTTTCTGTTTCCGTAGGTCACCGTGGCGAAGATGCCGCGCTTGTTCAGCTCGCTACACACGCGATATTCGCCAGCCAAGTTGAGGAGGTCTTGGGGTATCTTAGTCAAGGATTCTTGGATGTGAGTTCCCCTACTTGCCCGACCATCGCTTGAAAATCAGCGCGGCATTCGTGCCGCCGAAGCCAAACGAGTTCGACAACGCATACTCGACGGACGTCTTGCGCGCCACGTTCGGAACGTAGTCCAGATCGCACTCCGGGTCCGGCGTTTCTTGGTTGATCGTCGGCGGCACAATCTGGTCCCGCAGCGACAGGACGCTAATTCCCGCTTCCAAACCACCCGCGCCGCCCAGCAAGTGTCCCGTCATGGACTTCGTCGAACTGATCGCCACTTTCTTGGCGCGCTCACCGAACAAGCGTTTCATCGCGCGCGTTTCGATCACATCCCCGAGGGGCGTCGAGGTGCCATGCGCGTTGACGTAACTGATATCGTCAGCTGTAATTTTGGCGTCTTTGATCGCCGCCCTCATTACGCGGAATGCCCCGCCACCGTCTTCCGCGGGCTGCGTGATGTGGTACGCATCGCCGGACATCCCGTAGCCCACGATTTCCGCGAGAATAGGCGCGCCACGCTTCTGAGCGTGCTCCAGCGATTCCAGAATCAAAATCCCCGCGCCCTCGCCGACAACAAAGCCATCGCGTCCCGCGTCAAACGGCCGGCTGGCATGCGCGGGATCGTCGTTGCGGGTCGAGAGCGCCTTCATCGACGCAAATCCGCCGATACCCATGGGCGTAATCGTCGCTTCGGTGCCGCCGCAAATCATCATCTCCGCGGCGCCGCGCTCGATGATTTTGAAGGAGTCGCCGATCGCGTGCGCCGAGGCGGAGCATGCCGTCGCGGTTGCGGAATTCGGCCCGCGGGCGCCGTAGCGGATCGAGATGTGTCCCGAGGCCAGATTGACAATCGCGGAGGGAATGAAAAACGGGGAGATGCGGTTAGGCCCGCCCTGAATCAGCTTAATGTGCTCGCGCTCGATGATGTCGAACCCGCCGATGCCCGACGAAACGTACACGCCTACTTCGTCCAAGTCCGATTGTTCAGGTTTCCATCCGGACATACGAATCGCAAAATCCGCGCCGGCCAGGGCGACCTGAATGAACCGCCCCATTTTTTTCAATTCTTTTTTCTCGATCCAGTGGAAGGGATCGAAATTCTTCACTTCGCCGGCAATTTTGCAGTCGAATCCTGTCGCATCAAAGTTCGTAATTGGGCCGACGCCGCTTACGCCGGCAACGAGGTTTTTCCAGCTTTCCTCGGTGCCGATGCCCAGCGCGCAGACCAACCCAACGCCTGTAACGACTACCCGGCGAGTCAAAGTCCCCTTGCTCCCTGTTGAGGTGATAATTCCGTGGCTTACTTACCTTTGGCGTGCTTGTCGATATACTCGGTCGCGTCTTTGACCGTGGTCATCTTCTCGGCGTCCTCGTCCGGCACTTCGATCCCGAACGCCTCTTCGAAGGCCATCACCAATTCCACCTGGTCGAGAGAATCCGCTCCCAGATCGTCCACGAAGGACGCAGTCGGCGTCACTTCGGCCTCATCCACACCCAGCTGCTCGACAATAATCTGCTTTACGCGTTCTTCTACGCTGGCCATTCCCATTCCTCCGCGATCTGCTGTCGCTTGATGTGCCCCCGCAAGCTCGTGCCGCTTGGGTTGTCGGTCAAAACTCGTGTGCCGGAGCCTGTGTCCTTGGATTCTGCACCACCCGGTGCGGATGCGCTCCTACAGCCTGGTTTTTGCCCTCTCAAATAACCCGTTCATTCTAGTCACCCCTACCCGCAAGGTCAACTTTAACGGCGTGCTCCTACGCCAAATACAGTCCGCCATTCACATCCAAGATGTGGCCGGTGATGTATCCCGCTTCGTCGCTGGCCAGGAACACGATTGCCGCGGCCACGTCCCGCGCCGAACCCATCCGCCCGAGCGGAATCCGTGTTTTCAATTCCTCTTTTACTTTATCGGAAAGCACATCGGTCATGGGCGTTTCGATAAATCCCGGAGCGACGGCATTCACAGTGATATTTCTGGAAGAAATCTCGATCGCGATCGCTTTCGTCAATCCGATCAATCCTGCCTTTGCCGCTACGTAATTTGCTTGCCCGGCGTTCCCCATCTCCGCAACGACCGAGGAGATATTGATAATCCTTCCCGCGCGCGCTTTCATCATCACCGGCAAAGCTTGCTGGATGCACAGGTGCGCCCCGGTCAAGTTCGTTCGCAGCACCGCCTCCCAATCCTCCAGCTTCATGCGCATCGCCAAGCCATCGCGCGTGATTGCCGCGTTGTTCACGAGAATGTCCACCCGCCCGAATTTTTCTATGACCTGCTTGAATCCTGCCTTTACCTGCTCCGCGTCGGCCACATCCATCTTTACGGCAAACGCTTCGCCGCCTGCCGCCGCAATTTCACCAACGAGCACTGTCAGCTTTTCTTCATTGCGCGCCGCTACAGCGACCTTCGCGCCTGCGGACGACAACGCCAGTGCCGTGTCGCGCCCTATTCCCTGCGACGCTCCGGTCACTACCGCCACTTTGTCTTTCAAGCTAAACATGCCTGGTGGCACAGGATTCATCCTGTGCTATTTGCCTCCGCACTATGAAAACCAAAAGAGCACAGGCTAAAGTCTGTGCTACCTAGGCGGCGTCCGAGGCTCTGGCCCCGGCAATTTTTTCCATGGTCGCTGCTAAACTCTTCTCATCTTCCACGTTCAACGCCGCCACCGACCGCTCAATCTGCCGCAGCAATCCGGTCAGTACGCGCCCTGGCCCGACCTCGACAAACGTATTTACGCCTTCTTCGATCAGCATCCGGATCGACTCTTCCCACCTTACCGGCATGGTCACTTGCCGCACCAACGCCTCGCGCGCTTCTTCGCCGCCGCTAATGGTGTCCGCGTCCACGTTGGTCACCAGCGGCACCTGCAATGCGGAAAAGGACGCCGCGCGCAAATCCTTCTCGAGCCGCTCCTGCGCCGGCTTCATCAACGCTGAATGAAACGGAGCCGAGACCGGCAAAATCACCGCGCGCTTCGCGCCGGATTGCGAAGCAATCTCGACTGCGCGTTTCACCGCGCCTGCGCTGCCGGAAATCACGGTCTGCTCGGGCGAATTAAGATTCGCCGGCGAACAAACTCCGCCCTCGGCGGCGCGCTTGCACGCATCCAGTACGACCGCGGGTGACAATCCCATAATCGCGGCCATCGCGCCTTCGCCCGCGGGCACTGCTTCCTGCATGTAGGTTCCGCGCTTGCGCACAAGCTGCACCGCGTCGGCAAACTTAAGGGCGCCTGCGGCCACCAGCGCCGAGTACTCGCCCAGGCTGTGCCCGGCCACAAAATCCGGCGATAAGCCTTTCTCCGCAAGTACCCGGTGCACCGCAACCGAGCATGTCAAAATCGCCGGCTGCGTGTTTGCCGTGAGCTTCAGCTCGTCTTCCGTGCCTTCGAAACATATCTTCGAAATCGAAAAGCCCAGCGCCTGGTCAGCCTCTTCGAAAACGGCTCGCGCCACGGGATATTTTTCCGACAGCTCTTTTCCCATGCCGGGGTACTGCGAAGCCTGACCTGGAAACAAAAAGGCTACTTTGCCCATCGCACTTTCCTCTCCGGCCTTCTCAAGCGTTCACACTCGCGGCCGAGAGCTCCTGTTCGATCTTTTCATTCATGTGGGCGCGCGCCAGCCCGGCAGCCACGCGAATCGCGTTCTTGACGGCGTTGGCATTCGAACGCCCGTGCCCGATCACGCAAACCCCGCGCACACCCAATAGTGGCGCGCCTCCGTACTCCGTGTAGTCAATCTTCTTTTTCAAGCCCTTGAACGCGCCCTTCGAAAGCAACGCCCCGAACTGCGTCACCAGCGAACTCTTCAGCGATTTCCCCAACAACCCGAACATCTGAAACGCCAGCCCTTCGCAGATTTTGAGCACGATATTTCCCACGAACCCGTCGCACACAATCACGTCTATGTCGCCGGTGAAAAGGTCTCCGCCTTCGACGTTTCCCACATAATTCACCGCGATCTTCTTGAGCCGGTTGTGCACCTCGCGCGTCAGTTCATTGCCCTTGATCTCTTCTTCCCCGATCGAGAGCAGCCCCACGCGCGGCCGGCGGCTGCCAAACGTCGCGCGGTAATAAATCTCTCCCATCACGGCGAACTGCACCAGATGTTCTGGCTTCGAATCCACGTTCGCGCCCACGTCCAGCAATACGGACACGCCGCCTTTGGCGTTGGGAAACGGAGCCGCCAGGGCTACGCGGTCCACCGATTCCAGCGTTCCGAGCAGAAACCGAGAAACGGTCATGACCGCGCCGGTATTTCCCGCGCTTACCAGCCCGTCCGCTTTCGCTTCGCGGACGAGCCTGGCGGCCACGTGCACCGAACTGTCCTTCTTCCGGCGAAACGCCTGCGCCGGGTGATCCTCCATGGTGATCACTTCGCTGGCGGACACAACCTCGAGGTGCAGGTCCGCGGTGGCCAGTTTGGCCAGCTCCGCGCGCACCGCATGCGGCTGGCCGACGAGCAAAATGCGCAGGCCGAACTCACGTGCAGCCAGCACACTGCCCTCGACCTCGGGGCGGGGCGCGTGGTCACCGCCCATTGCGTCAACCGCGATAGTGATCATGGGATCTTGCCCGCGAGTTACGGAATACCAGAGAAACTAGGCGGCTGTTTCTTTGACCGCACGACCCTTGTAATAGCCGCAGTGCGGACAGGCCTGGTGCGGCTGCTTCGTTTCGTGACAGTTCGGACACTTCCCGAGCGACGGCTTGGTCAGAAAGTCGTGCGCCCGCCGCGTGCTGGTCCTTCTCTTCGAGTGGCGCCGTTTTGGATTAGGCATTGCAATACTCCTAGGTTCCGCCTCTTGTTGGCGGATTGTATGGGCTTTTTGGCCGAAAAGCTATCTATTACGTCTCAGTCCGGTACCTGCGAGGGGCGAATCTCTCTCGTTGTTTCGCGAACTGTTAAAACACACATACTCTGCTAAGGTTAGAAGCTACCCCGAATTATTGTTTTTTTAGCCAGTCTTGCTTGAGGCGCGCGAGGGGGGCCAGTCTTGGATCCGTCGCGTGAGTCTCGCACCGGCACTCTTCGTGGTTCAGGTTGGCCCCGCAGTTCGGGCACAAGCCGCGGCAGTCGCTTCGGCAGATCACCTTCAGCGGCAATGCCAGCAGCACCTGCTCCTTTATCACATCCGCCAGGAAGAGCCCTTCTCCTTGGAAAAACCCGATTTCAGTATCGTCGTCCTTCAGCCGGTCTTCCCTGGGCTTGAGATCCTTCACCATGGGCCGGTAAAAGAGGTCGAAGGACCGGCTCACATCCTCGATCACAGGTTCCAGGCACCGGGCGCATACCATTTCGATCTTCGTTTCCAGGTCGCCGGTGACGCGGATCTGACCATCCAGAAGCTCGGCGGTTGCCGTTACTTCCAGCGGCTCGGTCTGCTTGATGTCCGCCGTATGGAAATCGATGCTTCCGTGAGCGTAGCTCTTCCGGATGCGCAATTTACGGACGGCAAGATCCTTAACGTCAAGGAACATGTCTTCAGCGCCTCCGGCGCGTACGCTCATGCTTTCTCATTATTGGGTCGCTCGCCGCTCAAGTCAAGGAACACCAACGCACTCTTGTTGCTAATTTAAGCTACGCCCAGGTTTCCATCCAGTTCGAGTATTCGGCCGGGCTCATCAGTAAGAGAGGAGGAAAAACGAAGATTTCTTCAGGTTGGCTCTCGCAGTTGACTCAGAAGGCGCTGGAAAATTTCAAAACACAAATAACCTGTGAATATTGTATGAATTTTTGTTGACAGGAATTTTGAAGGGAATAAACTCCAGGCCATCAAGCGGATTCTCCAGGTCCTTCGCAATCCGAGCAATCCGAACAAATAGAGCAATCCGAATTCTCCACGGAGGTCTAACCGATGCGCAATTCTTTACACCACCTCTCTCTAGTTGTGCTTCTCATCAGCGCGTTCTGGCTAGTGCCAGCGAACGCGCAAGAGCGCAAGGCTACGATCTCGGGCCGGGCGACCGATACGAACCATGATCCTTTGGTAGGCGCAAAAGTGGAGTTACAGCCGCTTGGCCAAACCGCGATAACGGACGCCCAGGGCGAGTTTAAGATCGCCGACCTGGCTCCCGGCGAGTACACAGTTACGATTTCTTACGTAGGATTCGCCGGGTTCTCCAAGAAGACAACGGTCGCTGCGGGTGGTACGACGAACGTGACTGCCGAGCTTCAGATCGAGACAGTGAGTGAGCAGGTCATCGTTAAGGGCGAACGCGAGCGCGGCGAGATCGAAGCGCTCAATCGCGAAGAGACTGCTGACAACATCGTGCAAGTGCTACCTTCCGAAGTCATCCTCAGCCTCCCCAATACGAATATTGCGGACGCTTTGGGGCGCATGCCCAGCGTTTCTCTAGAACGCGACGAAGGCGAAGGCAAGTACGTTCAAATTCGTGGCACCGAGCCACGGCTTAGCAACGTGACGGTCGATGGAGTGCACTTGCCCTCGCCCGAGAGCGTGCGGAACGTCAAATTAGACGCCATCCCAGCTGCCCTCGTCGATTCCGTTGAAATCAACAAAACGCTCTCTCCCAGTCAAGAAGGGGACGCTATCGGCGGCTCGGTCAACCTGGTCACCAAGCGCGCGAGCGAACAGCCTTTTTTAAGCATCGAGGGCCGCGGCGGCTACACTCCTGTTGGCTTTGGGGGACTCCTCGATCAATTTGGCGCGACTTATGGGAAGCGGTTCGGCAGAGAGAAGCGGTTTGGGGCGATCATTGGCGGCAGCTACGATTACAACCAGCGGGGCACCAACGATATCGAACCGGTTCCAGGAACGACAAGCAAGGCGAATGGGGATTTCGCCGACGGAGTTCCGGTATTCTTTGGCATGGATATACGGGAATACGCATTTTACCGGCATCGCTACGGCTTTGCCGGCAGCGCCGATTACAAGCTGGGTACCGGGTCCCTGGCCTACATCCGGGGATTGTTCTCTCACTTCATAGATAATGGCGATGACTGGATCATTACGCCGAGCGTCGGGACCTTCGCAAGCCCGACTTTGACGAATGCGGACGGCCGGGTGGACTATTCTCACGTAGTTCGCAGGCCTGGGCAGCGGCTTTTCAACGTGATCGCCGGCGCCAACCACAGCTTGGGAAAGACTTTGATTACCTATGAAGCCGCGCTGGGCCAGGCGCGTTCCACGGGAGGTTTTTTTAGCGCCCACTTCAGCGGGCCTTCCAATGTGCAGTTTGCGCTCGACACGTCGGATCCGTTCACCCCCAAGTTCAAGCAACTCAGCGGCGCCAACATGTTTGACCCGGCGAATTACGCTCTGGGCGGCCCCAACTTCAATTTTTTCAGAACGTTCTCTATGGGTACGCAAAATCACATTTTCGAGCGCGACCTTACCGGGTCTATTTCTGTGGCCCGGCAATATAATTTTGGTTCGCATTTCGGCGTGTTTGAGGTGGGATTCAAGGCACGCGATGCACACAAAACGTCGCATTTCTTTGAGCCCACTTTCGACACCGCGGTTCCCAATGCTTCATTGATAGGGTTGAGCGCCGTCGCGGGAAGCGGCACAGATTCCAACTACTACTTCGGAAATTACAAACTGCTCCCGTTTTCCAGTTTCACCAAGATTCAATCTTTCTTTAATGCCAACCGCAACCTGTTCACCGAGGCGACGAGCTTTGAACACCAGATAAATGATTCCAACGACTACACCACTGGGGAACGCGTTATCGCCGGCTATGTGCAAAACACTATTACCCTGGGCCATTTTCGAATACTGGGCGGGCTGCGCATTGAGGGAACCCAGGGATCATTTTTAGGAACTCAGGCGCTATTCAACAACGGAGTCTTTGTGTCGGATACTCCCGCGCCGGGGGAGCAAACTTATGTGAATTTCCTCCCCAGCGTGCAAGTCCAATACAATATTAACGGAAGCACGAATATCCGGGCAGCCTACGGAAGGGGTATCGCACGTCCCAACTTCTCGGATCTTCCACCGTTCGCCCAGTTTGACCCGGTCCTCAATAGGGTGAGTATCGGGAATCCGAACCTCAAACCTACTCATGCCAATGACTACGATCTCTTGTTCGAGCACTATTTGAAAACGGTCGGCATCATCCAGGCCGGATGGTTTTACAAGGCTCTGAACGATCCTATTTTTGCAATTCAGACCAGCCCTACCACGGGGCAATTTACCGGGTTCCAGCAACGTCAGCCAGTCAATGGTCGCAGTGCGCACATTCAGGGTGTCGAGTTCTCTTGGGAACAGCACCTCACCTTCCTTCCTGGGCTGCTCAATGGCGCGGGAGTAGCGGCCAATTACAGCCATACCACTTCGCAAGCTAACTTCCCGCTTGACCCAACCACCGGCTTGCCGACTCGTGCCGATCACCCAGCGCTGCTACGACAGGGACCCAACAACTGGAATTTCGACGCGACGTACGACAAAGGTCCAATCTCAGCGCGCATGGGGTTGACGCACAACGATGCGAACATCGCTTTCTACAATTTCTCGGATGGCGCCCCGGGGGGGATTAAGGGTCCCAACGGAGACGATTACTTCTACCCCCATACCCAGGTGGACGCTCAGGTGAGCTATCGCCTTCCTCATGTTCACAGTGTTCACATGAACGTCTCTTTCCTCAACCTTACCAATGAAGTCTTCGGCTTCTACCAGGGCAGCGAGCGATTCCCCATCCAGCGCGAATACTACAGCCGGACGATCTCAGCTGGCTTCGTATGGACACCATTCTCCGACGCGAAGTGACCGGACCCTTGATGAAACCGGCCACTTCGCTTTGAATCGTGCATTTGAATTAACTCGGCCCTGTCGACGGGTTGGGGCGCTAAGACCGTCTCAGCCCGCTGTGGTGTTATCACCTTCAGCGCCTGGCAAGCCACCAGAATAGCTTTGGCCCTGTTTTGTGCACCATCGGTTCCAGTACTCAGCTCCTCCCTCCAACCGAACAAAGAAAACCTAGGGCAATGGCTCTCTCACCTTGTGTAATCCAAGGAAGCAACGCTGAAGGTAAGGTCACAAATATGAATGGATTGTTAAAATTGTATGAATTTTTGTTGACAAAGATTCTAGAAGAGCTAGACTCCCCGGCAATGAGCGGTGGCTAACCGCTTAGAATCCTTCGGGTCAGGCATCAATCTTCTTAATGGGAGGGTTGAGTTATGCGCAAGTCTTTCTACCTATTTTCCGTAGTGACGCTCCTCCTCAGTGTGCTCTGGCTAATCCCAGCGAACGCGCAAGAGCGCAAGGCCACGATCTCAGGTCACGCAACGGATACGAACCATGATCCGCTGGTAGGCGCAAGAGTAGAGTTGCAGCCTTTGGGACAAACCGCGGTGACAGACGCCCAGGGCGCGTTCAAGATTGCCGATTTGGCGCCTGGCAAGTACACGCTCGCGATTTCCTATGTTGGATTCGCGACGTTTTCCAAAGAGGTGACTGTCGCTTCGGGCGCCACGGCGAACATCGATGCCGAGCTTCAGATTGAAACGGTGAGCGAACAGGTCATTGTTCGCGGGGAACGCGAGCGCGGCGAAATCGAGGCTCTCAATCGCGAAGAGACTTCCGACAACATCCTGCAAGTGCTCCCGGCAGAAGTCATCACCAGCCTACCCAATAACAATATCGCTGACGCCGTTGGCCGCATGCCCAGTGTTTCTCTCGAACGCGATGAAGGTGAAGGCAAGTACGTCCAAATTCGCGGCACCGAACCGCGTCTCAGCAACGTAACTGTGGATGGAGTGCATCTGCCCTCACCGGAAGCGGTGCGTAACGTAAAGCTCGACGCCATTCCTGCCGACCTCGTCGATTCCATCGAAATCAACAAGACCCTTTCCGCAAACCAGGAAGGTGATGCCATCGGTGGCAGTGTGAATCTGGTGACTAAGAAAGCGACGGACCAGCCCTATATCACTGTGTTCGGCATGGGCGGTCACGCTCCCGTGGAGGGCGGCCGGAACTCCGATCAATTCGGCGGGACGATTGGCAAGCGCTTCGGAAAGGAGAAGCGCCTGGGAATCATGTTCACAGGAAGCTACGATTGGAATGGACTGGGCTACGACGACGTAGAACCTGCGCCGACTACAGTGGGGATTGGCGCAAACCCCGCGGTCCCCGTGGTCAATGGCGAGGACCAAAGACAATATTGGTACGACCGCACGCGATTCGGCTTTGGCACGAGCACAGATTACAAGCTAGGTCAAAATTCCTTTGTATATCTCCGCGGAATATTCTCCCAATTCAAGGACATTGGACAGGATTGGATCTATTCACCTACGCCGGGCACCTTCACTTCGGCCAATACAGCGACCGGCAGCAGCATGGTGTTCAATCATGTATATCGCAATCCCTGGCAGCAGATCTTCAATGGTACCGTGGGCGCGCAACACACCATCGGGTCGAACGTCCTTGGCTATGAATTCTCCGGTGGTCAGGCTCGCTATTCAGGCGGGTTCCCAAGAGCTGTCTTCAACGGGCCTGCGGGATTCACATTCAACATCGATACGTCCGATCCTCACATCCCCAGGTTCAACCCGGTGGGCGTGAATATCTATGACCCGACCACGTATACCCTTAACCAGCTCCAGTACAACAGCAGGCCCATTTCCGAGAAAGATTTCACGGGAAACATCTGGCTGACGCACTCCTATAAGATCGGAACCCGCTTCGGCTCATTCGAGACGGGTTTCAAGGTGCGCGATGCCCAAAAGCAACAGGTGGATATTGAAGTGTTCCAGAATTTCACCGGAGCCGCCGCGCCGAACATGAGTCAGTTTTTGCAGAGCTTCGTCAACAACGACTACTACTTCGGGGCTTATACGGCTGGGCCGACGACCAGTTGGAACAAACTAAATTCCTTTTTCCTCGCCAATCCCGGACTCTTCACTTCGAACCTCGACACGTTCCACAGTCGCTCGGATTCTAACAACTTTTCCCTCTCGGAACGCGTCTATGCGGGTTACGTGATGAATACCATCACGATTGGCCATTTCCGCTTGCAAACCGGTCTGCGCTTCGAGGGAACACAGGGCTCCTTCCTCGGCACGCAAGCAAATTTCGATCCGGGCGGACATTTTCTCTTTGATTCTCGAGTGCCTGGCCAGCAATCCTATGTGGACCCCCTGCCAAGCGTTCAACTCCAATACAACATCAACGGCTCGACGAACATCCGCCTAGCCTATGGGCGTGGCATTGCCCGGCCTAACTTCGGGAGTCTTCCTCCATTCGCAAACCTGGATCAGGGCGGTGTGGGCGGAACTACGAGAGTATTTACCGGAAATCCCGCTCTAATACCCACGCACGCCAACGACTATGACGTACTATTCGAACACTATTTGAAAACCGTTGGCATTATCCAGTTCGGTTGGTTTTACAAAGACCTATCGGACCCCATCTATACAGTTCAGACGACGCCCACCACAGGGCCGTTTGCCACATTCAAGGTGACTCAACCGATTAACGGGCCGAGCGCCCACATCCAAGGCATCGAAATGTCCTGGCAGCAGCACCTCAGATCTCTTCCGGGCTTGCTCGGAGGCATCGGCGTGTCGGCGAACTACAGCTACACGACATCCCAGGCAACCTTCCCGAATGGCTTCGGACGGACGGATCAACCTGCGCTCCTCCGCCAGGCGCCCAACAACTGGAACTTTGACGTGACGTACGACAAAGGCCCAATCTCCGCGCGCATGGGCCTCTCCCACAATGACGCCAATATTTTTTCCTACAACTTTACCGCCCCGACGCCCGGCCAGCCCGATACGACTGGTGGACTCCACGGGCCGAACGGGGACGTTTACTTGTACCCGCATACTCAAGTGGACGCTGAGGTGATGTATCGCCTCCCCCACCGCCACGATTTCCAGGTCATTGCCTCCTTCCTCAATCTCAACAATGAGGTTTTCGGCTTCTACCAAGGCAGCGAGATTTATCCCATCCAGCGCGAATATTACAAAACCACCTATTCGTTCGGCTTGCGCTGGACACCGACACTTGGTAAGAAGTGAGGATGAAGTTTCGGATAGCCTTAGTCCTTGCATTGGCCCTGTTCGCTGTTAGCGCGGCGCTAGCTCTGCGCACGGCCGGTTCGTCGACCGCTACGGGTATTGAAAACCCCACCTGTGAGCTGATCGCTCCCGGTGTATACCGCATCGATTATCAAGCTTCGCCTGGAGCAGTCCCGGTCCTGGTGTTCGCCAGTTCGCGCCCGGACCGCATCGATTCCGGCAAGCTCCTTCTCACAATTCAGCGGACACCCGCGGAAGTCTCGGTGCCGGGAAGTTCCGGCCGAATCTACTTTCACCTGAAGCCAGCTTCCGGAACCACGCGCGTCGTCTCCATCCGCAGGCTCCCTCTCGACGGCGCGAGAAATTTTCGAGATCTCGGCGGTTACCGTGCCGACGATGGACGTTACGTCCGCTGGGGTCTGGTGTACCGCTCGAACTATCTTGTGGATCTCACTCCCAAAGATCTTGCCTATCTCAACGGCCTCGGGATCCGTCTGGTGTGCGACGTCCGGAGCGAGGCCGAGCGCGCGCGCGCCCCCGATCATTGGAAGCGAAACGGGGATGGAACCGCGCCGGAATTCTTCTCCGTCCCCATCGGCCCCGATCGCGACGGCACGCTCACTCCCGGCGAACTCAAACAGCGAGTCGAGATGCTGAGGAGCGAAGGCAAGAATTCCACTCGCGGATACGACAAGCTCGCGGTGGACTTCGCGCCGCAGTTCGGGGCCATTCTCCGGCGTCTCGCCGCCGGCGACTTGCCCGCCGTCGAGCACTGCAGTTCCGGCAAGGATCGTACTGGCGTATTCAGCGCGATCCTCCTTACCGCGCTCGGCGTTCCTCGCGATGTGGTCATTCAGGATTATCTTCTAACCACGCGGTACTTACTCGCTCCAGACAGCATCGAGAAAACCACCGCCGACCTCCAGAAAATCTTCGGCCTTTCTGAACTTCCCGATGCCGCTACGGTGCAGGTCATCATGACCACCAAATCAGAGACGCTCGATGCCACTTTCGAAAGCCTCAACAAAACCTACGGTTCCTTCGATGCCTATTTGCAAAACGCACTAAAACTTTCGAACTCTGACCTGGCGGCACTTCGCCAGCGCCTTTTGGAGCCGTAGGCTCTTTTAACTGATAAAGCCGCGGGCGGTCGCGCGGACCCCCGGGTAGCATAATTTCTCCCTACTGCTACAATGTTTGCGCTCTTCCCGTTAGTGGAGCGAGCCTGGGGGTAGGCATGGCCACGCGCCGTTTTTCTTCACTCACAATCCTGGTCCTGGTGATTCTGGTTGCGGCCTTCGCCGCCTTCGTGGGAAATCCAAAGCTCCGGGCCTCCGATGAGCCGGTCCAGCACGGCTTCGACACGGCGAATCTCGATCGCACGTGCAAACCCTGCGATGATTTCTTCCAATTTGCGAATGGCGGTTGGTTGAAGAATAATCCCATCCCGCCCGATTACTCTGTGTGGGGCAGCTTCGTCACGCTTATAGAAAGGAACCAGCACGAGCTCCAGGGCATCCTGGAAGCGGCCGTGAAGGCCAATGCTCCGGCCGGGTCAAACGAGCAGAAAATCGGAGATTTCTACTCCAGTTGCATGGATACGGCTGCGATTGACGCCGCAGACCTCCAACCGCTTGCACTGGAATTTGCTTCGATCGAGTCGATCCATGATCTTCCGAGCCTTATCGAGCACGCGGCCAAACTCCAGACTCACGGTGTGAACGTACTATTTGCGTTCGGCTCCGATCAGGACTTCAAGGACAGCGCGCGCGTTATTGGCGAAGCAAACCAGGGCGGCCTGGGACTTCCGGACCGCGATTATTACACGCGCGATGACGCCGATTCGAAGAAACTCCGCGAACAGTATGTGCAACACGTTGCAAAAATGCTCGAGCTTGCCGGCGATTCACCGGAGAAAGCAGCCGCCGAGGCCGCTTCCATCCTGGCGATCGAGACTTCGCTAGCCAAGGCGTCCATGACGAACGTCGAGCTTCGCGATCCCACGGCGGTTTATCACAAGATGGCGCTGGCAGAGGCCCAAGTGTTGACGCCTAATCTTCCCTGGCCCGCCTATTTCCGCGCTATCGGCAGCGCTTCACTCGTGGAAATCAACATCGGCCAGCCGGACTTTTTTAAAGCGCTCAACAGCATGCTCGCCAGCGTTACTCTGAGCGACTGGAAAACCTATCTGCGCTGGCATCTCCTCAACAACACTGCCGTAGCCCTCTCCGATCCGTTCGTGCAGGAAAATTTTGCCTTCAATGGAAAAATTCTCACCGGAGCCAAGGAGTTGCGGCCCCGCTGGAAGCGGTGTACCGCGGCGACCGATCAGTACCTCGGGGAGGCCCTAGGGCAAGTGTATGTGCAGAAATACTTCCCGCCGGAAGCCAAAGCCCGGGCGCTCGAGTTGGTGCACAACCTGATCGCCGCGCTTCGCGCCGATATTCCTACGCTTTCCTGGATGAGCCCCGCCACGAAAAAAGCGGCGATTGAGAAATTCGAAGCGTTCACCATCAAGATCGGTTACCCCGACAAGTGGCGCGATTATTCCAGCCTCAAGGTCGACCGCGGACTGTATGCCGCGAATCTTTTGCGCGCCAGGGAATTCGAAAACGCGCGGGATCTTGCAAAAATCGGCAAGCCGGTGGACCGCGGCGAATGGGGCATGACTCCGCCTACCGTGGATGCGTACAACAATTCACAACTCAATGAAATCGTTTTCCCCGCCGGCATTCTTCAGCCGCCGTTTTACGACCCGAAGCGCGACGACGCCTACAACTACGGCAGCATCGGCGCCGTGATCGGCCACGAGATCACGCATGGCTTCGACGATCAGGGCGCGCAGTTCGATGCGAAAGGAAACCTGAAGAACTGGTGGACGCCCGAGGACCTCAAGAATTTCCAGGACCGTGGCGATTGCGTCGCGAAACAATTTGATGGCTACGTCGTCGAGGGCGACCTGCATCAGAACGGCAAACTCGTCGAAGGCGAAAGCATTGCCGACCTCGGCGGTGCGACAATCGCCTATGCCGCCTTCGAGAAATCGATCGAGGGAAAGCCGCGCGAGAAGGATGCCAACGGTTTTACGCCGGAACAGCGCTTCTTCCTGGGCTGGGCCGAGAATTGGGCGGTCAATGTCCGCCCGGAATTAGCAAAGTTGCAAGCCAATACCGATCCGCACCCGCTCCCGCACTTCCGGGGCAATGGGCCGCTTTCCAACATGGCGGAGTTTGCCAAAGCCTTCGGCTGCAAGAAGGGTGATGCCATGGTGCGCGAGCAAGTGTGTAAGATCTGGTAGGGCGTCGAGGATTTGCCCCGCTGCGTCGGCTCGGCTCTAGCCAAAAATGGTGTCTGTTTTATCGCGGGAGGGTCTCTGATGCTCTTTCCCGAATTGACTCGCTATACGGATTTGGGCCTCCTGCTGCTCCGGTTGATGATCGCTCTGGTCTTTGGGACGAGCGGCTGGAAACACCTGCGGAATTCCGCGGCGAGAAGCAAGGACATCGGCATGAGCAAGGGCTTCACTTTGTTCTTGGGAGCCGCGGAATTCTTGGGGAGTCTCGGTGTCGCTCTTGGCGTCTTCACCCAGCTCGCCGCTTTTGGCCTGATTCTCATTATGCTGGGAGCGATTCAGAAAAAAATTTTCGTATGGCGAATCGCTTTTTGGGCAACCAACGGCTGGCACTACGATTTGATGCTTATCGTCATGAACCTCGTCATCGTTTTCACCGCTGGCGGGCGTTACGTCCTTCTTCGCTGACTCCGGTATTGCCCGGCTCGTACCGTTTGGCTGATTCGTTGTTTGGTTGCCCCGGTGCGAGGCGAGATGTAACGCAACCGGCGATCGTTAACAACCTGCAACTTTTTCTTGTCGTTTCGCTTTTCTCTGAAAGCGTATGTGTCTGACAAGCCCTGGATTCGAGATTTCCGGGCGAAAAGATGTAAAGTGAGTGGAGATTGCGCCGGGCCAGGCCGGCCTGGCATCCAACAAAATAGACGTTGGCAGGATTCGACGGAGAGATGGGCATGCCCTTTTGGTTGGCAAGGAAGGCTCGTAGCAAAAATTGCCGAATTACCCTGCTGTTTGTATTTGCTGCTTCCCTTCTTCCCGCCACCATTGCATTCCCCCGCAGTGCCGCCGCCGCGAGCAGACTCGCGACGCTTCTACCGGATGATTCCGTAGAGCTTCGGTCGGTCAAAGAAAGCTTTGACGCCGGTGATTACGCCGCCGCGACGAAAACCCTACAGGCCGTTCTCGAGAAAAATCTCGACGCGGCGGAGATTCACTTCTGGCTGGGACGTTGCAGTTACGAGCTCTCCGATTTCAATGCAGCTTCCGCCGCTTTTGAACGCGCCGTTCAGTTGGACGCAAAAAACTCGCTCTATCATCAATGGCTAGGCCGCGCGGACAGCGAACGAGCCGACCGCGACCACAGCCTCTCACTTGCCCACAAAACAAAAAAGGAATTTCAGGCTGCGGTCCGGCTAGATCCTACAAATATCGCGGCGCGCCGCGATCTCGCCCAATATGAAATGGAGGCGCCCTGGATCGCAGGCGGCGACAAGGAAGACGCGCAGAAGCAAGCGGAGGCCATCGCCGCTCTCGATCCGGTCGAAGGCAGCCTCGCCCGCGCTCAGTATGTTTTTCATGCCGAGAAAAAAACCGCGCGGGCCGAAGAGATCTATAAGGAACTCCTGCAAGGCAAACCACAACGCATACAGCCTTATTTCGAGGCGGCGCGCTTTTTTCAGCATCATGGGCGCCCCGGCGATTTGGAACTCGCCATTCAGGGCGCCGCGGCGATTGATCCCGCGGACCCACGCCTCGATTATTTTCAGGGTGTCGCGCTGTTTCTCGAGGGGAAGGACCTGCCCGGCGCCGAACACCGTCTGGACAACTATGTCAGCCACACACCGCCGCGAAGCAATTGGCCCTCCCACGCGGACGCGCGCGAGTGGCTGGGCCGAACCCTAGAAGCAGAAGGTAAGCGCACGGAGGCGATTGCGCAGTATCGCGAAGTGCTGCGGCTCGAGCCAAAACGCAAAATCGCGCGCGAGCACCTATCCAGGCTGGAGAAATCATCGAGTTAAGTTGAGCTTGGATTAGAGGGGATCCACCGGAGATTTTGTCTCGCTGGCCCCGGTGTAGCGGGCCGGGCTTTCTCGCCGAACGGGTTTCTTCCTGGAAAGAGATCCCAGAATTTTGCTCACAAAATCATCCGAGAAACCGAATCGCGCCTTCGCCTTCGAGTAAATTGCCAGGGCTTGCTTGTCCAGCCAGATCATCGCGGCATCCGTCCATCCGTCCTCGGGTCTCGCACGGTAATTCGTGGAATGCGCCGTGAATTTTCCCTCTTCTTCGAGCGTGTAGTAGTACAGCGCCAGGCTCTTGCGGCACACGTTTTCCGGGCATGCCAGCCGCTCGGGAAAGCCGTGATAAGAATGCTCGTCCGTGTTGAAAATCAACGCGTGATTGAAGAGCGGCTCAACCTTCTCAACGCAATGGCTCATATTCTTGTCCCAAAGCTCGATGGCGCCGCGCCATTCGGTTTTCCATCCCGGATTCAGGTAAAGGATCAGATTGATCCGGCGCCGCCAATTTTTGTGATGATGATGCATCGTAAAATCCGCATGCACGTTCAGGAAACCGCCGCTTGCCGATTGGTGCAGGCCACCTCCTTCAAAGCTTGGGTCGGCCATCAATCCGGGAATGCCCGTAAGGTCCGAAAGCCACGCCAAAAAGTTCGGGGAGTTCAGTTCGTCCGTTATCTGTCCAATGTGCTCCGGGAAGAGCGCGCGCTTTGTCAGGCCAAGCTTGTTTTCGTTGTGGTGCTTGTATTGAATCCATTCGCGAGTCTCGGGGTCAGGAAACTCATCGACGAGCTTGCGTGCAATCTCTGGCTCGAGCAATTCAGCTAAATGGATGTGCGGGTAGGGCCGATTCTCCCTGTACTTCCTCGCCAGCGCCGGCAAACCTTCTCGCCATCGGTCATAAGGAAACAACTGCAGCTCTCGTTGTGTTGCGGCCGCCTCTGTCATCGAATCGGATCCTCTCAAACCAAGTTTATCGAACTCAGGGCAAATCCTCGCAGTTAATTCTTTCGTGCGTTCGGATAAATACGGCATACGCGTACCGCCTGGTTTTCATAGGGGCATTCAAGCCCCGTGACGCCGGGTTGTTGCACCACATTCCAAGAAACTCCATATTGTTGTTGCAACCGCTGAAAATCAGCCTTGCCGAAGCTCTTCCAGTCGCTCTGAGCGCGGACTTGCTCCAGCCACTTTTCCGCCAGACCGGGAAACATGGAGACCGCACCGCTATCTTTCACCGCGTCGGCAAGCATGCTGCGTTGCGCGAGCACTCGGAATCCATGTTCATCCTCGCCGTCGATCTCCATGTGGTGTGGATCAAGCGCGAAGAGGGCGTCTTCGGGAGTGTTCGATCGAATCCACAAGAAGGCCTTGGCCCATTCGTTCTTCGGGGCTGCCCAGGGCCATTCAAGATGGGGTGTGGCAGGAAAAAGCTGGCGCTGGACATAAAACATTCCCGCGCAAAGCGGAGCAAAAAACAGAATCCAGGCCCACACTCTTTTCTTGAGCAAGGTTTCGCCTAGAATGCACCCTACGAAAAGCAGAAACAGCACGTACAACAAATGCAGATTGCGCATCGGTTGAAGTCTTGCAAGGCTTTCGAAGCGCGCGGGAATCGAAAGAACCAAGCCCCAAAAAAGATAGAAAAGTGAAAAGAAAATAAGGCTGCGGCTGAGCACTTCGAGCACGGTTCTACCCTTCGCGCGAGCCATCCGGCTGATCCACCATAGTCCCGCTAGCGGCGCGAATACTCCCAGCCATTCGTACCATGCCCAGTTCGCGAGATAGTGATAAGGGTGTATCAGCGCGGCTTCGTGATACGCCGGGGAAGGTGCCGCGAACGAAATACCTAACGGAATGAACGCGGCCATGGAGAGATTGGGTTCGGAAATTCGCTGCAAAACCACGAGCGCGACAAACGAAAGGATAAAAACAGCCATCAGCGGATGTACGGCAGCGGCAAAGGTAATCCAGAGTCCGGAGGAGAAATATTTTTTTCGAAATACGCCTTCGATCGCAAAAACCGCGCAAGCAATGGATATCGATCTCGGATTGAGATATGGATCCATGATGTACAGCCTGGTCCCCGCGACGGGGATGGTCAGAATCGCGGCGACCAGCGCCACGCCGGCCCACTGCGTCTCCGGCAACGGAAAACACAACCGGCTCAACTTTAGGCAGGCTAGCAGAAACAGAAAAATGGAAAGGATGTGCCAGAAGAGGATCACAAAATCAAGCGGGACATGCGAGATCCTCACGCAAGCCGCGATGAGATTGGGGAAAAGGGTCAAGTGCGCGTGAGATTCGAAAAACTCCGTGTTGTAGGGAAAGAGCGACGGATGCAGGATTTTCAAAATTCCTGGAGTGTAGATTTCCGCGTCTTCGACGGCCGGATGATAGCCGTGAACCGCGACGGCCGCGACCGTCAACCCTCCGAGAACTAGGTAGTCCTTGCCTCGAGCCCGGGCAAATTTCAAACGTGCGCCTCTTTGGCGAGGGCCTCTTCCATTTCGGGGCTCAGGACGTCATCGGTGAGCTTCCGTCCATTTGAATCAAACATGGAGAATTTCGCCAGGCTTTTGTGTTGCAAGAAATATTTCAACGTGGTCAGCAGCACGCCGAAACCGTACTTCACGCTGCGCTTGAAATTGATCGAAGAAGCTTCCGCAAAATATTTCGTGGGGCAAGAAACTTCCCCGATGCGGTAGCCGAAATAAACGCATTGCGTGAGCATCTGGCTGTCGAAAACGAAATCATCGGAATTTTCGAGCAGCGGCAAGTTCTCCAGGACGCCGCGGCTGAACGCGCGATAACCGGTATGATATTCGGAAAGTTTCGCGCCGAGGAAAAGATTTTGTACGGCGGTGAGAACGCGGTTGGCAAAATATTTGTAGCGCGGCATCCCTCCGGAGAGCGCGGTTCCCCCGAGAATGCGGGAACCCAGCACCACGTCATAAACGCCGTAGGCCAGCATGCTGGCCATGGCCGTCACCAGCAGCGGCGTGTACTGATAATCCGGGTGAACCATGATGACGTGGTCGGCCCCCGCTTCGAGCGCGAGCCGGTAACAGGTCATCTGGTTGCGCCCATAGCCGTAGTTCGCCTCATGTGCGAAGGTGAGCAAGCCAAGTTTGCGGGCCAGCGGGACGGTGGCGTCGGTGCTGTCGTCATCCACGAGAATGCGAATGTCTACGATGTCCGGCAGTTCGAGCACCGTGGCTTCGAGTGTTTTTTCAGCGTTAAAGGCCGGCAAAACGACGGCAATTCGCTTGCCATTAATCATTCGGTTTCCTAGCGACCCCCGACGAGCTTGGCCTTCGCAAACTGTGTTGCCCTTGGAGAAATTTGATGTATTTGCCGAGAATAGTCGGCAGCCGTTATTCCCGCAACCCACTCGGCAAGAACGTGTGCCTTTTTAGTATCACGTTCTCGCAAAATGTTCCAGTGTCTTCAGGAAGTTTGACGCAATTGCATGGTTCCACGGTTGTACGGCGCCGTTTCATCGCGCAAGTAAGGGTTTAGCGCGTCGTTATCACCTCGCGCCCTCGGATTTGGCCCCCGGCGCGAGATTTTCAAACACTTTGCCTTCCTTCATGACGAATACGACGCGCCAAATGATTCTGGTTTCTCCTCGGCATCCAGACTATAATCCGCGCCAACGTGGCCCCGCTTTCTAATCGCCTAATCGAAGATTGTTGGATGATCGATCCTTCTCGATCTGCCTGAAATGACGACCCTCGCACGCAAGCTCCATCTGATCGACTACTTCGCCCTGGGATTCGGCGTAATGGTCGGCACCGCCTGGCTGGTCATCATGGACGATCTGTTTGCGCGCGGCGGGCCGCTCGGAGCCATCCTGGGATTTGTTGTTGGCGCCCTGACGTTGCTCCCCGTTGGTTATGTGTACGGTCAGTTGGTAAAAGCGATTCCCGACGCCGGGGGAGAGGTCGCATATACGGCTCTCTTCTTCCCGAAAAGCGTCAGCTTCTTGACAGGCTGGTTGATGCTGCTGAGCTATTTCCTGACCTGCCCATTCGAAGCGGTCGCCGCCGGCAAGATCGCTGCCTACGTTTTTCCTTCCATCGATTCCATTGAGCTGTATCGCTTGGGCAGCCGGCCGGTCTATTTGGGCCACGTCATTCTTGGTCTGACGATCACCGTGCTTCTGACTTGGCTGAACTATCGCGGCATCCAGGCCAGCGCGAGATTTTTGAAGTGGACCACATTTACGTTTCTTGCGTGCGTTGTCATTTTTGTAGCGGCCGGATTTGGCCATGGATCGTCCGCCAATTTTCGCCCCTTGCTGGCGAATTCGCCTTTGATGTCCGTCTTCCTCGTCTGGCAGGTGACTCCGTGGCTTTTGTCGGGCTTTGAATCGGTGGGTAAGGGGGCTGAAGAGGCCAGCCCCGATTTCCAGGGAAAGAATTTCTCGGTGGCCATTCTGTCGACGATCGTCGTGGGACTCGTCTTTTTTTGTGTGATTATCGCGGCGGTCGCCTATGCCGCGCCCTGGCAATCCCTCGCCAACGAAAAATTTTCGACGGCCGTCGCGTTCGAACGAGCGTTGCACGCGCGCTGGATCGTCAACCTGATTATGGCGTCAGCGTTCATCGCTCTGCTCAAAGCTTTCAATGGAAACGTGGTCGCCTCCTCGCGCATGCTGTTCGCGATGGGACGCCGCAATCTCTTGGATTACCGTTTGGCGCGTGTTCACGCCATCAATCAGACGCCTTCGGTGGCGGTCATTAGCGTGGGGGTCGCCACGGTGATCGCAATCCTGATGGGTGAGGCGCTGCTCGTTCCCGTTCTTGAAGTCGGCGCCGTGGGTTCCGCGATCGGATGGATGGCGGCGTGCGCCTCGTATTTCTGCATGAAGCCTTCCTTTCTTGGCCGTGCGGCCGCGGTTTTCGGTCTGTTGCTCACTTCCGCGATGATCCTGGCGAAAGTGGTGCCCATTGTCCCGGGCCATTTCACCCGCCCTGAATGGATCGCCATGGGCATCTACGGACTTCTTGGATATGGATTGTGGTCACGGCGGCACGCCGAGGGGGCAGGGCAACCCAAGCAGACTGAGTCTTGCAGCGATGGACCTCCAGGCCGTTGACAAACGCTCTCTAATCGCTACAAGTAGGGGTGACACGGAGGCTCTATGAGACGCACTTCTGTATTTACGACTATAGCTTTTCTCGTGGGCCTCGGTATCGGTTACTTCGCCCGAAGCGCGCTGACGACCACGCTTGGGCGAAGGGACACGCACGCTGCGGACTTAGAGGCCATCAAAAAACTGCACCAAAAGGACATTGAAGTTACGCTGTCCCAAGACCCGAAGGGGCTGATAGACATTTGGACAGAGGATGCGGTGCGGTTCAATCTCGGGGGCCCGCCTGCAGTCGGCAAGCAGGCCATCCAGGTTGAGAACGAGCAAGGCCGCGCCCATTATCCGGGTTTCAAGGTGTTGAGCTATGCGGCCGAATACAAAGACATTCAAATCGAGGACGGCTGGGCATGCGAGTGGGGCGAACATGAAGCTCAGTACAAGCTATCTCCAGAGGCCGCGCCTGCCAGTTTGCGCGGAAAAGGATTCCATGTGTTGAGGCGGCAGAGCGACGGCTCGTGGAAATTCGCGGTGCTCATCTTCAACGAGTAATGACCCAGGATGCTCCCTACTCTCAAGCAGCGGCGAGCCGGGACCGAATCTGCGCGTGGTAATCCCGATCCTCGCTGAAGTAGGCTACCAATGAAAGATTACAGCACGTATAGTTTCTGGCTGGAGACCGCGGGTGAACCTCTCACGCCGCGTCCTTCGCTCATGCGTTCCGGCGAGGTCGACGTCGCGATTCTCGGCGCGGGCTATTCCGGACTATGGACCGCTTATTATTTGTTGCGCGCGAATCCCGGCCTGCGCGTTGCGGTCGTGGAAAAAGAAATCGCGGGCTTCGGCGCATCCGGCCGCAATGGCGGCTGGTGCTCGTCAAAGTTTCCCGTGACCCCGGGGGAACTGTCGCGCCGTTTCGGCCGCGAAGCTGCGCGCGCGCTCATGCTCGCGATGTGCACCACAGTCGACGAAGTGGCGCGTGTCTGCGAAGAGGAGGGCATCGACGCGCATTTTCGCAAAGGTGGCATGCTCAGCCTCGCTCGCGGCGCGCACCAGGTTCCGATGCTCCGCGCCGCGTTCGATTCCTACGAAGCGCTTGGTCTCAAAGAGTATGCCCGCCTGTTGAGCGCCGATGAAACAGCCGAACGCATAAAAGTCACGAACGTCCACGGCGCGCTCTCCACTCCTCACAATGCCAGCGTGCATCCGGGAAGGCTTGTGCGCGGGTTGGCACGCGCGGTCGAGCGACGCGGCGGCGTCATCTACGAGCAGACCAACGTCACTTCGTTCGAAGGAGGCCCAACGCCGCGGCTGCTCAGTCCGGCTGGAGAATTGCGCGCGAAAGTGGCTCTCGTTCTCGCCGGCGAAGCGTATCTTACGCGCCTTCGAAAATTGCACCGCGCGCTGATGCCCATGTATTCCCTGATCGCTCTCACCGAACCGCTGTCCGGGGCGCAGTGGTCGCAGATCGGCTGGCAAAACAGCGAAAGCATCTCTTCGTGTCGCTACACCGTCGACTATCTGACGAAAACCGCTGACGGCAGAATTTTGTTTGGAAGCCGCGGCGCGCCGTACTTGTTCGGCTCGAAGATCACGGACGAGCAGGATCGCCACGCTCCCACGCATGCGCGGATTCAGCGGCTGGTCGTCGAGTGGTTCCCCATGCTCGCAGGAATCAAGTTCACGCATTTTTGGGGCGGGCCGGTTGGAATGCCGCGCGACTGGATGCCCGCAGCTTCTTTCGATCGGGACTCGCGCATTGCCACGGCGCGCGGTTATACGGGGCAAGGCGTCTCAACGACAAATCTTGCCGGAAGGGTTCTCGCCGATTTGATTTTGGGCAAACACAGCGAGCTGGAGTCTCTGCCGATCGCGCAAAGGCACTCGCCGAATTGGGAGCCCGAACCTCTGCGCTGGCTTGCGGTGCGGTACGCGCAAAAGACCCACTTGCGCATCGATGAAGCCGCGGAAAACGGCCGGCCGCGCCCGCTCGACGCGCCTGTCGCGGAATATCTCGGAAAGCACTAACCAAATTCCGGAGTCTGTCCCGCTTACCTAAAATTCATACCGCAAGGCAAATTGCATGACGCGGGGCTGCGTCAGAAGGCCGGTGTAGTCGCCGAAGGCGCTTGGCACCGACTGAAGAGACGTCGTGGTGGTATCACCCAAACTTGCCTGGACATTGAAGCGCTTAAGATTTGGAACGTTAAAAACCTCCCACCGGAATTGCAGGCTGTGTCCTTCCGCGTAAGGCATTTTCCAGCGTTTGCTGAGGTTCATGTCCCAGCTCGCAAAACCATCTCCGCGAAGGACATTTCGCGATCCGCTCTGACCTGGAAATGGATGTATATAGTCGTTTAGCGCCGCTGTTGGATTGGCAAAGACGCTGACGCTGCCATCCGGCTGCTTAAAAGCTCCGGTTTTTGGAATGGCGATCAACTCACCGCTTCCTTGTTCGTCCCAATTCGTAGCCCAGAACTGGCCATTGTCAATCGTGAAGGGGAAACCGGTCGTCCAGCGGGCCAAACCGGAAAGCTGCCAGCCCCCGACAATCGCATCCACGAGGCCGCTGCTATCGTGGCCGAAGCGCCGGCCCTTGCCGAAAGGCAGCTCGGCAATCCAGTTGGCGTTAATTTGATGGGTCGTGTCGAAATCGGAGACGCCGCGAACATCCTGCGGTCTAAACGCATTCACGAGACGGCTCCCGGGCGCTCCAATGTTTGCGGTGCCGCTGAACCCGAGCCGCGCAGCTCCGGAGGTGAAATCAATGGATTTAGAATAAGTGTAGTTCAAGTCGAACTGCATGCCGTGGCTCAACCGCTTGCGCAGATTGGCCTGCAAGCCGTTGTAGTTTGAGCGGCCGACCGAGCTCCAGCCGTAATCAGTCGTCAATTGCTGATTCAAGAGTTCTCCGGTCTTGCCGTTGATGAAATAAGGATTGCCAGTTCCGATGCCGGAGAAGGAGTTTGCAACTGGGGAGTTGTCCAACAAGAAGCCGAACAAATCCACATTACCCAGTCCAACGACTTCATCGCCAGCAAACGCCCCGGAGCTGACGAAGAGACCGTAGACAGCCTGAGCAATGCTTGTAGTGGTTGTGCCGTTTGGCAAGAACCACCCTGTCGCGCCGGACGCAAGACCCGGCGTGCTTGATCCATTGGCGTTAAGCAGATTTTGCCAATAGACAACCGTGGGGCCAAGCGCTTGGTTGAATTGGCTTGCACTCAATTGCGTCGGCGCGAGCGGGTTGCTCTGGCCCCTGGCCAACTTCGAGATGGCGGTGGCGGCCGCATAATAGTCGATCTTGCTTTTGGGATCGACAAGATCGAGTGGCTGCGCCAAGTCTCGCTGCGTGAGCAAGCGGCGGCCAAGGCGTCCTACGTAAGACAACTGCAGCGAGAATCCCTTCGGCAATTCGCGTCCGACGGAAAAGTCAATGGCGTAGGCATTGGGGGTTTTGAGAGATTGGTCGATTCCCCAGGTGATGGCCTCTTTAAAATTCTGCGGAGTCTGCGGGAAAGCTCCGGAGGGCAATGGGTTCGGAATGTATACATCACCGGGACTAAAACCGGTAGTGGGAATCGTGTTGATACCCGTTATCCGCGCTACCTGCGCCGCGCCGTCGATACAACAGGCGTTTTCCAATGTCGAGGACAAACCCGCAGGCTCGACGGAGTCGAATGTGTTGAGGATTTGCATGCCGGGGCGGTCATAAACAGTGCTGAAGCCGGCGCGAATGACGGTCTTGTCGCCCTCACCGAAAAGAGACTTGAGCCAACCGGAGTGGAGACGCGGGGAGTACGCGATCGAGAGGCGTGGCGAGAAATCTGTTTTTTCGAAATGATAAAGCCCCGGCCCATTGTTCGCCGACCCGCCGAGGACGTAAGAGACGAGCGGCCCGTCCGCGAAACCCTGGCCATTCCCCATATTTTTCATATTTTGGTTGAAGTATTTGCCAAGGTCGAAGGTGCCCGGTGGACACGTGGGCGTCCCGTTCGCCGCAGCCACAGCGTTCGAGCAAGTCGGAGAAGCCTGCAAACCGTTCACCTCCCAGGGCGGAGGAAAGAGTGACCAGCGCAAACCATAAGTAATCGTAAGATTTGGTTTTACGCGCCAGGAGTCCTGTCCATAGAACTCATACCAGTCCAGACCCCAGTCCCGCTTGATGGGAGTACCCTGAGGCACGATATTGCCCTGACGGTCGTAGTTGATGTTCGTCTTCACGAGCGAAACCATGCCGAGCAGACCCAACATCGGGTAGTCATAAGCGCTGCTGGAAGCGGGTTCTGGGAACCCTTTGTTGATGGGATCCAATGGGCTTTGACCGAAAGTGTTCGCGAAACCCACGGGAAACATCCAGAATGTGGCGCCTTCTCCCTGATAGAAAGAATGAAGTGTGCTAGCACGAGGATCGCGCACAAATCCGATATTCGTGCCGACTTGGATGGTGTGCCTGCCCTTTGTCCAAGAAAAATCATCGAGCAGATTGTGAACCGGCACCTGGAAATTGTGGCTGTAATTGATGCCCTGATCGAGTGTATAGAAGGTGTTCCACGGCTGGTTTGTGTTTCCCACAAACGCGGTGCTTTGGCGAGTAAAGCCCCAGTGAAACGTATTGGCAGTAGAGGAACTGAGGACAGCGGTGTATCCAACGACAAAGCCCTTACTGTGGTCCAAGATGGTCTGCTCGGGAGGTGTTCCGGGCAGGAAGGGCGCTTGAGGGTAGGACTGATTTTGCAGAGCGCCGCGCCAAAACAGAAGATGTTTGCCGTTTTGCGTGAGATGGTAGTCGAGGCGGGCAATGAACACGTTATTGTCCAGGCTGACGGGAGCGCGAAAACGGAACCCTACATAGTTGAAACCATCTCCCGCGGAATTATCGTTCCCGACGACATTACCGTAGGTTTGATTGAAGTATTTCAGCATGACAGAACTCGCGCCGAGGCCGTTCGGGTCAAGATTCTTGATGTCGGTCGGACCGAGCGCAAAAAAGCCTGGCTGCGCGGTGTAGATCTTTCCACTGTTTCCCTGCACGGGCGTAATGTTTGGGCAAACCTGGGTGGGTGTCTGTGTCGGCGTTGCCGCGCAATTGTAGATAAGAACGCCATCACGGAGCGAGGGGCTGGGCACGTTGCGGAGCGCGCTCTGTTCTTCGCTCTCGCGGGTCCCTTCGTAATTGGCGAAGAAAAACAGACGGTCTTTCCAGATCGGCCCGCCGACGGACGCGCCGAAGACGTTGCGAATGAGCTTCAGAGGCTTATTCGGCTGATTATCATTAAACTCGGATCGCTGAATCAAATAGTCGTTGGCGCTGGTCGCGGTGTTGCGGTTGTATTCATAGAGCGAGCCATGAAAGTTATTTGTGCCGCTCTTGGTTACGAGAGAGACTTGCGCTCCCGAGCCCACGCCCTGCTCAGCGTCGTAATTGGCTGTGGTGACGCGGAATTCCTGTACGGAATCCTGGGTGGTGGGCAGGACGGAAGTGAAGGCATAGCCGTTGGACTGGTCGTTCACGTCCACGCCGTCCAGTGTGATATTGCTCTGGTCGCTGCGCGCGCCGTTCACCGCGCCGCTGCGCGTATCCTGATCCTTATAGGCAGGCAGCTGCATGTCGGGACGATTGCCGGTGTACGCCACACCAGCCTGAAGACTCAACAGGTCCGGCACGTTGCGGCCATCGAGAGGAATCTGCATCACCTGCGACTGATCGAAGGAATTCCCCAGAGAGGCGTCGACCATGTTCAGCGCGGGAGCTTCGCTGGTCACCTTAATGCTTTCGCTTGTCTGACCTAGTTTGAGCTGCACGTTCGCCGTGGCCGGAGTACTTACGAGCAGTTGCAGCCCGGTTTGTTCATAGCCTGCGAATCCCGTTGCGCTCACTTTTAGCGTATATGTTCCCGGCGATAGAAGGAGGAACTGATACTCCCCCTGCGTGCCCGTAGTCGTGGTGCGCTCCGTCTTGGATTCCGGGTTTGCAAGCGTGACGTTGGCCCCAACCACGGCGCTGCCACTGGGGTCGGTGACCGTGCCACGAACAGACGTCGTCGCCTGCGCCCAAGTCGATCCTCCGAACGTGAGGAAAACAAAAAGAACAAAGCTTGCCTTCACGAGGATGCGCTGACACAGCAGCAGTGCGCGAGACGACGCTGCCAGAGAGACAATTCTGTTTTGCATGAACTCGCCAAATTCCATAGGGTCTGCTCCTTCCCGTAGGAAAAGTCAGAATGGGGCCCTGGTCACCTGATTAAAATGCGCAATGGATAGAAAATATATGAGCACTACTTATCACAGGGAAAATATGGTGTCAATGAAAACTCTACTTGAAATGTGGAGAGTTTGCCGTCGCTCTTGGCGGAGGTGCGGCTTCTTTACTTGTCGGCGTGGCAATACCGGCAGCCGGTGCTCGCATCATTCTTGCGGTGACAATCGATGCAGCCGGCCATCGTCGTGACATTGGAAACTTTTGTCATGACCTCCATCTCTTCCACCGGGCCATGACACATTTTGCAGGTCATTTTCGCTTCGATGTGCGATCGATGATTCCAGTAAACCCAGCTCGACACCACATAGACGCGAGCCCAGGGAATTGGCTGATTCGATTTCGCAAACTCCGCGAGTTTTTGAATGGACGGTTTGTCTTTGGCGATCGTCACATGGCAGGCCATGCATTTGCTTGCAGCGGGAAACGTCATGCGGTCGCCAGGTTCCGGATTGATGTGGCACTGCTGGCATTTCAGCCCGAAGGCCAAATGTTTTTTGTGGCTGTATGGGATGGGCTGCACGGGCGGCTCGGACTTTGTGGCTGAGGCATCATTGCTTGGCGCGGCCGCCGTGGGCGCGGCAGGTTCTTGCGCGAAAATTCCGCGCAAGAAAAAAGCGGCGGCAATAATTAGGAGCAGAACGAAAATCGCGGCCCGCGACTTCACGTGAAAAAACGAAAGTTTTGAAAATTCTTGCAACACTCTCTTGCTTCCACTCGCTCCCTCGTCTTGCCGACTCAGGTTAGCCCTTCGTGAATGAGAATTTCCTGCACGGCGCGGTGGGCCTCGTCGATAGCCTGATTGGTGAAGGCCGCGGCGCCCGCATCGGCGTTGGCGATGGTGACTCGCCCGAAGCGTTGCCGGCCAATGACATGCGGACGCTGTTCCGGCGGCACATCAGGATCCGCCAACGTGTCGTAGGTGTACGCGTAGCCGTAAGGCCAGCGGTTGACGGTGATCGCAGCAACGTCCTCGGCGGGATCGAATCCGCCCGGAGCCAGCATGCGTCCGAGCTGACGCCGAATCTGCAGCTCGAACTGCTCGAAGGTCGTCGACAGAAGCTCCTGCTGTCCGGCGCGGTTCTGTTCTTTCCTCGGCAGCCCTGGTTTATTCGGGTTGCGCACCATGTGAACGAGGATGGGCTCCTCGGGTGTGGTCACGCCGCGATAGCCCCCGATCGTAGTGCCCGGGTCGAGGCGGCATTCGGTGTGATACATACCCGGAGCGTCGATGGTGGCAACGCCGAGTTTTTCAAACGCGGTCCATTTCCGGAGGAGGACGGTCGTATACATCATCGGCACTTTGGCCGGATACGCGAGCGCGTCGCGCTGGCGCTCGGGGATTTCCGGCATCAGCGACGGAATGAAACCGTTATAGCAGGCCAGGATGCAGTGGCGCGCCCGCACGCCAAACATTTTGCCGTCGCGAACGTATGCGACGCGGACCGCGCGCGCGGATTCCGGCGGTCCATCGTGTTGCACGCGCACTGCCGGACTGCTCAGCCGGATTCGCACCGGAGCGTCCGCAACGTCGAGTTGATCGTAAGCGAGCGGCGCCTGGACCACGGTGTTCATAGATTGCTTGCCGGGCAACGCCGCAGGAATCAACTTGCCGACGAGGAGGCGCGCGATCGACGCATTGCCGTCGGGAAAATGGAACAAGAATGATCCTTCGTTGAAATTTTCCTCGAACTTCAAACCCAGGCCGTTGAATCCAATCGCGCCGTGGTGCGCGGCCTCGAGCGCCGGCATGGTGTCCACTCGTTTGTTGTTCCTGCCGCCCTCTCCCAGGAAAAATGGCAGCGCGTCGGGACTGATCTTCGCGGTGTTCAGCAGAAAATCCTGATAGCTCATCCGCGCCAGCCTGGCCTTTTTTTCTTCCTCGCTGGAACCCGCCAGGTAATCCGGATTTTTGCCGTGCAAGCGAATGAGATCCGCGCGCGCCGCGTCGGAGAGCGGAGCTTTCTCGAAAAATGTTTTCCAGGGAAGCCGCCCCTGCCCGGCCACAAGACGATCCTCTCCGAAATGTTCCTTGTCAAAAAATACGCCGGAGCCCAGATTGTGCTTTTCTTCGATCTCGCGGTTGTGGAATTCCGGGCCGCGGTCGACCTCGATGCCAAGGTCTTTGATAAGCGCCTTGGCGCAGTAGCTGTACGGAAAGGGCGTGGCGATTCCCATCGTGCCGCCGAAACCGATGAACGTCTTGCCTTGATAATGAAATTCGTTTCGCTTGGCGTGGCCGCCAAAATCGTCGTGGTTGTCAAGAATCAGGATTCGTTGCGCCGCGCCGAGCGCGGTCTGATAAAAATATGCCGCGGACAAGCCGGAAATGCCGCCGCCCACGATGACCAGGTCATACTCTTCGTGAATGTCGCTATCGGCGACCGGGAATTGCGCGTACTTTCCCTGAAGGATGCGCTCAAATTCTTCGACGGCTGCAGGATATTGTCCACGCAGGCCCGAACGCAAAGGAGGATACTGCGCCGCATCTGTGGCCGCTGCTGCTTGCGCATCAATGGTTGTGGACGCCTGCGCAGTGTCCGCCGTCAACCCGTTCAAGGCGGCATACGCGCCCGTAATTCCGATGGCCACGCCATTCAAGAAGTCTCGCCGGGCGATGGGCCGCCCCATGCCGAGCGCTCGATACTCGTCGAACTTCTTCATACGATCTTTCTCCGAACTTTCTCCGAAAAGTTCCTGGGTGCGTGGGGCAGAGTCTACATCCCGGCGCGCGCAGAGCGGAAGCAAAATTGATTCGAGAGAGGGGGAGGGGGTGTACCCCCCATCGCTGCGGAGGAAAGAGTCGCGCAATGGCATGAAGAGAAAAGAGATAGGGGGAGTTTTCCATTGTTTTACAACGGAGCTCCAACGGGACGACCTGCCTTCGCGCAAGTACGTCCGCTACGGCAGGCAAGGGGAGTACCCTACCCCCCGGTTTTTGTAAAAGAGAGCGGAACGACTTGATTGTAAAGGAGTTGGCTGATGCACACTTTGTCGCAAAAATACCAAGAGTGCGGGACTCGTTGATTCTAAACGGGTTGTGAGGCGCGCTGTTTTTCGGAAGGCCACCCCCCTCAAGAATCCAGGAGAAGCTGGGGGCTGGCAGGGTAAAAGTGCGCAGGCAAATGCAGCCAAACGAGCCCTGAATTACACGGTTTACTCGTGAATGCAACCGATGACGGCGGTGAGGCGCGCTCCGTGGGCGAATGGGTAGCTTGAAGAAGAGTGGAGCAGTCCCAGGAGGGGTCGAGTTCGTGCCGGTTTCGCGGATGGATCGAGTTAACACGCGGCATGTTAGCACGGACGTGACGATAACGGAAGCGATATCCATGGAACGGTTGAATTTGGGGGTTGGATGGCGATTTTTAGAGGGTGGAACGGAGCGATCAAGAAGTCAAAAACCCCACACGCGCACCCCGCGTATGGGGCACCCAAATTCGTCTTGGAGGTTTACGTCTGGGCCACCCGCCGGAGATGCGCTACGGGAAGTACCGGAGGAAAAGATCGAAGGAAAGACGAGCCCACGCTTTGCGAACGGCGCAAAGCGTAGGCCACCCAAGAGATTTCTACTGCTTAATGGTTGCGCCACCCGCCAGTCTGCGTTTCCTGAACGTACCGGCCAGCGCAATAAGTCCGCTGCCCAGAAGGGTGAGCGTGGCGGGTTCGGGTGTGTCGCTGATGAACGTGTACGTGACGGGACCAGCTGCGCCTGCGACGAACCCCGGCTGACCGGCAACTGGAGTGTAAACCGCGCCGTTAGCGCCCTCAACTCCTACTTCATCAATCGTGATACTATTCGTGTAGAACGCCCCAGGCGGGCTCGTGGTGTCGGCCCCAGCGTCAAAACCATCAACATTGTCTGAGTAGAAGACCAGCGCCCCCGTGCCCACCCCCGTGGTCTCGGTCGGATTGAACCGGAGAACGTCCAGGACGGCGCCGAGGTCGGCGTCGAACAACAGAACGTCACCCGCAGTCAAGCCGGGAGGGTTCAGCAGATCGTAGGTCATCACGCTGGCCAGCCCTCCTGGCCCGGGATCGCTTTGAAATCCGCACGTCAGCCCAGAAGAGAACCCAGCGGTGTTCGTCAGTGTTCCGTTACAATTCTCGTCGACCGTAATCGAGACAGAAAAGACACCGTCACCTAGAGCTGGACTCGAAAAGCAGCACCCAAAAAGTGCACCAAGCAGTACTGGGACGCCCAAAACTCTAATACCGTAAATCCCTTTCATAGCATTCTCCTCATCGGCAGCCGCACCTCCTCGGTAGGCCCACACAATGCCCCTTGTGACCCATTACGGACGACCGCCAGCTAGCCCCCGAGTTGCGCTTAATTTAATTGCAAAGAGCACACCCAAGACCAGTTTGATTCTCTTTTAGAATTTAATCTTGCAGATTCTACTTAACTTAGTAAGAAGATGGGTGCGTCAATTTTACGCATGTGCAATTATTTGCTCAAATTTGACAAACCGGTTCCTCTCTTTACGCCTTCCACCGAGATGCTTTGAGTGACCGCTGCGACCAACTCCCCATAAGTCGTGCCAGCTCAACCGGTCGATGCAACACCATCTAATCAGTTGATCCGACAATACTTCCCCTGGAGAACCGAACTGTTTGTACGGCGCGATGCAAAGACGCCAAAACTGCAAAACTCCAGCGACCCTCCTGCGTTCAAGCTCGGACGGTCCTTGTTCTTGCAAGGGCCACGGCTCGCTCGAGATCGAACGCTAGTGCGCAGCCTGAGGGAGAGCGGGCGTACCATCCGACCAGCGGCGTACGGGAATCAGAAAGACGGTAAGGCGCTCCTCCGGATTTTGAAACGTGATAATCGGCGATCCGGGAAGATCCGCGCCCCACGCCTTGGAATCGGTTTCGGGAGTGAAAAACATTAGATGCGGAAGCCACGGTCCGCCAGCCTGGTCGCCCAAATAGCCTTGCTTCGACAGCATGTAGGACATCGCGCCAGGCTCCGGCGCCGGCAGCTCCTTCTTATCGATGGCCGCGGCGACAGCCTCGAACATCTGCGCTTTCGTCCGCCCGGCGATGACCAACTCGGTCTTTTTGATCGTGCGCGGAAGGTAGGACCGCACCGCCGGAGGATTGAGGCAGAGAGGACCGCGCAGTTTAGGATTCCAAAAGTCCGGATCGTTAATTCCGGCAGTCCACGACCGTTCTACCAGGCATACGAAACCGTTCTTCCCCTGAACGGCAGTTTCATAGCCAGCTTTGCCGAGAACCAGAACTTCGGCCTCGCCGGAGATAGAATCCGGCGCAGCGCTGCGCGCCAGTTTGATCTCTTCGTTGCGATCCGGCATCAGGTATTGTTCGAGCGGAGCCATGGCCGGATAGGGTGTCTTGGCGTTTTGAGCTTGCGCGGGCCACGCCGCGGCGAACATGGCCGCCAGTGCGATGCTGCGCATTGCGCTTGCCCCGAATCTAATTCGCGTCATTAGTCTCTCCTGATTCGCAAGAGATGGACACCGTTCCGGGGTGCAGCGATATAGAATTGATATCAACGTATCACGCGTCGCGGCCGCTTGGCAAGATGCGTTGATATCCATATTATTTGTCTATGGCCACCGTTGCGAACCCTACCTTTGAGACAACGCTACAAGTCCGCGACTCTTGCCTCTGTCTTCATGTGCAGCGAGCTGCCAGGGCGCTGGCACGGCGCTTCGACGATGCGATGCGCCCACTCGGCCTGACCAACGGGCAATTCTCGCTAATGATGTCCCTGAACCGCCCGGAACCACCAGGTATGGCGGCAGTTGCGTCCCTACTCGGAATGGACCGGACCACCCTGACGGCCGTTCTCAAGGCGTTGCGGCGCCGAGGTCTGGTCAAGGTCGCAGCAGACCCTGCGGACGGTCGCGCCCGTCTGATGACCCTGACGGCAAAGGGGCGAAGGTTGCTCGTACGCGCCGTTCCAGTCTGGAGGAATACCCACACCGCAGTCGAGGCACTTCTGCACGATGGCGATTCAGACCGCCTCCGGAACAATTTACGTGCACTCTCCTGATCATCCCAAGAGGTCGCGAATCATCTCGCCCGTTGCGGTCTTCCGCGTCGCCAACGTCTGCTGGCGAGTTCTTGAAAGATATGAAACAACAGTTCAGGCCTGAATCTCGAGTTTCCTATTCGCATCCGGGATTCCGTTTGTAAGTCGCGATTAGTCGTGCCAGTTCAGACGGTCGATGCAACACCATCTAACCAGTTGATCTGACAATACTTCCCCAAGAGAATCGTTCTATGCGGCAAGACTCAATCAGAACCTAAGCAGGGCAGTGTTCTTTTTGAATCAACACTCGCGAACGAAATCGGCTTCGTGGACTCCTAAAAGAAGACTTCGAGCTAGTGTTGCGTCGACCCATTGAAACCGCCACGTTAATCAGGCCCTACTTAATTTTCGAGGGTGTTGTTATGCTCTGGGCGAGTGTTTGGGGGGGGGCAAACGACCGCAGCCTCTCCCTGATTCAACTATCGCAGCGTCCGCTTGAAGGTGAGATTATGCGAATCTTTCTGAACTTCGCTGTCGCGTTGGCCCTGTGTTCTCCGTTAGTTTTGGGGCAGCAAAGTAAACCACTTTCCGATTCAGAATTGGCAGCAATCACTAGCCGAGGGCGATTTTTAGCCGAGTATGATTTCGCATCATGGCATGCTACCGATGTAGTGCTCGCACTGAAACCCCCTAAGGGAGTAGTGTCTAGATACATTGCCCGAAAGACCGATGTAGGCTGGGTAGTCGCTTTTGGGAGATTCAATGAGGCCAAAGATGCTTTTCTGATTGCGTACGAAGCATCACAGGGTAGCAGCCCCAAGGAGTTTACCGTCAAGACGTACGACCCTCCCCAAAAAGACACAGGATTCTTCTATATTGCCGCCAAGAGGATTCAAATCTCACTGGAGAACTCACACCTGGAGAAAAGACCCTACAACACTTACGTTCTTCCGTCGGGCTCAGGCCAAATGTACGTTTACGTTCTGCCTGCACAAACAGCGGCGGACGTGTATCCCCTCGGCGGAGACACGCGCTTTCTGGTTTCTGCTGATGGCTCCCAAATCATCGAGACACGACCACTTCATAAGACAATTCTAGAGGTGAAGCATTCAGCCCCGGCAGGAAAGAAACCTGCGGGTGGGTTTCACACTCACGTACTGACGGACACACCGGAAGATACGGACGTCTTCCACGTTTTACGACAGACACCTCCACTCCCGGAATTTATCGGAACTAAGAGTGGCAACTACACAGTCGAAACCGACGGGATAATTAAGCGCGTTAAGTGACAACTCCTGGTAAGTCGCGTTACCGGGCATGTTGCTCATAGTACCGAATTTCGGTGAATGCGTTACAAGCCGACAACATACGTTCCAAACCCAACTGAGTCATTGAAAGGAATGGCGCGTCCCGGTTAGGACCGAGGACGCAAGTGGCGCGTCCCAGTTAAGACCGAGGACGCAAATGGCGCGTCCCGGTTAAGACCGAGGACGCAAATGGCGCGTCCCGGTTAAGACCGAGGACGCAAATGGCGCGCCTGGGGCGACTTGAACGCCCGACCTTGTGCTCCGGAGGCACACGCTCTATCCAACTGAGCTACAGGCGCGCGGAGAAGCTTCGGCAAAATAAAATTCGCAGAAGCGCAATAAGGCAGGGAGACAGTCTCCTGCCATTGCTGATTCTAACCTTGAACTCAAACGGGCGCTAGTGGCTGGATCGAGAGGCACCCGCAGAAATTGTTTGAACTTCGGGGGCCCCTCGAAGCTCCGGGTAAACTGAAGTCGCGGTGTTTCCACCGAACATGGCTGTGCGTACGTAGTGCCACGATCCTTCGACTGCGTGACCTGACGTGCAAACAGCGCACGAGAAAAATGCGTCAGGTCACTCCGCTCAGGATGACAGGTAGTGGTTGGGCTGGCGCAGCCCGCCGGGGCGGAGGCTGAATGTAAGCAAAGAAAAAGAACCGGTCTGGAAGACCGGCCACTACAAAGGCGGCCCGCCCCAGAAGGCGTGCCCTACAACGGCCAAGGAAGCAGGTGATCATTCGCGTGCGGCGATTTGTTGAAGGAAACCAGCTAGCCCTTGGCGCGGTCCTTGATTTGGCGGGCGAGCTTTTCGACTTCCTCGGCTTTTTTGACGAGCGCTACGGAAAGGACGGCGGAGGAGTCCGTCTTTTCGATTTCGTCCTTCAGTTGGGTGGCGAGCTCATAGAGCTTTTCGATTTCTTTTTTTATTTCTTTTTGATTCTGTTCAAGAAGAGACTTGGTGGAGCTCGCGGGCGGTTCGGAAGGCTCTGAGGTCTTGTCGTCCCGGGGAAGCTTTGGCGGACCGGGAACGGGGTTCTGGGCCGACGTCGGTCCGAGAAAGACCGCGCCCAAGGCAGTAAGAATCGCGAAAAGCGCGCGGCGCCTGGAACCGGACATGGAAACCTCCGAGGTCAGCGGAGCGGCCGCCTTCGACTTGCGGCCCGACTCGCAATGCTATACTTTCCCTCGCTGAGAACATGATGTCCAGTACCTTCATGCGCTGGCCCGAATTCACGATAACGATCCTTCTCGAACTAGCCGGGATTTTTGTCATCGCCCTGCTGATGAATAGATTCCTGCGGATGATGACAAATTTGCTCATCCAGCGAGCAACATCGCAGTCGCGGGCAGCGCAAGTCCGAGAGCAGCAGACACGCACAGTGGCCGGCGTGCTGTACGGCGCGGCGAGCAAAGTGGTGTGGGCGGTCGCTCTGCTGACCGCCCTGGATAAAGCTCACATTAATCCAGTGCCGGCCTTGACGCTGGCCGGGCTGGCCAGCGTGGCCGTGGGTTTCGGGGCACAGAATCTGGTGCGCGACATTATCACCGGCTTTTACATCGTTCTCGAAGATCAATTCGTGGTGGGCGATACGATTCAGGTCGGCAACACCGTGGGAAGAGTGGAGCATCTAACTCTGCGGCGGACGGTGGTGCGGGATGCCCAGGGGGCGCTGGTCACCATCGCGAATGGAGAAATCCGCACGGTGGGAAATCTGAGCCGGGATTGGTCGCAGGCCTTCGTTGACATAGCGCTGGCGCCGGACACACCGCTGGAGCGGACATTGCCGGCGATCGAAGCCGCAGCAGCGCAACTTCGGGGAGATCCGGCCTGGTCGCAGGCCCTGGTCGACGGCCCGAAGATTCTGGGGATCGAAGAACTGGATCGCAGCACGTCGAAGCTGCGGCTGCAGGTGCGGACAGCGCCGACGCGCCAGGACGAAGTGGCCCGCGAGCTGCGGCGGCGAATCCAAATGGAGTTTCAGAAGCAGGGGATTCCCCTGACGAGCGTGCAACGCATCGAGCTGGCTAACACTTCCCTTCCCGCGCAGGGGACGACGCAGCCAGGCCCCGCGAATTAACAACGGGAACTAACGACAGGAGGACCAGCAATGGCCCAGATTACGTACGATGAAGTGAACTTAATGCTGCGACTCTATGACATGCGCCGCGAACCGAGGCTACGCCAAGCGCGCGCCTGGTTTGTCGAGCATTTTCATCCGGTAACGCCCGAAGACATGATGGAGAAGTATCCTCAGGGAGGCGAAGAGAATACCTACATCCGGATGGTGATCAGCTACTGGGACATGGTGGCCAGCATCGTGAACCGAGGGCTGATCAACGACGAATTATTCTTCGAAAGCAATGGAGAAATCTGGGTGGTGTGGGACCGCATGCGGACAATCGTTCCGACGTGGCGGGCGGCTTTCAAAAATCCGCACCTCTTTTCCAGCATCGAGGAAACCTGCAAGCGGCTGGAATCCTGGCGCGAGAAGCGATCTCCCGGATCCAGCTCTGCGATGAGGCAAATGATGGAACAGATGCGGACTAAAGCAAAGGACGCGTGAAATCTCGCAGAAGGGAATTTTCTCTCGAAAGGCCGAAAATCAGCGCGCCCGCGTTGAGGGCTCAGGTTCCGCAGGCGGTGAAATCAATTTCAGAGCATCGGGCTTGGCGATCTTGCAGCAGTTGCGGCCTGAAGCTTTTGCGGCATACAAAGCTGTATCCGCTTCATTAAGAAGCTCCTCAAGGGGACGATCTCCCCAATCGGAAGTGGAGATGAGACCCAGGCTCATGGTGACGTCGACGGGACCCCGGGAGGATTGAACCGGCCTGGTGTCAATGTTTTTGCGGATCTCTTCGGCGCGCATGAAAGCAGGGGAAGTCCGACAGTTATTCAAGACGATGAGAAATTCCTCACCGCCGTAGCGGCCCACAAAATCATACGAGCGAACGGAGGAAAGGAGACGGCGGGCAATTTCCAGCAAGACCTCATCCCCCACCGCGTGACCTCGCGTATCGTTGACAGCCTTGAAATGATCCACATCGCCGAGAAGGATGGTGGTGCAGCCTTGTTCCCGCCGGGTGCGCGAGAGTTCCCGCCCCAGCAGATCCATGATCACTCCGCGGTTGAAAAGACCCGTTAATGAATCGTGCGTGGCCTTGAAGCGCATTTCCTCGCGGGCTTCAACCAATTTATCCTCCAATTGGAGGATACGCAGGCCGCTTCGCAGGCGCGCCTTCAATTCCTCGGCATCGCAAGGCTTAATCAGATAATCGTCCGCGCCTGACTTGAGGCCCTGGACGATGTCCTGCTTCGATTCCTTGGAGGTAAGCAGAATCATATAAACGTAGTTCACCTTTCGATCGCCGCGCACGACCCTGCAGACCGAAGGCCCATCGAGGCCTGGCATCATCCAGTCAAGCAACGCCATGCGAGGACCGTCGGGCCGGCACAATTGATCGGCGGCAAGGCTGCCGTTTTCCACGGCCTGCACCTCGTACCCCGCGCGTTGCAGGATTGTTTCCAACAGCTTGCGCGAAATCGCTTCGTCGTCCGCGATAAGTATCTTCATCGCCGGACCTCCTCAAGATACGTCTCCAGCTCAGGCAAGAGGCCCGAGACCGCGTTTTCAAAGAGCCCCAGACTTTCCTTCAAGCTCGATTGGTCTCCCTCACGCGCAGCCTTTTCCAAGCGCCCCAAGAGATCAGCCGCGCGCCGCGCCGCCATGTTCAAAAGCATGCCTTTCATGGTATGCGCGACGACCTCCACCTGCTTGGCGTCCTTCCGAGCAACGGCCTCCTTCAAAGAGACGTGATAGCGCGGGAAATCTTCCTTGAAGACCTCCAGGAGAACCTGCACAAGTTCCCGGTCCTTCTCGGCCCGCTCGAATAATTCAGTGAAATTGACGACACGTTCTCTGGAGGCTTCAGAGGACTTGTTCATGGATTTTTTCCTGACGACATATCTGCTTCAATACGCGATCTATCTCGGCGCGGAGTGCTTGGCGGCGAATGGGATTTGACAGGTCGCAGGTCTTGATTTTTCTTCGGCCAGCACACACAGTCCTCCGCACCAACAGAAATGCTGCTTTTGAGGGAGGCAAGTCGAAGGCCATCGACCCGGTATTTCTTCATCCTACGGGCTTGAAACTATTGTAGTTACAAGTTTTGCCAGGAAGAGGAAACAGAGGAGTTGTTCCGAACTGAAACAATCTTTCGGGAGTGGTTCAGCCGGACACTTTCTGACCGCCTTCGGTTTTGTTCGTGCGCCGATCGGATTTTATCTGAAGGAGTAAAGCACGCCGAAACCCACGGACTAGAATTGCTTGACAGTGTGGCGTTCGTGGTATACAGACAAGAAAAGCGTAACCCTATTGTTTGCCGCGGTTACACTTTCTTGGGGGGGATATGAACCGTTCGAAGTGGACCTTCGCAGTCCTCGTGTATTCATCGGTTTTGCTGTTGGTTTTTCTCGGAGCGATTGCACCGGCCGCGATGGGTCAGGCTGTGACCGCGACGCTTTCGGGAAAAATTGCCGACTCCTCGGGCGGGAGCATCGCCAAAGCCAGCATCACCATCTCCAATACCGCGACGGGATTTTCCAGGAGTGCGCAAAGTTCGGATGCGGGAGAATACAGCATACCCTCGCTACCCGCAGGAGATTACAAAGTCGTCGTTGAGTTTGCCGGGTTCCGCGGGCAGACCAAGGACATCACGCTGCAAGTAGGCCAATCTGCGGCCTTAGATTTCGCATTGTCTCCCGGTCAGCTTACAGAGAAGATTGAAGTGGAGGCCACTTCGGAACTAATAGAACCGACGCGCACGCAGGTGAGCACGGTGATCACTGAGCGCCAGATCGTCAATTTACCGGTCAATGGGCGCGAGTTCATCGATTTTGCCCTGCTCTCACCGGCGGTCTCCATTGGAAATACTACTTCCGGTAGCACAGACGTCATCGTGGAGCCGGTGACCAAGCTATCTTTCGCAGGGCAGAACATTCACTACAACTTCATCGCCGTGGATGGCGCTGATGATATTTCCACTGCGTCGGGAATCCAGCGTGGAACTCCGCCGCAAGAATCAGTGCAGGAATTTCGCGTTATCAATACAGATTATTCGGCGGAATTCGGGCGCGCGACCGCGGGGATCGTGAACATCATTACGCGTAGCGGCACAAACAATTGGCACGGCACGGTCTACGAATATTTCCGGAACAACAAGTTGGACGCCATCAACCTTCTTGAAGCACAAGGAAGCCATATCTTGCGCCAGAATCAGTTCGGCGCCGCGATCGGCGGACCCATCCAGAAAGACAAGACCTTTCTCTATGCCAACTACGAGCTCCAGCGCCGGGCCGAATCTCATTTTTACAACTCGTTTGTGCTCGCAAATATCGGTGCCATCAACAAAGTGAAGACAATGGCCTACGGACTGCCGGCAGAGCCGAATTTGAGCAGCGTTTTGGCTACTGGCGATACGGACAACGGATTTGTACGGCTAGACCACAGTTTCAGCGAAAAACACAATTTGTACGTGCGCTACTTCATAAATGACGGCAGGCTTTTGAATCAATCTCCGTTGAATGACGGTTCCGATTTGCCTTCCACGTTTCGGAACAATTTTTATCGCGACCAATCGCTTGCGGGCAGCCTGGCCTCCGTCATATCGCCGAAGCTCGTCAACGAGCTGCGTATGCAGTTCGCGCGGCGATCCTTTGACTTCCCATCTGTTTCATCGCAGCCGCACCTAGAACTCACCAACGTCTTCACCGCGGGCGTAAACCGCGGCAATCCGGAATTCTACCGAGAGTCGCGCTACGAAATTGTGGACAGCGTCACCCGCTCCGCCGGCAAGCACACCATTTCTTTTGGCGGCAATTACAATTGGGTGCGCACGCAAGAATCTTTCCCGCTCTTCTACCCTTTCGAAGCTCACTTCTCGAGCTTCGCCGCTTACCTGGGAACGGATGGCGCACAAGTAGGCCTTGGTCCTCAATGTGTGGCGCCCGCGTCGGATCCTACAGGCCCCGCACCCGCCGGCTGTCAGCATCCTGGGGCAATTTTCTTCGAGCGATTTAATGCGAACGCTCCCAACGGGCCATTCAAGGAAACAACGATTAGCCCCACTGCATTTGTGGGCACTTCGATACCTGCAGCGATCCGGAACCAAGCGCAAGGAACGCTCGATCACAGTTACGATGGCCTTTACATCCAGGACAAATGGCGGGCGACAAACCGTCTGACTCTGAATGCCGGCTTGCGCTGGGAATGGGAAACCTGGCCTTCCAACGTACTCAATACGCAATGGAAAAATTTTGATCCTCGCGTCGGGTTGGCATACAACTTAGGCACCAAACACAACGTAGTTGTGCGCGCCGGCTTCGGCCTCTTCCATGGCATCATCCCCGCGCCGCTGCTCGCTTGCCAACGCGCTGTGTGCGGTGGAACCCTGGGTAAGTTTCCGGGGCGCCCTTTCGAGGATTCTCTGGACTCGACAACTCAGGCATTCGCCTTCGGCGGCCCTCCAAATCTGACGGCGCCTTTCCTTCAGAACCTGGCCACGAACGGAGTGTATCCCCCCATCGCCCTCGATGTGGTCGCTGTACGTTTCGTCCAGGATCACAAAAATCCGTATGGCATCCAGGCAAGCTTGGCAATCGAATTTGACCCGCTACCGGACACGACGGTCAGTCTGAGCGCATTGCATGTTCGTGGCGTCCATCTAGGTAGCTTCTTCAATGTCAACCAGCCCGATCCAACCGGAACCGCGCCGGAGTTCGACTCGAAGGGGCGGATGGGACTCAAGAATCTGTACTGCTTCCCTCCCATTGCCGCGATTTGTCCTTTCGTGCCGACATTCCGGACTCCCCCCTTCGCGATCTTTTTCGAAGCGACCTCGCGGTGGGATTCCGTATATGACGGGTTCCTCCTCAACGTGAACAAGAGGCTGAGTCACAATTTCGCTTATGGAATCAGCTACACATTGGCGAAGAGCATCGACGATGGCCCAAACCCGAGCTTCGTGCTCATCCCGCAGGATAGTAACAATTTCCGTGCCGAGAGAGCTCTCTCGAGTGACGATGTCCGCCAGAGGCTCGTGCTTAATGGCACCGTTTCCACGCCCAAGAGTTGGGGTCCGGTTGGGCGCGACTTCCTCTTCGGCCTGATCGCGACAATTCAATCACCTATGCGCTTCACGAAGTTCGCCGGCTCCGATGCCAACGGCGACATCTTTGATAACAACGACCGCGTTGGCATCGAACCGCGTAACACTTTTGTTGGTGACAATTACCGGTCAGTAGATTTGCGCCTTTCGCGTAAGTTCCCTTTCCACGAGAATCGGAGCCTCGAGCTGATCGCCGAAGCGTTCAACCTCTCCAACACTCTAAACATCAAGTATTTCAACACGGTCTATGGTGCCGCGGACTTCTGCCCCTTCGACCCGGCGGCATTCGGTTGCAACGGTAAGACCAATCCCAATAACCTTGAGGGCGCTCCGAATCTTCCGGGCGAGTCGTTTTCTCTTTATGGGACGCCGCGCGCGGTAAATAACCCCCGTCAGATTCAATTTGCCTTGAAGTTTAACTTCTAACAATTCAGCGGCGATTTATGACAGAATCCGGCCTCGGAGAATGACCGCGGCCGGATTCCTTGCTTTCGAAGACTAACTGGCCGCTTCAAACAAAATTACAATGGTAGTTTTTCAACCTCCTTCACGCTCCTATACTCCTTTGCCAGTTGACGAGGCATTAGCCCCGCTCAGCGCGCGGCGCCTTCTTCTGCTCGGCGGCATCGGCTTGATTCTGGCCGGCATGCTCTTCGGCGACATTTTCGCGGTGTTTGTGCTGCACCAAAATGCAGCAAACGTGGGTGCGAGTCTGGCAGACGCGGCCCACGCGGCGCTGGCCGGCAATACATCCGGGGTAATCGCAAATTTCCAAAATGTCGGCGGATTCCTGGAAAATCGCGGCACCAAGGTGGACACGCACGTCCATATGATCGATTTCGGCTATCTCGCGCTGATGCTCGCGATTCTTCAGCCCTGGATTGCTCTGTCCGATGCCGCTAAGCGCCTCCTGGCCTGGCTGTTTCTTTCCGGAGCCGGAGTGTTGCCTGTCGGCGTTTTCTTGATTCACTACGTTGGGCTCGCTTACAGCCCGTTGCAAGCAATCGGCTGGGCCAGCATTTTTGCCGACCTTGGCGGTTTGTTTGTACTGCTCGCGACGCTCGCCTATTTTGGCGGTCTGTGGAGGAATTTCAGAATTGCAGCCGGCCCGCGGGTTAAGGACAGGTTGTTATCGGACCGCGGCGCCCCGGGCCGCATGCTTCTCGCCGGAGGAGTCCTGCTGGTGTTGCTCGGATTTCTTCACGGGTCATACTACGCGGCGGTGGATTTGTACAACCACGAAGCGCGCGACTACGGAATCCTCTCGCAAATGAGCTCTAGCGCAGCACAGCGGGACACTGCCGCAGTCGATAAAGCTTTGGCGGATTATGGCCAGCTTCAGGGCGAGAAGGCGGTGAACATTGCCGCGCATGCGCACGCCATCGAATTTGGCCTGCTTGCGATCATGCTGGCTTTTTTCCAGCCTTATGTGAGTCTTCGAGAAACATGGAAGCGGCGCTGGGCCGCCGTTTTGTTGGCCGGTTCGCTCCTGCTGCCGGTGTGCGTGCTGCTGGAATTAAACTACGGCCTCATCGCCGGTGGGCTGGCGGATCTTGGCGGGCTACTCGTAATCATCGCACTGCTGGCGATGTGGGCCGGCATGTTGCGTTACACCGGCAGCCTGGATGCCGGAGGAGAAATCCAATGAGCGCAGCGCGGCGCGTCTTGTTGATCGGAGGGATAGCTCTGGCGCTATGGGGAATGGGCTACGGGCTGTGGTACGCCGTTTTCGCGGAACACCAGGCGCTTGACGGCATCGGCTCGTCGCTGGCAACCGGATTTTCCGCGGCCGCGGAGCGGACTCCGACTTCGGCGGAAGCATCGTTCGCGAGATATCGCGAGGCAAAATACGTTTATGACCGCCAAGTCGATGTTCACAGCCACTGGATCGGACTGGCCATGCTGCTCATTGTGCTTGGGATCGGCTTCGACCGCGTGGCTTTTTCGGATCGTTTGAAATTATTGCTGGCGTTGGGCCTCTTCTTGGGCGCCGTGTTATTTCCTCTCGGCGTTCTGCTGCAAACGATGAGCCACGGTTCCGTGCCTCGCGCAATCGCCATCGCAGGATCGGCACTCATCATTGCTTCCCTCGCGGTGGTCGCCATTGGGTTCAGTCGAGCTCTAACACCGGCGAACTAAAACTAGCGACGCAAAATTGCAGTCAGCGCTTTTTGCGCGCCAAGTATTTCCGCAAACACACGCGATACGAATCAGGCGAGTTGAAATCTTCATAGACGGATGCGGTGTCGACCTTAACGGTTCGAATGCGTTCCGGGTGCCGGTAAACGACCTCGCGCGCAGTCTCGGCCTGAAAGAACTCCTTGCGAAGTGCCGATGAAGTGATTACGGGATGGCCGTCGGTTCGCCTATACCGAGGCATGACGATTTGCTGGGGCGATTTGCGTGCTCGGAAGACTCGAACCAACTTTCGAATGGTCTCCTTGCGCAGCAGTGGCTGGTCGACCGGATAAATCAGAAACGCTGATTTTGCGGGCACACGCCGCAGCGCGCATTGCAGCGAGCTTAATTGCCCCTTGCGCCAGTCGCGGTTAAGGATTGCCCGCGCTCCCTCAGGTACCGCGCGGCGCACGCGTCTCGCATGACAACCGAGGATAACAATGGGAGTTTCCAGGCCCACGCAATTCTCCACTGCGATCGCCAATGCCGTTCTCCCGCCAAATTCAGCCAAGGCCTTGGGAACGGGCAAGCGCTTCGAGCGGCCCGCTGCGAGAACGATGGGCACAATTTTCTCGTGATATTTCATCGCTGGGGCTGCGGCAGGATACTCGACGCGAGACGCAAACTCCAAGGATTATTGGGCAGCAAGACAAATCTTCTTTTGCGTCGCTTGCAAATCATGCGTTTCGCCTTGCCACTCGGCGTCATTCCAATTAAAATGCCGTCGGCGCTGCGACCTTGCTTCTTACTTCCGTTGAAATGCGCGGCCCCTTAACCCTCCCAGAGGGCAAGCAGGAACGACTTTGTACGCACACCCATTTTCCTATCATCGCGCCGCCTCTCTCGAAGAAGCTGCCAACCTCCTCCAGCAACTCGGTGAAGATCCCCGGCTGATTGCAGGCGGCCAGAGCTTAATACCGCTTATGAAGATGCGCCTGGCCCGGCCCACCGCGCTGATTGATATCAACTTCATCCCAAGCCTTGACGTCATCCAGCGGAACAACGGAGAACTGCGCCTCGGCGCGCTGGTGCGCCATACCGAGATCGAGCACTCCGAAGTCGCTTCAGCCATTCCGATTGTGCACGACTGCGCCGCCGGGATCGCCGATGTGCAGGTGCGCAATCAAGGAACCATTGGTGGATCAATCGCCGAGGCAGATCCAAGCGGCGATTGGGCCACTGCCCTGCTTGCCCTGGACAGCTCCGTGCGGTGCTTCCGGCCGAATGGCGAGCGAACCGTTCCGCTCAACGAGTTCATCAAGGACGCCTATACTTCCGTCCTGGAACACGATGAGCTGGTGCGCGAGGTGATCGTCAAGGTGCCGCCGAGAAACAGCGGCGGCGCGTACGTAGCGTTCAAGCGAAGTGCCCCGGTCTACGCCACGGTGAGTGCCGCGGCGCAAGTGACGCTCGACGACAAAGGTTCCTTCAAGGACGCCCGGATCATTTTGGGTTGCGTGGGCTTGATGGCTATTCGCGTAAAGGACGCGGAGTCTGCGCTTCAAGGAAAGCCGATCAGCGGCAAGACGATTCAGCAAGCCGCGGAAGCCGCGCGCGAAGCCGCCGAACCGCAAAGCGATATGCGCGGCTCGGCCGACTACAAACGGACGCTCGTTGCAGCGCTGGTGAAGCGCGCCATCGGCATCGCGGCGCGCCGGGCACGGGGAGAGCAGGTGGAGGCAGGACACGAATATGTCGGACGCTGAAAAAATACGCGTGCGCATTCGCGTGAATGGCGAAGCGCGGGAAGCGGAAGTTGAGCCGCGAACGCTTCTTGTCGAGTTTTTGCGCGATCACTTGAACCTGACCGGCACGCACATCGGCTGCGACACCACGTACTGCGGCGCGTGCACCGTTCTCATGGACGGCCGCACTGTAAAATCCTGCACCCTCTTTGCTCCAATGGCAGACGGCTGCGAGATAACCACCGTCGAAGGGTTGGCCAAGAACGGGAAACTTCATCCCGTGCAGAAGGCGTTCGCGGAATGTCACGGCCTGCAATGCGGGTACTGCACGCCGGGCCTTCTCCTCTCATCGCTGCACCTTCTTAGCAGGACTCACAAGCCGACGGACAAACAGATTCGCAAGGCCATCGCCGGCAATACCTGCCGCTGTACCGGCTACCAGAATATCTTCAAGGCCATCCGCACCGCGGCTGCCGAAATGGAGAAGCGCTAGAGTATGCAGATCAAGTTTGGCGGTGATTTCACCGTAAAGAAAAAGCCCGAAGAGGTTTACGACTTCCTTGTGGATCCAAATCGTTTCTGCCCGCTTTTGCCGGACTATCAAAGCATGGAGATTCAGGACGACAAGAATTTTCTGGTGAAAGTCAGCGTGGGGATTTCCCATATTCGAGGAACGGCGGCGGTAAAAATGTCTTTGGTCGATGCCGAGCGCCCCACTCGCGCCGTCTACGAAGGAAATGGCGACGTGCCGGGAGGCTCAGCAACTTTGCGGGCGGGGTTCGAACTCGAACCGGCGCAGGGCGGCCAAACAAAGGTCAAGTGGACGGGGCAATCGAGTGTCCTCGGACGAGTGGCTTCGCTTGCCGGCGGACTCCTCGAGCCGCTGGCGAAAAAAAACGTGCAAAAGCTGATTGATGGCCTGCAGAAGGCGCTGACGTAGGCACGGGATCGAGCGATGAAGAAAACGGCGCGCGCAAAAACAAAAAAGAAAACCGCGGCGAAACCTCGCAAAGGGGCGGCGCCTGTCTCCGCCAAGTGGGTCGGCCAGCCCATCCAGCGCAAGGAAGAAGATCGTCTGGTGCGCGGCAAGGGCATCTTCGTCGATGATCAGAAACTCACCGGGATGTTGCACATCTGCTTTGTGCGCTCGACTTATGCGCATGCCAAGATCAATCGAGTAGACGTTTCAAAGGCTGCGGCGTTGCCCGGCGTGGTCTGCACGCTGACGGGTAAAGAAGTGAAAGGCCTGGTGCAACCGTTCATCGAAATCGGCCCTGACGTGGGGCAAAAAATTGCCGACTATCCTATGGCGATCGACCGGGCCGTGTATCAAGGAGAGCCTGTCGCGGCGGTCGTTGCGGAAACGCGAATGGGAGCCGAAGATGCCGCCGAGCTCGTGGAAGTGGATTACGAGCCGCTTCCGGCGGTCATGACCGCGGAAGATGCCTCCAAGGGCGAAACCCTGATCCATCCCGAGATGGGCACGAACCGCAACTGGCACGGATTGTTCGAGTACGGCAACGTTGAAAAGGCGCTGAAGCAGGCGGCTCACGTTGTGCATATCAGCAGGCTGCACTTTCACCGCTTCTCGAGCACGCCCCTCGAAAACAACGCGATGATCGCGTCATGGGATTCGCGATCCGACCGCATCGAGTATTGGTCGAACAATTCTTTCCCTTCCTTCGCCGCGCAATTTCTCTCGCCCGCGCTCGGCGTACGCATCGACCAGATTTATATGAAGAGTTTCGATATCGGCGGAGGCTTTGGGATCAAGATTACCAACTATCCGTATATGGCGCTTTGCGCGCTGGCCTCGCGAAAGACTGGCGGGCGCCCCGTTAAGTGGACGGAAACCCGCACCGAACACATGCAGGCGAGCGCCCACGGCAACGAACGGACGTTTTTCGATACGCGCGTTGGATTGGACAAAAACGGCGTCATCACTGCGATCGATTCGCGGCACGTGGATGATTGCGGCGCGTATCCGCGATACGAACCGCTAGGCTGCGTCATCTGGGCGCAAGTGCTTCCCGGTTCTTATCGGGTTAAAAATATCCGCATCGACATGAATCAGGTGGTGACGAACAAATGTCCCGTGGGCCCGAACCGCGGCTATTCGCGCATGCAGCATTTGTGGTTTCTCGAGCGTGTCCTCGATATTTGCGGGCAAAGCCTCGGAATTCCCGCGGATGAGATGCGCGTGCGGAATTACATCCGCAAGGACGAGATGCCCTACGAAACGCCCAACGGCTGCGTTTACGATTCCGGGGATTACGCCAGCATGCTGGCGCTTGCGAAAAAGTTGATGGGATGGGACGACTGGAAGAAAAAACAAGACGCAGCGCGCAAAGAAGGCCGGTGGTTCGGCCTGGGGATCGGCTCGACGCTTGATTCCGGCACCAATAATTTCGGACAGGCTCGCATCATCAATCCTGGCGCGCCGTATTCGGGTCAATCTAAAGCGGCGATCGCCAAGCTCGATATTTACGGCGAAGTTGTCGTGAGCATGGGCTCCGTTCCGCAAGGACAAGGCCACGAAACGACAGCTGCGCAGGTTGTTGCCGACGTGCTGGGGATTACGCCGGAGATCGTCAAAGTAAAACCGGGCTTCGACACCGAGCAGAACGCCTACACCGGCCATACGGGTACCTATGCAAGCCAGTTTGCCGTCACGGGACTTTCCGCGATCCACGGCGCCGCAGCAAAACTTCGAGCGGAAATGAGCCGATTGGCAGCCTGGGCGCTCAAGGCCAAGGAGAAGAACCTCGAATTTGGCATTGGCGCGCAAGGCCCGGAAGTACGCGACACACGCTCGAAAAAATCCATCAATTACTGGGCGCTCGCGAATCTCGTCAATGTCAACAACGCTGGGATGCCCGAAGAGTTGTGGGACGTCACGCTGAACTGCCGTCACGTCTATCACGCGCCCTTCAACGTGCCGGACGTCAAACGCAAGTTTGGCAACCTCACGCTGACATATGCCGCGCAAATTCACGTGGCCGTGGTCGAAGTGGACCGCGAAACTTATCAGCCGAAGATTCTCGCCTACGCCTGCGTGGACGATTGCGGGCGGGCCATTAATCCCCGAATCGTCGAAGGCCAGGTGCACGGCTGTACGGCTCACGGAATTGGCGCGGCGCTGATGGAAACTTGCGCGTACGACCTTGACGGCAACATGCTCGCCTCGACCTTCAGCGATTACACGCCGATCACGTCGATGAACATGCCCGACCTGCTCTACGGGCACATCGAATCGCCCTCGCCTTTTACACTCAATGGTGCTAAGGGCATGGGGGAAGGCGGCGCCGCGCCCGTGCACACAATGTGCGCCGCATTGCAAGACGCGCTGTATCCGAGCGGCGTTATCATCGAGGATTCCCACAACACGGGTGATTCGCTCTTCCGCTCCTTGCAGCGCAGCAGGACCGGGGAGTTTGCGGCGATGGTCCGCGTCGAACATCAGCGCGCGGGACGCTAAGAGTTATCGATCGCTTCGCTGGGAATTCGGCAGGGGACAATTTCAGCCGATGTTCCCTTCCCTGCTTCAGGATGAGTTGAGATGAAACGTGTCTGCATTATCGGCTGCGGATCCATCGGCAGCCTCTACGCCGCGCACTTAGCGCGCGTGGCGGAAGTTTGGGCGTTCGTTCGTCGGCAGGAGCACGCGCGTGCCCTCAACGAGCAGGGCCTGCGAGTTACGGGCACGCATGATTTCCACGCGTCGCTGCGCGCCTCGCACGACCCCGCGGAGCTTCCCGAGTTCGACTTGGGAATCGTCTCGAGCAAAGCCACGCAGACGGCAGAGGCCGTCGGGCCGGTGGCGCATCTTTTTAAGAACGGCGCGATCCTCTCTTCGCAAAATGGCTTAGGCAGCGAGGAGATCATCGCCAAACTCGCCAAAACCTACGTGATTCGCGGAACCACTTTCATGAGCGGCACGCGCCACAGCGACACGCACGTGCAATATGAACTCGATACACAAACCTGGATGGGCCCGTTCGAACCGACTAAAACTCCGTTCTCGATCGTTCAGGAGGCCGCGGACTTGATCAACCAGTCCGGACTAAAAGCCGTGGCTCTTCAAGATGCGCGCCCGGCGCAGTGGTCCAAGCTGATTTTCAACGCATCCGTCAATTCCGTTGCGGCGCTGACTGAATTGCCACATAGCTTCCATTTCGCGCAGGAAGCGGAATTCGGTGACCTTGGACACTTGTTGCACGATTTGATCGAGGAGGGCAAGCGCGTGGCCGCGGGCCTCGGGATCACGTTGCACGAAGATCCCTGGGAGATGAACAAAATTGGCGCGCAAACCGATCATCCACCATCCATGCTGTATGACATTCGTCACAAACTGAAAACGGAAGTCGATTTTCTGGGCGGCGCAATTGCGCGCGAGGCGAAGCGCGCCGGAATCGCGGCCCCCCTCCACACGGCTCTCTACCGATTGATCAAGGCAAAAGAAGTATCCTGGACGTACCGCGGCAAGGAGCACGCAGCAGTAAAGTAGCTGGGGCATTCATGGGATATCCGCTCGACCAACTGAAATGGGAACGTGTGCGGCTAGCGCTGGCGCGGCACAAACTCGACGCTGTTGTGGTGCGCGCACCCGACAACGTTCTTTATTTGACCAACTACTGGACAATGAAGGGATATGACCTTGCGATTTTTCCGCGCGATGGCGAACCGATTCTCTTGGTGATCGAGCCGCAATTCCGCGAAGCACAGCGTACCGCGTGGAACAAGGATGTGCGCTTTTTCCCTTTCTATCATCCTAAAGACCCCCGGCCGCCGATGATTCGAGCGGTCGAGATGGCTGTGGATGTTTTGCGCGGGCGCAAACTCGATGGCCGCGTCGGCATCGAACTGTCGCAAACCTCGCAGATTTGCGATCGCATGGTCGGCGAGCCTACTGTTTACTGGCAGGGCTTCTATGAAGCGTTCCGTGCGAGCTGCAAAGAAATAGCCGACGCGGCTCCGTTGCTCGCGGAACTCCGGATGATCAAAACGCAGCAAGAAATCGAACGCATGCGGCTGGCCAATGAACTTGCGGCCATCGGCATGGAACATGCCCGCGACAACATAAAACCCGGCATGAAGGAAAGCGAAGTGGCTGCGATGATCGAGGGTCATATCCACTCCGTCGGCATCGGGTACAAAGGGAAAGTGGATATGGCGCGGGCGTTCACGCTCGTTTGGTCGGGGCGCGGCATCGCCACGTTCACCGCTACGAGTCACCGCCCGGTAATCGAAAATGAGCCCACACTCGTCGAGATTTGGGTTTGTGCCGACGGCTACTGGACCGACTTGACGAAGAACATCTGCCCCGGACGCCTCACGCCGGAATACAATCGCCTGCTCGATCAGTTGCTGAAGATCTTTGCCGATGCCGTCGGCTGCGTGCGCAATGGCGCCCCGCTCGGCGAAATCGATCGCATCATCCGCAAAGGCATTGACGCGGCGGGCTATCCCGGCCAGCCTTCGCATCCCGTGGCTCACGGCGTCGGCGCGCGGGCGCACGAACCGCCTTATTCGCATCAAGCCGCGCCAGGTGAAATGAGTGAGGGCATGGTTCTAGCCATCGAGCCCGGCGTCTATTGGGAAGGCGGCGGCGGGCTGCGCCTCGAAGACAATTTTCTGGTGACACCCGGCGGTTGTGAGAAACTTTGTTCCTACCCGGATGACTTTCGGCGATGAGGCGAAGCGTTTTCCCAACCCTGCGGAGCGGAGGGCTCTGAATCGATGAAGGAAGAGTTGGCAAAGACGATTCTCGCGCAAATTCGCGAGGAAGAAATTGTCGCCATGTCTTGCGACGTCGTGAACATTCCTAGCCCCACCGGCGAAGAACTCGAGATGGGCCGCTACATGCGCCGCGCGTTCGAAGAAGCCGGGCTCCGCGTAACCTGGCAGGAAGTCGAAGACGGCCGGGCAAACGTGGTCGGCTTGTGGGAAGGCGCCGCGAACGGGAAGAGCCTGATGTTCAACGGCCACATGGATACCTCAAACACCGGGCGGGAAACTTTTCTGACTGGCCTGGGCTACAAACCAAAAGCCGTCATCCGCGACGGCATGATCTACGGCCTGGGCATTTACAACATGAAGGGCGCGCTCGTCTGCTACACCCAGGCGGTCAAAGCGCTGATGCGCGCGGGCGTCAAGTTGGACGGGGACGTGACCATTGCCGCGGTGGCGGGTGAAATCGAAAAAACGCAATGGAGCGATGAATTCGTCGGCAAGGAATATCGCGGTTACGGAGTCGGCACGCATCATCTCGTGAACCACGGAGTCCTGCCCGATATGTGCATCCTCGGCGAGCCAACCGACATGCAACTCGTTCTCGGCCATTACGGGACGGTCTGGGTTCGCATTTCCACCTCCGGCCATTACGTGCACACCGCTTTCACGCGCGGAAAACTGGATCATAGTTCCATCTTCCGCATGAAAGGAATTCTAGATCCCATCTATCGGTGGATCGCCGCGTGGGAGAAGAAGGCCTCTTATGGCGGGCAGCCTGGTGTCGTGAATGTCGGCTGCATCCGCGGCGGATTTCCCTGGCGCGTCAGCCGCACGCCGGACCGCACGGATGTTTTCCTGGACGTGCGCGTGCCGCCCACGATGCCGCTTACCCAGGTTCGCGTTTCGATCAAAGAACTGGTTCTCGATCTGCGTAAACAGCATCCCGAGTACGGTATTGAATACGAAACTTTTGTCTCCGTTCCGGGCGCGGAAATCTCGAAGGATCACCTTCTCGTCAAAACCATCGAGTCTTGCCATCAACGCGTTCTCGGTGCTGCTCCCGAGCACTCCACGGTGTTGTGGGATTCGGACGCCTCAGTGATGACGCGATTCGGCATCGAAACCTTGAATTACGGCCCGTCCAGCGGCCCGCGCGATGCGGAAGGCGAAAAAGTGGCCATTGAGACCCTCGTGAACACGACGAAAGTGTACGCTCTGGCCGTGGCGGAAATCTGCGGCGCACACTAAACGGCATCAAACAAATGCGGAGAAAGTAAAATGACAAGCCAACGAGAGATAGACCGGCGCTACAAGAACATTCGCGCGGCGATGGTCGCGGAAAAAGTCGACGCGCTGATCGTCTGCGGCAATCAATACGCCGGATTCGAAGGCGCCGTTCGTTACACCTCTGATTTCGAAATCGTGCACCGATACGTCTACGTGCTCATCCCTTTGTCCGGCGAGCCAGTTCTTGTTTTTCCGCGGGAAGCGCGCTGGATTGGCGACAAGAAAGCCACCTGGGTCAAAGAACAGGTTTGGCCGGACATTCCCGGCAAGTGGCTCCGCGAAGAGATCGAAAAGCGTCACTGGAAGCGCGTCGCGGTTTACGGGCTCGATTTCATCATGGCGGTTCGCGATTACCGCGAGCTGCAACAGGGCTCGTTCGAATTAGTACCTTTCGACTTTCAATTCGACATGGCCCGCGCGGTCAAGAGCGAGGAGGAACTAGCCGGCGTCCGCGACAGCATGGATATTATCCTCGACGGATTCCACGCCTTGCTCGAAGCCTACGAACCAGGCAAAAGCGAAGCGGAAATTATGGCTCCGGCGGTAGAGCGTTTCTTCGCCCGTGGCGCGGGCCCGCGCATGATGAACATCGTTCTTAGCGGCACCAGCGGCGAAGCGGAGGCCCATTTCAAAGTTCCCTCGCTTCGCGTCGTCGGCCCCGACGATCTGCTTCTTTATTCCTTGGAAGTCACCGGCGCCGCGGGCTACTGGGTTGAATTTTCTCGCGCTTTGATTCGCGGCAAGATTAGCTCGCGCACCAAAGCCATGAGCGACGTCTATCCCCGCGCGATGGAAGCCGCGCAAAAAAAAATGCATGAAGGCGTGCTCACCAGCGAAGTGCACCACGCCGCCGCCGATGTTTTTGACAAGGCCGGTTTCAAGCTCGGCCACCTCACTGGTCATTCCATCGGCCTGACCATGCTCGAATATCCTGCCATCGGCGCGAACACCAAGATCGAGCTCAAGGAAAACATGGTGTTCAGCTTTCATCCGCAAGTCGTTGATCAGGACGGCCAGGTGTGTCTATACACGCAGGACACTTATCGCATCGGCAAGAAAGAAGGAGAGTGCCTCGCCGATGTGCCATGGCGTTTCTATCCGGGACTCGAGGCATTGAAAACCGCATGAGCGTGAAGATTTGTATTGTCGGCTGTGGTGCGATCGGCAGCATCTTTGGCGCGCACCTGGCTCGCGTCGAGGACGTCGAAGTCCACGCGTACGACGTCTCGAAAGAGCACATGCGCGCCATCGCGGAACTCGGCTTGCGCATCAGCGGCGCCGCGGACTTTACCGCCAGGCTTCACGCGACATCGAACGCTCGTGAAATTCCGCGGTGCGATTTCGGCATCGTGGCGACAAAGAGCACGCACACCAAAGGCGCCATCGAACAGACCGCCCACATTTTCGATGACTCTAGCGCCGTCTGCTCCGTCCAAAACGGCGTCGGCAACGAGGAAATTCTTGCTCAGCACGTGCGCTACGTCATTCGCGGAACGACGTTTCCCGCCGGCCACGTCATCGAACCCGGCCACGTCGGCTTCGACATCAATGGCGACACCTGGATCGGCCCGTTCGAACCCACCAACACTCCTTATGAGCGTGTGGAACGCCTCGCCGAACTCCTGAATCGCGGCGGCCTGCGCGTGGTTCCTCTCCGTGATGCTCGTGGCGCGCAATGGACCAAGCTTATCTTCAACGCCTCGACAAATCCTGTGGGCGCGCTCACGCTCCTGCATCACGGTGCGGCAACGCGATTCGCTCCCACGGGCGGACTGTTCAATTCCTTGATCGCGGAAGGGGAAGCTGTCGCCAGGGCGCTCGGTATCCGATTGCACGGCGATCCGCGCGCGCTGGTGCAAAAGGGCGCGAACGCCCCGGGCAAGCACAAAGCCAGCATGCTTCAGGACATTCTCGCCAAGCGGCAGACCGAAGTCGATTTCATGAATGGAGCAATCGCCGACTTGGGCGAGAAGATGGGCGTTCCGACGCCGCTCAACCGCGCGCTGTGGCAATTGGTAAAAGGATTGGAACATTCCTGGACGGATCCGGCTTGAACCTTCCAACGCAGACGGGCCCAAATTGCGTTACGGATACTTTTTCGCCGAGTGTCATCCTGAGGTCGCGGCTGTTTTTGCCGGGGCCAAAGGATCTCAACCGCCAATGTATACTAATCAGTTTGTGCGCGGGCCGCAGTTATGTGAGCGAGGGACGGATCGGAGAACCCTAAACCTATGACTATGCCTTTCAAAATTGGCGTTTTGCAGCTCAGCATGGAGCCGCTCGACGAAACCGTTCGCATGGCCCAAGCTTGCGATGCCGCCGGATTCGATGTCTTCTGGCTCGCCGAAGCCTACCCGTGGTGGCGCAAGCATTCCATGGAAGCCCGCTCCTCGACGGCGGTCACCGCCATCGTCGCGCGCGAAACAAAAAAGATCGCCATCGGCTGGGGCATCATTTCTCCCTATACGCGGCATCCTGTGCAAATAGCGATGGAAGCGCGCGTTCTTCAGGAAGCCGCGGGCGAAGGTCGTTTTCTTCTTGGCCTTGGCGCTTCGAAGATTTTCATGAAGGAGATCGGCGAAGGCGAAAAGGGAAAGGAAGTCGGTCCTGCAACGGTCATGCGCGAAAGCATTGACATTATTTCCGCCATGCTCGCGGGCAAGGAAGTGAAGTACGAAGGCAAAGCGTTCCAGGCGTACGCGCCTCCCTTGAAAGCGGACGCCCACGTTCCGCGCTGGCGCGTGCCGATTTATGTCGGCGCGACCGGCCCCGTGTTACAGCGGCTTGCGGGCTCGCATTCCGACGGACTGCTGACCGCCAGCATCTCGACGCCGAAGTTCGTTGAATATTCCAAGAAAATGATGGACGAAGGCGCTCGCAAGGCTGGAAAAGATCCGTCAAAGCTCGATCTCGGCTCCGTCATCGTCGGCAGCGTCGGGGAAGATTCCAAAACCGCGCGCGAAGGCGCACGCGAAATGGCCGCCATGTACCTCGCCAACAAAGTTCAAAACATTCGCGGCTCCGCGGACACGCTGCTCGAATGCGCCGGTCTAACGTTTGAAGAGATTCGCCCCATTGCCGAAGCCATGGAGCAGGGTGGCCGGAAGGCTGCTGCCCGCGCCGTGACGGACAGGGTTCTCGAAAAAGTCTGCCCGATCGCCGGAACTCCGTCACAATGCATAACCAGGCTCGAGGAATATCGCGCCGCGGGATGCACTCAGATCATGCTTGAACTCTGGGGCGACGACCGCCTCCAGCAAGCCCGCCTCTTCGGCGAAAAAGTTCTCCCGCACTTCCGCAAGAAGTAGCTTCTCGATTCCACAAAAAAAGTGGGGGACGCCGCTAAGCGTGCCCCTTTCCCATTTCCATTGCTTTCTAACGTTGCCGCAGAAAACTCACGCCGACCGCTGAACGCGCGAAACGATGGTTCGAAACTCAGCATCCGTCACAAGGCCGCGCTTTTTCGTCCCTGCCTTCTTAACGGCCGCAAGCACCGCCTGCTGCTGTTCCGTCGAGAGCTGCATCCCCTGCTCTTTCGCTTTGATCGCGATGCTGTCGATCCCGCTCTTCTTCCCGAGGACAATCGCCCGCGTCGCGCCGACAAGCTCCGCCGAAAACGGCTCGATCGCTTCCGGAATGTGAAACTGGCTGGCCACCGAGCCGCTCTCGCGCATGAACAGGTTTTCACCGACAACCGGTTTCCACGGCTCGAGTTCGTGTCCGGCGGCCCTGCGCACTAGCGATGAGATCTCACGGATTTTTTTCAAGTTCATCTCCACGGGTACGCCATACAACCCGCTCAGCGCCATCGCTACCTCGCCAAGGTCAGCGTTTCCAGCCCGTTCGCCCATCCCATTAATCGTTCCCTGGATCCACGCTGCCCCGCCACGCACCGCTGCCACGGCGCAAGCCGTTGCCAGCCCGAAATCGTTGTGCCCGTGAAAATGTACCGGCACGCGCGGACCCACCCATTCGCGCACCTGCCGCACAAGGAACTCGATCGCCTCGGGACCGCACGCTCCAATCGTGTCCACCACAACGACTTCTTCCGCGCCTGCCTCGAGCGCGTTCTTGTAAAAACTCCGCAGAACATCCAGATTCGTGCGCGTGCCATCGACAGTGAAAAACGCGACCCGCACTTCATTCCTGCTCGCATAACTGATTGCATCCGCGGCCCGGCGCTGCGCTTCCTCCACCGTCAGTCCATAGGCCTTCAGTTTGAGGGCGCTTGTCGGCGTCTCGATCATCGTGGCACGGGCGCCCAGGCGCAGCAATTCGTCAATATCCGCCTTGACCGCGCGCCCAAACCCCCAAATTTCCGCCTTCAGGCCTGCTTTCACGATCATCCCAAACGCTTCCGCATCTTCCGGGGAAACGCGGGGAAACCCGGCTTCGATGCGTCCGATGCCGAGCGAATCGAGCCCTTTCGCGATTTCGAGTTTCTGCTGCGGCGTGAGCACAACGCCAACGCTTTGCTCTCCGTCACGCAGCGTCGTGTCGTAAAATTTTACGGGCTGCGTGACCGCGAACGTTTTCCGAACGTCGCTTCGCTCATTCAACTCACTGATCCAGAGGCCCTCTTTCATTTTTGTTCGGCCTCCGGTTCAAGCCGCCGCAGCGGATTTCCCGCGATGTTTCTCTTTGTAGGAAACCACCGGATTCTTCAGCACGCCGATCTTTTCAATTTCGCATTCCACGAGGTCACCCGGTTTCAAATACAACGACTTCGGATCGCCGCTGAACGCCGCCACCCCCGAAACGGTTCCCGTGGACAACACATCCCCCGCCGAATAGCCCATCGGCGAATAGTGCGCGATGATCTCCGGCACGGTCACGGACATCTTGCTTGAGTGCGACTGCTGCCGCAGTTTTCCGTTGACGCGCAGCTCCATCGAAAGATTGTTGGGATTCGGAATTTCGTCCGCCGTCACGATGTGCGGCCCCAGCGGGCAAAACGTGTCGATCGCCTTGCAGAAACTGAACACGCCGGACTTCATTTCCGTTCGCTGAATATCCCGCGCTGTCACATCGTTGAAAATCACGTACCCGCCGATGTAATCGCGCGCGCGCTCGGCGTTAAAATGCTTCCCCGATTTCTTCATCACGACCGCGAGTTCCAGCTCATAGTCCAATTCCTGCGTCAGGTGTTCCGGATAGACGATCGCCTCATCCGGACCGATGATCGCGTCGACGTTTTGAAAAAATACGATCCACGGCAGGACCGGGTGAGAAAATCCCGCTTTCGATGCTTCTTCGTGATGCTCGCGGAAATTCCCCGCGGTGTGAAAAAATTTCTTGGGCGCGATGGGCGCTTTGATTCGAATCGCTTCCTTGCGGAAAAATATCGGCTCTCCGGAAGGCCCGCTCACGCTGGGCCCTTCCTTGCACGCATATTCGAGCGCCTTGCGGGCAGCATCCACTCCGCGGTCGCCATTTTCGAAAAGTCCGCGCATGTCGGCGGGTACTCGTGCATCGGCCAGCGCGTAAAACGCCCCTTCCTGTTCTACATTGCGCAAATACAGCGCGTAAGCGGCATTCAGATCCACCACCTGGCCGTCCGGGGCGAGCGCCCCAATCCGGTCCAGCCGCGATTGCGAATGAAATGTAATCAGCTTCATGGAATCCCTCACAATAAATTGAACGCAGGAAAATGGTAACAGAATTGGTTGCCATTTCGCAGGCCGCAGCGCGACTCAGTGCGCTCTCAGCTGATTAGTGCATCACAGCCCCAATCTTCCGTATAATTCAGCGCCAATTGTTCAAGCTCATTGTGTAACAGTTCAAAAACTCAAGGAGCATCTTCGAATGTCCGAACCTCACGCGAAGCCCCAAACCTCCATGTTCAATCGCAACAAGCTGAAGCTCGGCATCTTCTCGCCCAACTGCTCCGGCGGCATGGCGGTTACCAAAGTCCCGAAACGCTGGGACGCCTCCTGGGAAAACAATTTGAAGCTCGCGCAAATGGCGGATGACGCCGGCATCGAATTCCTGCTGCCCATCGCTCGCTGGAAGGGCTATGGCGGCGAGACCAACTTCGAGGGCACCACGCTCGAAACCATCACCTGGGCCTGCGGCCTCCTCGCCAAAACCAAAAACATCACCGTCTTCGGAACCGTTCACGCCCCGCTCGTTCACCCCATCTTCGCCGCAAAGCAGATGGTCACCGTCTCTCACGTCAGCGAAGGCCGCTTCGGCCTCAACATCGTCTGCGGCTGGAATCAAGATGAGTTCGACATGTTCGGCATCGAGCAGCGCGAGCACGATACCCGTTACGACTACGGCCAGGAATGGTGGGACGTCGTCGGCAAAATTTGGACTGAAAAAGCGCCCTTCGACTACACCGGACGCTTCATCAAATTGCGCGGCGTGATCGGCGAGCCTAAGCCTTACCGTTGGCGCCCTCCGGTGATGAATGCCGGCTCGAGCGGCGCGGGACGCTCCTTTGGCGCCAAAAACTGCGATTTTCTTTTCACCGTGCTTATAGATTTGGAAAAAGGAAAAAAAGACGTGGAGAGCATCAAGAGCATTGCCGCCGGCTTTAACCGCCAGATCGATGTGTTCACGACTTCCTACGTCGTCCTGCGGCCCACGCGCAAGGAAGCTCAGGAATATCACGAATACTACACTACCGAGATGGGTGACTTTGCCGCCGCCGACCATCTAATGGAGCTGCAAGGGCTCCACGCGCAGTCGTTTCCTCCGGAAGCCTTCAAATTATTTCGCCAGCGATTCCTCGGCGGCCATGGCGTCTATCCCCTCATCGGCGATCCCGACGACGTTGCGAAGGAGCTCGCCCGCATCAGCGAAGCTGGCTTCATCGGGACGACCATCACCTTCGTCAATTACGTCAAGGAATTCCCCTATTTTCGAGATGAAGTGCTGCCCCGGCTGGAGCGCATGGGTTTGCGACAGAAAGTGAACCCCTGAAGCGCCTATATCCAAGAACAAGCCACGGAAAATCGTGCGTTTGTCGAGGTTGGAGGCGCGGGTGGGATTCGAACCCACGAATGGAGGTTTTGCAGACCTCTCCCTTGGGCCACTTGGGTACCGCGCCGAACTTTTGATTATATCGGAAACACTTGCATGTGTCAGGACACCGTGGAAAACGCGCGTTCCGATGGGGCCTATTTTTTTATCGTTTGCGCGGGCGTTACGATTTTCGCCTCGCGCAAAAACCGCGCGGCTTCTTCCGGAGGCGTTGGATTGATGTAGAAACCCGTGCCCCACTCGAATCCGGCAACTTTGGTGAGCTTGGGGATGATCTCCATGTGCCAGTGATAGTGATCGTTGATCTCCTCGCCGATCGGCGACGTGTGAATCATGAAGTTGAACGGCGGACGGTCGAGGACGGCGTCGAGCCGCATCAGCGTCTCTTTCAGCATCCGCGCCAGGCTGGCGTAAATGGGGCTCTGGTTGTTCTCAAACGACGAACCATGCACCTTCGGCAGCAGCCAGGTTTCAAAAGGGAATCTCGGCGCATAGGGCGCAAGCGTAACGAAGTGTTCGTTTTCGCAGATGACGCGCTCCCCGGTATCGCGTTCCTGGCGAATCACGTCGCAGAAAATGCAGCGTTCTTTTTCGTCGTAGTAGTGCCAGCAACTGTCCACTTCCTCGCGCACCCGGCGCGGCACGATGGGCAGCGCGATCAGCTGCGAATGCGGATGCTCGACCGAAGCGCCCGCTGCTTCGCCGTGATTCTTGAAAATCAGCACGTAGCGGAAGCGCTTGTCGTTCTTCAGGTCAAGCATGCGGTCGCGGTACGCCCACAAGACGTCCTCGACGGCGCGCTCCGGCAAACTTGCGAGCGTCGCGAGGTGATCTGGCGATTCGATAATCACCTCGTGCGCGCCGACGCCGTTCATTTTGTCGAAGAGGCCTTCGCCTTCCCGGTCCAGGTCCCCCTCGATGCCGAGCGCGGGAAACTTGTTCGGCACTACCCGGATCGACCATCCCGGAGAATTCGCGCCCCCGCCATTTCTTCCGTAAACGAGAATCTCGGGCGGCGTTTTCGTCTCGCTGCCCGGGCAAAACGGGCAATTGGGCACATTCTTCGAAACCACGCTCTCGCGCAGAAAATCATTCGGGCGCCGGCCGCGTTCGGTGGAAATAATCACCCACCGGCCAACGATCGGATCCTTTCGCAACTCCGGCAATGCTTTCCTCCTCGACCATGCTCCCCGGTGGAAGCCAGGGGAACTCGCTCCCTGGTGGTTAAAGTGTACCGCTTCTCGGGCCGCGGAGCAGGCGTTGTGTGGAAACTTATTATTGCTGCGGGCTAAACGCATCCTTGTGCAGGCGAACCGCCGGAGGATGTCCCGGGCGATTGTCGATCGCCAAAACGTCGAACCGGCACGGGCAATTGCCGGTGTGACGTTCGGCAATGAATCTTTTCGCGGTGCGAATCAGCACGTGCTGTTTTTCTCTCGTGACACTCAGTTCAGGTAGGCCCGCATGGCCTTCGGTCGCCGTGCGGGTTCGCACTTCAACGAAAGCGAGCGTGGGACCATCGTAGCCCACGAGATCAAGCTCGCCCTTGGCGCCGCGCGGCATGTAGTTGCGCGCGACAAACACGTATCCATGCCGCCGCAGATACCAATACGCGAACGTTTCTCCGCGCACGCCGGTTCGTCGGGCTTCATGTTTCTTCGCCGCGGAGGCGAAGTTCTCTTCCTCGCGCAAGCCTTTGCGAGCGGCCCAACGCACCGCCTGAAATATGATTTGGGAGAAGATCGGCATGGCCCTGCACTCGCGGCAACCGTCTTCTGCGCAGTATAGTCAAAAAACAAAGAAAAATCCCGCTGCTGCCACGCTTCCGGATTCTGCAGCCGCGGGATTTCGCTTTGATTTAAGTTGGTGGAGCTAGATTTTCTTCTCGGCCTCGCGGAAGCACTCTTCGAGTGTTTTCAAGGCGAAGTCGGCCTGCTCTTCGTCAATGAGGAGCGGTGGCGACAGACGGATGGAATTTTCTCCCGCGCCCAGTACCAGCAATCCTTTGTGGAACGCGAGATCGACGATGGCGTTGCGGAGATTCGCGGCTTTTTCCTTGGTTCGCTGATCGCGCACGATTTCGATGCCGATCATCAACCCGCGCCCGCGAACGTCGCCCACAACCTTGAATTTCTTCGGCCAATCCGCGGTGCGGCCGAAAATATAGTCCCCCATGCGGCCCGCATTCGCCAGGTATTCGCTTTCGATCAGGTCCATCGTCGCCAGCGACGCGGCGATGGCCACGGGATTGCCGCCAAAGGTCGTGCCATGCGCCCCGGGGCCCCACTTCATCACGCTTTCCTTGGCAATAAACGCGCTGAGCGGCAGGCCGCTGGCGATGCCCTTCGCGACGGTAATAATGTCGGGCTCGATTCCTGCGTGTTCGTAGGCCCACCACTTCCCGGTGCGGCCCATGCCGGACTGCACTTCGTCGACGATAAACATGATGCCGTGCTTGCGGCAAATGCTTTGCAGTTCCTGAAGAAAGAATTTGGGCGCAGGAATGTATCCGCCCTCGCCTTGAATTGGCTCGATGATGATGGCGGCAACGTCTTCGGGGTCGAAAAGCCGCTTGAACATGTCGTTCTGGAGCATCTCCAGAATTTCGGCACCGCAAGTTTCCGGGCCGTGTCCGTGGACGCAGCGATAGGCGTTCGGATAATGGATATGTTCGACGCTGCTAAGTAGCGCCCCGAAACCTTTGCGCTGCGTGGACTTCGAGGCGGTAAGCGAGAGAGAACCCATGGTGCGGCCGTGAAACGCGCCGTAGAACGCGATTAATTTGTCGCGCCGGGTAGCGTACCGCGCGAGCTTAATGGCTCCTTCGACGGCTTCGGTGCCGGAGTTGCCGAAAAACACCTTCTTATGTTCTGCGCCCGGCATCGTTCGAACGAGCCGCTCCGCGAGCTGCGGCAAACTCTCGTAATAGAAATCCGTCCCCGACATGTGAATCAGTTCCGCGGCCTGCTTCTGGATGGCTTCGACGACTCTGGGATGGCAGTGGCCGGTGGAACACACGGCAATGCCGGCGGCGAAATCGAGAAATGCGTTTCCGTCCACGTCCTCGACAATGGCGCCGCGGCCGCGCTTGGCGACCAGCGGATAATCGCGCGTGTAGGAAGGCGACATGAATTTCGCGTCGCGCTCGAGTACACGCCTGGCATTGGGTCCCGGCAATTGCGTTTGCAGCCGGGGAAGTTTCGTTTCCGTTGCGGTAATCATTTCATTCTCCTCATGGCCTGCCTTCAGGCGTGTTCGGCGGTTAGTGTGGATGGATGACCGCGGGGCAGAATTTGGCGCGCAGACGGACTGTGAACGGGCTGCGCTCTGCCAGGAGGGGAAAAGCTAGTCGACGCCGAAGAGGTTCGGACGCAATTCGGCGGGAGAGAAACTACCCGGGAATTTTTGGATTTCGATGCGCGTCATTTGCGTTTCCAGCGGACACTGCCGTCACGCGTGTCCTCAATAAGTATACCACGATCGGCGAGTTCTTTGCGGATGCGGTCGGCGGCGGCAAAATCGCGGCGCTTGCGCGCGGCTTCGCGCTCGGCAATAAGCTTTTCGATTTCGGCATCGCCGGGACCGGCTTCTTTCGCGCCATAACCGAGAACGCGGAGGCGTTCCGCGTCAGTATCTTCAAGTACGGCAAACACACGATTGAAAGTGGCGAGAAGAGCCTGGACGGCGGCAACGCCACCCTGGCGGAATTCGCTTTTGTCCATGGCGATATTGGCGTCGCGCACCAAATCGAAAACCGCGGCGAGTGCGCGCGCGGTGTTCAAGTCGTCGCTGAGGCCGGCGTCGAATTCGTCGGCAGCTTGGTCGACGCGCGCGGCCATTCCCTTTTGTTTTCCCGCAGGGAATTTTCCTTGTTGCAAGCGCACGGCAAAATTGCGCAAGCGCTCAACGGAACTCGCGGCTTGCTGCAAACCATCGAAGGTAAAGTTAAGTTGTTTTCGATACGGCACGCTGGCCAAAAGAAAACGGAGCGTCGATGGCTTATATCCTTTCGCGAAAAGATCGCGCAGGGTATAAAAATTCCCGAGGGATTTGGACATCTTCTCGCCTTCGACGAGAAGATGCTCGGCATGCAGCCAGTAGCGGGCGAAAGGCTTCCCCGTGGCCGCTTCGCTCTGCGCGATTTCGTTTTCGTGATGCGGAAAGGCCAGGTCGATCCCTCCGGTGTGGATGTCCAGCGTTTCTCCCAGATATTTCATGGCCATCGCCGAGCATTCGATGTGCCAGCCCGGGCGTCCTTTGCCGATCGGAGTTTCCCAGAAATGCTCGCCGGGTTTCGGAGATTTCCAGAGCGCGAAATCGCGCGCGCTTTCTTTTTCGTAGCGGTCGACATCCACACGCGCGCCTGCCTGGATGCCGCTCAAATCGATTTTGGAGAGTTTTCCGTAATTTGGAAATTTTGCGATGCGGTAGTAGATGGAGCCTTCGCTGTCATACGTGAATGTTTTTTCGCGCAGGCGTTCGATCAGGGCCACCATATCGCCGATGTGATCGGTCGCGCGAATCCAGCGCTCGGGGGCTTCAATACTGAGCGTTTTGCAGTCGTCAAAAAAAGCCTGAACATATTTTTCGGTGTAGTCGCGAATGCTCATGCCCTTGGCCGCGGAATTCGCGATGATGCGGTCGTCCACGTCGGTCAGGTTCATGACGTGGTTCAGGCGGAAGCCGCGAAGTTTCAGGAAACGCCGCAAAATATCTTGAAAAATAAAGGTGCGGTAATTGCCAATATGTGCGTAGTCGTAGACAGTCGGGCCACAAGTGTACATACGCACTTCGCCCGGCTTCTGTGGAACAAACGGCTCGGTCTTGCCTGAGAGCGTGTTATGAAGATGAATTTCGTGCATCGCCGCCTGGAGCGCACATTTTGCGCTAAAAGAAACATCCGATTGTAGCCGAGGCGTCGAGATCGCCGCAATGAAGAACGCGATTCCGTGATCCCCGCTACACGCTATTCCGCGAAACCGATACCTGCCGAAGAGAGTAACGGCTAGGCGCCGTGGAATACGACGGTTCGCCTTACGGCGCTGATTTGACCATAGTGATGGCGGCGGATACAGTAGCGTTTCTTAGCTTTCGACCATTTTGTTCCGGGAGGTACGCATGAATCTATCGTTCACGACGCGCGGCGCGGTGATTTTATTTGTGGCCGCCGTGGCAGTTTCGGGGTCCGCGCAAGAGACGATATCCGCCCAAAAGACTGCTTCTGCGCAGGAAAAGTCTGCGGTGGACAAGAGCAAGACTCTCACGCCGGAAGCCGCGTTGAACTTGCGATCGATCGCCGATCTGCAGTTTTCACCGGATGGAACGAAGCTGGCGTTCGTAGTGACCGAACCGGCCAAGGGGGATAACCGAGCGAAGCACATCTGGGTGTGGGAGAAAAAAACGGATAGCGCACGACAAATTACATTCTCGGCGAAAGCAGAGAGTTCACCGCGATGGTCGCCGGATGGCAAGCAACTGGCGTTTCTTTCGAATCGCGAAGAATCTCAACAGATTTATGTAATGCGAATGGATGGCGGAGAGGCGTCCGCTCTAACGAAGGGCAAACGCGGCGTCGAGAATTTCGAATGGTCGCCCGACGGCAAACAGATCGCGTTTCTCGCGCCCGATGCAAAGACCGAGGACGAAGAGAAAAAAGAAAAAGACAAAGACGACGCGCACGTCGTGGACAAAGAAGACAAACAGGCTCGGTTGTGGGTGCTCAACGTGACTTCCAAGGAAGAACGCGCACTGACACCAGCGACATGGAAAGTGAGTGAACTGTGCTGGGCGGCCGCCGGGGATCGCGTGTACGTGGCGGCCACAGACACGCCGGCGTCGGACCGGTTGACGGAACGTATTTTCACCGTGGCCATCGCGGACGGCACGACGAAACAGATTGCGGCTCCACGGGGGCCATTTGGGCGCATTGCGGCCACCGCGGATGGGAAAACTATCTCCTACATCGGAAGCCGCGAAGATGGGCCGGAGCCGCATGATCTTTGGTTGCAGCCGGTGGCCGGGGGCGCGGCGCGGAACCTGACAGGCGCAGACCTTGACCGGCCCGTTTTCGAATACAAGTGGCTGAAAGAAGGAAGCGTCATCGCGGTGGCTGCGAACGGATTCCGAAATATCTTCGTAGGCTACTCGGCCGAGCACGTCCGAAAAGACCCGCGCCCGCTCGAGAACAATCCTGCCGCGTTCGCGATTAGTAGCGGCGGGCAGATCGCCTATGTGGGACAAACGGCGACGGAACCGGAGGAGGTTTGGCTGTGGGACCAGCAGGGCGCGCAGAGAAAAATCTCCCACGTGAACGATGCCTGGAAGCAATACGAGCTGGTGAAGCCGGAGATTTACAAATACAAGAGTTTCGACGGGATGGAAATTGAGGCGGCGCTGCTAAAACCCACGGGCTACGACGGCAAGTCCAGGTTGCCGCTGATTGCGCTGATTCACGGCGGCCCCACGGGCAACTGGGAAGACAGGATCGAAACCTGGGGGCAATTGCTGGTGGCGCGAGGGTATGCGATTTTCTATCCTAATATTCGCGGCTCGATCGGGTACGGGGAAAAGTTCGTCGAGTCAAATAAGGGGGATTGGGGCGGAGGCGACTACCGGGACGTGATGGAGGGAGTGAAGGACCTTGTCGGGCGAGGCATCGCCGATCCCAAGAAGCTGGGCATTGGAGGATGGTCCTACGGCGGGTACATGGCGGAGTGGGCAGTGACGCAAACGAACGAATTCAAGGCGGCCGTTTCCGGAGCGGGCATGGCGAATTTGATTTCGGAATATGGAACGGAAATTTATCCGGCGGGGGATGAGTGGTTTTACAGCGTGCCGTATGAAAATCCGGCGGGATTCTTGAACAGTTCGCCGTTTCTTCACGTGAAAAATGCGAAGACGCCGACGCTGATTTTGCAGGGAGACGCGGACCCCATCGATCCGCTGGGGCAGAGCCAGGAGCTTTATCGCGGCCTGAAGCGGTATGGCGTGGAGACGGAGCTGGTGGTGTATCCGCGGGAGCCGCACGGGTTCCATGAGGAAAAACATCTGCTGGACCGGCTGAACCGCATTTTGGCGTGGTACGACAAATATCTGAAGTAACCGACGGCAGTTAACAGCTACTTTCTGGCGAGCTTCATCACATATCTATGATACACTTACTATGCACACAAGATATGTGCATACATGAAGACAAAGCGCGCTCATATTCTGCTGCCGCAAGATTTGGTCCGGGAAATCGACGCCATCGTCGGACCCCGAGGCCGCAGCGCGTTCCTTGTGGAAACGGCGCGGGAAGCCGTGCGGCGGAAAAAGCTGCTGCGATTCCTTGAGAGCGACAAACCTGGCTGGAACGATGGTGATCATCCCGAGCTGGCCGGCGGCGCGGGAGCCTGGGTGCGTGAGCTTCGGCAGGAGAGCGAGAAGCGGCGCACAAAGAAGCAGCAGCGCGCGAAGAAATGAAGCTGTTGCTGGACACATCGGTCCTGATCGACGTGCTTCGCTGCAGGAATCAGCGCCGCGAATTCCTGGCCGAACTAGTGCGAGCCGGGCACACCCTTACAACGACAACCCTGAACATCGCAGAGCTTTATGCCGGCATGCGGCCGGAAGAAGAAGCGCCAACAGAAGCATTCCTCGGCGGCCTTGAGCTGTATGAACTGAGCGGTCCAAGCGCCCGGCAGGCCGGTAAACTGAAAAGCATCTGGGCTAAGAAGGGTCGCACTTTGGCTCTTGGGGACACGATCGTGGCGGCCAGCGCAATGGAACATGGATGCGCGCTACTCACCGATAACAGAAGAGATTTCCCCATGCCGGAAGTGCGATTGTATCCGCTGCCGTGAGATCTACGCGCGTTCGATGCGGAAGGTGAAACAGCCGGCGGTAGTGCTATTCACCTGAAGATAATCGACATCCAGGCGGGCGAAGAGTTCTTCGATGACCGGCTCGAATTTTCCGTCGCTCACGTACTTCTGGTCCAACAGGCGGCGGCCACGTGCGTAAGCTTCCAGGGTGCGGGGGCTTCCGCGCAGTTCCTCGGGGAAACCTTCATTTTCGGGATAGCGCGTGCAATTTTCCGCATGAATGTAGACCGGGCCGGGCTGCGGAAGCGACTCCATGCCACTGAAACGATTATAGGTGAAAAGAATCTGGCGATCCTTTCCCGCGGTAGTGAGGCGGAGGCAGTGGCGGCAAGGCGCGGAGTCTTCGGTGAGTTCTGCATGTGCTGGGAAACCATAAACCGGCGCGCGGAGAGTTGTGCGGACTTGCTCCGCGATTTCCGTTGGGATGGCCACGATGCGAATGGGCGGCATGAATGTGTTCCTCACGTTCAATTGAGATTCCGAGCGGTAAATGAGCGCTCCGTACAAGTGTGATTATCAAGGCTAGGAGGGTTCCGCTTCTATCCGGTTTCGACGGTCGAATTCACGCGGGAAAAGTGCGCTTCTTGTAAGTCGACGAGCCAAGAGAAAGAAAAACCCAGACGCAAGCCCGACCTCTGGGGCACCCGACGAAAAAAATGGACACGAATGTGCGCTCATACTACCTTCTAGCCCATGAAAATCTTCTTGACCGTCTGCTGCTTTGTAGGAATCGTCGTGCCTTACTGGTTTGCGCTTCCCTTCTTCCTGATTCATGGGCCGAATTTCCGTCTGTTCGTTGAAGAGATGTTCGCATCGCGAATCTCGAGCTTCTTTGCAGCCGACCTGATTATTTCGTCGGTGATTTTTTTGAGCTGGTCGCGTCGCGATGCGCGAGACAAGAGGATCCAGGGATGGTGGCTCGTTCTCGTGTCGAACCTGGTGGTGGGGCTGTCGCTTGCGCTGCCGCTTTACCTGTTGAAACGTCTGGACGCCGCGAGGAGCTAACCCGGATTTCTCTTGGGCCATCTCCCGACATAGTATCTATCGCCCTACCCCCACCCCCTATTTTTTCGTAAGTGTGGAATCTAAAGGACTTAGCATTTCTGTAAGCCTTTTGTTTGCCACACTTACAAGGGGGTCGCGGAAGTGTGGAATCTAAAGAACTTACGGGTAAACATAATCTGACCGAAGTGGCGAGTGATGAATGGCGAGAGGAATACGGCGACGGGATTTGCCGCGAAGGCGCACTGCATCGCTCTGCTCGAGATAACGAGTCTACGCGACCGACTTCTTCAACGCCCTGCTCGCCAAAGCGGGGTCGGTCGAAGCCTCGGGTGGGTTGGAAAACTCCAAGACGCCATCGTCAAGGGTAGCCCACTTCAAGCTGACAAAATCACGAAAATAATTTTGATAAACGCGCCAGGGCGGCTTCGATCCTTGCTTCGGCCAGTTCGCCACTGCGCGTTGTACGTAGCCAGACGAGAAATTTTCCACGAAATTCGCCACCGCGCTTTCGCCTCGGCTTTTGGGCGTGACCTGACGCACTCCTTTACGGTCCATGAAGTTCAGTAACCGGCACACATAGTTGGAAATCAAATCGGCCTTAAGCGTCCAGGACGCGTTGATATAACCGAACACGGAAGCGAGGTTGGGAACGCCCGACAGCATTACGCCTTTGTAGGCGAGCGTCGCGCCGGGATCAATGCGTTGTCCGTTGACAGAAAGCTCGATTCCGCCAAACATCTGCATTGCGAGGCCGGTCGCGGTAATGATGATGTCGGCTTCGAGCTCTTTGCCGGATTTGAGCAAAATGCCCTTTTCGGTGAAAGTCTCGATGTGATCGGTAACCACGCTTGCGCGATTCGCTTTGATGGCCTCGAAGAAATCCCCGTCCGGGACGAGGCACAGCCGTTGCTCCCAGGGCCGATAGCGTGGATTGAAATGGGTTTCCACATCGTAGTGTGATCCCAAATACTCGCGCACCTTTTTGAGGATGCCTTTTTTCACGAAATTCGGATATCGCCGCGCCAACTGGTACACGTACGTCATGTATCCGACGTTCTTCCAGCGGCTGAGCCGATAGGCCCACATCGCCGGGAGGAAGCGACGCAACCAATTGGCGATCCTGTCTTGTTCTGGCAACGAAACAATATACGTCGGCGAGCGCTGGAGCATAGTTACATGACCGGCCGTCCTGGCCAGTGCCGGTAGCAGCGTCACGGCCGTGGCACCGCTACCGATGATCACCACGCGCTTTCCGGTGTAGTCCAAATCCTCCGGCCAGGCTTGCGGGTGAACAATGCGCCCCTGGAAGCGGCTGGCGTTAGGAAACTCCGGCGAATAGCCGGAGGAATAGCGGTAATAGCCCGCGCAGGAAAGCAGGAAATTGCAGGTCAGCGTCACTGGTTCTTCACGCCCATCGGGCAATTTGCGCACGGCGGTGACGGTCCAATTGGCCTGTTCTGAGGACCACGAGGCATGCTTGATTTCATGCTGGAAGCGAATGTTGCGTGTTATGCCTGCGTCGCGCGCCGTGTCGGCGATGTAATTTCGGATGTCATCGCCAGGAGAAATCGCCCTGGGGTGAGTCCACGGGCGGAACGAATAGCCCATGGTGAGCATGTCCGAGTCGGAGCGAATCCCAGGGTACCGGAAGAGGTCCCAGGTACCGCCAATCTGTTTCCGTTGTTCGAGGATGACGTAGCTTTTTCTGGAGCAGAATTTTTGCAGGTGATAGGCAGCGCCGATTCCGGAAAGTCCTGCCCCCATAATCAGCACGTCGAAATGTTCGGGGGCCATGGATTGCTCCAACATGCGGCGTTAGGAATGAAACATAACACAGCGCCGAGAGGCGACCAAGGGTCGGGTTGCAAGTTCGCCGCGGACGATTGTGAGGGGAGCGGAATGGACGCCGAGGCCAAGAATATGGGCTCGGCAAGAGGAATCTGCGAGGAATAAGCAGCGCCTTCACTCTTACCGACAGCGCCCGGCAAGAAACGCGAGGGATGATGCCCAAGCCCTAGCGCAGACGTAACAGCGCCAAAGCACACAAGTCTAAAGCAATGGATATCCGCTTATCCTTTTCAGGCGGCCAACCACAAATCTCTATGTGTCTCGGATGGGGGGCAGGGTCGGCTTCAATTCGCAGACTTGTCGCGATGACAGAATCTGATTTGAGATCTGCCCGCGCAAGAGCCGAACCTCGGGTCCCTGCTGCGACGTTGTCACCAATCCACCACACTTCTGGCTCACTAAGTGCATCAATCCAAAACGCTGATGTACGGCCGTCTGCTGGAGGAAGGAAGGCCGAAGGCTTAGGCCTACTCTGCGCCCGACTGAAATGACCGCTTCGAAAAATGAATCGCGATAGGGTCGTAAACTGCTGTTCGGTTTCAGCTGGTCGCTTTTGAAATGCCGCGAAGAATTTCTGGCGGACAAATTTGAGAAAGCTTTTCAATCCCATGGACCTTACTCGTGTCACCAAATCGTCCTGCGTACGCTATCCGGCCGTCCCGATTTATACTCACGGAAAACATCTTTCCGGCTGGTCCAAACCAATCGAACGAGATATCCCCGTCGAGGTCCGCTGTAACTTCGGGAATTGGTGTCGATCGCGGCAATAAATAGACAAACCGAGTCGCTGCACTGGCGGTGCGAATATCAACTGCAATTTCGTGCTCGGCGGCCACCTTTCCGACCCCTGTCACCGGAAGGAGTTGTTCTATCTCAGAGATTAACCATTCTGTGCTAGGCACCGTAGATGCCGACCGTAGAATTGCCATTGTGAACCAGTCAGTGCTTGACAAAGCGCTTCCTCCCGAAGCTGAAGTAGCGGGCGCAATTAGTTCGGCATGTCTGTCTAGCACGGGGGCGTGAGCGATCATCGGTATGACTCCAATGCCTTTTCTGTTAACGAGGAAAAGAATACCAGATTCTTGATGTCCCTGAGCTGTTCTAATCGAGACCAGATTACCGTTGAATGACCTTCAGCTTTGCAGGGAGCATTGATTTCGATGTCGAGAACAAGGGGCACGTTCCTTTCTGTCGCGGGCTCCGGAAGTTGCGTGATGACAGCTGTAGCTTCTGCTTCTGAGAATGGAATGACAACGCGGTGAAAAAAGCTGTTCAATAATTGCGGCAGTTTCTCTGGGATGCGGGGACCTGCGGTTAAAATGGCGTCATAATCGACACCAATGGGGACTTGTATCACATTGATGTAGCGAACAGCGACCTGGGCCACCGTCACGGGTTCCAGAACCCGAATATACTCGTTCCACGCAGTTATTGTTGACGTCTTGATTTCCTCCCAGGCGCTATATCCGCGTAAGACACTATAAGTCATCGCACTTCGTCGAAATTGCACAACTCTTGCGGCATCCCCAAACTCGTGGCGATAGCCATCGGACTCATCACTTGTTACTGAAGCTTGTGCAGGTGATTCAATGTTCAGTTGGAACGAAAACCTGCTTTTCTTGATTGGGGTGACTTTGTCAAAACCTACTAGCTGAATTCTCCTGAGGGAGTCCGCCGCTGAGAGCGGCAGTTCTTCAGCCAGTTGTAAGTGAATTGCCGCCTCGCGCAACGGAGGATGCTTCAGATGGATATGAGTGGACACGAATGATATCGACTCGTACAGAGTCTATCAGATAGAACAGCAGCATCCGATAAAGGGTGAGTGTTTGACACAATCAGATGAAAAGGGCCCCGAAAGATTCGGGGCCCTTGACACACTGATAAATTGATTCGCTCTTTGACTCAATACGACCTGTCAGAATCCGTCCGCATCCTTTGGGCAAGCCCGAAGGACGAGTAAACCGAAGCGTGCACACCAAGCCCGTGAGAGCTTGCTATGCATTTGCGTGGCATGACCCGCACACCATAGCGGGTTGAGCCACGACTACTTTAGAAAGGAGGTGATCCAGCCGCAGGTTCTCCTACGGCTACCTTGTTACGACTTCACCCCAATCATGGGTCATACCTTGGGCGCCTGCCTCCTTGCGGTTAGCGCGGCGACTTCTAGTACAACTCACTTTCGTGATGTGACGGGCGGTGTGTACAAGGCCCGGGAACGTATTCACGGCGTCGATCTGATACGCCA
>Ga0210410_10000089_pt1 | contig 153042 bp, 138 predicted proteins | sample IncBWC4MmetaG_FD_161058 | JGI IMG/M metagenome (GOLD analysis project Ga0210410, IMG submission 161058) | Forest soil microbial communities from Barre Woods Harvard Forest LTER site, Petersham, Massachusetts, United States - Inc-BW-C-4-M | ecosystem: Environmental > Terrestrial > Soil >...
CCATCAAGAACACCAAAGAATTCAATGCCGTTCAGTTCGGGCCCGGAAACACATTCGCCATCTTGAAGACGCCACCGGAATTTCAGCTCAATGAATTTGCCATAAGCGGGGACGGCAAGCTTCTGGCGATGGGCTGGGGGTCCGGAAAAATCGATCTTTGGGATCTCCAAGAAAGGAAGCGTGTTGCAGATTTCAAATCGGAAGTTGGCGCGCCCGGCGTGATTAAGTTCGAGGCAGACACGAATCACCTTCTCGTCACGGGGTCCGGTGGAAAATTCTCTATTCTTGAGATTCCCAAAGGCAAGAAGGTAAGAGCATTCGTCATTCCGCTAGGGAAGTTCAAATACGACATTCAGCAGGTGGTGCTGGATCCGAGCGGAAAATGGCTGGCATATGCGGATGAGGAGAGCAGTAAGGTTCTCGATCTTGCCTCCGACCCGCCAAAAACCATCGCGGACTTGCAAGATGCATGTAGCGTCTCTATTTCGCCGGATGGGACTGAACTCTGGACTGCAAATCGAAACCAAATCACCGCGTACAGCACCTCAACGTGGGAAGTGATCGGACATTGGCCGCTCAAGAGTCCGCCAGTGGCCACGGCCTCCGTCCGGCTGCGGACTGGGATTTCTAAAGACGGGGCGCGAGTTGTCGCAGTGCCTTCCAGCACTGGTCTCGTGATTTACCGTGGTCCGGGAATGGAAGGATCAAATGTCACTGACAAATCGACAACAACCGTCGCGTTCGCTGCAGCTTCAAAAACCTTCGTAAACCTTGGCGCCGGATTGACGTTTGTAAACTCGGAGGGAACTGTGTCATGCAAGAGATCTCTGCAAGGTTGGTCCGACTATGACATTAGCGAAGACGGACAATGGATTGCCGTTGCCCAAACAAACACCGTGAGCGTGTGGCGCATGGATGACGTATTGCGCGATTGCGAGGCTGGGCGATGATGCAATCTACAGTCTTTCTGGGCTTCGGGACTCTCGTTGCCAGCTGTTTCCTTTGCTTACAGCCAACCAGTGCGCAGGCGACGTACACGTTGAAGCCGACGCCGAAGACGGTGGCTTGGGGTTACTACGATGCGAAGGCGGCGCCGGTGCTGCGCGTCAAGTCGGGCGATACGGTGGAGATTCAGACGCTGATCACGAATAGCCCGAAGCGGCTCGAAGAAGCGGGCTTGCCGCCGGAACAGGTCGAGCAATCGCTGCGCGACATCACCGACCAGGTGAAGGACAAAGGCCCCGGAGGGCATATTCTGACCGGACCGATTTACATTGAAGACGCGCAGCCCGGCGACGTGCTCGAAGTGAAAATCCTTGCGATAAAGCTCGCCATTCCTTACGCCTACAACGCGTTCGGTCCCGGACGCGGCTATCTGCCCGACGATTTTCCTTACTCAAAGATAAAAATCATTCCGCTCGATGAAAAGCGCATGGTCGCGAAATTCGCGCCGGGCATCGAGATTCCGCTGCATCCCTTTTTCGGCAGCATGGGCGACGCGCCGCCGGAAAGTGCAGGGCGCTGGAATAGCGGGCCGCCGTGGATTATGGCCGGCAATCTCGATAACAAGGACCTCGTCGCCGGGTCAACTCTCTACATTCCCGTGCACGCGCCCGGCGCGCTCTTTGAGGTCGGCGACGGCCACGCCGGACAGGGCGACGGCGAAGTGGACATCACCGCGCTCGAAACTTCGCTCATCGGCACGTTTCAATTCATCGTGCGCAAGGACCTGCACCTGAAGTGGCCGCGCGCCGAAACGCCCACGCACTACATCACCATGGGCCTCAATGACGACCTGAACGCCTGCGCCACGCTCGCTGTCCGCGAGATGATCGATTTCCTCGTCACCGAAAAGCATCTCTCCCGCGACGATGCCTATATGCTCTCCAGCGACGCCGCCGACCTCCACATCACCGAGCTCGTCGACGGCAACAAAGGCGTCCACATGATGCTCCCCAAATCCATTTTCGTTTCCGGAGCTTCCAAATGAGAGTGGAGAAACTGTCGTCCCGGCCTTTTGCTCAGGCTCTGTTGCTTCTCTGCGGTCTCTGTGCTCTTACCTCCGTGTCCTCTGTATTAAGTCCCCCGCTTTTTGCCCAAGCCGCTCCGCCGCCGCAAGAAACAAGCGCGAACAAAGAGGGAGAGGCGCTCTATAAACAACGCTGCGCCATGTGCCATGAAGGAGGCGTCCCCAAGGCGCCGAACCGCGCGGCGCTGAAACAGATGTCGCCGGAGAATATCCGCTTCGCCCTGGTCAAAGGTGTCATGGGCATGCAGGGCCTGGGATTGTCGGCCGCACAGATCGACGCGATCGCTCAATATCTGACCGGCAAGCTGCCCGGCAAAGAGCAAATTCCCGCCGAAGCGTTCTGTCCCGCAGGCGGCGCCGCGTTTACCGACCCGCTTGCAAAACCGCACTGGAACGGCTGGGGCGGAAACCTCGAACAGCATCGTTTCCAGCCCGCCGCGATGGCGCAACTCTCCGCCGCACAAGTGCCTAAGCTGAAGCTCAAGTGGGCTTTCGGATTCGCTGGAGTCGCGCGCGCGTTCGGTCAACCCACGGTCGCCGGCGGCCGTTTGTATGTCGGTAGTGCCGAGCGCAAAGTCTATTCGCTCAGCGCGGAGACCGGCTGCATCTACTGGGCGTTCGACGCCGATTTCCCCGTGCGCACCGCCATCAGCATAGGCCCGAGTGGCGGAAGTTGGGTTGCCTACTTCGGCGATCAGCACGCCAATGCGTACGCCGTGGACTCCGCGACGGGCAAGCTTCTCTGGAAGACGCATGTGGAGGAGCATCCCGCTGCGGTGATTACCGGCGCTCCCACCCTCGCAGGCGAGAGGCTCTACGTGCCGGCTTCTTCGATTGAAGAGTTCATCGGTGCCAACCCGCAATATGAATGCTGCAAGTTTCGTGGAAGCGTCTCCGCACTGGACGTGGCGACGGGCAAGGTGGTCTGGAAGGGCTACACCATCGCCGAAGAGCCAAAACCGACGCACAAGAACAAACTTGGCGTGCAGTCTTGGGGCCCCTCGGGAGCAGGAGTGTGGTCATCGCCAACCGTGGACTTGAAGAAGCACGTGGTCTACGCAATGACAGGCGACAATTACTCGGACCCGCCCACCGCTACGTCGGATTCCTTCCTAGCGTTCGATCTCGAAACCGGAAAGCTGGTGTGGTCGCGCCAGCTGACGGTGGGAGATGCCTTCAACGTCGATTGCGCCGCTCCCGTCGAGGCGCAGAACAATTGTCCGGAAGCGAAGGGCCCGGACTTTGATTTCGGTTCCTCCGCGATTCTCGTGGACCTCGGTAGCGGCCGCCGCGCCCTGGTCGCTGGCCAGAAGTCGGGCATTGTGTACGCGCTGGATCCCGATAAACAAGGCGAGATTCTTTGGCAGCGGCGCATTGGCCATGGCAGCAGCGTGGGCGGCGTGCAATGGGGCTCTGCCGCGGACGCGAAAAATGTTTATGCCGCGTTGTCCGATATGCGCATGCAACCCGTGGCGCCCGGGACGGCCGGCGCGCAAGATTCTTTTGCGGGAATTCCTTTTGCTTTGGACCCCAAAGCCGGCGGAGGGCTTTTCGCCCTGAAGCTGGAGACCGGCGAGATTGCCTGGAAAACACCGCATCCCGGTTGCGGCGAAAAACCCGGATGCAGCCCCGCGCAATCAGCGGCAGTAACGGCGATTCCCGGAATTGTTTTTTCGGGCGGGCTCGACGGACATTTGCGCGCTTACGCAGCGGACGACGGCCGGATTCTCTGGGACGTGGACACCATGACGGAGTTCAAAACGGTGAATCAAGTGAAAGCGCATGGAGGGTCGCTCGACGGGCCAGGTCCAGTGATCGTTGGTGGAATGTTGTACGTCAATTCCGGATATGCTTTTGTAGGCACCGCTCCGGGAAACGTCTTGCTGGCATTTTCAGTTGACGGAAAGTAGTGCTTGAAAATTGCAATGCGGGCATGCGCGAAGCCGGATAGGAAGGCGGCGGGCGATCAATAATCGTAGATGTGTTCGATCTTGATGCCGCGGCTGCCGAAATTGTTGAGCACGGAATGCAGCGATGACACCGGACACTCAAGCGCAATGCGCTTCACGTTGGGCTGAGTTAAAAAGTCTTCTGTGAAAAGAAGGCTGCCGTCCTTCGCCGGCAAATCGTAATTCCAGTTTTTCGGCGCGACGATGGTCAACATGATTTCGTCGTCTCCGGCAATCTGGACAAATTGAACATCGCGTTTCGCCAACTCCACGGCCCGGCCGGTAAATTCCTGGTATCGCGGGATGCTCACGACGAAAGATTGAGGACCGAGTTGTTTGATGCTCTTGATTCGCGGAATTTCCCGGAACAAAGTTTCCGGAGCGTTTTCAATCCAGGTGTACGTCTCGTCGCTCTCAACTCCGTAAGTCAGACGCGAAGCTTTTTCCAAGATCCACGCATAAATAGATTCGAGCCCGTAGTCCACGCTGAGAATGAATTTGCGCTCGCACTTGCGGATCGGATGCTTGCCCCAGAGCGGCGTCTCCTTCCAAAGCTGTTTGAGCGCATGCGCAAAATGAAATTCGTAAAACGGACGAACGTAAACGAAGTCGGCGTACTCCCGCGCCACGCGTGCGGCATACGCATCTTCTTCCACGAGTTCGTGTGAACTGGTCCACTCGCTGAGGCGCCCGATAGTTTGTTCGTACGCGCCGCGAATCGAGTATTCCAGCGCGAAACTTCCGCCCAGCACAAACGAACTCAAGTGGTCGCCGAAGTTGAATTGATGCCGGCTCTGCGTGAGCCCGCAAATGAAACAGTAGGATTTCCAGTACTGGCCGATCGAAGCGAAATAAGGAAATCCGCTGGGCAGATTTTTCGGAAGATACTGCGCTCGCTCTTCATAGCTCCAGACGATGTACCACTCGGGATAAGAAAAATACGCATCCTCCACCGGTCTACGGTTTTTTTCGCCGATGTCAGGAACGGCAACTCCCTGCTGTCTGGCAATCGTTGGAAGCGGCCCGACAGTGGGTTTCACGAAAGCGCACTTCAGCGTGAACGTCGCGACGAACAGAACAAAGGCGCCAAAACAAATCAGGAAAAACGGGAGGACTCTTCGCTTCAGGAATCGCTTCAGTTTTTCGCGCATCGCGCGGTCATGCCTCTGCGGTGTTGCGGCTCACTTTAGCGGCAATCAGGAACGCGGCGATAAAAATCAGGATGTGCGGCAAATTAACGAGAATGTTGGTCTTCAAGGAAATTTGATTTAGATGCGAAATGAAATAAACGACCACATCGATCAGGTACCACGTTCCGAGAATGTAAAAATAAATTCGCGCACCGCGCGCCGAAGTCAGCGCTCCGATCACTCCGAGCGCGCCGGCTGCCAAATGTCCGAGGTCCACGATGCGCGTCATGTGGAAGAGGCCGAACATCAGCCCGTTCGCGTCCATGATTCCGGGAACATAGTCGAGGAGATAGACGCCAAGGAACAGCGCGGCAAATCCCCAGGCGCACTTTTGGATCGTCGTTATTGGTTTAGGCATAGTGGGCTCTCGGAGAATCTGGGACTGAGCATAGTTACTTTATACTTTGCGGGAAAGCAACTTCTTCCGTTGACTTATGCAAAAGACAACGTCCCCTTCCCGCAGACGGCGCTGGCTGATCGCTCTGCTGTTCGTGGCGTCGCTGGTGCTGGTAGCGGCAAAAAAGGTTTTTGATTATTCCGCCGCTCCCGCGAAAGAAAAAGAATCCGATTTTGTCTATCCGCCGAACGCGGATCAAACCAAGCCCACTACGCTGGTCCTGCAAGTTCCTCCTTCGCAGCAATTGCCGTTCGAACAGGTGGGTGGGTACATCAACGACGCCAGCCACCTGAACAAGACGGCGGTCTACGGGATTGTTAAAGTCAGTTCCGTCGAAGATATCCAGAACGCCGTGCAATTCGCTCGCGAGCACAACCTGAAAGTGACCGCGGCGGGTTCGCGCCACAGCATGGGCGGCCACACGTTCGTCAAGGACGGCCTCGTCCTCGACATGCGCGGCTTCAACCAGGTGCGGCTGGACAAGGAAAACAAAATCCTGAACGTGCAAACGGGAGCGACCTGGAAGCAACTGCAACTGTACCTCGATCAGTACGGCCTGGCGGTGAAGGCGATGCAATCCATCAATATTTTCACGGTGGGCGGCACGCTGAGCGTGAACGCACACGGCATCGCACACAATCCCGGGCAGGTGGCACCGACGGTGCGTTCGTTTCGAATCCTGCTGAGCAATGGCGAGATCCGGAATTGCAGCCCTACGGAAAATGCAGAACTTTTCCATCACGCTCTCGGCGGGTATGGATTGATGGGCATCTTGCTTGATGTGGATCTCGACATTGTCGCGAACGAGATGTATGTGTGGAAAACGCACTACATGGATTACAAGGAGTTTGCCTCTTACTACGAGAACAATGTGGAAGGCCATTCGAACATCGGGCTCGCTTACGGACGGCTCTCCATGTCGCCGTCGACTTTTTTGAGCGAGACAGCCATGCACACGTACGAAAAAACAAACACGGAAGTGCCGGTCGTGCCGCTGAAACCGCCGGGATACGTCTGGCTGGACCGCTTCATCATCAATTTTTCCAAGACGGGCGATTTTGGCCGGCGTTTTCGCTGGACGATGGAAAAATATGGAGAGCCGCGGCTGCACAACTGTCTTTCGCGAAACGAAGCGATGAGCCGCGAAGAGGGCTGCTTCGTATCCCGCAACCAGGAAATGTACGATTCGATGGACTACCTGGAGAACCGGTTGCGGGACACGGACATTCTGCAGGAATATTTCATCCCGCGGGAGAAAATGCCGCAGTTCGTGGACGGGCTGCGCGCGGTCGTGAAAGGCAATAGCGCCAACCTGATCAACGTGACGATTCGAATTGTGCACAAAGACGACATTACGACGCTGAATTACGCAAAGCAGGACATGTTCGCTTACGTGTTGTACTTCAACCAGAAATTCAATGAACGCGAGGGCCAGATCCTGCAGAAAACGACAACGGACCTGATTGACCTGGCCCTGGGGCTCGACGGGACGTATTATCTGCCGTACCAGCTTTTCTATTCCAAGGAACAGTTGCGCAGGGCCTATCCACGCATTGACGAGTTTTTCGCGGCGAAAAAGACTTACGATCCGGGCGAACTCTTCACCAACAAGTTTTACGAAAAGTACGGCAGGTGATTTACCGGCAGTGGTTGATTTGGAGTTTGCAGCCCAAGTTCGGCAGCTATAATAGAATGGCGCGAACCCAACCCGCGACGAAAACAATCGGAGGAATCGTGAGGATCGGGAGAGCATTTGCAACGCTGGCTTTTATCTGCGTGTTGCCTTCAGTTGCGGCGGCGCAGACAAAGGAGATTCCGGACTGGTGCAAGCCGCTGCCGCGTCCCGAATACAAAGCACTCGAGCGCGTATTGCCTAACGAGCTGTGGTTCGAAGTTTATAAGGTCGCGCCAGCGGTCTTCGCGATTTACGAACCGCACCAGGCGGAAGAAACGATTTCTTATCTCATCGTGGGGCACAAGCAAGCGCTGCTGTTTGATACGGGAATGGGCATCGCCGGCATTCGCAACGTCGTTTCGCAGCTGACTTCGCGGCCCGTGGTGGTGCTGAATTCGCATACCCACGACGACCACGTCGGAGACAACTGGCAATTCAATTTTGTCTACGGCATGGACACCGCTTTTACGCGCGCCAATGCCAAAGGCTCGCGCGAGGACGCACAAGCAGAAATCACGCCGGATCAACTCTGCGGCGAATTGCCAAAGGGCTTTAACGCCAAAACGTACGCGACCAAACCCTGGCACGTTTCGCTTTTCGTGCACGGCGGCTTCAAAATCAATCTCGGTGGCCGCACGCTCGAAATTATTTCCACACCCGGCCATACGCCCGATGCCATCGCATTGATCGACCGCGAAAACGGCCTTCTGTTTACCGGGGACACCTACTATCCCGCCCCCATCTGGCTTTTTCGCCCGGAGACAAATCTCGATGAATACGTCGCTTCGGTAAAACGCCTTGCGGCTCTAACTCCAGAAATTAAGCTCGTTCTCGGCGCGCACAACATTCCCGTAGCGGAGCCTGAGGTTCTTTCCAAACTGGTTGACGCCATTGAGGCGGTTCGCTCCGGGCAAGGCACGGTCAAGCCGGGGGGTGAAGGCAAAGCCATTCACACGTTTGGCGGCTTCGATTTTCTGCTCGCAGCCAAATCGGCAGGAGTAAACTAAGCTGGCTGGAATTCGACATGTGTGCCCCTGAACTTCACGTCACCCACATCGCGCTGGCCGCCATTTTTTTGCTCGCGCCGGGGACTGCCTTGGCCCAAAAGCCCGCGAAGAATCAAAAACCGCTGCCACGCACCGTATGGAATTATGACGGGGGTGTGCTGTTCGAAACCGATGGATCCCTGCCGAACGGAGCGTGCTTTCGCGTGTCAGGGCGGCTGGGCGCTCCCGATTTTTTCGAGAACTTGAAGCGCGTGGATACAGAAGAGGGCACGGTCTTCCGGCGAGGCGCGGAAACTGTCAGCAAATTCCCTGAGGCACTCTTGGTCTCGTACATTATCCGCGATCAACCTTGCACGCTCGGACTTGAAAAAATCGCGGAACCCGTTTACTTGACGGAAGAGATGGTGGAGTCCTTGCGGCTTTCGATCTATTGGAAGCACGGTGTGGATTTGCAAGCGGTGAAAAACGTCAAGGAACTTCATGCGCGCGTCGACCGGATCGCTCCCTACGCCACAGCGCTCGCGGCGGAACTACCTCGCCGTTATGAGTGGTCGTTTCAACTGGCAGTGCCAAGCGCCGGGGTATCCGTCTCGGATAGCCTGGTTTTTGTTTTTCGGAAGCCGGGAGACCGCATTGCCGCACGGGTCGCCGCGCGCATGTAAATTTACGGCGGAAGCTGAAGCCAAAAAAGACTGACGAAAAATCTACCGGCAACCGGGCGGGTGCCGCGGCAAGTTATAAAGGAAGAGAAATTTCTCATCGATGAAAGGCTTCTGAAAATCCGGCGGGAATGGCGGAAACGGCCCGGCGTCTCGGACCGCGCGCACCGCCTTTTCCATTAAAGAATCATCGGCAAACACGGTGCGAAAGCGCAATCCATCTTCGGGGATCGTTCCATCCGCTTCAATCTTTAAGTGCAACTGGACCAGACCCTTCGCTTCCTCCGTGCGCACGGCGCCGGGCATGTGCTTCATCCACTTCTTTTCTATCAGGGCCTCCACTTTTGCCAGGTAAGTTTTCATTGCCAGCGTGGCGTCCGGCGAATCGTTGACGGTGTCGGGAACCTCGTAACAAAAGGGGTGCTTCAGCTCCACGATCAAATTATCAAGCGGCTTTTCGCCGAGATTCACCGCGGAATGCATAACGAGTTTTTCCCAACGCACGGAACCTGCCCCGCGGCGGACTTCCTCGGTCTTGCCTTCCACGTCGGTGTCCGTGAAGTGCAGGTCGCCGAGAGCGATTTCCAACCGGTCCGTAAACTGGCTTTCCATTGTCCGTTCGTGGCCGTTCAGGTGGAGGAGCATGACGCGGGCATCGGAGGTATCAAGAATGGTGCGAAAGTGGGCGGGATCGACGTTTTCGGGATCGCGCTCGGTCCAGGGGACACGCAAGTGGGCAATCGCGTAAGACTCTTTCAACTCAATGACCAGCAATTCCGCGGGTGTTTCGCCGGTATTGGCCATGATGTAGGTAACACCGCTGCGATTTGAGATGGCACTGCCGGGACCGGTGGCCCATTTTTCTTCCGTTCCCTTGACGGGAATCCTCGTTACAGAATCTCCACGGAGACAAATGACCAGGCTTTCCTTGTCGAGAACCGGCAGATTGATTTCTTGATGCGGCGGGATGACAAAGCGGGCGACGCGCACATGCTTGTTGTCTGGATCAGTGGAAGCATCGGCCGAATTCGATTTCGCGGGCTCTTGCGCAAGGCTGCATTGCGCGCAGGAGGTGGCGAACAAAAAGAAGGCGGCGAACCGGCGCAAGGGCGGAATCACATTAGCCCATGAAGCTGACTTTTTCCGGCTCGATGATATAGGTTACGCGGACTTCGCCGGGCTTACGGAAAGGATAGACGGGATTGCCGAGATATTTTTGCGAGAGTTTGTTGATGTGATCGTCGGCGCCTTTTTCCGTAATCTCCACGACGCGCCCGCGAACTTCCAGATAGCGGTACGGGTTCGCGGGATCCTGCAAGGAAACAGAAACGCGCGGATCGCGCCGTATGTTTTTGTCTTTGACGCGGCCCTTGGCGGAATTGATCCGCACGTGCTTCCCGTCGTAGTCCACCCAGACGGGCGTTACTTGCGGGCTTCCATCTTTCATGAGCGTTCCAAGATTGGCGAACGCCTGCTTTTCAAAAAGATCCACATGTGTTGCTGGAATGACCTGGCTCATTTTGTTCTCCTCGTAATTTCAGACGAAACGAATTTCCGGAATCTGTCCTTTAGCAATCAAGTCTGCGCCGGTCAGCTTCCGCACTTCCCCGGCGGTCCAGCCGGGGGCCACTTCCCTCAGCACCAATCCTTGCGGCTTCACGTCCATCACCGCCAGATCGGTCACGACGGTATCCACGCAGTTTAATCCAGTCAGCGGGTAGGTACACTGTTTGACGATTTTCAGAGCGCCTTCTTTGGTGGTGTGTTCCATGCAGACGATCAAGGTCTTCGCACCGGCGGCGATGTCCATAGCGCCACCGATTCCTCCGGAACCTTTTGCGCCGGGAATTTTCCAGTTTGCCAGGTCGCCCTTTTCCGACACTTGAAACCCGCCAAGCACGGCGACATCCAGGTGGCCGCCGCGAGTCATCAGGTGAGCATCCGCCTGATGAAAAAAAGATGCACCGGGGATGAGCGTGACTGGAACTTTCATGGCGTCCACCTGATCGAAATCTTCTTCGCCAGGCTTGGCGCGGCGTCCCATTCCCAAAATTCCATTTTCACTGTGAAAGTAAACGGTGATGCCTTTCGGCAAGTAGTCAGCAATGAGATTGGGAATTCCCCAGCCAAGATTTACGTAGGCGCCGTCGGGCAATTCCTGCGCCGCGCGCTGGGCGATCTGCTCTCTGGTTAGGCGCGGCTTATCCGGCATAGCGGAATCCCTTCGCCAGGATGATGCGGTGCACAAAAATCGCAGGAGTAATTACATTTTCGGGGGCAATCGAGCCCACAGGAACGATTTCTTCGACTTCCACGATGGTCACCTTCGCGGCCATGGCCATGATGGGATTGAAATTCCTGGCCGCGAGCCGATAGGTCAGATTTCCCAGTTCATCGGCCTTCTGCGCTTTGATGAAAGCATAATCGGCGTGAATGGGCTTTTCCAAAATGCAGCGCTTGCCATCCATCACGCGCTCTTCCTTTCCTTCGGCAACTTCCGTGCCCACGCCCACGGTAGTGAAAAAACCCTGGAGTCCCGCAGCGGCGGCACGCATGCGTTCGCAGAGAATTCCTTGCGGCACGAGTTCGAGCGTCACTTCCTTGGCGGCGAAGCGTTCCTGAAAATGGTTGGAATGCGGCCCGGGAAAAGAGGCGATCACATGCTTGATCTGATTGTTCTTGAACATCAGCCCAAGCTCGCCTTCGCGCGTTCCGCAATTGTTGCTGATGGCGGTGATGTTTTTCGTGCCTTTCCGCGCCAGCGCCTGAATCAGATTGTTCGGGAAGCCTGCGCCTCCAAAGCCGCCGAACATGATGCGCGCGCCATCGGGAATGTCCGCCACGGCTTCGTCGAGAGTCGCAATAATCTTCGGTTTCATTACGCGCCCATGGCCCCCGCCTTGAGGTGCGACTGGAACCGCGTTTCGACGCCACTGCCGCGGAGCCATCGCCCTGTTTCCGTGCCGCTCAAATCATATTTCAGCAGCACCCGCAAATCGGCTTCGTCATCCACGTCCATCTCCAATCGCGCGCTCCTTCGAAAAATCACCGCAGCACCGAGGCGTTCCGCTTCGCCGACGTGTTTTGCAAAGCTGCCCATGCCGAAATGCGATGGGAACAACGCTGGCGGCATTCGCAGAATTGCGTTGGTTCCGAGGCCATCACGAGACGGAACGATGACCAGGGCCGGTGCTTCACATTCGACGGCCAGCAAATCATCAATATCGCTCGCTTGTACCAGCGGGACATCCAGCGGAACTCGCAGCAGTCCGGTCACTCCGCGCAGCTCGCAGAGCCGAGAGGCAGTATCCACGGAATCGCTCTCGGAAATCTGCCGCTCTTCGCGAAGAATCTCCCAGCCCTTTTCTTCCGCTACGCGCATCATGGCCGCATAGTTCGTGATCACAAAAATTTTCTCCGCGCGCCTGACGCCTTGCACCGCGCGAATCGTATCCTTCAGCATTGCTTCCGCCAGGCCAAACCTCTCCTGCGGAGTCAGCACGCCGTCCAATCTTTGCTTCGCGTTGTTGAGGTCTTTGACTGGCAGAAGGAGTGCGCGCATGGGAATCGCTCAGTAGGAGCCTTCGGTATACGCTACGTGACCTGGCGTCTGGGCGATTCGCAGCGATTGCGGCTTCCTGACCAAATCTTCCGCCTGATCGAACGCGCGCCGAATTTTATAAGTCGTGGACCGTTCGGCAGGCGTGCGCCCGATGGTGCGAATCATTTCACGAAACTGTTCCGGGGAGACACATTCGCCAAACGTCGCTCCGGCAGCTTTCGAAATGCTTTCTTCCATCAGCGTGCCGCCGAAATCGTTAGCCCCGGCTTGCAAACAGGCGAGCGAAGCCTCGAAACCGAGTTTTACCCAGGAGACTTGCACGTTGCGGATGGCGCCATGCAGCAGCACGCGGGAAAGCGCGTGGATGCGCAGATGCTCGTCGCGGGTGGCTCCGGGCCTCGCGCCGCCGTGATGGAACAGCCGGGTATTTTCATGGATAAATCCCAGCGGCACAAATTCCGTAAATCCTCCGGTACGCTTTTGAATCGCGCGCAGCAGAAGAATGTGGCGCACGCAATCCGCGGGCTCTTCGACGTGGCCATACATCATGGTGGAGGTTGTGGGAATTCCCAGTTCGTGGGCGGCGGTAATGATTTCCACCCAGCGCGCTACCGGCAGCTTGTTGGGACTCAGTTCTCTTCGCACGCGATCATCGAGGATCTCCGCGGCGGTGCCGGGAATGCTCCCCAGGCCTTCGTCCTTCATCATCTGCAAATAATCGCGGATCGCCATTTCCGTTTTCAGCACGCCGTAGTCAATCTCCATGGGCGAAAAGGCATGCACGTGCATGGCGGGAATCGCGCGCTTGATGGTTCGAAGCAGGTCACGGTAGAAAAATCCGTCGAGGTCGCGCGGCAGTCCGCCTTGAATGCAAACTTCCGTGGCGCCGCGGTCCCACGCTTCGCGCGCGCGGCGAACCATTTCATCAAACGAGAGCGAATAGGCGTCATCGGCGCCGGGTCCGCGGCCGAATCCGCAGAAACTGCAGCCGACGAAACACACGTTGGTGAAATTAATGTTGCGGTTCACCACGTAGGTGATGGTGTCGCCAACGGTCTCGCGGCGCATTTTGTCCGCGACCGCCACCAAGGCTTGCAGCGCTGCGCCTTCCGCGGTGGCGAGTTTCAAGCCTTGCTCAAAGGTCGGCTCCTCGCCGCTCATCGCCGCGTGCAAGGCTTCGCGGACTTCGGCGGGACAGATTCCAAGCGCCGTCAAAGCGTTCGCGTTCATCGTGGGGGTGGCCATCTCGTGAGTATCCTACCAGAGGTCATCGCTCGCGGCATTATCCGGCGCTGGCCGCTTCGGCCTGCATCCATTACCATATCTCGACGGCTATGAAACGCAACTCGCTGCTCATCGTCATCGGATTTGCGCTGCTCGGCCTCATAGCAGCCGTGGCCGCTTCTTTCTTGCATGACGGACTGAGCGCCCGCGCTACGCCCGGCAGGGTCGAAGCTTTCGTCGCGCGCAACGCGCATCGGCTGGCGATACCTACGAACGCGCGGCTTGCGCAGAATCCCTTGCTGGCCACAGAGGAAGATTTACGCGACGCGCGGATGCACTTCGCGGATCATTGCGCCATCTGCCACGCCAATGACGGGAGCGGCCACACGCTGGTTGGCGACGGGCTCTACCCCAAGCCTCCTGACCTGCGGCGGCAGCAAACGCAAAACCTGACGGACGGCGAACTTTTCTGGATCATTGAAAATGGGGTGCGTTTTACTGGGATGCCTGCTTTCTCGAACAGCGGAGATCATGGCGGCCAGGAAGCAACGTGGAAACTGGTTCATTTCATCCGGCACCTTCCGCATCTCACCGCCGTGGAACGGCTCGAGATGGAGCGATACAATCCGAAAGGGCCCGGCGACCGCGCCGAGGAACAAGAGGAAGACGATTTCTTGAACGGAGCAACGCCAGCGGCGAAACCGGAATCACAGAATCATCATCAGCGATGAGAGATGATAGGGCGGCTTTTCTGTCCAAGGGGAGAGATTTATGAAACTTCGTACGATGATGTTGGCGCTCCTGGCGATGCTTTTCTTAGGCTCCGCCTTTGCTCACGGGAAAAAAGTTCACGTCAGGGGGACGATCGAGAGAGTCAACGCGGATTCCGTCGTCATTAAAACACCGGATGGGAAGTCTGTGGAAGTGAAGCTCATCGCTTCGACCGTCTATCTGTTGCACGTCATCGACAAGTCCGCGAAACCTTCGGATGCCAGCGAGGACAAGCCGGCCAAAGTCAGCGACCTGGCTGCCGGCGAACTTGTTGTCATCCACGCTACGCCTAAAGACAACTCGCTCGAAGCTGATGAAATTAAGTTTTCACTTCCGGCGGCGGCAAAAGCAAAGCCATAAAGAGAAATTGCGGAAATCGGTGGTTCTTTTATTCGACCAGGTGGCATGAGTGTGTCTTCAGGACAAGCCATACCTGCTTGCCCACCGCTAATTCCAGCGCGCGCAATGCGCCGGGGGTGACGTGCACGACGAATGTGACGCCGCAATCCACACGCGCGGTGACCAGCGTTCCGCGCTGTTCGAGCGAGACGATTCGGCCAGCGATCACGTTTCGCGCGCTTACCCCGCGCGGCCGTTCCGTTGCCAGCAGAATATCGCCCGCGCGGATGGCCACCTGAACGCGATCACCGGTGGCGGCATAGCCCAGCGGCACTTCGATTTCACATTCGCTTTTGCCCAGCCGGACGCGCATCACGCCATCCGCCTCGCGCAGATCGCGGACCGTGCCGCTCAGCAAATTTTCAAATCCCGCGGCTTGCGCGAGCCGTTTCCGGCGAGGCGCATCCAGCACGTCGATCGGCGCGCCGCGACTCGCGACGCGTCCATTCTCGAGAGCGATGACGCGCTCGCCGAGCGCGTCCACTTCCTCGCGGCTGTGCGTGACGTACAAAATGGGGATGCGATTCGCGGCGTTCCATGCGCGCAAATCATCCACAATCGCGGCTTTCAATTCGGCGTCCAATCCCGTCAACGGTTCATCCAGCAGCAACACGCGCGGCTCAGTGACCAGCGAGCGCGCCAATGCGGCACGCTGCCGCTCACCGCCGGAGATGGCGCCTGGTTTCTGCCGGCGCAATTTCTCAACACGAAACGCCGCGAGAATTTCTCCTACGCGGCGCAGCCGCTCTTCTTCGTGCAAGCCGTTCAACCCATAGGCAACATTTTCTTCCACGCTCAGATGAGGAAAAAGCGCCAGGGTCTGAAATACGTAGGCGGTTCGCCGCTTCTGCGTGGGGACGTTGAGGCCGTTCGATGAGTCAAACAAAACATCCTCGCCGGCCACGATTCGTCCAGTATCCGGCCGCACAAGCCCGGCAACGCAATCGAGCAACGTGGATTTCCCCGCCCCGGATGGTCCGAACAAGATAGTGATGCCAGCAGGAACCTCGAAGGAAACATCGAGAAGAAAGGACGAGGCATGGGGATTGCACCGCTCGATGCGGATTTGAGCGGCCAGCATGGGCGCCGTTATTTCGCCGCCCACGGAGTCCACACGCGGCGATTCACCGCATACACGACGGATAACACGCCGAAGGAAATCGCAAGCAACACCAGCGCCATGCGATTGGCCTCGGCGTATTCGAGCGACTGCACGTGATCATAAATGTCAATAGAGACGGTTCGTGTCACGCCCGCCAGGTTCCCGCCGACCATCAGCACAACGCCAAACTCGCCGATGGTATGCGCAAAGGTCAGCACGACAGCCGTTATCACGCCGGGCAACGACAACGGCAAGATCACGCGCCAGAAGGTTCGCAAGCTTCCCGCTCCGAGCACTGCCGAGGCATTCAGAAGCTTTCGATCGACGGCTTCGAACGAAGAGATCAATGGCTGCACGGCAAACGGGAAACTGTACAACACGGATGCGATGATCAAGCCGCCGAAGGTAAACGCGAGTCCGTGGCCAAAGAACGCAAACCAGAGCTTTCCGAGCGGCCCACGAGGCCCCATGGCCACCAGCGCATAAAATCCCAGCACCGTTGGCGGCAAAACCAGCGGCAGGGCCACTACGGATTCGAGCACAAATTTTCCTCGCCAGCTCGAATAGGCCAGCCAGTAGGCCACGGGCGTTCCGATCACCAGCAATATCGCCGCCACGCATCCCGCCAAGCGAAACGACAACCACAGCGCTTCCATCTCCATCTCCTCACTTGCCTTTTCGGCGTTCCCTCTGGGCTCTCAGAGTCTCTGCGTTATTTTTTCTCTTCATCCCGTTTTTCTTCTGAAAATTCAAAACCATACCTCGTCATTGTCGCGCGGCCTTTCTCGCTCTTTACATAATTCAGAAACATTCGCGCGGCTTCTTTGTCCTTCGCATTTTTCAAAACCATCGCTCCTTGCACAATCGCGGGATGCATGTTCGCAGGGATCTCCCATTGCTTACCGTCCTTCATCGCCGGAGAAGCGGCTAGCGACAGAGCAATGATTCCCGCCTGTGCATTTCCAGACTGCACGAATTGCGCCGCTTGCGAAATATTTTCTCCGTACACCAGCTTGGCTTTCACGGATTCGTAGATTCCCGCTTTTTCGAGAGCTGCCAGCGCCGCGCGTCCGTAAGGCGCGTGATCCGGATTCGCGATGGCAATTTTCTGCACGCTCGAATCCAGCAGTGTTTTCCATCCAAGTTTCGCGGCATCCAGCTTGCTGTCAACCGGTGCCCAGATCACCAGCCGCCCCAGGGCGTATTCGTAGAGCGTACCGGGTTCAGCGAGCCCCGCCGCTTCGAGTTTCTTTGGGTAGTCGATGTCCGCCGAGAAGAAAAGGTCGAAGGGCGCACCATTTTGGATTTGCGAGAAAAAATTCCCGCTCGACCCGTAGGTGACAAGCACGCTGGTTCCCGTCTGCTTTTCGAACTCCGCGGCAATCTCAGTCATGGCAAATTTCAAATCCGCCGCTGCTGCCACACGAATTTCCTTTTCCTGTGGACGAGAAACAACTGAAAGAAGCACTGAGACCCCGACAAAAGCTATTGTCCTGGCAAAATGCATCACGAAAACCTTCCGAGTGTTGCAACACTGAGCAATGATTTCACGGTTGAGATCCTTCAGCGGACCTCATCGGTTCCCTTCAGGATGACGGCCGCACCTTGATGACGGTCAAAGTTCAGACCCGCAGGATCATCACTTCCGTCGATTTGATTAGCGCCGCAGCGCGCTCGCCGGGTTTCAGCCGCATCTCCTTCGCTGCTTCCGCCGTTATGATCGCCGTAATCTGTTGTTCTCCAATCACCAGTCTCACCTGCGCCAGCAAGCCGCTGAACTTCACTTCCAGCACGCGCCCGATCAGTTGGTTCCGGCCACTGATTTTACGCAAATTCCCGCGCCGTGACTCGATGCTGCCGCGCTCGAGTTTCTGGGGAAACAGCCTGTCGATTTCGCTTTCCGGGACGCGGTGGTGCCCGCCGGGGGTTTTCACGGATTTGATTTTTCCGTGGTAGATCCACTGCTTCAGGGTGGGATAGCTGATGCCCAGGATATTTGCCGCTTCCCGCGGCGCCAGCAGCCTCTGCACGGTCCCCTCCTGCGAATCGGCAGAATACCGCATCCTGGAGCGTCAAGACAATATGATTTTATGCGATTATAGGCGGCTGACCGGCGGCGAGGAATTCATTCAGCACCAAAAGCTGGACTAACCAACTCTATTTCGTCGCGATGGTGGTGGTTTCCAACAGAGCTGTCTCGCCCTTTACTTCCAGGGAGAGCGTGGAACCAGCGGGCAGCGTCCAGTATTCGTCCACATTCCGCACCTGTTCTTTTCCGTCGATGTCTGTTTTGATCTTTCCGGCGCGCAACCGAAATACGGTGTAGTCGGTAGTGCGGAGCGTTTGCCGCCCAAGGGTCCCGTCGATGGACCAAATACGCAAGCCAACGTTTAGCGAAAGAGTCTTTCCTGCCTTGGTCTTCAAGGTGAGCGGGCCTTGAACCCGCTCGCGCATGCGGAACGCTTTCCATGCAGAAGTTGCCGCCTCCTTGCTGTCCGCGTTCTTCTGCTTCGAGGACTGCGCAAAAACGGGGACCGGCATCAAAAGAAAAACAAAAACAACGTATTTTAGAAGTTTGTTCATGATGCCCTCTCTCACGGGTCCGCATCCAGCATAAATACTTTTCCGCCGGTATCGGCGATAAACACCCGATCTCCTACCAGCGCGGGTTCTCCAAAAATGGCGCTGGCTCCAGGCAAAGCGATGTCTTTCAGAATGACTGGATCGGGAACGAGGCGCACCACCGATCCAAGCCCGCCGAGAATCGCGCACGTCGGCAGCGGTACATTGGGATCGCTGCAGCGCCATCCCGATGGCGGCGCAACTTTGGGATCCGCGATTACTACCAAGTGGCCTTCGTTCGTTCCCACATACACGATCCCATGGCTGATCGTCGGCGGACCAAGTGGGTATCCTCCGCCGCCGGTGGCCGGCACGTCTTTGATCCATCGCACGCGCCGGTTTTCCGGAGCGCAAACGTTTAACGCATGCAGTTGCGTATAGCCGCCGCTCAGGTTGGTGGTGGTGTCCAGACCGCCGACCACGCCGACATAAACATTGCCCCAGGCCGCGCCAGGCCGTTTGTAATCGGTGTCACCGTGGACCGTGCCATCAGCGGGTTGGAATCCGCTTGTCGCCCACGGGCCGGTGGGAAACGCCCATCGCACACCGCCGGTGTGGGAATCTACCGACCAGGCCCAACCATCCTTCTGCTGCGAAGTGACGACTCTGCCGCAGCTGGTTTCCATCACCACGGCTCCAGCGGCCCAGTCCGGATCGTCATCCAAAACATACGGAACCGGTTGATGCTGCCACACGACGCTGCCGTTGTCCTTATTCAATCGCAACATGCTCAGCCCGTGATTGACTGCCGGCTGGCTGACATTTCCGTTCGCCGTATTGCCGGTAGTCACGAAGAGGTCGTCGTCATGGCCGGCCGGCGAGTTCCAGATTCCGCCGCCGCGAGTGCTGGTTGAAACGTAGTTGAAAGCCGAATCAATTGTGCCATCGGAGAGATGCACGGCCATGACCTTGCCGTTCTGGATGGGGTTGTCACAATGATCGGCAATTCCGATGTACACGCGATCATGAAAAACCAGCGGCGAGGAGTAGCCAATCTGCTCGTGCAGATCGTTGGGTCCGCTTCCGGTAACCTGTGCCACCGCAGGCGATTCCCAAATGAGGGCGCCGGTCTCGGCATTCAGGGCAATCAAGTGCCCGTCTCCGAGGTGCGCTCCGGAAGCCTGGTCCGGCGCTCCGAAAATCACGGCTTCTTTTCCACCCACTCGCGTGGCGACCGCGCTCGAAGCAATTCCATAGCTCGATGGATTGCACACAAACGTCGACGTCAGCGGTGTGCCGCTCGGGTATTGCCACACGACCGCGCCCGTTTTCTCATTGAGCGCATAAAAAACTCCATTTCCGTTTCCGATGTAAACACGCCCATCGTGGACGATGGGCGAGCTATAAAAGCCCTGCGCCCCGGACGGCGAGAACGTCCACACTACTTTCAGATTGGCTACCTCGGAAGGTTTGCTGAGGCGGGACCTGTCGCTTTGACGCCCGGCGCGAGCAGTGTTGTGCCGAAACATGGGCCAGCTCTTGGAACATCCAACCAGCGCGCAAGAGGCCGCGAAAACCGTCAAAATCTTTGCATATGTGCGTTGTGTCATAGCAGCTTCTACCTTTCGCTATTGGCGGGCTTCCCCGTGCCGCTCAGGGCGCAAACACGCGCGCCCGCAAAACCAAAGGTTCGATATCCCGGCTCTCCAAGGAGAACGCCGCCTCCTGTGCCACGGCGACTGTCATTCCGATTCGCAGTTCCTGGGACTTTTCGCCGCTGGTCATCTTGCCGTCGCCGCTGAGCACTTCAAGAATGGCTGGACCGGGCAGCGAAACTTTCTCCGCCGTCTTTCCCGGCGGAACAAAAAGGTCTCGAATCTCAATTTTTATCCCGTTAGGACCGGTCGTTTCGAAGACTGTGCGCGCCAGCAGGTTGGTTGCGACTTCCTTGTAAGGGTTCTTGGCAGTGGAGGAAGAAAAGTTTGTTTCGTCGGGGCGGGCTTCGGCCAGTAGCGCCGTTTCATCCTGCTCCGACTCGCTGCGGCATCCGGCCTGGCAGAACATAATTCCAGCAGCTAACGCCGCAACACCGTAAGTAAATGTAAAAACTCGATGTTTCATGTGCCCTCCTCGCGGAAAGGCCGAACGCTAGATCGTTACGGGGGAGAGTTTCCGAGGGTAGTACCGTGCCGGTCAAATTAACAGGAACGGAAAAGATGTCAAGTACCGTTTGTGCGCTAGTACTTTTTTCCGGGAGCCCGGCGGTCCGGCATCCAGTATAAGAGTTCTGATTTCCGCTACCGTGTTAATTCCGCAGGGGTTTGCCGGTCTTCAGGGTGTGCGCGATGCGCTCTTGTGTTTTCTTTTCACCACACAAGGATACGAACGCTTCACGCTCGAGATCGAGAACATATTGTTCGCTGACCATTTGCGGCGCAGTCAGCGCCCCGCCGGCCAGAATGTTCGCCAGCTTGCGGCTCACGTGCGCGTCGTATTCCGATGCGTACCCCCCGCGCAGCATCATGTGGATCGCCAGTTTTGCGGCGGCTAGAAATTGTTCGCCAAGAACTTTGATTTGCGTCGTCTGCGAGCCTTCTTGCCAGCTGGCCGCCAACGGCTTGTAGCCGTCGCGTACCAGGGACAGTGCCACTTCTTTTGCGTCTCCCACAAGGCGGTCGCGGTTCATTGAGACGCCGTCTTCGCGCCGCAAGTATCCCAAATCGCGGCACTCTTCCGCGCTCGTGCCGACTTTCGCCATGGCAATGGCTTCAAAAATGGGCTTTAGGGCATGGAACAAATCCAAGTCCTCGCCGCCAGCGGCGTGTTCATTCGCGCGGAGCAACATTTCTTTCGTTCCGCCACCGCCGGGGATCAAGCCGACTCCGACTTCCACGAGGCCGATGTACGCTTCCGCGGCCGCCTGAATCTTCGCTGAGTGCAGACTCACTTCGCAGCCGCCGCCCAGCGCCATGCCTTGCGGCGCGGCCACCACCGGCTTCGGGGCGTATTTGAGGGCCAAATTAATGTTCTGGAACTGCTTCACGGCCATGTGGAGTTCGTCCCACTCCTGTTCCTGCGCCGCCACCAGGACCAGCATCAGATTCGCGCCAACGGAAAAATTCACCGCCTGGTTGGCGATGACCATGGCCTCGAAATCGGTGTCCAGGCGCTTCAATCCTTTGTGCAGCATGGAAATCAGATCCGCGCCGATGGCATTCATCTTCGCGTGAAACTCGCAGCACACCACGCCATCGCCAAGATCGATCAGGCTCGCGCCGGAATTGCGCTCGACTTCGCGGCCTGCGTCTTTCAGCGATTTGAGGATGATGACGCCCTTGGGCTCTTCGACTTTCTTCGCGCCGCCACTGCTGATGTCGAAAACGGTGGTTGTTCCGTTTTCCGATTCGTAAAATCCCCGCCGCCCGCTCGCCAGCGCTTTCTCGACGATGGGAGGCAGCACGCGTCCCTCTTTTTGTACCTGAGCGGCGAATGCCTTGACGCCGATGGCATCCAGGATTTCGAACGGGCCGAGTTCCCAGCCAAAACCCCAGCGCATCGCGCGGTCCACATCCACGACGTTGTCGGAGATCTCCGGCACGCGGCGCGCGGCGTACAAACACATTTCGGAAAGCCCGGCCCACAAAAATTGTTGAGCCTTATCCCCCTTCTGCCCTTCCAGCACGGGTCCCACCAGGGCGCGCAGCCGCTCGCGCGTGTCCTCAATCCCTTTTCCCATTTCGAGCGAAGCGAATTTCGCTTTCTGCCGCGGGCGGTACTCCATGGTGTTCACATCAAGTGTCAGAATTTCTTTTTCGCCTGCACCCTTCACCTTTTTGTAAAAACCCTGCCCGGTCTTGTCGCCCAGCCAGCCGCGCTTGGCCATTTCTTCCACGAGTGCCGGCACTTTGTAGCTGTCGCGCGATTCGTCGTTCGGCGCCGTCTCGTAGATGTTCTTCACCACGTGCACCAGCACGTCGAGGCCGACAAGATCCGCCGTTCGAAACGTCGCCGACTTCGGCCAGCCCACCGCTGGCCCCGTGCACGCATCCACCTCTTCCACGGTCATTCCCAGCGTGCCCATCAGGCGCAGCGCATTGAGCATTGAAAATGTTCCGATACGATTGGCGATGAAATTTGGCGTATCCTTCGCCACCACCACGCCTTTTCCCAGCCTGCGGCCGCAGAATTCGCTCAGCGTCTCAATCACGTCGCTCGAAGTTTTCGGTCCGGGAATTACCTCCACCAGTTTCAGGTACCGCGGCGGATTGAAAAAATGCGTTCCCGCCCAATGCTGCTGAAACTCTTCGCTCATGCCCTCGGCGATCAGATGCACCGGCAATCCCGACGTATTTGTGGTCACGATGGCGCCAGGCTTGCGAAATTGCGCCACGCGCGACAGCAATTTCCGCTTGATCTCCAGGTTTTCCGCAACCACCTCGATGATCCAATCGGCTTCGGAGCAACGCGCCAGGTCGTCGTCAAAATTTCCAATGGCGATTTTTTCCGCCAACGCGGCGGTAAAGAACGCCGCCGGCTTTGACTTTTTTGCTGCATCCAGCCCCGCGCGCACGATCTTGTTGCGCTCCGCAGCCGGTGCGTCCGCGGGCAAATTTGGCGGAACGATGTCCAGCAAAATGCACGGCAGCCCCGCGTTCGCGAAATGCGCGGCGATTCGGGAGCCCATTGTGCCTGCGCCCAGCACCACTGCTTTTTCGATATGACGTTTCATGGCTTGCCTTTATTCCGGGAAATAGACGGAAGGACAGGTTACAGAACCGGCATGTGCGGGTCAAACTGCCGGTTGTTCCCTGATGATGGCACTACAATAGAACTATGGCGGAACAAGACAAAGGCTTTCCCCTGCCCGGATGGTTTCAAGCAGCGAAGGATAAACTTCGCTCCTTCGCATATGGCGAACCGCAACCGCGCACGGAGCGCCCGCGTGTCGGTCTAGCTCTGGCCGGGGGTTTTGCGCGGGGCATTGCGCACATCGGCGTGCTGCGCGTTTTGCGCGAAGCTGGAATTCAGATCGATTGCGTTGCGGGAACAAGCGTAGGCGCCCTGATCGGTGTGGGATACTGCGCGGGCTCCTCACTCGAACAAATGGAAAAAGTCGGGGCCAGCACGACGTTCACGGATTTCGGCCGCTGGACACCCTCCTGGCTTGGACTGGCGACCAACCAGCGCATGGAGAAATACTTGGGACGCTTTACATCGGTCAAAACGTTCGAGGAATTAAAGACGCCCTTGGCCATTGCCGCGACGGACATCAACGCGGGCGTATCCGTCTTTTACTCGCACGGAGCGATTGCGCCCGCGCTTCGCGCTTCCTGCGCCTATCCCGGCCTGTTCCTGCCCATCCAGCACGAAGGGCGCACGCTCGTGGACGGATTCCTGACGGCTCCCGTACCCGTAGAAGGCGCGCTGCTCCTCGGCGCGGACATCGTCATCGCCGTGTACCTCGAATCGGCCAACAACGAGGAGCCGCGCACGTTCACGGACATTCTCAGCCGCTCGTTCAACATTATTCAGCGGCATTCGGACCTCACGTGGCGCACGCAGGCCGACGTTATCATCGAACCGGACGTAAAGCCGTTTGTGTGGGACGACTTCAGCAAGACTCCGGACATGATTGCCGCTGGAGAAGTGGCGGCGCTGGCTGCCTTGCCAAAAATCCGCTCGGTGCTGCGCGGAGAAAAGCAGGACTCTGCAGCCTAGCGCGGGTGCTTCGTGCTTGCGTAGCTTCTAACTGAAAACTGGAACGATTCTGTTATTCGCGGGTGACGTGCACCGTCGCCGGCTGGCCTTCGCCTTTGCCGCGCTGTGTAAGCCACGCGGATAGGCCTTCGGCGAAGCGCTCGGGAGTGAGCCGGAAGCTGGCTTCCACTCGGCCCTCGGCGACGGGCAGCGTGTCATCAAAATCCGCGGAGTTGGTAAAGTTGCGCATGCAGAACTGATCGAGCCACTCGAGCGGGCAAGCGCGAGCTTCGCCGCGGATGACAATCTCTACTTTGAATTTCTGCGCGTACATAAAGCAAAAGAGGCGGGGCCAAAGCCTCGCCTCGAAATATTAAGCTGAAAACAGCCGACCGGGCACGCCGGACTTTTCGCTACGACTCGCGCGGGCGCTTGACGGAATGCGCAAGGCCAAGCGCTTCAAGCATCCAGATGAAATACCAGCCGATGTCCGTCTGATACCAGCGCAGGCCGAGGCGCGCAGAACCGGCGTGCGTGTGATGATTTCGGTGCCAGTTCTCGCCCCAGGCCGTGATCTGCAAGGGTCCAAGCCACCACACGTTCTTGCTCGAGTCACCGTCCGCGGCGTAGTCCAGGTGCGTCAGGCTGTTGACGAAGCACTGCATGTGCAGCGTGTAGACCAAACGGAAGGCGCCCATCCAGAAGAAGCCCATCCAGCCAAATCCGAGAATCGGACCGATAAAGAGCGAGAGAAGAATGACCGGCGTTTCCGCCCAACCCCAGATCGTGTAGATGCCGCCGGCTAGTTCGGGCGCCCAGCGTTTCTTGTCCGCAGGCTGAGTTTGATAGAGCCAGCGAAGATGCGCCCACCAAAATCCGCCCTGCTTGGGGCTGGAGATGTCATCCGGCGTATCGGTCACAGCGTGGTGCAGGCGATGATAGGCAACCCAACTCGCGGGGTGGCCCGAGCCGTTGAAGACCGCCCAGAAAATCAAGAATTGCTCGATGACCGGGTTGGTCTTGAGAGTCTTGTGCGCGAGCATGCGGTGATAGCAGACGGTGGTGCCGAGGCCGCCAAACGCAATGAAGAGGATCGTCATGCCAAGAACCTTGAGGCTCGGCACGGGAAAGAGAATCAAACCGATTAGCGTGAGAAAGTGGATGAGGACCAGAAAAGTGAACACGCCTTCTTTGCCGTGAACGGGTTTCCAGAAGGGCCGATCCCACGGCCGCGGTTGTTGCGTGGCGCTTTGTTCCATGTAATCTCCGGCGATCTGCGTTGTTGAGTGCGCGTGCCTGGTAAGCAGAACCGATTAGGCAAGGACAACCATACCATTTTTCAAGGCGGAGTGTTCGAAAAGTCTTCGGAAAAATGCGAAGTGGTGAACAGAAGAATATAAATAGTAACCGTTGTGAGATGCGTCACGCAGATGTTCGCTACGGGAAAACGTAGTTGGCCATAGTGGCTTCTTCCTGTGCGCATTTGTCTCTTCGATGGACTGCAACGAATCGCTGTTTGGTTGCACTATCGATTAAGGCAGCCTGAAGGTTGGCGCATCTCTGCGCTACTTCCATGCCAGAGCTGATTTTTGACCAGCGCCTTGGAGAACACCATGCCCCGGAAAATGCATGTCAACATTCACGACCGGAAGCGAACCTTGCATCGTTGGCTCATTTCCGCCGGACTGATTGTTTTCGCCAGCGTTGCGCTTGCCGCCTGCAATCCGCCGAATTACCCGACGCTCCCGATCGAGCTGAAATACTACGCTAACGGTCCATGGGCCGTTACCGTGGCCATCGGCTCGCAGTGCTGCGACTCAAAGGGCGATAAATTCGATCTCTACTATCCAAGCAGCTTGACGCCGCCTCCGGGCGGCTTCCCGATTCTTACCTGGGGCAATGGCACCAATTCCCTTTCGAGCAATTACACCTTTTTCCTGAAGCACATGGCCTCATGGGGATTCGTGATCATCGCCCCGCAGGACAAGAACGCTGGCGCCGGGCAAACCATGCTGGATGGCGTGAATTTCCTGATTACCGCCAGCACCACAAATCCTGCGAGCATCTTTTATCACAAGCTCAACATCAGCCAGATCGGTTCGTTCGGGCATTCGCAGGGCGCGGGTGGCGCGATCAACGCCTTGATCAAATCCGGGGGAATCATTAAGACCGTCATGCCCATCGAGCTGCCGGGGCAGCAATTCTGCAGCGTCCCAGTAGATTGCCCCGACACTTCCCATCTCACTGGCGGCACAATCTTTTTGGTCGATGGCTCGCTGGACATTCCCATTTCGCCTCCAACCCAGCCGGCTTCCGCCACGGGATTGCAGTCGATCGCCGCGTACTACAGCGCGGTGACGCCGGGCCTCATCAAGGTCAAAGGCACGCTGAACGGCCCTACGCACTGCGACGTTCAAGGCTCACCGAAATGCACCGCGGCGACCGTCCCGTGCTTGCTCGGAGTCTACGGCTATCTCGGCTATCCGACCGCGTGGATGATGTTCCAGCTGCAGAACGACAACTATGCCAAAGGGGCTTTCATCAACACCACGGGAGAGATGTTCTCTGAAACGCAGAACTGGCAGCTCGTCGCCAGCACCGTTCCATAGCCGGTCGCTCCAAGAACCTTCTAGCCGAACTCGGACGCTGAGTTCTTACCAACTCGTTTCAACATTACGCCTGAAGCCGCAGCTCAGTTTTCTGCTCCCGCGCGAAGCTTCCAAAGGATTTGCCGGAGCATGCCCAGGCAGATTTCTGTGTCGTTGGAAGAGAGGTTAAGGCGCCGGACCAGCCGGCGGATTTTCCCCTGGGCGGTCGCGTCGATCTTGGGCTTGAAATATCCGCTTGCGCGCAGCGCTTCGAGCAAAACCGTGGAGACGCGATCGAGATCGCCTGCGGTTGCCGTGGGCGGTTTCCCACGTTGCGCCGCGGACTTGGCGCCTCGCGCGAGTTCATAGACGGACACCGCCACAGCCTGTCCGAGGTTCATCGAACGATGTTTTTCGCGCGTAGGAATACGCAGCAGCCAGTGACAATGGCTCAAGTCCTCATTCGAAAGCCCACGCTTCTCTGATCCAAAGAGCAGCGCCACCCGCGAAGAAGCGAGCCGCCGGCGAATGAGCCGCGACGCTTCATCCAGCCGCCGCACGGGATGTTGCGGATCGCGGTTGCCAATCGCGGTTGTGCCGACAACGAGCGAGCAGTCGGCGACAGCCTCGGCGACCGATTCGAACTCCTCGGCGTTGGCAAGCAGTGGTGAAGCCCCCACAGCCGAACGCGCTTCACGAAACGCCACCTCGTACGGATTCACTACGCGCAAATGGAGGAAGCCAAAATTGCTCATCGCGCGCGCCGCCGCCCCAATATTCAATGGATTGCGCGTCTCTACAAGGACGACACGCAACTGGTCAAATTGAGTTTGCACAGCCAAGGGGCACTACTTTACAACAGCTCATCGCCGCAGGCTTGCGCATAGCCGCATGGCCTGCCCTTGCGCGGCTGCCGAGCCCTAACATAGACTGTGGCGGGTAGAAACAATACGCCTGCCAGCCGGGCCGGAACTTCCCGCCATTGCCTGGTCAGTTGGCACGGCCAAATTCATTCGCTCCACGGCCCCGACCTTGTCGGGGTCTTCATCCAGAGAGTTTCCGGCAAGCCAAGTGGCCGGAACGTCGGATTCTGGACCTTGTGGCGGCGAATCGCTGCACCGTCAGGGAGATCAGGGTGGCAACTCCACTGGAAAACTGGGTTGAAGGAGCGGCGCGGCTGACCAAGCCGAACCGCGTGGTGTATTGCGACGGCTCGGAAGTGGAGAACCAGCGCATGATCGCGGAGATGTTGCGCGCTGGGGATACCCAAGCGCTCAACCAAAACTCCTTCCCGAACTGCTACCTCCACCGAAGCACCGTGAATGACGTCGCGCGAACCGAGCATCTCACCTTCATCTGCACGCCCGACAAGGACGATGCCGGGCCTACAAACAACTGGATGGATCCGGATGCCGCGAAAAATAAAATAGGTGCGCTCTTCGACGGGGCCATGCGCGGACGGACGATGTACGTGGTCCCGTACATCATGGGCCCGGTGAGTTCGCCAATCAGCAGAGTAGGCGTGGAAGCGACCGACAGCCCTTACGTCGTGGCCAGCATGCGCATCATGTCGCGCATGGGCAAGGTAGCTATGGACCGCCTGGGTCCCTCGACCGACTTCGTACCCGGCTTGCATTCGCTGGGCGACCTGGACCCCACTCGGCGCTACATCGCGCACTTCCCCCAGGAAAAATTAATCTGGAGTGTCGGTTCAGGTTACGGCGGAAACGCCCTCCTGGGTAAAAAGTGTTTTGCGTTGCGCATCGCCAGCGTCATGGCGCGCGAACAGGGCTGGATGGCGGAGCACATGCTCATCCTGGGTCTGGAATCGCCCGGAGGCAAAGTAACCTACATGGCAGCGGCATTCCCGAGCGCCTGCGGTAAAACAAATCTGGCCATGATGGTTTCCGCTCTGGAGAGCCAGGGATACCGCGTGTGGACCGTGGGCGACGACATCTCCTGGATGAAAATTGGAGAGGACGGCTACCTGCACGCCATCAATCCGGAAGCGGGATTCTTTGGCGTGGCGCCGGGCACGGGGATGCACTCCAACCCGAACGTGATGGGTGCGCTGCACAAGAACACATTGTTTACAAACGTAGCCATGACCAAAGAACGCGAACCCTGGTGGGAAGGCATCGGCTCCGACCCTCCCGCAGGAATGGTCAACTGGAAGGGCGAGCCGTGGGACGCCTCGAAGGGCGCGGCAGCGCATCCTAATGCGCGCTACACCGTTCCGGCACGGCAATCGCCCAGCATCTCGCCGAAGTGGGAAGCTCCGGAAGGCGTGCCGATTTCAGCGTTCATCTTTGGGGGACGCCGCTCGCGCGTTGCTCCCCTGGTGTACGAATCTTTCGATTGGCAGCACGGCGTATTCGTCGGCGCGACCATGGCTTCGGAGACCACCGCGGCGGCTACCGGCGACGTGGGTATCACCCGCCGCGACCCCATGGCCATGCTGCCCTTCTGCGGCTACAACATGGCCGATTATTTTCGCCACTGGCTCGACATGGGAAAGAAAATTCCAAAGCCCCCGAAGATTTTCAATGTGAACTGGTTCCGCAAAAGCTCCGACGGAAAGTTTTTGTGGCCTGGGTACGGCGAAAATGTCCGCGTATTGAAATGGATTCTGGAGCGCATCGAGGGTCATGGCGCCGCCGAGGAGACCCCCATCGGCTACGTGCCGGCCAAAAACGGGCTGACTCTCGACGGAATGAAGATTTCGAACGAAGCGCTTGACGAATTGTTGCGCGTGAATCCGGCCGACTGGGAACCGGAGATGGAAGATTCGAAACAGTTCCTCGCCAAATTTGGAAGCCGCTTGCCGCGCGAAATCCGTGAAGAGCAGGAAAAACTCGCCCGGCGTTTCGGCTGCGTTGCTGGCGCTTCTCGATAAACCCCTGCAAAATTCCTGCTACAGTGGTGCATCAGTCTGGAGCCTCACGTGCGCCGATTACCTCTTTGTTTCTCTTTCCTTTTCCTTTCTCTCGTTTCCCTGGCGGTTACTGTTGCTGGGCAAGAATCGCCCCCTTCAAACTTCCCGCCCCTCGAGCAATGGCGGCTGGCCGTGGCGGACGGAAATGCCAAAGCGTTATATAAGATGTTCGAGAATTCTCCGTCGCTTCAGATCAAAGGCCCCAACGGAAAAAACATCCCAGTGAGAGATGAAGTGAATTTCTGGACGGGGTGGAAAGCACAGGGTCTGGCCGAAGTGCACGTGGAGATCGTGCAGGAAAAAACGCAAGTGAGTCCCCAGCCGGATTTACACCTGCAGATCACGCGGGGTCCTCCGACGATTTCGCTCGTGGTGGTCGTACAGGTGATCCCGTCAGTCAATACCAACAGTTCGCCCAAAAAATATTACGTTGGAATGGCACAGGTATGGGTTAATGCAGGTAATGGGTGGCAACTTGCCGCCGAGCAGAGACAGGATGCCACGCGATTGAAGCAGCCGATGGAGCAAAAGGATTTGTATCCTGCCTCGTCGGACGCAAAATCGGAAATCGCGGAAGCCATCCATTCCGCCACGGCCGCTCGCAAACGCATCCTGGTCGTTTTTGGTGCCAACTGGTGTTACGACTGCCATGTGCTCGAAGAAGCGTTCCACAGCCCGGAGATTTCCCCCACCATGGAAAGTTCCTTTGAAGTGGTGCACGTGGATATCGGCAAGATGGACAAAAATCTGGACGTCGCAAAACAGTTTGATGTGCCGCTGGACCGGGGCGTGCCGGCCCTCGCTGTGCTCGGAAGCGACGGGAAGCTGCTCTTCAGCCAGAAACGCGGGGAGTTTGAGGCGGCGCGCTCCATGGCGCCGGAAGACATTCTCGATTTTCTCAACAAGTGGAAACCGGCTACGCGCAAGAACTAAACGGTTTCCAGACGTTTGCAAAAAAAATCAGTGATGGCCGCCGGCGCGGCGCACAGGCGAACTGATGGGCGGCATGTCCTCGGCATCAAAAACCGCGGGCGGGCGCTCAAAATGAAAGTCCGGACGGCTTTCCAGCAGCCGCACGCAGCGGTTCCAGCGCAGAATGCAATCGTCATTTCCCACCGGCCGGATTTTCTCCGCCTCCGCGAAGCAGCGCATCGCCTCTTCAAACAACGGCAACAGGACGTGCGGCGCGTATCCGACCAGAAGCTGCGCCTTCGCCCGGCGTTCATGCAGCAATCCGGCGTAGTACATCTGTTCGTAAGGATCCCGCAAACTCTGAAAAATAGATTGCGCTTCGATGTAGCGGTCGCTCGTGGCCCCGATAAATTGGTCGGTAATCGCGAGCCCCATCAGCCGCCGGGCGAGCTGGTTCTGCGGATCGATCGCCAGGATGTCGCGGCAGATGGATTCGGCTTCTTCCGGCTCGTTGAGATAGCGGTACAGCTCGACTTTGGCGACCGCCTCGGGAATTCCCGCTTTAGAGATGGATTTCAGTTTATGTTCCATGGGGCCTCCTCTTCCGATGCCCAGGATTGGTCTTCCGTTGCTCAGATACGGCTACTAAAAAATCCTTGCCGGCGAACCCTCTGCGTTCGCGAAGCACAGCCTGAAAGTTGCGCTACCGGCCGCGAAACATTCGAAACAGCATGGTTAAAGGATCGTAAAATTCGTCCACCACTCGTTCCTTCAGCGGGATGATGGCATTGTCCGTGATGCGAATCTCTTCCGGGCAAACCTCCGTGCAACATTTCGTGATGTTGCAATATCCCAGGCCCAGTTGATCCTTCAGCAGGCCGGCGCGGTTCGCGCCGTCGAGCGGATGCATCTCCAACCCCGCGACGCGCACAAAAAACCGTGGACCCGCAAATTGTTCCTTCTTGCCGTGTTCCCGCAGCACGTGACAAACGTCCTGGCAAAGAAAACATTCGATGCACTTCCGAAACTCCTGCACGCGGTCCACGTCCAGCTGCGAGATTTTCCAATCTGCTCCCGGCCGCGGCGTGAACGCAGGGATTTTGCGGTTGACACGATAGTTCCACGCTACGTCCGTGACAAGGTCTTTAATTTTCGGGAACGACTTCATCGGCAGCACCGTGATGGGCTGGTCTTGCGGGAGGTCGTCCATGCGCGTCTTGCACGTCAACCGCGGCCGTCCGTTCACTTCGGCCGAACACGAACCACACTTCCCCGCTTTGCAGTTCCAGCGCACCGCGAGATCGGGAGCCAGGTGCCCCTGAATGTAGTGCAGCGCGTCCAGCACCACCATGCCCGGAGCCACAGGCACGCGATAGTCGACGGTTTGCCCGCGGTCCGCATCGCCACGAAACACGCGCAAGGTTGCTTCAGCCATCGTGCTCTCCGTTTGTCGTTCTCAACTGCCGCTCCAGCGTAAATGTTTCTACTCGGCGGCCAAAATCTGCTTCAACTCTTCAGGCATTTCTTCCACCGGCGATTCCCGGCGTTTCATTCCGCCTGTTTCTCGAACAATGATGTTGTGCTTCTTCTCCCAAACCGGATGGACATTCGCATAGTCAATGCGGCTGTGTGCGCCCCGGCTTTCCGTGCGTGCCAAGGCACTCCGCGTAACCGCTTCGGAGACGATAAGCATGGCCTTCAAATCGTAAGAAAGATGCCAGCCGGGATTAAACAGCCGCGAACCTTCGACGCTGGCTTTGACCGCGCGCTCTTTCAGTTTTTCGAGCTCCACCAGAGCTTTCTTCAGGTCTTCGTCCGTCCGGTAGATGCCCACCAGATTCTGCATCACTTCCTGCAGGTCGCGATGCACGGCGTAAGGGCTCTCCGTGCCGGAATTGGAAAACGGGGCGAGCAATTCTTTCTCAGCCTGTTCGATTTGTGCGTCGTCGATGGAAGCCGCGGATGTGCGTTTCGCATGTTCCGCGGCAGCAAGTCCCGCGCGCCGCCCGAAGACCAGCAAATCGGAGAGCGAATTCCCGCCCAGCCGGTTCGAGCCGTGCAGCCCCGCCGCCGCTTCGCCCGCCGCAAACAGACCAGGGACTGTCGACTGCGCCGTTTCCGCATCCACGCGAATCCCGCCCATCATGTAGTGGCACGTGGGTCCGACTTCCATCGGTCCCTTGGTGATATCCACGTCCGCGAGTTCCTTGAACTGGTGATACATGCTCGGCAATTTTTTCTTCACGTATTCCGCGGGCTTGTGCGAAATGTCCAGATACGCGCCACCGTGTTCCGTCCCGCGCCCTTCCTTCACTTCCGTGTAAATAGACCGCGCAACCACATCGCGCGTGGAGAGCTCCATGCGCTTCGGGTCGTACTTTTCCATGAAGCGCTCGCCCACTTTGTTTCGCAGGATTCCGCCTTCGCCGCGCACCGCCTCGGTGACCAGGATCCCCTGCACGCCAGGCGGCCAAACCATTCCCGTCGGATGGAACTGCACGAATTCCATATCCATAAGTTCCGCGCCAGCCTCATAAGCCAGCGCCATGCCGTCGCCCGTGTATTCCCACGAGTTGGAAGTGATGCGCCAGGCTTTGCCGATCCCGCCCGTGGCGATAACGACGGACTTGGCTTTGAAAACAATAAACCGCCCGGTCTCGCGCCAATACGCAAAAGCGCCCGCGATGCGGCCGCCATCCATCAGCAGGCGCGTGACCGTGCACTCCATGTAGACGTCAATGCCCTGCTGCACCCCACGGTCTTGCAGCGTTCGAATCATTTCCAGGCCCGTGCGGTCGCCCACGTGACAAAGCCTTTTGAACGTGTGCCCGCCGAACGCGCGCTGCAAAATCTCGCCGCTCTCGGTGCGGTCGAACAGCGCTCCCCACTGCTCGAGTTCGCGCACGCGATCAGGCGATTCCTGCGCGTGAAGCTGCGCCATGCGCCAGTTGTTCAGCATTTTTCCGCCGCGCATGGTGTCGCGAAAATGCATTTTCCAGCTGTCCGCGGCCTCCACGTTCGCCATGGCCGCCGCGATTCCGCCCTCCGCCATCACCGTGTGGGCTTTTCCTAGCAGCGATTTGCAGACCACGCCGACGGAAGCGCCTTGCGCCAGCGCTTCAAGCGACGCCCGCAATCCCGCCCCGCCGGCGCCGATAATCAAAACGTCGTGCTCGCGTGTCTCGTAGTTTGCGGTCACAAAATCCTCAGGTCGTGAATCGCGCCGCTGGCCACCAGGCGCACGTAGAAATCAGCAAATCCAACGGAAACGAGGCTGCACCACGCGAACAGCATGTGCCGCTCATTCAGAAAAGTGGACAATCGCCACGCTTCGAATCGCGAGCGCCCAAACGTCGCACAAGAAAAACAATCGAGCTTGCCGCCGGCAAGGTGCCGCAGCGAATGGCAGGAAAACGTGTAAAGCGAAAGCAGAGAAACGTTGAGGGTAAGGACTAGTGTACCGACGCCAATACCAAAATGGCCGTCGAAGAAAAAAGATCTTATAGCGTCGTGCCAGAGGAAGCAGATAAAGAGAACCGCAACATAAAAAAAGTAGCGGTGAACATTCTGCAGAATAAATGGAAACCCCGTTTCGCCCTTATAATTTCGGCGGGCCGGTTCGCCGACCGCGCACGCAGGCGGATCGAGGAAAAACGCTCGGTAGTACGCTTTGCGGTAGTAGTAGCAGGTGGCACGAAAACCCAGCGGACCGGCAAGAATCAAGAGCGCTGGCGAAAGCGGCCACCAGTGATGCTGCGGGTCAATCAGGGGTGAATAAAACGGCGAGAGGTAAGGACCCCAGGAGTAGAACTTCCCTTCGAAGGCGCGGAGCGTGGCGTAAACGCCGAAACCGCCGAGCAGAATCACGACCGGCAGGATTTCAATCCACCACGTATCACGGCGCAGCGTGTTGCCGAGCCCGGGCCCCGGCAAAAGCGTCGGCGAACCAGCCATCCAGTCACCTCCAAAGTGGCAGTAGCGTAGTCAAAAATCACCTTTTTTCAAACGACTTTTATTCCAGACCTCAAGAATGGAGTATTACAGGATAGTTTCGATTTCCGCGTCCAGCGAAACGTGCGTGGCGGAGAAGCCGTTGATGGAGAAACTCTCGCCGTCGGCTTCTGTGAAGTGGAAGAACCGGCTGATGTGATAATCCTCGTCGTAACCGGAAAACAGCCGCTCCGTTTCGGTGTGAGCGAGGCCAAAAGCGGAAAGAACCACGGGTTTGCCAAATTCACCGGCGTGCTGGCGATAGAGACGGACTAGTTCGCCGAGGGGCATGGTGGGAGCGCGGCGAGCGGCTTCGGCGCTCATGCGAATCTCCTCTGGCAGAGTGTACAGCGGCGTGCAAAGGAAAAAAAGCGATTCGCACTCAGGCTGAGGGAGCAACGGCCAGTTCGGCGGTGGAACGTTTGGCGGTTGACCGGCGGATTCGGTAAGATGCTTGGGCGTACTTGAATGCGACGGGAGGAACGACAATGAGTATTGCGGTAGGAGAAACGGCGCCGGATTTTACGCTGTTGAATCAAGAAAAAAAGGAAGTGAAGCTCTCGGATTTCGCCGGAAAGAAAAATGTCGTGCTGGTTTGGTATCCGCTGGACTGGAGCCCGACGTGCACCAACGAGCACGCCTGTTTCGTGAACGACATGCGCTCGTTTGAAACGCTCGACGCCGAAGTGCTCGGCGTAAGCGTGGACAGCGTGTGGTCGCACAAAGCCTACGCGGAAAAAATGGGAATCAAATATTCGTTGCTTGCGGATTTTCATCCGCGCGGCGCGATGAGCGAAAAATACGGCGTCTACCTGGCCGACAAAGGGATCACCGGGCGGTCGATCGCCATTATCAACAAAGCGGGAAAAGTGGCGTGGTTCAAAAACTACGACATTCCAGTAGTCCCGGATTTGAAAGAAGTCGCCGCCGCGTTGTCGCAAGTGAAAGCCGCGACAGCGTAGGAATCATTGAAATTGGAAACTTGAAACGCGGGTCCCGATTGCGTCGGGGCCCGTTTTCCTTTTTAGAGACCTCGTTTACATTTAGCTGGCTCCCGCAAATGCGGTGTACAGAGGTGTGGAAAGCAACCACAAAAGCAGCACGAGCACAGCGCTGGCGATCAAGGGAACGCTCAACAAGTTCGGCTTCAAAAAGGAATGCGCGACGGCAAGGACGGGAACCGTCAGAAAAAAAACCGCAGGAAGAATCCCGATCCAGCTCCTCGGATGCAGCAAAATCGTGGCAGAAATGGAATGAATACCAAAGTACCGGGGGACTCCGGGAAACTCAAGTGCAAAGCAGACAGTAAGGCCGGCGAGTAAAACAATCGAGAAGCGCGAGCGCTTCAGGGCAGGAAGCTGGGGCACGTAATCGAATCCGTAGGACATTTTCTTTTGCATGTGCAGCGAATCAGGTCGCGCAATATCGAAAGGCGGGGGCTCTTCCGGAAGAATCCGTGTCCAGGCGATGGCCAGAGGAATGGTGGCGCCAATAATCAGAGCGCTGAGGACAATCAGCGCCAGCATGGGATCGAGAAGGAGCGCTGCAAACATTTTCATTCTCGTGTGGAAAAACTAAGAGGGAGCGGCGGCCGGTCCCCATTCCTTTTTATTTTGTATCCAGTTCGTTGCGGACGACGGCGCCGCCCTTCATCACGAACTTGACCGATTCGAGCACGCGCACATCGGAGAGCGGGTCGTCGCTCACGGCGATCAGATCGGCGTAGTGCCCCGTTTCGAGTGCGCCGATTTTATCCGGCCAGCCGATTAGATCCGCGGCGTTAACGGTCGCGGCTTGAATCGCGTCCAGCGGCTTCATGCCCCACTCGACCATCTTGGCGAATTGTCTGGCGTTGTCGCCGTGAGGATAGACGCCGGAATCGGTGCCGAACGCCATCTTCGTTCCCGCTTGGAACGCGTGGCGGAAATTTTCCCGCTGCAGCCGCCCGATTTTCTTTTCCTTTTCGATGGACTCCGGGAGCATCCCGGCCTTTGCGCCTTCCTGAAGAATGAAGTCGTCGTTGTAAATATCAAAGACCAGGTACGTGCCGTGCTGCTTGGCAAGGGCGATGCCTTCGTCATCAATCAGGCTGGAGTGCTCGATGGAATCGATGCCCGCGCGAATGGCGTCCTTGATGGATTGCGCGCCGTGAGCGTGCGCCGCCACCTTGCGGCCAAGCTTGTGCGCTTCTTCCGCGATGGCCTGCAATTCCTCGAGCGTATATTGCGGTGTGCCCGGCTGATCGCCTTTGCTGAGAACGCCGCCCGAAGCGCAGACCTTAATGACGTCGGCGCCGTACTTAATCACTTCACGAACCTTGGCACGCGCGGCCCAGGGACCGTCGGCTACACCTTCGGCTTTGTAATGAAATTCGGAAGGCAGGAGATTTTCATCGCAGTGGCCGCCGGTGATGCTGAGCGGCGGACCGGAAACGCGCATGCGCGGGCCTTCGACTTCTCCCGCATCAATGCCGTCGCGAAGCGCGACATCCGTGAAACCGCTTGCGCCGACATTACGCACAGTCGTAAATCCGGCCCGCACGGTCCTGCGCGCATTTTTCACCCCAGTGATCGCTTCGCTGGGAATCGAAATACCGAGGCCTGCGTATCCATTGTTGGTGGGATCACTCGTGAGATGGGTGTGCACGTCAATCAGCCCGGGCAGACAAGTCGCGCCGGAAAGATTGATGGCCGTCACGCCGCTGGGAATTTTCGTCGATGACGAAGGGCCGACGGAAGTGATCGTACCGGTACCGTCAAACAGAACGACCTGGTCGGTGAGCATCTGGCCGGAACGAACATCGAGCAGCTTGCCGCAGCGAACGGCGCCCGGGGCGGCTTGAGCCAGCGGGGAAAGAAAAAGAATACAGACGAGTGCGGTTAGAAAGTGACGCATGGCTCTCCTTGTAGAGGCATTTGGAACCGCAGAGAGGATATATCGAGCGCGGAGTTTTTGGAAACGGCGCGGCGGTTCGCAACCCTCGTTTGCCGCAGCGGTTTGGCAATGTGTTGAAACGTACTTCTTGTTAGAGCGAGCGCAAGAAATCGAGAATTGCCTGCTGCTCCTGCGTCGTCAGCCTGTTGAATTGTTCGATGACCTTATTGGCCTCGCTGCCCTGGCTTCGGTGATCCCGGATGGCTTCGAGCAGGTTGTTCGTCCGTCCATCATGCAGGAAGAAGATGCGTTGTCCGACGCCCCAAAGAGGAGCGGTGCGGAATTCGTCGGGGCCCGCGGCACCCTGGGTGATGCCGTCGGCGAGGCCTTTGCCCATGTGGTGAACGAGAAGGTCCGAGTAAAGATTCGCCGTCTGATTGGAAAGCGCGGCGCTCGGGTTGGTCGAGGACCCGCTGGCAATCTTCGCGCTGGTGGTTAACGAGGGTGTATGGCAATGAACGCAGCCAATCTTGCCAAAGGTGGCGCGTCCGTTCGTGCTGGACGGCGTGGCCGGAGCAGGAGTGGGCGGGGCCAGCATGCGCATGAAATCGGCAAAGGCTTCAATGTCGGAGATCACCGCCGGATTGGAAGTGGCAGTAGTGGCCGGCGTGGTGAAATTGAGAGTGTCGTTCGGCGAGGCGACGAAAAGACAGGCCGGCGTTTCGTCACGCTCCTGCGGGAACAATTGGTTTGAGATGCCCATTTCCACGTTGTAAGCCTCGCCCGCGAACATCAGCAGGGATTTGTTCTGCGCTTTCCATCCAAAACGCGTAATCGTCCCATCGTTGGCGCTGCGATTCACGTTGCCGCCCAGATGCGCGTTCGGGTGCCCGGAAATTCCCATGGCCAGCTTCTCGGAAGCGTTGGCGCGCATGTTCGCGAGGATGGCCGAGTCGGGAATCGATTCGATGAGCCCCGCGCCAAACACCGGAGTCGGTATGCGGAAAATAATGTTCGGATTCCCACCCTGGCCGGTAAGCGGATTTCCCGCGGGCAGGAAGTCCGGTTGCGCGATGTTGCAACCGGGAGCGTCCGCCCGTCCGGTGATCACGAATAGGTCGTGGACTCCACCGTCGGCGACGCCATTACTTTTCTGGAAGCGCGCTTCGCGGACCGGGCCATTGGGCACGACAAACCATGGCACCGTATTCTTCGCCCCATCCAGAGTGGCGACTGCGACCTGGGGATTTTTCGCCGGGCTCGATCCGCCCGCATTCGGCTGTGTGTGGCAAGAGAGGCACTGGTTGGAGTTGAAGCGCGGGCCAAGACCATTGTTCGCGCCGCCCTGCACAACCTCGATTTCGCCGAAGCGTGCCAGTCCATCCTGGAAGAAAGCAGTCTCATCCGCCGTAAGACCGTTCAGCGGACCGCCGGCTCCCGCCGGGCCGCCTCGCACCCCGGGGTCTACTGGAGCTGATTTGGATTGACCAAAACTGTGAACGCCTGCGGTCAAAATCAATACGACGATCGCGACGAAACAAAAGCGCACAATTCTCCCCAGCTTCATCATGGCTAGCCTCCATGAGCTGGGGACACCCGCATTGTACACCCGATCCGCCTGCCTTGGATTTGGGACGCCGGCAGATTGCCCAATCGATCGTGGCGCGGATGCCCGGGAGATGAATCAGCGGTACGACGGCTCCTGCCACGCTTCACCCACCGACTGTCGCTCGCCGATCTTACCTGATACAACATGCGGCCACGCTTACTGGCTATCAATCAGCTAATTGGCGTGATATAGCTAAGTTACTAGCACCTTCCGGTTAGCGAGGAAGACCCAACCCTGGTTGCATGGCCCGGAAACCGTCTAAGAGGAGCACCCAAGTGAAAGCAGTTTGCTCATTCGCTCTTTCGTTTGCCCTACTTTCTCCAACCTACGGGCAGTCGTCACCGCAGTCGCCCAAAGAGGACCAGAGTAAAACGGCGCCGCAAGAACCGGTCACAACGCTCAAACAACCGCTCGCGTTTGGCTTGGAAGACGGCACGCCTGTCAGGATGCGAATAACCAGGAACTTGTCCTCTGCAGATGCCACTACTGGCGACCGGGTCGATTTTGAAGTTTTGGACGACGTCAAAATGAAAGATGTAATTCTTATCCCTCGTGGTTCGATCGCCTTGGGCACTGTTACTCAGGCTCAGCCCAAGCGCCGTATGGCGCGGGGCGGCAAGCTGGACGTGAACATTGATGATGTCAAACTCTTTGATGGAGAAAGAGCCCCGTTGCGGGCTGTCAAAGAGATGAAGGGCGGCGGTCACACTGGCGCGATGACCGGAGCCATGATCGGCACGGCCATCGTTTTCTTTCCTGCCGCTCCCTTGTTCTTGTTCATGCACGGCAAAGACATCACGATTCCCAAGGGAACAGAGATAACCGCCTACGTCAACGGAGACATCTCCTTGGATCCAAAGAGGTTTACGGCTCAAAATGCTGCTCCACAGGAGAATACCGGCGCAGCGGGGACGGCACAATCCGACGCGTTGGTTCCGATGTCCGCTAGTAATGGGGACACTACTCATTCGGCCGTGGAGATCAAGTCCACTCCCGATGGAGCTGAAATCACCGTGGATGACAAATTCATGGGAACCACCCCATCGACCTTGCGGCTAACCACGGGGGATCACAAGATTAAACTCCAAAAAACAGGATTCAAAACTTGGGAGAAAACCCTCTCGGTCGGTGACGGTGGGACACCCAAGCTAAACGTTACACTCGAAGCGCAGTAAGAAAGCTAAGTAGAACAACAGCCCGCGGTTCCGAGCCCTTTTAACCTCGTCGGAACTCGTTTCTGGGCGTGTTTGCTCTGGAATTTTGCTTTCATGGTCCGCTCTCTGGACCTAACCCCTTTTCTTTCTATCCTTTTCTCCTTCTAACACCAATTTCGACGTCCCAAATACTAGTACCATAAAGTAATTCTTGACAGAATTACCCTTTTGTGCTATAATCCTGTGTGAGTCGGAAATCCCATCTCCACCAGCCGCGTAAGTCCCGCGCTACCAGTGCTTTCCGTTTTTCTCTCCCTTCTCTCCGCAGACGTTTCGACGTTCAGACGCGTCGACGTGTAGTCGCTCTAAATCTATCTCCCATCTTCCGTATCTTCTTCCAAGTTCCGTATCCCGCAACTCCTTTGTTTGCCACTCTTACGAAAACTGCCGGGGTGTGTACCAACAATTCCCGATTTGGAATCGCCCATCTAACTTCAAAAAGGAACTCTCATGAATCCTGAAATCTCCAGCTCCACAGCTACACTCAATCCCGTTTTGCCCCATTGTCAGCACCGTACGGCCAGCGGCCGTCGTTGCCGCATGGCTGTCTCTGATCCTGACTCTGGCCTCTGTCACAAGCACGCCGCCGAACGCCAGCACCAACTCGACCAAGCCGACTTCTCCGCCGCTCTGATCGGCGACGTCCAGGAATTCCGCTCCGCCTCCGACATCAACCATTCCCTCGGCGAGCTCTTTAAGCTCCAGGCCCGCAACCAGATCTCCCCGCGACGCGCCGCCGTTATGGCCTTTACCTGCAACCTGCTTCTCCACACCCTGCCCGCCATCGAGCGGGAAAATGAAAGCAAAGGAGTCCAGATCATTTGGGATCTGCCTCGCCCCGACCGCAGCGAGCCTCGCCCCGAGAATCCCACCTACGCGGATCTCCGTACCTAACCCTTTATCCTGAGTGTAGACTGGGCATGCAAATCAAGTTGAACAGGCAACCATCAAATTAGCGCGAAAGGAAATGATGGACTTCTCAGAGCATCAGCCATGAAACGGGCGCAAGCGGCGAAAACTCCAAAAGTTTTGGTCGTCGACGTCGGCGGCACACACATCAAGATGCTGGCGACCGGGCAGAAAGAGCCCCGCAAATTTCCCTCCGGTCCCCGGATGACCGCGGGCAAGATGGTCCGCGAAGTCAAGGAATGCGTCAAGGATTGGAAGTTCGACCGCGTGTCCTTGGGATATCCTGGCCCGATCATTAACGGACACCCTCTTCGCGAGCCCCATAACCTCGGCGGCGGGTGGATGCGCTTCAATTTCAGCAAGGCCTTTGGCTGTCCCGTGAAGATTCTCAACGACGCCGCCATGCAGGCGCTCGGCAGCTATAAGGGCGGGCGTATGCTCTTCCTTGGGCTTGGCACCGGCTTGGGGTCGGCCATGATTGTGAACGGAACGCTGGAACCGATGGAGCTGGCTCACCTCACCTATAAAAAAGGGAAAACCTACGAAGACTATCTCGGCCTCCGCGGCCTCCAGCGATTGGGGAAGAAAAAATGGCGCCGCCAGGTTGCGAAAATTGTGAAAAAGATAAAAGCCGCTCTGGAAGCCGATTATGTCGTCCTGGGCGGAGGGAACAGTAAGATATTGAAGAAGCTGCCTCCCGGTGCGCGGCTTGGTAGCAATGAAAACGCCTTCCTCGGCGGCTTCTGTATGTGGGAGAAATAAGAAAGAAAAACATGGCGGCATCCTCGAAGATGAGCGCATCGCAGAGTGGAATCATCGAGCCGCTAATGGTGCGGATCCCCGAGGGCTGGTTTGGGATGGGATGCGCGAGCGGACGCGATGATGAGAAGCCGGTGCATCGCGTGTGGGTGGATGCGTTCGAGCTGGGGCCTTACCAGGTGACGAACGCAGAGTACGGGTGCTTTGTCGCGTCCATGAAGGGTGAACCGCCGCCGAACTGGAACGATCTGAATTTCAATGATCCGAAGATGCCGGTTACGGCGGTGTCGTGGCACGAGGCGGCGGCTTACTGCGATTGGCTGAACACGGCGACGGGCAAGCGCTATCGTTTGCCAAGCGAAGCGGAATGGGAGCGCGCAGCGCGCGGCGGCGTGGAAGGTTTGCTGTACCCGTGGGGAGATGCGCCGCCGGAGACAGTTCCCGATTACGCCACGCGCTGGAAGCTGGGGCCCGAGCCGGTGGGTTTATACGCGCCGAATGCTTACGGTCTCTATAATCTGGGAGACAATGTGCACGAATGGTGCGCGGATTGGTACGACGCCGGCTACTACGGACACGCGCCGGAGCGAAACCCGCGAGGGCCGGCCAGCGGAATCCGGCGCGCTTCGCGAGGCGGATCGTGGCGGCATCATGTTAAGGTGACGAGAACGGCGGCGCGCTCGAGTATTCCGCCGGAGTTGCAATACGCGGATTACGGATTCCGGATTGCGCAAAGCCTGCGAAAATTGGTTGTACCCGTTGAAGACGCAGGCTCATCTTAGGATTAGAATGCGCGCTCGATCATCGGCTGTGCGCCTCGCTGCGCTGTTCGCAGTTGTGATTGCAACGGCGGCGGGGCAGGAACCAAAACCAAAAGAGCTTCCGGACGCGCCGGTCGCAAAACAAGAAAGCGTGCCGCAAAAGCACGAAAATTCATTCAATGCGACCATTGGGATTCTCGCCCGGCCGTCGATTTTCTTTCCCAATCTCGCGGCCAGCCCGGGCCCGCTGAGCAAGAAACAGAAATTTGAACTTTTTGCGGATGAGAGCGTCGCTCCCTCGCGTTTTCTCAGTTCAGCAGCGGGAGCGGGAATCGGTCAAGCTCGGAATTCGCTGAGCGGATACGGCCAGGAGTGGGGCGGGTACGGCAAGCGCTTTGGTTCATCGATGGCCACGGCCGCATCGAACAATTTCTTTGGGACGTTTCTGATTTCGACTCTGCTGCATCGTGATCCGCGCTATTTCGTTTCGCTGCAGGGAGGCGCAGGACACCGACTGGCCTACGCGCTGAGCCGCATCGTGGTAGCGCGCACGGATGACGGCAGAGTTGGGGCTAATTGGGGTGGCATCCTGGGTCCGCTGCTGGCGGAGAGCCTGGCGAATAGCTACCTGCCGGTGAGCGAACAAACGGCGGGCGCGACGTTTCAGCGCTATGGATGGCGGGTCGGACTGAACACGGCCGGTAATGTGTTGCGGGAATACTGGCCGAACATCAATCGAAGCTTGCGCATCTCGAAGATTGCGCCGGGCTTGAAACCCAATGAACCGCCGCCGGCGACGCGTCCCTGATCCAGATGAAGACAGCAGGAACGGTCAAGCGAGGATCGTATTACAATAAAGGGGCGGGGCTGTAGCTCAGATGGATAGAGCAACGGTTTCCTAAACCGTTTGTCGGGAGTTCGAATCTCCCCAGCCCCACCAGAATTAGAAAATGGAAATTCGAAACTGGAAATTCAAAAACCCAAATTCGAATTTAGGGAGCTCGAACTTTCTATTTCCCACTTTCCATTTTCCATTTTCTATTTTTCTGGGGGTTGGGTCAGTACGATTTTTGCATGGGGCGGATGCGGATGTCGGTGACTTCGGCGGTGCGCGGCAGGCGGAGGGAGTGCGTGACCATCTCGGCGATGTCTTCGGGCTGCATGAGCAGTTCTGGTTTGTAGCTGCGGCCTTCTTTTTCGAAGAGTTTCGAGATGCGCGGCGTGGCGGTGCGGCCGGGAAAAATACTAAGGACGCGGATGCCGTCAGCGTTGACTTCGTCGCGCAAGCTGTCGGCGATGGAGCGAAAGGCGTGCTGGGTTGCGGCGAACTGGCCGACGGTGGCGGGAGAACGTAGCCCGGCGGAGGAATTGACGAAGACGATTTGGCCGGGACCTTTGCGCAGCAGGGGCAGCATGGTCTGGAGCATAGCGTAGTGGCCGCGGATGTTGGAGCGATAAAGAAGATCGAGATCGGCGAGCGGAGCTTTGTCGAGAGCGCCGTGGGAAATCGCGCCGCCGCAGAGAATCAAAATGTTGACGCGGCCAAAATCTTTATGGACGCGCTCGCCGAGCGTTCGAATTTCTTCATCCTTGGTGAGATCAACGGGACAAGCGTGGCCGCGCGATCCGAGAGCCTTAACTTGTTTCGCGATGTTCTCCAAGAGTTCGCGCCGCCGCGCCACGAGGTAAACCTCCGCCCCGTGGCCAGCCAGGGAAAGAGCAATCGCTTTGCCGATGCCGCTGCTGGCTCCGGTCACTACCGCAATCTGATCCTTTAAACTCTCCATGATTTCTGTCCTGGCCTCCGCAGGCGAACCACTCGATACAGCGGCTTGCAGGATACCATTGGTACAGCAGCGCGTCGCGGAGTGACTCCCGCCCGTTTAGTTTAGAGTGAGTGAACCGAAGCTTTCAGAGATAAGAAGGATAGCGCGGGGCCCATTGCGAAGCGATGATCGCATCGCGTAATGATTCGGGTGGCGTCTTGGGGGAGAGGCCTTCGCGCTGCGCTTGTTCCGCAACGGCAAAAGCAATTTCGATAGCCGCGCGACGGATGCCTGTCAATGCGGGAAGCAGAGGCGCAGTGGGATCGGCTAGAGCAGGAGACTGTCCGGCGAGGGCATGCGCGGCGGCGAGAAACATGCCATCCGTGACGCGGCGCGCGCGGGTGGCGAGGAGAGCGAGACCCACGGCGGGAAAGATGTAGACGTTATTGCATTGTGAAATGCGCATCTTGCGGCCGTTGTAATAGACGTCCGGGAAGGGTGAGCCGGTGGCGATCAGCGCGCGGCCATCGGTCCAGCGAAGAAGATCCTCGGGAACGGCCTCCGACTTGGAAGTGGGATTGGAGAGCGGCAGGATGATGGGACGCTGGCACTTGCGCGCCATTTCGCGAACGATGGGCTCCGAGAAAGCACCCGGCAGGGTCGAAAGGCCGATGAGGATGGACGCGTCAAGCTTGTGGATGAGGTCGCTGAGGCCGACTTGATTGTTCGGAAGACTCCGTGGGAAATCTGTCAAGCGCTCCAGGGGCTGCGCGTAAACACGCTGCTCATCGGAAAGGTCCGTGCGCTGGGAGTGGAGAATTCCGTCGCGATTCACGAGCCAGAAGCGGGAGCGCGCATCTTGCTCCGATAAACCATCGGCAATCATGGCTTCGCGGAGAAAATCCGCGACGCCAATGCCGGCCGAACCTGCGCCGAGCATGACAATTTGCTGATCGCGGAGAGGACGGCCCGAAACGCGGGCGGCGGAAAAAATCGCGCCGGCAGTGACAGCGGCGGTGCCTTGAATGTCGTCGTTGAAAGTGACGAGTTGATTGCGATAGCGATCGAGGAGCGGCCGCGCGTGAGACTTGGCGAAATCTTCCCACTGCAACAGTGTGTCCGGCAATTCCTTCTTTACCGCTTGCACGAATTGATCGACGAAGTCGAAGTACGCGTCGCCGGTGATCCGCTCATGCCGCCAGCCGAGGTATTCCGGATCAGCCAGGCGTTCTTCATTGTTGGTTCCGACGTCGAGGATGACAGGAAGGGTTTGCGTGGGGGGCACACCGCCGATCAGCGTGTACAAGGATAGTTTCCCAATGGGAATGCCGAGCCCACCAACGCCTTGATCGCCGATGCCAAGGATGCGTTCGCCATCGGTGACCACAATAACGCTAACGTCCTTATGCGGGCGATTGCGGAGCAGGCTCTCGATGTGGTCACGAAGAGGATAAGAGATGATGAGGCCGCGAGGGCGACGGTAAATGTGGCTGAATTCCTGGCAGGCTTCAGCAACGACCGGCGTGTAGACGATGGGCAACATCTCCTCGATATGGTCGAGGAGCAGGCGGTAAAAGAGGACTTCGTTCGTGTCTTGGAGTTGGCGGAGGTAAATATGCCGCTCGAGATCGTCGGGCTTGCGAAGAAATGCTTTGTAGGCGCGGAAGGATTGGTCTTCGATGGTCTCGACGACCGGCGGGAGAAGGCCGTCCAAACCCAACGCCTGACGTTCGGGCAAAGTGAATGCCGTGCCTTTGTTTAAGGACGGTGTTTCGAGGAGTACACGCCCCCGAAGACTGGGAGAGAGCCCGGACAAGGATGAAGAGGAGGATGAGATTGCCATGAAAACCTCCAAAAATCAGGACGCTTTTGAAGCCCGAAGGGAGGAGCGAGCAGCGGAAACATTGGCGCAACCAGAAGAAAGAGCATAGCACATCCGCAGCGGCACATCGGACGGAGCTATGCTGCCCACAGGGGCTCACCCACGTATCGAGTGCGAAACACTAGTACCCTGGTAGCGTTGACCAAGAGAAAATCCGGTGGGTACTGTCAGGATAGGGCGCCCGGGTGTCGGCGGAAGCAATTCCGCTGATAAAGACCAGGAATAAAGAAGTTAGAAGGGCTGGTAGTGGTGTCAGGTTCCCTTTCTTGATGGGCGAAACCCGATTTGCCCTATTGGTGTTTGTATTGATAGCGCCGCTCGCTGGCAGATCGATTGGACATGGAAACGGTAACAAAAGCCGGAAGATACGAAATCGTCGGTGAGTTGGGCCGCGGCGCCATGGGTATTGTGTACAAGGCCGTCGATCCGGTCATCGGACGCACGGTTGCGGTCAAGACCATCCGGCTGAGTGAAGAAGGCACCGGACTTTCGCGCCCTGAACTCCTGACGCGCTTCCAGACCGAAGCGCGAGCGGCAGGCCTGCTGACCCACCCCAACATTGTGGTGGTTTTTGACGCTGGCGAAGAAGACGGCCTCTACTACATCACCATGGAATTAGTGGAAGGCAAGAGCCTGCAGGCGCTGCTCGACGGCGGCCATGCGTTTCCTCTTCCACGGACGCTGCGCATCATGGAGCAGACGTGCAGCGCGCTGCAGTTTGCGCACGAGCGCAACGTGATCCACCGGGACATCAAGCCGGCGAACCTCATGCTGACGGGGGACGACACGGTCAAAGTCACAGACTTCGGCACCGCAAAGATTCTCCAATTCGGCACCATGCAGCAAACTTCGCACGTGATGGGCACGCCGAGCTACATGTCACCGGAACAGGTGAAAGGCCGCGCGGTCGACGGACGCAGTGACATTTTCTCGCTGGGTGTGATGCTCTATGAGATGGTCACGAACGAAAAGCCCTTTCCGGGCCAGAACATCACCACGGTGATCTACAAGATCGTTAACGAGGATCCAGTCCCGCCGCGGCAGATTGATCCCTCGATTCACCCGGGGATGAGCGGGATCGTGATGAAAGCGCTGGCGAAAGAGCCGGAGCAGAGATACCAGAGCTGCCGCGAGATGCTCGAAGACCTGCGGCATTACCGTTCCCTGGGAAACATGGGAGGTAATCCGCAATCGACGATGGTGATGGGCGGAGGCTCTCCGGCTGCGACCATGGTTTCGGGAAATGCCGGCGGCCACGGCCTCGGCATCGACGATCACACGGTTGCCGCCACAACGCGTTCACTCGCTTCGCGCGCCTCGGGCCCGGGACAAACTCCGGTGGTTCGCCGCACGGGAGTGGTTACGCCGGTCCAGGAACCGCCCAAGAAGAAGAGTATTGTTGGAACGATTCTGGCGGCGATGCTCTTGTTGGGCGTGATTATCTACGGAGCGAACAAGATCAAACCCGTATTCCTAGCCGCACGCGAGTTGCATGACGCACAAACGAAGGGCAGCAACGGTCCGGCTCCGGTACCCGCGGGTTCAGACGCGGCTGCCAACAATTCCGCGACGAATCCAGCCGGAACTGAAACTTCCGCGCAGCCGAAGGATTCCGCGACCGCTTCCACAACTGCGGGTGCTGAATCGAAACCGGTTGAGCCGAAGTCCGCGGAAGTCGTCCCTGAAAAAGTGATACCGAGGAAAGCAGAAAATACGCTCAGCCCCAAAGCGGTGGAATACAAGGGCCGCATCGAACAAGTCATCGCCGACCGGGGATTGGCGGGCCGCGCGAAAGTTCAGTCCACTGGCAATACGCTGACGCTTGCGGGAAAACTGAAGCCGGCGGAACACGGCGAACTTCTAAAGTTTTTGCGAAATGCTCCCGCGGATGTAAGGGTAATAGACCACATCGAGTATGACGACGCGCCTGTGGCGGTTACAGGTAATCCGGCCGGTGGCAATCCGGACGACGGCGGACATCCGGTGCCCACGGCGGGACACGGCGCGATTCACGTGGTAACCGACGTGATCGGGGCCACTGCGGTACTCCACGGGCCGGCGGGCCGCGTGCTCAACAAGTGCGAGACGCCATGCAGTTTCAACAACCTGAATCCAGCGCGCTACAGCCTGGAAGTGCAAAAAGAAGGCTACCAATCCGTGCAGACAGCGCTGCAGGTAAAAAGCGCCGACGTTCAGGACCAGAAGATCAAACTCGAGTCGCTCGCCAAGGGAATCTATATCGTGAGCCAGCCGCCGGGCGCCGATGTGTTCATCAACGGCGCGAAGCAGTCGGGCCAGACCCCGCTAACACTCCCGCTCGCCGCCGGGCAATACAACCTGGTGCTGCGGCTGCAAGGCTACGAGGCTTACGCCGGGAATATTCAGGTCCAGGACAACAGCCAGGCACAACTTAACGCAACGCTGACGGAAAAGTCGGCATCGCGCGTCGCTTGGGCGCAGGTCAGTTCCACGCCGAAGGGCGCGGAAATCATTATTGACGGAAATTCGACCGGGCAATTCACTCCAGCGCGCGTGCAAGTACCCACGGGCATTCACAATATCGTGCTACGGCTAAACGGGTATCAACAGGCGAAGAGGACGATCCAAGCAAGCGAAGGAGGCACGGCCACGATTGATGCGACATTGAGTCCGAAGTGAGGGCTCCGACAGTCGTGAAGAACGCTGATCAGGCCTAGACGAGCAGCTCAAAACGCACTTGAAAGGCTACTTGAAACGTAACAATTTGTTACATTCACCTTGCTTTGGTTCTAGAACCTGCCCAATTACTACTTCAAAATAAAAGACTTACACGACTTTCGGTCAGGCCGGAGGCTTGCTTGCTTCTTAGGTAGGGATTACCTGCCCTCCAACAGTTGGAAGGGCGGCCACCCAGCCTCGCGATGGGGCGCGGCAAGTTGACAGGAAGCGCCTGGAGCCACATTTGGTCTTTCGTGCCACATTACCGGTCGAGCGTGAAGTGCGCGGAACCTTGCCCGAGACGGAAGTAGATTCGGCTACGCAGACGTCGCTTCTCCCCGTAGCCCATCCCATTTCCCCATCACAAACCGCCACCAGCGACCAGAAAACGATTGAAGTCCGCCGAGCCCTGCAAAGCTTTCACATGCTCTTGACGGCAGAGCGACTTTACGAGAAGGATCATCCGCGCAGGGTCGATAGCCTGGATGGCGCTTACGATTCGCTGCGCAACGCGACGGAACTGCTCGGTGGGCTGGAAGTTCGCGTGGAGCGCGGCGGACTGGTGGCCCCGAGAATCGGCGACGGGCACCTGCCCGATGCGCGGGGAGAAATGCAGGCGCTCGCAAAGGAATTGCAGCGCGCGGGAATTCACGCGGTGGTGTTTTCGAGGAAATTCCATGTAGGCGAACTGGACACGCTGACAGGACTGATGAAGGCATCGTTGCTAAGATCAGAGGAGCCGGCAAAGAAGGATGAAGGCAACGCGTGGTGGCCGGCGCGACTTCTGGAGAACCGCGTGGAAGGCATTTCCGTGAATACGAGAACGGAGCGCAAGGTGGACACGGTGCTGGCGAGCCTGATCGCAGCATTCGTGGCCTATGGCGGGAACGCTCCGGGCGAGACACCCGATGCGCCAATTCAGGCGCCGAATTTGGACGATCTCGTCGCGAGCCTAAGATTGCTGGCGCGGCTGACGCCGCCGCTGGAGAGCGCGCGAGGACTCTCAGCGGAAGAAGCAGCCCGCGCGATTCACGGGGCAATGCAGGAAGCCAGCCGCGAGAGCGTGCGGATGCTACTCAGCTCCGTCTCTCAATATGGGCCGCGGGAAGCCGAGCAGCCCTTGCCGTATCTGCTGCGCCTCTCGGAAAAAATCATTTTTGAATTTCTTGCCGCGGAGTTTTCCAGCGGATCGCTGACTCCGCCGTCGGTGAGGCCGGCGATCCATCGTTTCGGCGATGTCATCGTGGATTCGGGCGGTTATTCAGGCCCGCACGCTTCGCAGCATCTTTCGTCGCTGGCGGTGACCTGGGCCACGGACAAGCATCGCGAACAGCTGGTGGACCGGTTTTGGCTGGAACTTCCGCCGCGCGAAAAGTCGGCTGTGCTGCGTGGGCCGGACGTCTGGTGTGTTCCAGTGGCGGCGCTGCGCCAGGCACTTGGACAACTCGCGGACGCCGGTGCGGACGCGCCACGCCGCGAAGCCCGCAACATCGTTCTGAATTATTCGCGCCGCCTGGAGATTGCAGACCCAGCGGCGAGACGTTCCGTGGCTGCCGGGCTCAATGAGCTGGCGCCCATTATCCAATCCCTGTGGCCCAATCAATTGCCCGAGGACTTGAGCCGCGGCGCGATGAAGATCCTGGACACGGAAGTGGGTCCGGAAACGGCCGCACTTCTTGCGGCGTTTGTGGAATCGCTCGGGCGCATTGCCGTGAGCCGAGGGGATTATGCCGGATTTGAAACCATTCTGACTGGACTGGAGCGAGCGCCCCGGGACAAAGAACACGACCACATGGCGGCACTCTCCATCCGGTTGGTAGCGCAAGATCGCTGGCTCTTGCTCGTGGATGCTGCGCTGGCCAATCGCGCTTTGGATCCCGTCCTTCCCCGGCTGTTGCAACGCGATCCGGAACGGCTGCTGGACCGTTTGACGCTGCTCCTGACGGAGCCGCGCGGGGCGGAGATGGTGCCGGCGATGGCGCGCCTGTTGCGAACCATCGGTGTGCCGGTCCTGAACCTGCTGGAAACGCGTCTTTACGAAGCCCGGCGCCAGCGCGTCACTGCCGCCATCAAGTTGCTGGCCGCGGCGGACCCAGAGCGACTGTTGCGCGGCCTGGCGCGCGCGATGGCCAGCTGGGAATGGAACTTGCAGGATTTGGCGATCAGCGAACTCGCGCGGCCTTCCAACTCCACGTCCGCGCAGAGCGCCGCTTTCGTCTTTTCTGCCATCCTCGCGGATGCGCATCCGATGGTCGTACCCATGATGATTGACCAGATCGGCCTGGCACAGGAAACCACAGCTGTGCCTCAACTCATGGAGATCGCCGCCGGTGGGCATGAAACATTGCGCGACCTGTTTGTGCGTATCAAGGCCATTGAAGCGTTGGGCCGCATGCAAGCGGGCGAAGCCGTCGAACTTCTCATCACTTTGGTCGAGAGCCGGGAAGGGCTCAGCTACGCGGAGCCTTTGGGTTTGCGCGCGGCAGCAGAGGACGCGTTGTCCTTAATCGAAAACCGGCCTTCTTCCTCGCGAGTGCGTGCCGCGTATGAATCCTCGTCGCAATCAAACTCGAGCTATAACATCCCCCGGCGCTATGTGCGCGTACCGTTGGAGTCGCCGCTGCGCGCGCAGATCGAAGGCGCACCGGCCGGCCTGGCACGCGTGAAATCAATCAGCCTGGGCGGTGCGTATCTGGAGTCGCCGAGGAGACTGAGCGTGGGCGATTCGATCAAGCTGGAGGTTCGCGCTGGGCTTCGCAAGATTAATTTTACCGCCGTGGTTCGCAACATCGGGCCGGACGGAAGCGGCGTCGAATTCGTCCACATGCGCGACGAAGACCGCGAAAAGCTCCGCAAACTTGTCCAGCGCCACCTGCAACTCTAGGAAAACCCCCACAGCATTTTTCTTCGGCGCGGGACTTGTGTGTCCCTCCAACAAGCGGCTAGGCTATCCTGCCTAACCCCCATCGGCATCACGATGGCGACAAGAAGCGACATTCCTGGTTCCCAGGGCCGTTTCGTACCTTGTCTCTTGCCAGACCTCCTCGATTGAGTAATCCTGCGCCGGTGATGGGCATCAGTGGCAGGACTTGCCCATTTTTCATCTGACCGTCAGAGGAACTCGGTGCCATTTTTGCCGGCTGTTGGTTCTGAGGAGACGCCTTGGAAGTTTTCGGTTGAAAGCAACGCGGTATTTCAGTAAAAGCCTTGTATTCAATTACGTAGGAGTAGAGCGGCGGGAAAGCCCGCCACCGCTAGGGGTAGCGGGAGATTACCGGGTGCACAACTAGGAGGAGTCATGCAAGGCATGCATGGTGTGTGTGGATTTGCGTCTTCAAAATCAGTGTTCGCAGGAGTTTTGCTGTGTTTTCTGGTGCTGGGCTACGTCACACTGGCCTCGGCACAGGTGAATACGGCCAGCCTGTCGGGAACGGTTATTGACCAACAGAATCTCCCGGTGAAGGGAGCAAAGGTCATGGTAACCAACTCCGGCACAGGTGCCACCCGTTCCGCAGTTACGGACGACGGCGGCCGCTACAACCTGGTCGGGCTGTTCCCGGGCCGGTACAAGCTGGCCGTGGACGGCGGCGCCAACTTTGCGGCGTACGAAAACGCATCGATTGTGCTCACGGTAGGCGAGGACGCATCGTTTGATCCCCGGCTGGAACTCAAGGGCGTGCAGCAATCCATCACCGTGTCAGCGGAAACTGCGCAGATAGAGACGACCGTGACAGAAGTCTCGCAAACGGTCGAACAGCGCCGCATCGATAATTTGCCCATCAACGGCCGCAGTTATATCAATTTCACGCTCACAGATTCACGCACGACGCGAGACATGTCCCCCACCATCGGGCCTGCACCTAACAGCGGGTTGAGCATCGGCGGAGCGCGGGCGCGCGGAACCATGGTCAGCGTTGACGGCGCGGATGCCGTCGACAATTCCATCAACGCTATTCGCTCGACACTTTCCCAGGAAGGCATCCAGGAGTTCCAGCTGATTCTGAGCAATTACAACGCGGAGTACGGCCGGGCCAGCGGCGGAGTCATCAATATCGTGAGCAAGAGCGGCAGCAACGAATTCCACGGCGACGTCTTCGGGTACTTCCGCAACAAAGCGTTTCAGGCGCGCAACGCCTTTTCCGGCCAAGTCGATCCTGTCACCGGCAATCTCGATCCGGTCAAGCAGGATTACACGCGAACGCAGAGTGGCCTCACGTTCGGCGGCCCGCTCAAGAAAGATAAGACGTTTGCTTTTTTCTCCTACGAGTATACGCAGCGTGAGGAAGCTGCTTTCTCCAGCATCGGTATCGATAACTTCGGCATGGTGCCGGTAACTCTCCCCCCGGCGGCCGGAGGCATCACTGTGCAATTGACTCCCGACCAAGCAAAAGCTGTAAACGCTCTGTTCGCAGCGGCAACCCCAACTAACGGACTCGGTCAACTTGCTGCGAGCTACGCCGTCTTCATGGGTTCCGCCTCGAATGTAGCATTGAACGGCGTTGATTTTGGCGCTGTGGCCAACGGCTTCTATCAGTCCCATGGCATCCCGCTCACGGCTACACCCGGCCGCCAATTCCCGATCCCTGTAGTGTGTCCCGCCAGCCAACCTGTCAACAATGGGGCAACTTGCTCGATGTTCGGCGTATATGTGGCGCCGCTGCCTGCCTCTTTTGCGACTCTCAACAGCACGCGCGGCAACTACCCGGTGATGGAAAAGACCAGCTTGTGGTCGGCGCGAATCGACCATCACTGGGACAATCACAACAATTCATTCCTTCGAGTGGGCGTTTCGCCTTCTCTCGTGACCGGACTTCCGTCCACTTCGCAGAATCAGGTCTTTGGTCAGAACGCAGGGACGCGCGCCGGTTTGAGTCAGACGCGCGATCTCAGTTTTACTTTCCAACACGACACCATCGTGAGTGATACCACGTTTAATGAGTTCCGCATGCAAGTCGCCCGCCGCGGCTTGCACTTTGGTTTCTCGCAACTGCCCGGCGGCGACCAGATCGGCGTAAACATACCGGGGTACGATTATTTTGGCCGCGAGCCGTACTCCACGGTGGACCGGATTGAGCGTCGCTTCGAGTTTACCGACAATGTCACTCTCGTAAGGGGCAGCCACACCATCAAGGTGGGCGGGGACTTCAATCTCATCCAGTTGCGCTCGAAGAAGGCACAGATTTTTGAACTGGATTTCGGGGGCGACGTTAATTTTGGCGGCTTTGCCTCATCAACCTTTGGAATCCCGGATTGTGTTAACCCCGCAATCGGGCCGCATAATGGTACCTGCGCAGCGGGCGAAATCGCACTTCCCGGTACCACTGGCCTTCAATCCTATGGCCTGGGAATTCCGACCTCTTACATTCAAGGAATAGGAAATTCCAACAATCCCTTTGACAATATCCCCATGGGCTACTTCCTGCAGGACAACTGGCGCGTAAACCGGCACCTGGCCCTCAATTACGGCGTGCGCTATGACGTGGAAATCAGCCCGCTGTTCTCGCCCGCAACGGCCGTGAACGCCGCAGCGGAGAAGGCCCTTGGGGTTGTGGAAGGTATTCCGCGCAATTACAAAAATTTCGCTCCCCGCATCGGTTTGGCCTGGGATCCCTCGGGCAATGGCAAGACGGTGATCCGCGCCGGTTTCGGGATGTTTTACGACCATCCACTGCTGGCTACGGCGTTCGACGCGGCGACTGCCGACGGCGGCCGCTCGGTGCAGTTGCTGTCCACCGGTGGCACTCCTTCGGCTTGCGGGTTAGTCACCGCCATTTGCGGCGGCAGCCAGGATTCTCCCGGGAATCTCAACGGTTCTTCCATTTTTCAAGGTGTGTTGAACACCACCGGGCTCCCGAATCTGTTTTACTTGCCGAATCAGCAGCGTTTCGATCCTCTGGCGTCGGGTTCGCTCTTTGCGAATCAAAACTATCTGACCGCCGGATTCCCGCTTCCGATTTTGCCGTTTACGCTGCCGCTGGCTAAAAACTTCAAGTACGCTTACGCAGACCAGGCAAATTTGACGATCGAGCGGGAAATCGCAGGCTCCTGGAAATTCAGCCTGGGCGTTCAGCATACTCGCGGAGTGCACTTGAACCGGCCGGAAGATCTCAATTCCACGAACCCTAAATTACTTGATCAGAACGCCTTGAATGCAGCTGAGTCCGGGCTTTCTGTCAGTAACCCGCTCACGGTAGTCGTGCCTGGTGGGGCTCCTGGTGCCTGCGTTCCGACGAGTACCGGCAGTCTCTCCCTGATTGCTCCAGGCGCCCTAGCCACGGGCTTTGCTGCACCGGGCTGCAATACGCCGCCCGTCGGATTCGTGTCCACACCCGCATTCTTCAACTTCTTCCGGCCCTCGGGTCCCAATCCATCGTTCTACGCTCTCGTTGCCCCGGGACAACCCCTTGCGGTGGGATACGCAACGCAAGTTTTCCTGGCGGGGCTGGCTGGCTACCCCAAGGGTTTCGGAGTGCCCGTGCCATTCAACAGCGTGGATGCGCAGCTCTCGAACGGCAACTCCTGGTACGACGCTTTGACCTTTAACCTCTCGAAGCGCTTTTCGCACAGTTTTGAGATGCTCACCAGCTATACCTGGTCGCACTCCATCGACGACTCGACCGACCTGCAATCTCCGTTGGAGCCGCAGGACAGCCGCTTCCCCAATCTCGAGCGCTCCAATTCCGTGAATGATCAGCGCCACCGCTGGGTCACCAGCGCGGTTTTCCAATCGCCGAGCGCCAAGTCCGGCGACAGTTTCTACAAGCATTTCATCGGCGATTTCACTCTTTCTCCCATCGTGGAATTCTCTTCCGGCCGTCCGTTCAATGTGATCACCGGCACCGATACGCGCCTCGACTTGGGCGCCTCTCAAGCGCGGCCTTCGGTTGTCAGCGGCTCAGGAGGGACGACCTCACCGTACATTCCGGGCGTGAGTTTCAGCGTCGCGAGTGAATGCCTGGACGGCACTGGCGCTACCTTCACGGTGCCCCCGTTTACGACTCTTGGGGCCGGGTGCGACGGCAATTTGGGCCGCAACCGGTTCACCATGCCAAACTTCTTCACGTGGGATATGCGGCTTTCCCGGCGCATACCGTTCGGCGAGCGCTTGAAACTTGATGTCATTGCGGACGCTTTCAACCTCTTCAACCGCACGAATATCGCGGCGGTCAATCAACTCTGCGACCCGAGCGCAGGGTCAACGTGCAGCGCAGGCCAGCCGACAGCGTCGTATGACGCGAGGCAGTTCCAGTTCGCACTGAAGCTGAGCTGGTAGGAAGTTCACGGTAACAGTTCAAGAGTTAAAAGTTGCAATCAAGAAGAGCCTCGCACGAGCGAGGCTCTTTTTGTATTCAGCGCCACTTAGGAAATGTAGGGGTAGCTTCCGCTCGCCCTCGCCTGCGCCGATTCGAGTTTTCAGAACGTGGCGAGTGCGAGTAAAGTAAGAATACCGTTTCCCGGAAAACTATTGGAGAGCGAATGAATTTTGTTCTGATTGGCGCGGTGGTCGTTGTGGCGGTGCTGGTGCTTTGGCTCGTACTGCAAAGTTCTCAGGGACGGCAGAAGGGCGCTGCCCTTGAATCGCAGATGAGTGATTTGCGCCGGGACCTGCAAACGATAGCGACCGCGCAGGGTCAGAGCATCGGCCAGATGGAAACCATCGCCAAGAGCGTCGCGCAACGCCTGGATAGCGTTACTCCAGCCCTGCAAGACGCCATCAAGAATTCCGCTCAGATTACCGGCCAGTTGACTTCCGACGCTCAAACCAGGATGGCCGACGAACTCAGGAACACCCGCGACCAAATCAGCCAAATTCAGAAACAGCTCGGAGCCGTCCAACTGGCCGGACAACAGATGTCCCAGACCGCCCAGACACTCGAAGGCATTCTGGGCGGGGCCAAGTCGCGAGGGTCCTTGGGCGAAGTCACCCTGGAGCGGCTGCTTGAAGATTCCCTGCCTTCCGCGCAGTATGCGAGGCAATACCGCTTCTCGAGCGGCGAGGCGGCGGACGCCGTGATCGTGCTCCGCGACAAGAAACTGATGGCCATCGATTCGAAGTTTCCGCTCGACGCCTACCGCAGAATCACGGCCGAAGGTGACGAAGCGCGGCGCGCTTTTGTGACCGCGGTAAAGGGACATGCGGACTCGATCGCCAAGAAATATATCGTTCCGGACGAAGGCACGCTGGATGTCGCGCTGATGTTTGTTCCCTCGGAGAGTGTCTACTACGAACTGTTGATGACGGCAGACGGCAAGGGGCAACCCCTCGACGCCTATTGCCGGGACCAGAAAGTCATCGCCGTTTCACCGAACACTCTCTATGCACACTTATGCGTCATTGCTATGGGGCTGCGCGGAATGCAAATGGAAGAGAATGCTGAGCGTCTCCTGGCCAGTCTTTCGGGGATGGAAAAACAGATGGAGAAGTTTGCCGATAAATTCGGAACGCTGGGAACGCACCTGAAAAACGCGCAGCAAAGTTATGGAGAATCGGACAAACTCTTCGAAAAAGCGCAGAACACCTTGGAAGGGATGCTGGGCGGGGGCGCGTCTGATCCAGCTCTGGAAGACACGCAAGTTAAGATGGCATTTCCAGCGGAAGCCAGCGCCAAAAAAAGCGCCTAGCTCAATTGGTCAGGGATTTGGAATGGGCCGGCCCGCCAACGGCACCAGCCGGATGGAAATCATGAAGCTGCCGCGTTTGTGGCCCACCACTTCGAATTGTGCGGTATTGTTCGCGCTGCCGCTGCTTGATTGCTTCACAACGGCGCCGCCAGTGAGTTCCGCGATGTCCGGAGCGAGATTCCGCGCTTCGAGCGAAATCTTGGAGGTGGTTCCCCTCATGCGCACCGAGAGGAAACGATGCTCGCCCGGTTTCAACGGCGAAGAATCGGCTTCCAGCTCGAGCGCAACGAACATCGTGAAAAACGCCGGAGCTACCTTATTCGCGCAGGAAACTTCCACCGGTGCTGCTCCGGGCTTCATCCCCATCGGCGGGAGAACCACCAGGGAAGCCGGGGATGAAGCGAGGATCAACGCCGGCTGGCCGCCGACGGTGACTTGATTCAAATCCGCATCGCCGCAAAATCCGCGGCCGGAAATTTCAAACCGGTCGGACACCGAAGCGACCTTTGGCACAGTTGAGATTTCAATGGAAGCGGACGCCGCTTCCGCGGGAGCCAGAATTGCCGTTGCCACTCGATCCGGACGCCCGGCGATCGATCCAAAGATTACTCCCGGATTCAGCGGGGCCACGAAAAGCGCGCGGCCGGTCACGTCCGTCGTGAGCCGGTCCCCGTTTGAGAAACTCACGGTGACACCGGGAGTCAGCCTGCCATTGACATCCAGCACTGCCAGCGTGGCCCGCTCACCAGAAACAATTTTACGTGGCAAGAGCAAGATCCGTGCTCCTGACGGAGAAGGCGCCTGTTGCGCCATCGAAAAGACCTGCACGGCCGCAGAGATTGCGCCCAAGAGGAGGCTGATTCGAAGGATGCGGCGCAAGGTCATGCGTTGGATTGTAGTGGAGAAGCTGGCAGGCATGAAAGCAGCCCAGCTCGCAGCAGCGGAGCTTTGGGTTCTATGTATTCCTGCGGATTAGCGGTTCTTCAGGCGAATAAACCAGGACGGTGCGCCCCATCACGCCCGCCGACAGCTTTCGCAGCATGTAGCGAAAGGGCCGCGACGCGCCCCCTCCAGAAAACGATTCCAAACGGAAATAAGTGTCCAGGTAGCGCACCGTGCGCGGCGGTTCCCAGTTTTCTTTTCTCCGTGAGGAGCGAATTTCGAGGAATTCCTCGGGCGGCTTTCCGATAAAGACAAGTTCATCAGGGACTTCTGCGAGACCCTTGACCATCGCTTTCTCCCGAATGGCTCCGACATAGGAGGAAAGATTCCCTTGCGAGTAGCCCGCGGCCTGAGCCGATCTTGGCCTTCTTTCCCCAGAACCGATCGCAAGGAACTTTCGCAGCAAAAAGAACGGAAGAATTCCGAGATTGGTTCCGGCGAATGCCGCGGCCACCAAGCGTATTGCCCCCTCGATTCCGGCATACGCGAGGAGCCACGTCAGCGGGTGCGTCGCGACCAGGACCAGCGCAGTGAAACCAATCTCCTGATCCGTTACTTGGGTGGGCATTTTCCCTGTTGTCGCCGAGTCCAGGCCGCGATCCACCCAGGTGGTCATCGAATACGAATACCAGTACATCATCGCGACGAGCGCGATCGCCGACTCGGCGAACCCGCTGAGAACCGTGGCGACGCGCCAGTTCACAGCTTCGCCGCCAGGCAGCGAATTACGCCACGCTTTCGGCAACAGCGCCAGGATTGGTCCCAAGATAAAGGTCAGCACGGGAATCTCGCATCTCTAGTCTAGAGGATGGAAGCGGCGCATTTCTTCCCCTGCCAAAAGGAAAGGCCAATGAGTAATGGGCGAGCGAGACTAGTTGGACTTCCCGGCCAGCCGATAGACCTGGGCGTCAAGAAAAACGCGGAAGAGCTCTGAATCGATCTCCTGGTCGCGCACGCAGAGTTTCAGGATGTCGAGCGCGCGGTCGGTGGGAACCGCCCGTTTGTAAGGGCGATCCGACGCGGAGAGCGCATCAAAAATATCGCAAATGGTCATCAATTTGGCCTGAACCGGAATCTGGGCCGAATTCAGTCCGAGAGGGTAGCCTTTGCCGTTCAGTTTTTCATGGTGCGCGCGGGCAATGGCTGGAATGCTCCGAAATTCCGGCGTCCACGGAATCTGCGCCAGAAAGTTGAAGCTGTGCACCACGTGCGATTCGATCTGGCGGCGCTCGTCGGTATCTAGCGTGCCGCGCGGAATCGAAAGCAGCCGCACTTCCTCAGACGACAAGTAAGGGCGTTCGGTCCCTCGCGGATCGCGATAGGACTTCTGCGCGATCTCATTCAGCACTTCGAAATCACCCGAAGGAAGCAGTGTTGGCTCGTTGGCTCGGGCGATGAAATCCGCAAAGCGATCCAGTTCGCCAAGCAGCCGTTGCGATTCCTCGTCGAGCAAGCGCAGCCTGGCCGCGGCCTCCTTCTTGGATAGGGAAAGCAACGCTTCCACTTTTTGCTGGGCGACGCGCGCCTCGATATCCCGGCGAATGTAGTCGAAGCGGTCCAGCACGCGGACGAATTGCATTGGGTAGAGCTTCTTGGCCTTCACCAGCACTTCTTCGCGCACTCCCACTTTGCCAAAATCGTGGAGCAGGGCGGCGTAGCGCAGCTCCCTCATCTGTTCGCGGGAAAACCGCAGATCGCCGTACGGACCACGCGGCTCGCGGTCCACCGCATCGGCAAGTGCCATGGTCATGGCGCAAACTCGCTGCGAATGACCGGAAGTTGTCGGGTCGCGCTGTTCGATGGCCTTCACAGCGGCATTCACGAATCCATCGAACAGATTCTCAATGTCTTGATAGAGCGTGGAATTTTCGTAGGCAACGGCTGCTTGTGAGGCGAGTGACAGGGCCAGCCGGACGGCCCGCTCCGGAAACGGATGCACCAAGCGGTGCACGGCGCCGGCATTGGTGAGCCGCGCCTGGGAATTCCGTTTGCAGTTGATCAACTGCAGCACGCCCAGGACTTCGCCCTTCCCGTTTTTCATCGGCAGAGTGATCAGGGAACGCGTGCGGTAGCCGCCTTGTTGATCGAAAAACTCATTGAAGCGAAAGGGGCGGGATTTAGGTATGCGATAGGCGTCGGCGAGCTCGATCACCTCGCCCTGCAAGGCGCAATACCCCGCCATGGAGTCTTCCGTCAGAGGCAGGGTGTGCTCGCTGAACGCAAATTGCACACTGTCGTTTTGCGTCAGCTTGAAACGCAGTCCCGGGTTGCGTATCCCGGCATCTGTAGATGCATGGCCTCTCTCGACAAGATAGAGGGATCCCGCATCCGCCATTGTGATTTCCCGGGCTTTTCTGAGGATCAAATCCAGCAACTGGTCCACGTCCCGTGTTTCGGAGAGAGCAATGCCGATGCGGTTCAACTCTTCAAGTTCCCGGGAGGCGCGCGCGGCGCTGGGGCCGCTGCTCCTGACGGTTCGAGCGCGCTTGGGCGCCGGCTTCTTTCTTTTAGGCATAGTGGAGAGCTGTGAGCCGCAGAGGCAGGGCGCTCCGGGCAGACCAAAAGTATAACGAAAGCATCTGCCCGAGGCACGACCCGCTTGCGATTTCAGCCGATTAAACTTACTAAACTTCGACGGATGTGCCAGGTTTCCCTCGGCGTTTGTGGCCTAAAAGCGAGTAATTAGTAGGGTTCACAGCCTTTCGCGAGCCTTGGGCCTCTGTTAGCGTGGGAGCAGTATTGACAGGTACGCGTGTGGGCAGGGGTGTAGTCTCTTGGCAACAAGGGGAACGAGTGTGCGAATTGTAAGCGGCGGCGTGACCGACGTCGGGCGCGTCCGCACCAACAACGAAGATTGTTTCCGCATCGTTGTGGCGCTGAACCTTTTCGTGCTCTCCGACGGCATGGGTGGCGAGGCGCACGGCGAAATCGCCAGCGCCATGGCCGTTGAAACGGTTGTGAAGCACTGCCTGGATATCGAAACGAATCCAGCAGCGCGGGTCCTGGGTCCAACGCAGCCAAACTGGAGTGCCCGGACCAAGCGGCTTTCGACCGCGTTCCATCTCGCCAACAAAAGTATTTTCAAGTCCGCAGAAGAACATGCGGAACAACATGGCATGGGCGCAACTTTGACTGCGGCGTGGATTGACGGCGCGAATCTCAGCATCGCGCACGTCGGCGACAGCCGCGCCTATTTGCTCCGCGGCGGCACCCTGCTGCAGCTGACGCGGGACCACTCGCTCGTCGCCGAACAGGTACGGCGCGGGATTTTGACCGCCGCCGAAGCCGAGGAAAGCGACATGCAGAGCGTGCTGCTGCGCGCGCTGGGCGCACAGGCAGAAATCGAAGTGGATGCGGAGGAACACACCGTTTTCCCGCGGGATGTTCTGCTGCTCTGCTCGGATGGATTGACGCGCATGGTCACCGAGCCGGAAATCGCCGGAACGCTTCAGGCGGAGACTGATCCGGTGAGCGCCGCGGACAAACTCATCGCGCTGGCCAACGAACGCGGCGGCCCGGACAACATTACGGTCGTGATTGTGCGGCTGGACAAGGATTCCAAGGGGTGGTTTTCGTGGTTGCGCCGTGGGGCGCGGAAAAATCCAAGCGGTAATGGCAACGGGGGAGGAAATTGAGATGCCGAAGCTCAGCCTCATGTTTGACAACAAAATCGTAAAAGAGGTGCCCGTGGGTAGCCGGCCGGTAACCATCGGCCGAGCCCCGGACAACGATATACCGGTCGATAATCTGGCGGTTTCCAATTATCACGCCAAGGTTTATTACGAGGCCGGGCGCATGGTCGTTGAGGATCTCGCCAGCCTCAATGGCACGTTCGTGAATGACCTGCGAATCGAGCGCGCCACTCTGCACGACGGCGATAACATTCATATCGGCAAGCACAAAATCAAGGTCGATACCAGCGGCGACGCGCCAGTGCAGTGGGACACGGGCCGCAAGGCGGCCGCTCCGCGCATCAACGAAACGATGGTGCTGGACACCAAGGAACGCCGCCAGATGCTCCAACAAGCCGCGGCCATGGGCGAATCCATGCAGTTTGCCTCCGCGCGCATGAAAGTTCCGACGCTTGTGGTGCTGGGCGGCAAAACCGACCAAAAAGAATATGTGCTGACCAACCGACTTACCGTGGTCGGTAAATCCGCCATGGCCACCGTACGCCTGAAGGGCTGGTTCAAACCACAAATGGCCGCGCAAATTAACCAGCGCGATGACGGCTACTACCTGGGCCCGGGCGATAAGGTGCCCACCGTGAATGGCACGCCCATTCCCGGCCCTGTGCGGCTGAACGACGGCGATCTCATCGAAGTCTCCGGCGTGCGGCTGAATTTCATATACCGCGAGTAGCATTCGAAACGCGATGGCAGCTCCGTCAGAAGGCTTCTGGCAGCGGCGGGGCGCATTCGGCCTCTACGAACTACTGCAATCCTGGTGGCGCCATCGCGTCTCGTTTCTTATTTCCGTTGCCATCACGCTCGCGGCGATGACGTTGTATTACTTCACCTTCTTCGGCGAGAAGACAACTCCCATCTTTGCTTTTCTCCAGCGCTTCGAATACAACTCGCTGGACACGCGCTTCCGTTATCGCCCAGCCAGCTCAACTCCGCCTGATCCCCGCATCGTCATCGTGGAGATCGACCAGCAATCGCAAGAAGTGCTGGGAAAGTGGCCCTTCTCCCGCACGCACTTCGCTACCATGCTCGACGCACTTCATGACGACGGCGCCAAAGTGGCTTCCTTCGATGTCACGTTTGATAAACCGGACCGCACGGCCGACCCCGTGCGGGCGCTCTGGTCCAGACTCGAACAGCGAAAGAAACTTGGCGAAACCGTGGACCCAAAACTGGAATCGGAGGTCCGCGCTCTCGCCGCGGAGTTCGATGCCGACGCGCAGTTCGGCAAAGCCATCGATCGTTTCGGCCCCGTCGTGCTCGGCAACTTCTTTCTCAAGCCCGACGAACTCAAAGGAATCGATCCCGCAATTCTGGATCAGTATGACGAGCTGATCGAATGGTACGCGCTGGGCCGAAACGCGCTGCAGCCGCAGACAGGAAAACAGGATTTTCTCGAGCTGGTGGACCGCTACAGAAGAGATGGAGATCTTTACGCTGCAAACGTGGCCAACATCCCTGCATTAGCAAACCCCGACAAGATTGAAAAAACGACTATCGGCTTCTTCAACGTTTCTTCGGACGCTGATGGAGTCCTGCGCCGGACCATGCTGGTGCTGCCGTTTGGCCGCTCGAAGGATATCCAAGAATGGCAGCTGTTCGGCTCACTCGAAGTGCAAACCATGAGGCTTTATCTGGGACTGCGCTCCGACCAAGTTACCGTGCATTACGACCCTACAGGAGTTGTCCGGATTGATTTCGGTAGCGCCTTGCTGATCAAGCCTGATGCCACGGGGCATTTGTCCATCAACTACCATGGCCCGCGGGGAACCTATCCTTACTACTCGATTGCCGATGTTGTTCGGCACAAGTTTGTGCCCGGTACTTTCAAAGACAAGATTGTCTTGGTTGGCGCTTCAGCAACCGGCATCGCGGATCTGCGTACACCACCCTACGGAGAAATCGATTACCCGGGAGTCGAAGTTCACGCGAATGTGATCGACAACATGTTGCACCGGAACTTCTTGGTGCGCGGCGTCAAGCAGCAGTTGTGTGATGCCATTTTGATTGTCTTGCTCGGTCTTCCCCTGGGAATTTGGATGGCCCTCGTTTCTCCTCGTTGGATGTGGTTCGGTATGGCCCTGATTGGCCCGCTCGTCGCGGTGGACTATGCCGCTTTTCTTCGCGGCTGGTGGCTTAATTTCACCGTCCCAGCAGTCACTTTAACCACAAACGTTCTTCTCGTTTCACTCTACCGCTCGCTCTTTGAAGAAAAGGAAAAGCGCCGCGTGCGCTCCGCGTTCGGACAGTACCTTAGCCCGGAAGTCATCCGCCGGCTGCTCGTCAATCCGCGCCTTGTCGAACCGAAAAAAACCGACATCACCGTCATGTTCAGCGACATTCGCGGCTTTACTACGATTTCCGAAAAGCTGGACGCCCAGGACCTGGCGCTTTTCCTGAATCAATACCTCTCGGACATGACTGAGCTGGTCTTCGAACATCACGGCACGCTCGACAAATACATCGGCGACGCGGTCATGGCCTTCTGGGGCGCGCCATTCGAAGAAGCAGGGCATTCCGGCCGAGCATGCAACACCGCTCTAAGGATGATGGCTCGCGTTCGCGAAATGCAGAAACAGTGGGAAGCGGAAGGCAAGCCGCAACTCGACATCGGCATTGGACTGAACACTGGTGTCGCCAGCGTCGGCAACATGGGCTCGGCGCTGCGCTATGGCTATACGGCCCTGGGTGACGCCGTAAATCTCTCCTCACGCCTCGAAGGACTTAACAAAGACTACGGCACGCACATTCTGGTCAACGAAACCACCTACGCTGCAGCGAAGGATGACGGCTTCCTTTTTCGCGAGCTCGATCTCATCCGCGTAAAGGGCAAGCTCCAACCCGTCACCATTTACGAACTCATCGGGCGGGCCGACCAGAGTACGGTCTACGGCAATTTGGATGAAGTTCGGGCCCGCCTGCAACTCTTTAAGGAGGCGCGCGTTCTGTATTGCCAGCGCCAGTGGGCAGACGCGCAGAAGACCTTCCAGACCATCCTCGATCGCTGGCCCGATGACGGTCCCTCCCGCACCTACTGGAAGCGCTGCCAGGACTACCTCTTCGATGAACCGCCTTCCGGCTGGGACGGCGTCTTCACCATGACCCATAAGTAACTTTTATCGCGTCCATCACGGCTTCGAAGCGGATCCTATCCATCGGCAAAGAAGGCCGTCCAAATTGGATGGAGCTGTGTATGTGCCTTGTGTCAGAATGCCTGCATCGAACAACTGTGACTTCAGGGGAGCAGTACCTATTGATGTCTAACTGATACAAAGCGTACGACTTAATCTGCGACCATCGAAGCCCGATGGGGTCCGTACCCAAACAAACGCTCTGACGAATCTAAGTTAAATTGGCGATGGAGAGGCGGCCAGAGGAGAGCTTTGGTGCCGTCGCCGGGTAAGGTGGCGAACTAAGACTTTATGTGGATTGTCCGGCTAGCTCTTCGGAGGCCTTACACCTTTGTGGTGATGGCGCTCGCCATCATCCTGCTATTTCCGGTGGTGCTGCTTCGCACGCCGGTGGACATTTTCCCCAACATCGACATCCCGGTCATTTCTCTGGTCTGGACTTACACCGGCCTCGAACCCCAGGAGATGGAGCAGCGCATCACCACCAACGTCGAGCGCGGCATCACCGTGCTGGTGAACGACGTCGAGCACATTGAGTCGCAATCGCTGAACGGCATCGCTGTCATCAAGGTTTTCTTCCAGCCAGGAGCGAATATCCAGACGGCGCTTGCGCAAACCGCCGCGATTTCACAAACTTTTTTGAAAAACCTCCCGCCTGGAACTACGCCGCCCCTGGTGATTATTTATTCGGCTTCCACCGTGCCGGTCATTCAGATCGGCCTGACCAGCGACACGTTGAGCGAGCAGCAGCTTTTCGATTACGGCAACAATTTTATACGCACGCAGCTCGCGACCGTGCCAGGAGCCGGGACGCCGTTCCCCTACGGCGGCAAGCAGCGCGTAATAAGCGTGGATATTGACCCGGCCTCGCTCCAGGCCAAAGGGCTTTCGGCGGTTGATATCGTAAACGCCGTGAACGCGCAAAACCTGATTCTCCCGACGGGCACGGCCAAGCTTGGGTCCCTCGAGTACAACGTGGAGATGAACGGCAGCCCGCAATCGGTCGAGGAACTCAACGATCTGCCGGTCAAAACCGTCAACGGCGCTACGATTTACATGAAGGACGTCGCCCACGTGCGCGACGGCTTTTCGCCGCAGACCAACATTGTGCTATCGAACGGCCAGCGCGGCGTGCTGATGAGCATCTACAAGATCGGCAGTGCTTCGACCATTGATATCGTCGACCGCGTGAAGGCGATGCTCGAGTACAATAAGGGCTCACTTCCAGAAGGCTTGCACCTCTCCACTTTTTTCGACCAGTCACTTTATGTGCGCGCTTCGATCCAGGGCGTGATCCGGGAAGCGATCATCGCCGCATGCCTCACCGCCGCTATGATTCTGCTGTTCCTCGGGAACTGGAAGAGCACGCTTATCATTGCCGTCTCGATTCCCTTGTCCATTCTAGTCAGCATTCTTTGTCTCAGCGCCCTCGGCCAGACTATCAACATCATGACGCTCGGCGGCCTTGCGCTTGCTGTGGGCATCCTCGTCGACGACGCCACCGTGGAAATCAAAACATCAACCGCAACCTGGCCATGGGCAAGGAAACGGTCCAGGCGATTCTCGACGGCGCGCAGCAAATTGCCGTGCCGGCGTTTGTTTCCACGCTGTGTATCTGCATCGTTTTCATCCCCATGTTTTTTCTGTCTGGAGTGGCCAAGTTCCTGTTCGTGCCTCTGGCCGAAGCCGTGAGCTTCGCCATGCTGGCTTCCTACATGTGGTCGCGCACCATCGTGCCGACACTGGCGATGTATCTCCTGAGTTCGGAGGACGAGTACCACGCCGAAGAGCACATCGGTGAAAAGATGGGCCCCTTCCGCCGCTATCAGCAAGGCTTCGAGCGGAGTTTTGAAAAGTTCCGGGAAGGCTATCGCCGGGCCTTGGGCGCCGCTCTGCGCGCGCCCGTGCTTTTCTCCGCCTGCTTTCTGGTTTTCTGTATTTTGTCGGTCACGCTCGTCGGCGTCCTCGGCCGCGACTTCTTTCCGAAGGTCGACGCTGGGCAAATCCGCCTGCACATGCGCGCCCGCACGGGCCTGCGCATCGAGGAAACCGCGCGCCTCGCTGACCAGGTTAACGGCGTCATCCGCGACACCATCCCGAAGGACGAACTGACCACGGTCCTCGACAATATCGGCCTGCCGTACAGCGGCATCAATCTCACCTACAGCAATGCCGGCACCATTGGGAGCTCCGACGCGGAAATTCTTGTCCAGCTAAAAGAAGTGCGCGGCAAGCCCACCAGCATGTACATCAATGATTTGCGCGAAAGGTTGCCGCAACGCTTTCCCGGGGTGCAGTTCTTTTTTCAGCCCGCGGACATCGTGACGCAAATCTTGAATTTTGGCACGCCCGCACCCATCGACGTGGAAGTAACTGGCATGAACCAACGCGGGAATTATCTGGTCGGCGAAAAACTGGCCAGCGAGTTTCGCCATATTCCCGGCGCGGTGGATGTCCACGTTCAGCAGGCCTTCGATAATCCCACGCTCTATATGGACATCGACCGGGCCCGCGCTCAGTCCGTTGGTATGCAGTCGCGCGACGTGGCGCAAAACGTGCTTGTTTCGCTCAGTTCCAGCTTCCAGACTTCGCCGGCTTTTTGGCTCGATCCGAAAAATGGCGTGGAGTATACCGTAGCCGTGCAGGAACCGCAGTATCGCGTGGACTCTTACCAGGCGCTGCAAAACACACCCATCAGCGGCAGCGTGCCGGGTTCGCGGCCGCAGATTCTAGGGAACCTGGTCACCACCTCGACGGTCGCCCGCCCAGCTGAAGTGTCGCACTACACCACGCAACCCATGATCAACGTATATGCGTCTGTGGACGGGCGCGACCTCGGTGGCGTCGCTGACGTCGTGGAACAGCGCGTTCAGGCCATCGAAAAGGAATTGCCGAAGGGCAGCCACATTGTCATTCGCGGTCAAGTCCAAACTATGAAGAGTTCCTTCACCGGGCTGGGCTTCGGCTTGCTCGGCGCAATCGTGCTTGCTTATCTTCTGATTGTCGTTAATTTTCAGTCTTGGCTCGATCCTTTCATCATCATTACCGCGCTGCCCGGCGCCCTGGCCGGCATCTGCTGGACGCTGTTGCTGACGCACACTACTTTGAACGTCCCATCGCTGACGGGCGCGATCATGTGCATGGGAGTCGCCACAGCGAACAGTATCTTGATGGTCTCCTTCGCGCGCGAACAATTGGACGAAGGCAAGAGCGCCCGCGAAGCTGCGATCGAAGCTGGTTTCGTTCGCATCCGGCCGGTGCTGATGACCGCGCTGGCCATGATCATCGGCATGGTGCCAATGGCTGTGGGCCTCGGCGAAGGCGGCGAGCAAAACGCGCCGCTTGGCCGCGCGGTGATTGGCGGACTGGTCTTTGCGACCTTCGCCACGCTCTTCTTTGTGCCGTGCGTTTTCTCGATGATCCATGGGCGGCGTGCGCGAAGGTCGGCGCAACAGGGCTCACCGTCGCCGGCAACGGCCTGATTCTTTTCTTTCTGGAACTGAAAGCGGGGATGGGTAATCATGGAACGTGGAGTTCAGATGGATCCTGCAGATCAAGAGCAACCGAGGACTAAAGGCAGCCGCATCTTCACGATACTTTTCGTCGTCGTGATTGTGCTGGTGATTCTCGGCGCGTTTACGCTCTTCCAGCGGCACACCCAATATCAGGCGCTGGCCAAGGAAACAGAAACGCTGGCGATTCCAACCGTGGCCGTGATTCACGCCAGCGTGGAATCGGCGGAGGAGGACCTGGTCCTCCCCGGCGCAATGCAGGCCTATGTCGAATCGCCCATCTATGCACGCACCAACGGCTACCTGAAAAAGTGGTATCACGACATCGGCAGCCGCGTGCGGCAAGGCGATTTGCTCGCGGACATTGACACTCCAGAAGTGGATCAGCAATTGTCTCAGGCGCGCGCCGATCTCAATACGTCGCAGGCTAACGCGAACCTGTCCAAGATTACTGCGGCGCGCTACCAGGAACTCATCAAGACCGACGGCGTCTCCAAGCAGGAAGTCGATAACGCGGTAGGTGATCTGGAAGCCAAAGTCGCCAGCGTAAAGTCCGCGGAAGCCAATGTGCGCCGGCTCGAAGAGCTGGAATCTTTCAAACACATTTACGCGCCGTTCAGCGGCGTAATCACAAAGCGGAGCGTGGATACCGGCACGTTGATCAACGCCGGAAATGGCGGCGCGTCGGAGCAGCTCTTCTCGCTCGCGCAGACCGATCCCATTCGCGCTTACGTCAGCGTGCCGGAAGCCTATGCGCCCTCCATTCGCGCAGGACTCGGTGCCTACCTGGAGCTTACCCAGTATCCCGGCCAGAAATTCCAAGGCAAGGTGGTGCGAACGGCAGAGTCCATCGACCCCGGCACCCGGACACTCCTCACCGAAGTGGATGTGCCGAACCATAATGGCGCGTTGCTCCCCGGCGGCTACGCCCAGGCGCACTTGCAAGTGAAGGTGACTGGAGCACGGCTGGCTGTGCCGGTAAACGCACTGATTTTTCGTTCCGAGGGACTTCGCGCCATCGTCGTGGATACAAATCATAGGGCGCACCTCAGAGCGATTACCGTGGGCCGAGATTACGGCACGACTCTGGAAGTCCTCCAAGGCCTCGCGGCCAATGATTGGATCGTGCTGAATCCTGCCGATTCCCTCGACGATGGCCAGGAAGTGCGTGTCAAGGAAATCGCACAGAAAGACGCGCCGAGTCTGTCTACTACTCAGCCAAGCCCTCCACCTGGGGCCAAGAAACAATAATGAGGTCTGCCTGGCAATCCCCCGCCGTGGTCGGGATTTTTATTAGTGTCCTCATCGGCGGTTGCACCGTCGGCCCTAAGTATCAGCGCGCTGTGGAGCCGGTGCCTGCCAAGTGGGACGTCACGGAACCCTGGCGCGAGAGCGCCCCGAAAGATGGTGTTGCCAAGGGTCAATGGTGGAGTGTTTTTCACGACGACGACCTGAGCGGTTTCGAAACACAAGCTCTGGACGCAAACCAGACCATTAAAGTTTCTGCAGCACGATTGGAGCAGGCGCGGGCCTCCGCTGCCGTGCAGATCTCAACGCAGTTTCCCAATCTTGGCGTGGCTCCCTTAGCCGAGAGACAACGCCTTTCCGGGAACCGCCCCCCAGGCAGTGCGGTTCCTGTGACATCTGCGGTTTCGCAAAACAACTTTACCCTGCCGTTCACGGTCGGCTACGAAGTGGATTTGTTCGGACGACGGCGCCGCAGCATTGAAGCAGCTCAGGCGTCCTACCAGGCCAGCGCCGCCGACCTCGAAAATGTCCGGCTGGTGATCACGGCGGAACTCGCCGGCGATTATTTCACGCTGCGGCAACTTGATACGGAGTTAGGGATTCTGAATCGTACCGTTGAAACGCTGCAGAAGGGCTTGCAATTGGTGGATTCGCGGCACAAGGGCGGCGTGGCCTCCGGGCTGGACGTCGCGCAGGAAGAGACGCTTCTGAACACCACCAGAACCCAGGCAATCCTGCTGCGGCAGCAACGAAAACAGTTTGAAGATGCCATCGCTGTGCTGGTTGGAAAGCCTGCGCCGGATTTTCATGTCGCGGCCAAAGAACTGCGCGACGAGCCGCCGCCGCTGGACGCGGGCCTTCCGTCGGACTTGCTGGAGCGGCGCCCGGACATCGCCGAAGCCGAACGGCAAATGGCTGTAGCCAACGCGCAAATCGGAATCGCACGCGCGGCTTATTATCCTTCGTTGAATCTTTTTGGGACGGGAGGGTGGCAAGCGGCGGATATCGCCAAGCTGGTCAACGTTCAGAGCACCTTTTGGGCGGTAGGTGCGAACGTGGCGGAGACCATTTTCTCGGGCGGCTCGCGGCGCGCTCAAGTGCAATTCGCCAAGTCCGGCTATGACGCCAGCGTGGCGCAGTATCGTGACAGCGTTTTGAATGCTTTCCGCGAAGTGCAGGACGACGTCACGGGCTTGGCCGTGCTCGAGCAGGCCAATCAATCGCAACAGCAAGCCGTGGATGCCGCGCGACGGACTTTGGATATTTCCACGGATCGGTATACCGGGGGCTTGGTGAATTACTTGGATGTCGTGACCGCCCAGCAGAATCTTTTGAATAACGAGCAGGAACTGGCGGTGATCCGGGGGCAGCGGCTCGTCACCAGCGTTTTGCTGATCAAGGCGCTCGGTGGCGGCTGGGATGCCTCGAGCCTTGCGGCAGTGCAAGTAAAGCCGAAGCTGAAGGATGTCGTTGCACCTTGATACAACGCAACTGCACGCCGGTACTCCCGTTCCCTTCACTAAAATTCACTAGTAACTCTGATGACGGTTGCTCTTAAATCCGTAGGTGTTCCCGGCAATGGCTAGCAATTGCGGTATGGGCGCGAACCTGTGCCATTTTCTTGAGTGGCCCATTTTCCAGCTGAGCCAGTTCAAGCCCGTCGCGAGCGCCAGGCCCGTCGCGTAATACGCGGGCGCGGGCAATCTCACCATCGGTCTCGCCAGCGGGTCTTTTTCATACCACCAGGAGTAGCGCCTCACGAACAAAGTCTGGTGCATGTCGGCGAGGCCGGCCGCATAGACGCCCGCGCTTAAAACCAAAAATTGTTTCTTTTGGGAACGCGCTACGCGGATCCCGTTACCGTGAAAGCGGCTCTTCTTTCGAAGAGGATCAGGCGCGATGGTACCAATGTCCGCTTTCTCTTCGTTCGCTACAATCAACGCCGCACGCGCACCAGGCGCAGTTGGAACTGTTTGCGCCTTGCTCACAGGCGCGAACAAAAAGACCACAGGGATCGTTGCGATAAAAAGGGATCGGTAAATCACGACTCGCTCTCGGGCGGCTCAGTCCCTGCCCCGAATGAGTTCGCAATCGTCCTTCCAACGGTTTTGGAGATGTCCGCGCGCGGAACTGCTGCATACAGCTTTCGCAGAAGTCGTCTGTTTTGCTTTACTTGTCTGTCTTATTTTTTAGCGCGCACGCGGGATGATGAACCGTGCCATTCCATCGACATGGGTGAACATGTTGTTCCACTTCGTCGGGACTGTGCCACTTCGGCGCACTTTTTGCAGGCCAACAATTCTTTTAAGGATTCCCCGTGTCGTGCGGTGAGATAACCCGGCCATACTCCGATGCCCGGCTTAGCCGATCGAACATCTGGTACGCCGCATTGGAGACCTTGATGATGGCCTCTCCGCCGTCCCGTTCGCGCTTTAGAAAAGTTGTCATCACGCTGATCACGTAGGGGCGCTTGCCGGTAAAGACTATGCCGGAATCGTTGCGCACCCCTTCCAGCTCCCCGGGCTTGTTGGCCACGCGAAGATCTTCCGGCAACTCCCGCGGAATGTAGCTCTCCTTGTGCACGCTGAGAAGATTGAAAAAGTCCTCGGTGAACTGTTTGTTCAATACTTTTCCGCGGTAGAGATCTTCGAGCAGCGTCATCATCTCGCGCGGCGTGGCGATGTTCTCGCGGCCTTCCGTGGCAGCCTTCAAATCCATCATCTTGCGCCGCAAGCGCGTGTGCGACAGGCCCAGCGAATCAAGAAACGCGTTCACGTTTTCCATCCCGATCCGGTCAATGATCACATTGGTCGCGGAATTGTCGCTCACGGAAATCATCAGCGCCGCGACGTCACGGAGCGTCAGCCGCGTGGCACCGACTGTAAGCACGCCGGCGATCCCGCTTCCGCCGACGATGTCGCCCGATTGCAGCGTGTACATGTCCGTGAGCTTGAGTTTGCCTTGCTGGGCCTGCCGGTAAAGCTCGGCAAGTATCGCAATCTTGATGGAGCTGGCCGTGGGAAGAATTTCATCGGCATGAAGCAGGTATTTTTGGCCGGTTGAAAGGTCGAGAATGGCCACAGCCAACACGCCGTCGAGGTTGTGATCGACGTCCGAAATCGCGGTTTCTAGTTTTTGCCACAGTATTTGTTCTTTCTCTTGCGAAGATTGCTGCGCGCTGGCCGTGCTTGGAAGACACGCGGCAGCCATGAGCAGCGCGAGTCGAGCGATTGGTTTCAACAAGGTGACCTCCGGATCGGCGGGATTATAAGGCCTGGCGCGCAAAAAGCAGTGCCAATCTTGAATCGCAAGGTCACTCCAGCGCGCGGCCGCGTACTGAATGAGCAACGCCGCACTCAGCGCTATGGTCGAAGACGGGCGAGGTGACGGACAATAAAGATGGCCCCCACCCGCCTGCGAACGGCTACATCGGCACCAGAAGTCTTGAGCAAGGAATAGTCGGTAGCTGGCGCAATTCAGGGAGAGAAGATATGCACAAAATCTTAGCGAGTATTCTGTTCGCGGCTCTGGCAACAACAATGTCCATCGCCACGCCGCGTCAAGACCGCGATGACCATCGCGGGCGGGACGATAAGCACGACAATGGAAAGCACGAAGGACAGGACAAACACGGCGACGAGCGCCATGACAATGGCAATCACAAAGGCTGGGACAATCCTCACAACCCCCATGCCAACTGGGACGCCGACCATGACCGCATCAAGCCTGGCCGCGCCTACCCCTATGGCCGCTACGAACATGTCCGGGAAGAATTTGTCGCACGCCGAATGGACTTCCGCACGCGCCGCGTGGTTTTGTTCGACAATTCGAATTGGGTGGTGGCTTCCTACGACCTTGACCGCTGCCGCGATTGGCAATGGGACCGCGATCGCGTCTACGTATATGACGACGATCATCACCCGGGCTGGTATCTGCTCTTCAATGCGCGCCTAGGCCGCTACGTCCACGTCGAGTATTCCGGCGTTCACTAGAACTGGTGAAGAACAAAGCTTTCGGGCGGTTTTAGCCCGGCGGCCAGCGAAATTGCCGCCCGCCGAGCAGATGCAGGTGCAGGTGAAAAACGGATTGCCCGGCTCCATTTCCATTGTTGAGGACCGTGCGGTATCCGTCGAGGAGCTTGCGCTCGCGTGCCAGTTGCGCGGCCACCAGCTGAAGCTTGCCGAGGATCGCCTGATCCTCGGGAGCCGCGTCGGTCAGCGATTCGAAATGCTTCCGCGGACAGATCAAAATGTGCGCCGGCGCTTGCGGACTGATGTCCTCGAAAGCAAAAATCTCGCCATCTTCATAAACAATTTTTGACGGAATCTTTTTTGCCGCAATTTTGCAAAACAAGCAATCGGCACTCATTGGCTTCCTCCCGGCGTGCCTTCGTCCAAGCGAATCACAAAAGGCGTGAAGCTCTCGCGCTCCCGCAGTTGTTCACTGAACTGCCGCGCGGCATCCTCGCCCGAAATCTTCCCGACGCGGACCCGGTACAACGCTCCTTCCGCGGAATCATATTGCTGAATGAAAATCGGGGAGTAGGACGCGCTCAGGCGTTCGCGAAGGCGCTCGGCATTCCCACGCTCGCGGAATGCCCCGACCTGCACGGTGAAGAATCCCGCGGTGGGATCGACATTGCCAAGGACTTCCAAGCGAACCGGACCAACTCCCGGACCAACTAATTCAATTTCGGTTGCAGCCGCAAACGATAAATCGATAATGCGATTCCCCACGAACGGGCCGCGGTCCGTAATCCGCACTACCGTGGATTTGCCATTGCTCAAGTTGGTCACGCGCACCATCGTTTCGAACGGCAGCGTGCGGTGCGCCGCCGTGAGCTTGTTCATGTCGTAGATCTCGCCGTTCGAAGCGCGCCGCCCGTGGAATGGCTCGCCGTACCACGACGCGTTGCCTTCTTCGAGATAGCCAGAAGGCGCGGGCAGGGGAGCGGGCTTGCTGTGCTTCGGTGCCAGCGTCGCGGCGGGAGGATTCGCCGGATTTGCCGGCATGTCGGTGGAGCGTTTCGCGGATTCCACGGTTTCTGGCGGCGCGTTCGAAGGCTCGGCGGGCGGTGGCTGCCGCCGGTCCGCGATGGGATTGCGCGAAGCGCAACTCGAAGAATAAACGCAGAAGACGCACAGTACGCTGAGAAGAAAAACATTCGAGTTGAAGCAAGACCGGCAGCTGGTAATTCTGAAAACGCGGGCGCGAACGCCCGACCGCATCCTCGCAAACGCCGATTCCGTTGGTGTCCTCACCGAGCCGCCTGCTTCATGAGGGCGGGGCGTTTGGGGGCTTCTCGGGATTCCGCGCGGCGTTGCGCGCTTCCAGTTTCCCTGCCGCTTCGGTGAGTTTTTCACTGACTTCCCGCAGAATCTGGGCTGTCCGGCGCTCGGTTTCCGGCGCGACTTCCTCTTCGATAAAGCGGCGGAGACGCGTCAGTTCTTCGTCAAGGCGCTTGCCGAACTCTTCAAAATGGTCCATATAAGAATTCTCCTCCTCAGCCAATGCTGACAAAAATCATCGCGCAGAGAAGAAGAGCGGCGACTTGGGTATTATAGGAACGCCGTTCGCGGCTCGCAAGGAGGACGATTGGCGCTTCCCTACCGGTGGCAGTGGCGCATTGAAAAATGGAAGAACGCATTGCGCGGATTTTTCGGCGTCACGGAACAGCAGCCTCGTCCGAAAATCTGTCCGGCATGCGGAGCGCTGGTGGGAATCAACGCCACTCGCTGCCACGAATGCGGCGCGAACCTGCGCTTTTCTCTCGCCGCTCTCAGTAAGTCCCTCTCTGGAATTTTCGGTGAATACGAATCTCCCGTAACGACGGCGCTCTTGGTTGCGAATGTTCTGATGCTTGGCGTCAGCTGGCTGGCGTTCGCTGCCACTGGTTCCGGAGGCGGCTTGACCATCCTGTGGGGATTGGTCGGCGAACCCCAATATCGCCTGGGCGCAAGCTACGGTCCGGCCATTTTCTATGGAAACGAGTGGTGGAGGCTGGTGACCGCGATGTTCCTCCACGGCGGGCTGATCCATATCGGATTTAACATGATGGCGCTGATGCAGTTTGGTCCGGCACTGGAAGAGCTTTATGGGTCCGCACGCTACCTGTTTTTCTACGTCATCACGGGGGCGTGTGGCTTCTTGGCAAGCGCGTTCACGGGACATTTCTCCGTCGGCGCCAGTGGCGCCATCCTTGGGCTTGTCGGCCTCATGCTTGCGATTACCACTAAGCGGGGCGGGGCTTTTATGCGCGAATTACGTTCGAGGCTGATTACTTCGGTCGCTATTCTTTTCGTGATGGGGTTTTCTGGTTTCATGGCCATGGACAATTTCGCACACGGAGGCGGATTGGCAGTCGGGTTTGCGTTGGGAAAACTTTTTGTTGACCGGCAACCGATGAATTCCCGCGAGAGACAAATTGCTTATGCACTGGGATGGCTTGCGGGCATTGCGGTGATTGCGAGCTTTGTTCTCATGTTCCTACATTATTCTGATCCCACGCCGTTCGGCCACTAGCAGCCGGAAAATAAATTTACGTACTACCTTGCCAAGAGCAGACCTTTTTCATTTTTCCGGGGCTGGCGGAGGTGTGTTGAGATGGCGCGTAGTGGTGAAGGAATAGTGTAGGGCGGAGGCGATACACAGCACAGACACAATATAGATGAGGGCGTGATTCAGCTGTGAGAGTCGAGGATCGGGATAGGCGGCCCCGAGAACTATGCAAAATACCAGGATGATCTGGAAAAAAGTAGTGAGCTTGCCATAAATGCTCGGCGGGAAAGGCCGATAGCCGAAAACCAGAATGATGACCACAGCGACGATGAGAATGAGCACGTCGCGGCTCAGAACAAGAATCGTGACCCACCAAGCGATTTCTTTCTTAAACGCCAGGATGAGGAAGGATGAAGAAAGCAGAAGTTTGTCCGCGATGGGGTCGAGATAAGCGCCCAGCGAAGAGCGCTGGTTGAATTTCCGCGCGATCAACCCATCGATGCCGTCGGAAAATCCCGCGATGACGAGCACCAGCAAAGCCCACTTGTACCGCTCATAAGAGATGAGAATGAGAAAGATCGGCAAAAAACCGAGCCGGAGAAACGTGATTTGATTGGGTACCGTCCAGATTCGGCCTTTCATTGAGATTGAGCATAGCGCAATTTAGGAGATTTTTTCGGGCAAATTGGAGGCGGGTAAACCGGCGTCACACGAATTGCGCGAGGTACTCGATGAGCGAGCGCCCCACTTTGCGGGCAAAAATTTCCGCCATGGACGGGATTGAGCCGGAAGGTTCGTCCAGGGATACGCGCTCGACGCGGTTCATTGGAAAAAAGATGGTCGGGAGCCCCATGCGTTCGCCGTCCGGCTCATTGATCTGACGGACAAAGTGGTCGAATGAATTCAAGTCGATGCCGCGCAAGGTGATGCCGGAAGGATTGATAGCCAGGAGTTCTCCCCAGACTTTCTCTTTGGGCGTGTGCAGGCTGACAACGACGATAGAATGTGGATCCATGGACGGCTCAGATTGAATCTCTTCCTCCAGCTTACCTCATTTCACGCCGTGCCGCGTTCGCAAGATGAAATGAGTGCATATCACTTCGCGCGTTCATAGGCCTGGTTCAGCCACCAGAGCGCGGCCCGAAGGTCCGCGGTGGAATGGATTTCGAAAGAAAACCATTTCGCTCCCGGCAAATGCCTTTCGGTATCGATGCGCGGATCCTTCTGGGCGCGCGCCAAAAGATCCGGCGGCATTGGCTGCATTCTGAACATCAGGGAATCCGGAGTGTTGACTCCGCGCGTTACCGGCAATGCCGCAAAGATCTTCTTGCGGCGGTAGAAACCCAGAAATCCAAACATCGGGCGCGACGTCACGTGAGGCCAGCCGTTCAGTTCCTGGCCCAGCAACGCGGACCACACTTTCATTTCGTCGCTGATGGGCGGGAGTTTCGGCCGTGGGCGTTTTGGTTTCTTGCCTTTAGCTGGCGATTTCTTTGGCATTTTTTTCAGCATCAGCACCAGAAAAAGGGGGCCTCAACTCATTTTGCACAAAAAGTACGGAGAACGCAGAGAAGACATTCAGGCTACGTAGCCATGCGTTTCGGCCCGCCAGGAGGGAGGAGGAGCTTGGGCTCGGTGAGCGACTGGACTTGTTCAAGAGAGGCGTCGGGCGCGAGTTCGCGGAGCAGCAGGCCCGCTGGGGTAACGTCAATGACGGCAAGCTCGGTGACGATGTGATCCACGACTTCGACTCCGGTGAGCGGCAGCGTGCACTTTTTCAGAATTTTGGGCTTATTGTCACGGGTGGCGTGCTCCATAGCGATGAACACGCGTTTGGCGCCGGCGACGAGGTCCATGGCGCCGCCCATGCCTTTCAACATTTTCCCGGGAATAGCCCAGTTCGCGAGCGTTCCCTTTTCATCGACCTGCAGCGCACCGAGCACCGTGAGGTCCACATGACCGCCTCGAATCATGGCGAAAGAATCGGCGGAGGAAAAATAAGCGGAGCCCGGCAGTTCCGTGACGGTCTCCTTCCCCGCGTTAATCAGGTCAGGATCGACTTCGGATTCCAGCGGATACGGTCCCACACCCAGCATGCCGTTTTCCGATTGCAGGATGACGTCCATGCCTTTGGGAACGTAATTGGCTACGAGTGTGGGCATGCCGATCCCGAGATTGACGTAGTAGCCGTCGCGCAGTTCCAGAGCGATGCGGCGTGCGATGCGTTCGCGTTTTTGGTCTTCCGTCAGCGCCATAAAAAATTCACCGTCGTCAGTTTACAGCCAAGTTGAAAGCAAAATCACGGCTAAAGACCCGCCACTACAACTTCAGTGAAACTTTTTCTCAAAGCGCGGCAAGGTTGCAAACAGTACTTGGCCGACGATGGCCAGGCTTTTGGGATCGACTTTGTCGAGTGTGTCTTGGGGCGTGTGCCAGTAGGGGACAGTAAGGTCGATAAGATCGCAACCGGCGACGCCGCGGCGGATGAACGAGAAATGGTCGTCGCCGCCGACAGTGTAATTCTCGTTGACGAAAGTATTTTGGTAGCCGAGTTGAGCCGCGGTATCCCAGATGAAATCCGTGAGCCAAGGGGTCGAGCCAGTGTCGCGCGTGATTCTGACGTTCGCGGGGCCAATCATGTCAGCGAGAATCATGGCTCTAACGCGTTTCAGTTCGCCGGAGAGCGCCATTTGAGCGGCCATTTCGCGGCTGCCGTAGGTGTTGTTGCTGCCGTCGTTATTCCATTGAACGCTGGCTTTGTCGGCCCAGGTGCCTTGCGCTTCTTCGCCATCGAAGAAAACGATCCACACATTGAGAGAGTTCTTTCGTGTGCAGAATAAGCGCGCCAGTTCGAGCATGGTTCCGGTGCCCGAACCTCCGTCGTCCGCGCCCACGAAGTTGGGAATGCGAACGGTATCGTAATGCGTCGTGTAGAGAATGATGCCGGAGCTGGTGCCGCGAAGTTTGACAACGATGTTTTTCATCGCGAGATTGCCGAGAGGCGTCGAGCCGTGGAAATCGTGCTCCTCGACCGGACATCCGTAGGTTTTCAGCTGCCCAATGATGTAAGCCTGCGCGCGGTGAATTCCGTCGGAGTCTGGTGGCCGCGGCCCGATTTCCACCAGACGACGCACGTGCTCGAACGCTCGGGCACTATCGAAATCCGCCGTGTTGGCGGGGCGTCCAACAACAGCCGTAGCCAATGACCAAAACGAAATCAGCGCTGCCATCAAGATGCGGCGTGCGATGCGTTCGCGTTTTTGGTCGTCAGTCAGGGACATAGATTGACCCAGAGTCACTTGGCCTCGCCCAATTTTTTTATCAGAGTGAACAAAGGCTGATAGAGGACGAGCATCACCAGCCCCGGAGCTCCGAGAGCTGCAAGAAAGACGGTTATCGTCACAATGATCCTATACCGCAGTTCCCGGAGCGAAATCTCCTTCCAAACTTCAAAGACTGCGAGAGCAACAAAGAGCACAGGGAGAACCCAATAATAGGTGGCGAGTAAGAGCCGCGTTGACAACGGCAACTCCACCCCCAATCCCTGAAACATGGTCGCAAAGATCGGAATGGCACGGACCAAGTAAAGGCCGGTCATGACACAGAAGAGAGCTACGATTCCTGTGGCAGGCCAGGACAAGAGTTTGCCGATCTGAAATTGATTGTTAGTTTCCAATCGCCTCATGGTGCACGCTCCATTCAAGGCCTGCGCACCATGCGGCGCTCGATGCGCTTTTCGTAATGGGCCCCCTGGAAAATGGCGTCCACAAAAATGCCGGGCGTGTGAATTTGATTGGGGTCAAGCTTACCGAGATCGACGAGTTCTTCAACTTCGGCAATGACGTAGTCCGCGGCCGCGGCCATCATGGGATTAAAATTCCGCGCAGTCTTCCGGTAAATGAGATTGCCCCAGCGGTCCCCTTTCCAGGCCTTGATAAATGCAAAATTGCCGCGGATGGCACGTTCCATCACGTAGCTGCGGCCTTCGAACTCCCGCGTCTCCTTTCCTTCGGCAACCATCGTCCCGTATCCCGTCGGCGTGTAAAACGCCGGAATCCCAGCGCCGCCGGCCCGCAAGCGCTCGGAGAGCGTGCCCTGAGGATTCAACTCGACTTGCAATTCCCCCCTGAGGACAAGCTGCTCGAAGAGTTTGTTTTCGCCGACATAGGTCGAAATCATTTTCTTGACCTGGCGTTGTTGCAGCAGAAGGCCAATCCCGAAATCGTCCACCCCGGCGTTGTTGCTAACGATGGTCAGGTCTTTCGTACCCTTTCGCCGCACGGCTGCAATGAGGTTTTCTGGAATGCCGCAGAGCCCGAAGCCACCCATAAGGATCGTGGCGCCATCGGTCAGTTTTTCAATGGCGGCATCGGCGGAGGTGATTCGTTTGTCCATTCGGTGCTCCGAAGTGTCCAGCGCAGTTTACTTCATCCAGTGTTGGAGCGGGAAGCCACTCGCGGAGGTCAAACAGACTCACGTTTGGAGTGTTGAATTATGAGGCGGGGAACAGGGTGGAGCGGAAGGATGCGGGTGTCATGCCGGTGATCCTGCGGAAGGAGCGAGTGAAGTGGCTTTGATCGGCGAAGCCGGCAGAAAAACTGAGGTCCGCGAGAGAGGCTTCGGGCGTGAGCATCTGTTCGCAAACGGTGCGCACGCGAAGCCGGTGGAGGTATTCGCTGATGCCTTCGCCAACGCAGCGGCGGAAGACACGGGAAAGATGAACGGGATGAACCCCGGCTTCGCTGGCCAATTCGTCGAGAGTGAGCCGGCGGCAATGTTCGGTCTTCAGTTTGTCCAGGATGCGAGCGAGCCAAAGCGGGGCGCGCCGGCTTTCGGGGCGTGGTGCGCGCGCGGCGATAGAGAGCGTTTCCGTGAGAAGTGTTTCCACCGTGAATTCGTCGGGAACGCTGCTGGCCGTGATCTCGCGAAACAGCTTCATGCCAAGCCAAAGGAGCGGACCGCCGTCGCTGTCTTCGCGGCCCGTATCGAGAGCAGTGGAGCATTCGGCGAGCCTCTTTTGCCACGCCGGGCGAATCTCGATTTCAAACAGCCGTACGCCGTGCGGACCAATTTCGTCCTGATGGGGAACGCCGGCGGGGCGAAACATGATGGTGAACGGACCGAACTGGGCATTCTGCCGGCCGTAGCGCTCGCCGTAATGGCCATCGAGAAGCAGTGCGAAGAAGGGGAGCTCGTGGGAGTGCATGGGCAACTTGCGAGGAGCGGCGTGACGCAGATCGGTAAAGATAGCGCCACACTGCTCGCGCTTGCCGTGGATGGCGCCGAAGAAATTGCCCGCTCCCATGTGCTTTCCGTTGGACATAGTGTCAGCCATTGAACGGTGAGCCGTCGTGGGCATGGGCAAGCATTTCGTAGGATGATGTTGTCTTTGTTCTAGACGACCTGAGCGGACATCGGTTAGCGTGGCACCAGTGGGACAAAGGTGCGGCGAACAGGGCGCAGGCCAAATTCTGGAGGCGAATCAATGAAGCGCGCATGGATAATGACAGCTCTTTCGGTGCTTGGTTTGGGGCTAGCAGCGGCAATGCCGCAAGCGAGCTCAAACAGCGACAAGAATTCGAATGCGCCCATGTATACGCAGGATGGAAAACTGAAGTTCCCTGCGAACTACCGGGAATGGGTGTATCTGACATCGGGGATCGACATGAGCTACCGGCAGATGAGCGGTATGGATCATTCGATGTTCGACAACGTCTTCGTGAATCCCGAGGCCTACCGGTCCTTTCTCGAGACGGGGACGTGGCCGGACAAGACCATGCTGGTGCTTGAAGCGCGAGTGGCGGGAAGCAAAGCCTCAATCAACAAGAATGGCCACTATCAAACCGGAGAAGTGATGGGCCGCGAGGTGCATGTCAAGGACGTAGCGCGATTCGAAGGCGGCTGGGCGTTTTTCGACGCCGACAACGGTGTGACGGGAAATCTGCTTCCGAAAGAGATGGAATGTTATTCGTGCCATGCGCAACACGCCGCGGTGGATACGACCTTCGTGCAGTTTTATCCCACGCTACTGGAAATCGCCAAGAAAAAGAACACACTGAGCGCGGCGTATTTAAAAGAAGAGAGCAGCAGGCCGGCAGAAAAGTAAGGCAGAAGAGATTAGGCTTTTCCACGTCGAGCCACGGCGGCGCTTCAGTGGAGTTTGGACTTGCCGGAGCGGTGCTTGGCGGCTTCGAGGAGGCGGTCGAGCGCAGCGCGATCGAAGTATCTGCCCTGGAGCCACACGGCCTGGATTTGCGTGGTGTTGTGGATGTCGGCGAGGGGATCGGCGCTGAGAAGCACGAGATCAGCGCGTTTGCCCGGGGCGATGAGACCAAGCTGTTCGGTGCGGCCGAGAAATTCGGCGGGGCGAACCGTAGCCGATTGCAGCGCGGCCAGCGGCGTGAGGCCGGACTCAACGAGCAGAGCAAGCTCGTCATGCAGGCTGAACCCCGGAATGCAAAAGGGATTCATGGCATCAGTTCCGGCGAGGATCGGCACGCCGGCGCGAAACAGGATCCCGACCAATTTCTTGTCCGCGGCAAAAATCTGGCGGTGCAATTCGAATTCAGCGGGCCTCCACCGGCGAAAGCGAAAATCATTTTCGGGACGCCAGCGGCCACGCACTTCTCCACTCATGTAAACAAGTCGCGGGTCCGAAGTGAAATGGCTGTCGTTCATGAACGCCATCCCGCGGTGCACCGTAAGCGTTGGAACTTGCCACGTGCTATTCCGGCGAAACTGCGCCATCAGTGCCTGGCATTGCGCAGCATCAAAGCTGTTGAAAGCTTCGGCGACCAGGTTCATTTTTTCAAGGTAATGGAGCGGGCGTAGTTCCTTGATGATGCTTTGCTCGCGCTTGGAGCAGGCAATGGCGATTCCATCGAGATGTTCGATGGAACGCTGGCCAGCGTCAGAGGCTTCTGAAGCGCGGACCTGGTAGGGCAAATGCCCAACGAACGGAATGTTTTGCTTGCGAGCTTCATCCGCGAGGGCGAAGTACGCGTCGCGTGGAATACCATTATATATTTTGACGAAGTCGGCGCCGCCGGCCTTGATCTCGTCCACCGTGCGCCGGGCCTCGTCAGGCTTGTTGACAATGATCGAACCTTCCCACACGGGAGGGTCGCCATCAACGATGGCGCTGCCGACAATGATCTCTGGTGCGAAAGCAGCAGTCGCCAGCCGCGCCCGCAGCTCTTTCGTGTTCTTGCTGCCGAACATCAACCGCACGCCGGTAACACCGTTAGCTATATAGAGCGGGAGGTCTTCAAGGTCCTGAATGTGAACATGCATGTCCCAAAGGCCGGGGATGAGGAATCCGCCGTGGCCGTCGACAACGTGGCCTTGCGGCAGCTTTGTGGCGTCGAAAGCGTCAACGGTTACGATGCGATCGCCTTGGAGCACCACAGTCTGATCGGCCAACTCCTTGCCGCTGGCGACATCAATGACCGTGACGTGCGTGATGGACGCGGTGTCTTGCGGTTGCGTTTGCGCGACGACCGGGCAAGCGGCGGCTAGCATCAGTGCGAGGCCTAAGGAGAGGGAGCGCAGAGGCATTTGTATTCCTATGACGCGAAAACGTCCGCTCTTGTTACAGCGCAATCCGTGCTAAAACTCGGAGGCGATAGCACGGCTGGAGTTTGCAAAGTACCAGCCGGGAAAGACGCCTTCCCATGATCAACCACACCTCACACAGCAGTCAGATTCTAAATCACAACTGCGCGTTGCGTTTTGCGATGGGGATTTGCCTGGCACTGCCGGCGTTCTGTCCGCCGAGCCGCGCGCAGGCCAATGCTCCTGCCCCGGCTTCGGCCGAGGACGTCAACCAGTTGCGCGAGGTGGTGCAGAGCTTGGTGGCGCGCGTAGCGGAATTGGAAAACGAGTTGAAGCAACGGCAGCCCTCTTCTGCGGCGAAAACGGAAGGAAGTCCAGCCGATTCGATCGCCTCGCCACCGGCAATGGCGGCGACGGCAGCAGCCACACTGGTACCGACGCCCGCACAAAGTGCTCCACTGGAAACAACCAAAGAACATCTCATCGCCGGGGATCGCGCGATTCTCGACTACTTGCACGGAGCAACCCTGAATTTCGCCCTGGATGAATATTATGAATACAACTTCAACCGCCCCGTGGGCCGCGTAAACTCCCTGCGCGCCTACGACGTTCTGAGCAACAATATCAGCCTGAACCAGGCAGACTTGGTTTTTGAACGCGCTCCCGATGCCGGCGCGGGGCACCCGTTTGGAGTTCGCCTGGACTTACAATTCGGCCAAGCCACCGACACGCTGCAGGGAAACCCCGCGAATGAACCACGGCCCCAAATCTATCGAAACATTTTTCAGGCTTACGGAACGTACGTCGCGCCGCTCGGTAACGGGCTGACTCTCGATGTCGGCAAATGGGGAAGCTCGATTGGCATCGAAGGAAACTACACCAAAGACCAGATCGACTATTCTCGCGCGTTCTGGTTCGATTTTCTGCCCTTCTATCACATGGGCGTGCGCGCCGGCTACAAGGTCAACGATCAACTGACGTTGAACTACTGGCTGGTCAACGGCACCAACCAGGCCGAAGCCACCAACGGCTTCAAGGACGAGCTGTTCGGCTTCACGGCCACGCCCCGCAAAACGATCACCTGGAACGTGAATTACTACTTGGGACAGGAGCACCCCGATCGCGTTCCCGTGCCGCCGAATGGGCCCATCCCCGTTCAACCGGGGCTGTCATTTGCCGCAATTCGACCTGCTCCAGATGGAAGGTTGCACATTTTCGACACCTACGTTAGCTGGCAAGCCGCGCCGAAAGTTACATTGGCTTTGGAGGGCGACTACGTTATCGAACGCGAATGGAAGACTTCGTCGCCGGGGCATTCCTCTGCCCCCTCACACACTATCGGCGGCGCTGCCTACGCGCGTTACCAATTCGCACCAAAGATCTCCGTTGGCGGCCGGGCGGAATATCTCTCCGATCGCGGCGGCCTCTTCAGCGGTCTCACGCAGGCTTTGAAGGAAACCACCGCCACATTCGATTACAAGTTTGCCGAGGGATTCCTCATGCGCTACGAGTGGCGCCGGGACTTCTCGAACCAGCCGTCGTTTTTCACGGACAAGGATGGCACCCTGAGCAAACAGCAGCAGACTGCCACCGTCGGGGTCATCTGGTGGGTCGGGAGGAAGGAAGGAGCCTGGTAGGGCAAGTTCCGGAAAGCAGGCGCGAGAGTTTGGCTTATCGCATTCGTAAAAAAAGGCTGGTGGAGTTAGAGGCTACGGAGAAGCTTGTAGAGTTCGTTGGCCGCGTCAAAGTCGGCTTCGAGTTCGCGGGAGGCGAGTTTCTCGCGCAGATCGTCGAGGCGGAGCGCGAAAAGATCGAGCGCCGCGGAAAGCACTTCCTGGTTGGTGAGCACGATGTCGCGCCAGGTGGAGTACGGGCTGCCGGCCAGCCGCAGCGAATCGCGCAGCCCGGGACCGGCGAGCGTGATGGGCAGCCCGTTTTCGTCGAGTCGGTCGTAGAGAAATCCGGCCAGCGCGACGGCCGCAAGTTGCGGGAGATGGGAAGCCAGGCCAACGGCGTAGTCATGCTGCTGTTCGCCGAGCCAGAGCGGACGCGCGCCGATTTTTTCGAGGATTTTCACGAAAGCCGAGACGCGCGGTTCGCTTTGCGCCGGAGAAGCGCCGATGAGCGCGTAAGTATTCTCGTGGAAAAGATCGGCATTGGCGTGCCCGATTCCGGAGAGTTCCCTGCCAGCCATGGGATGCCCGCCGAGGAAGAGCGCGCCTTTTTCATTGGAGAAAAGTTCAGCGGCGGCTTGCGCGATGCGGACTTTGGTGCTGCAAGCGTCGGTCACGAGCGCATGAGCGGGCGCGTGTCGTGCGACTTCCGGAAGCACATCGATTGTCGCGGCGATGGGCAGCGCCATGTAGATCAAGTCAGCGTTTCGTAAGGCGGGCGCGAGTTCGTCGGAAAAGCCATCGTCGATAGCGCCGCGATTTTGCGCCTCACCAATGACACTGGCGCGGTCCCAACCGGTGATGTGCATGCCGGTGGTGTGTTTCCTTAGCGCAAGTGCGAAGGATCCGCCGATGAGGCCAGTCCCGAGGACAGTGACACGGTTGATGAGGTGAGCGGCCGGCATGGCTCAGGCGATGCGGCGGCCGATGGCGGGAGCGATGATGCGCAACTCAGCCATAAGCTGTGTGAACGTGGACGGTTCGAGCGATTGCGCGCCATCCGAAAGCGCATGGTCGGGATCGTTGTGCACCTCGATGAGCAGCCCATCAGCGCCCGCGGCAACAGCAGCGCGCGCCATGGGCGGAACTTTGTCGCGGCGGCCGGTTCCGTGCGACGGATCGGCCAGCATCGGCAAATGCGAAAGTTTCTTGATCACCGGGATGGCGGCGATGTCCAGCGTATTGCGTGTGTACGTTTCGAAAGTGCGAATGCCCCGCTCGCAGAGCACCACGTTGTAGTTGCCACCCGCGAGTATGTATTCCGCGCTGAGCAGAAGCTCCTCCATGGTGGCGGAAAGGCCGCGTTTCAATAGCACGGGCTTGCGAATTTCGCCGAGCGCGCGAAGCAAATAGTAGTTCTGCATGTTCCGCGCGCCCACCTGAAACATGTCCACGTACTGCATCATCATCGGGATTTGAGAGAGGTCCATGACTTCGCTGACGGTGAAGAGGCCGAATTTGTCGGCGGCTTCACGCATCAGCTTCAGGCCGGGCTCGCCCAGGCCCTGGAACGCGTAGGGAGAAGTACGCGGCTTGAAGGCGCCCGCACGCAGAATTTTCGCGCCGGCTTTGGCCACACTTTCGGCGACGGAAAACATCTGCTCGCGCGATTCGACCGAGCACGGACCTGCGGCCACAACCACTTCCGGGCCGCCGATTTTTACGCCGCGGCCGAGATCAACGATGGTGCCTTCGGGCTTGAACTGGCGGCTGGCGAGCTTGAATGGCTGCGTGATGCGCATGACTTCGCGCACGCCGTCGAGCAACTCGAAATCGCGATGATCGAAGTCGCGGTGCACGCCGACGGCGCCGAGTACGGTGTGCGATTCACCGGTCGAGCGATGGACATTGAACCCGCTGGCGACCAGGCGGTCAATCACATGCTGGATTTGGGCGTCGCTGGCCCCTTCTTGCATCACGATGACCATGGGCGTTTCCTGCTCTCCTGGACCTTTCCGGTAATGACCGGATATGGGTCGCTTTTATTTCGTATCTTTCTCCGCGCTGTCGCCGGAATGCATGGCATCGCGTTCGGCGGCGCGGGCTTCGTCGATGATGCGTTCGAACAGCCGGCGAATCGCGGCATCCGTTAGCGGCCCGGAATTGTTGCGCTCGGCGTTCTCCAGCACCTCGTTTTCGCGGTCCGGCTGGTACAGCGGGATTTTTGCAGCCTGTTTCAGCTTTCCGATCTCCAGTGCGCAGTGTGACCGCTCATTCAAAAGCTCCACAAGCTTCTTGTCAATCTCATCGATGCGGCGCCGCCAGTCGCTGAGGCTCATGGCGCCGCCTCGCGGCGAGAGAGGCCGCGCCGGGCCGCCTCTTTCAGCGATCGGATGCGCCCTGCGAGGGCGAAGGCAGCAGCATCGGCCGATTGTGCCTTTTCGATTTCGGATACCAGAGCTGAACCGATCACGGCAGCATCCGCAAGCCCGCCAAGAACGGAAACGTGTCCGGGAAGCGAGATGCCAAAGCCGACCGCAATAGGAAGCTGCGTCACGCTGCGGGCGCGGCGCAGGAGGGCCGGCAGATCGTCGGGCAAAGTGTCTTTCGCCCCGGTGACGCCGGTGCGCGATATCAGGTACAGAAAGCCGGAAGAGCAAGCCGCGATTTTGGCGAGCCGCTCGTCGGTGGAAGTCGGCGCTCCGAGAAAAATCGTGTCGAGATGCTGCGCCGCGAGAATGCGGCGATACTCGACCGATTCCTCGGGTGTAAGGTCGGTGGCAAGAACGCCATCGGCGCCAGCCAATGCTGCAGAGGACGCAAACTTTTCAAGGCCCATTTGCAGAATCGGATTGTAGTAACTGAACAGGACTAGCGGAACTTGCGACGATTGCCGGATGCGGCGGACGAGATCAAGCACGCCAGCCAGTGTCGTTCCAGATTTCAGCGCGCGTTCGGAAGCGCGCTGGATCGTAGGCCCATCAGCAAGTGGGTCGCTGAACGGTACCCCGAGTTCGATGACGTCCGCACCTGCTTCGGCGAGCGCGAGCACAAATTCCACCGTGGCATCCAGCGAGGGGTCACCCGCGGTGATATAGGCCACGATACCCAGCTCCCCGGAAGCGCGTAGCTCCGCGAAACGTTTGGAGATGCGCGTCGATTTGGAAGGCACGGCGGACATTGGATTTCGGGAAGCCTAAAGATTAGAGCAGGCGGGAGTAAGTGTCCATGTCCTTGTCGCCGCGGCCGGAGAGATTGAGGATGACCAGATCGTCTTTGCTCATTTTGGGCAGGCGCTCGATCAGACCAGCGATGGCGTGTGCGGATTCGAGCGCAGGGATGATGCCTTCGGTACGCGAAAGCAGGCGCGCGGCATCGAGCGCGGCCAAGTCGGACACGGCGGAGTATTCGGCACGGCGCTGGTCGGCGAGCCAGGCATGCTCCGGCCCGATTGCGGGATAATCGAGCCCCGCCGAAATCGAATGCGTCGTGGCGATCTGCCCGTCTTCGTTCTGCAATACGTAAGTGTAAGTTCCTTGCAAGACACCGGGACGTGCTCCGGTGAATCCTTGATGCGCGGCGAGACGTGCCGCGTGTTCCCCAAGTTCTCCGCCGCGGCCTCCGGCTTCAATGCCAATCATTTTCACATCAGCATCGCGAAGGAAATTGTAGAAGAGGCCGATAGAATTTGAACCACCGCCAACGCAGGCGATCAGATGCGTGGGCAAGCGTTTTTCTGCGGCGAGGATTTGCTCGCGGGCCTCGCGCCCGATCACGGCCTGAAAATCGCGGACCATCGTTGGATACGGATGCGCGCCAAGGACCGAGCCAAGCAAATAGTGCGTACTTCGCACATTGGTCACCCAATCGCGCATGGCCTCGTTGATGGCATCCTTGAGCGTGCGGCTGCCCGAATCCACGCCCACGACTTGCGCTCCGAGCATGCGCATGCGCGAGACGTTCAGCGCCTGCCGTGCCATATCCTCTGTACCCATGTAGACGACGCATTCCAGGCCCAGATGCGCCGCCACCGTGGCGGAAGCCACGCCGTGCTGCCCCGCCCCCGTTTCCGCGATAATCCGCGGCTTGCCCATCTTCACCGCAAGCAATCCTTGGCCGATGGCGTTATTGATTTTGTGCGCGCCGGTGTGCAGCAAATCTTCGCGCTTGAGGTAAATCCGCGGCCCGCCCAGCTTTGCCGTAAGTCGCGAAGCAAATTGCAGCGGCGTCGGCCGCCCGGCAAAATTTTTCAGCAGGTACTGGAATTCCGCCTGAAACGCTGCATCCAATTTCGCCGCTTCGTAGGCCCGCTCGAGTTCGAACAGCGGCACCATCAGCGTTTCCGGAACGTAGCGGCCCCCGTACGGGCCGAAGCGTCCAGGCGCTGTCGTTGGTGATTGCAGGATGGAACTCATAGATTTCCGTGAGTCTTCCGCTCGATGTTTCTATTTTCTCTCGCCGCGCCGTACTTCCTGAATGAATTCCCGCAACCGGCCGTGATCTTTCTTTCCCGGCTTCGATTCTACGCCACTGGCGACGTCCACGGCGTAGGGACGGACGATGCGCACCGCCGCCGCCACGTTTTCTACCTTCAACCCGCCCGCCAAAATAATACGGTGGCTCAGCGCGGCTTGGCGGGCCGCGTCCCAATCCGTTGCGTGGCCCGTACCGCCATATTGGCCTGTGTGCGCGGCATCAAACAAGAACGCAAACGCCGAGGGATATTCGTCGAGAGTGGCCAGGGGGAAATCCTCCTCGATGCGGAACGCCTTGATGACCTGGATGCTTTCGGCTATTTCCGCGACGGTTTCGGGCGGCTCATCGCCGTGAAGTTGCACCGCATCAAGCTTCAGGGACTTGCGAAGCGCCGCGACCTCAGCTGGCATGGAATTCACGAAAATGCCCACCGCTTCCACCTTCTTCGGGAGCTGTGGGCGAATTTTTGCTGCTTCCGTTTCGCTGATGTGGCGCGGGCTTTTCGCATAAAAATTAAACCCGAGGAGATTGGCGCCCGCATCGATGGCGGCAAGGGCGTCGGCGGCATTGGTGATCCCGCAGATTTTGACGCGGACCATGGCGATTTACGGAGTCCCCGCCGTGGGAGTGAGAAGAGCGGCAAGGGCGGCGGCGGAATCGGGGGCGAGCATCAGATGCGTGCCGATGAGGAAAGCGTCAAAGCCGGCGGCGCGAAGTTTTGCCAGGTCTTCATGGCTGCGCAGTCCGGATTCGCTCACGGCGATGCAATTGTCCGGAATGTGGCCTACCAATTCGAACGATGTTTCGACGCGTACCGTCAGCGTCTTGAGATCGCGATTGTTCACGCCGAGAATACGCGCGCCCCCCTCGAGTGCGCGGTCCAGTTCTTCACGGTTGTGTACTTCGACCAGCGGCTCCATGCCCAGTTCGCGCCCCAGCGCGATGAGGTCGCGGAGGAGTTCATCTCCAAGAGTTGCAACAATAAGGAGAAAACTATCCGCATCATTGGCGCGAGTTTCCCAGACTTGCCAGGAATCGAAAATGAAATCCTTGCGCAAAACCGGTAGCTGGATTGCTTTCCGGGCGTCGCGCAGATTTTTCAGCGAGCCGCGGAAAAATTCTGCCTCGGTCAAAACAGAGAGTGCGCAAGCGCCCGCAGATTCGAACGCTTGCGCGAGTGCTACCGGTTCGAATGGCTCGCGGAGAACACCGCGCGACGGCGAGGCAGGCTTGAGTTCCGCGATGATATTCAAACCGTCGCGTTCGAACACCGCCCCAAAGTTGCGCAGCGGCGTGGCCGCCTTCACCCCGTACTTCAGAGCCGTTTCCGGAAGCACGCGTTTGCGGTGATCCACCTCGGCGCGCCGCGCTTCCAGGATGCGGTCCAGGACGCTTCCCGTGTTGGCATGAGCAGACATTTCGATAACTTTGTATGCTAGGGGTGTGGGAAGTGAGAGTCAAATGCACTGACTGGTGACTCGTCACCGGTAATTGTTATTGCCCAGTTTGGGTAGATGGTTCGAATCGGGAGAACGAATGGGATACAGCCAGGAGTACGGTGCTTTGTTGGAGGCCATCGCGCAGGATGCGGATGCGATTGCCATGCGGTATTTCCGCGCGGACGAATTGCGCGTGGACAGAAAGGGCGACGGGACGGCGGTGACGCAGGCAGACCGTGCCGTCGAAGAGATGGCGCGCGCCAAAGTCGCAGCGAGCGGCCTGGCGCTGGATGTCCTCGGCGAAGAAATGGGTGGTGGCGATTCGAACGCGGCGAGCAAGTCAGGGCGAGCGCGCATGATCATCGATCCGATTGACGGCACCGAAGAGTTTTCCCGCGGAATTCCGACCTTCGGCACCCTCATGGGAATCGAACGAGACGGCGAGATCGTTGCCGCAATGATCAGCGCTCCGGGATTGCATTCGCGGTGGTGGGCCTATCGCGGGGAAGGCGCTTATCGTGATGGAAAAAGACTGCACGTTTCGAACGTGACGAGCCTGAGCAGGGCGATGGTGTTCACGACGGGAACTGGTCCGAGCAAGAACGCTAGTGACCAAACGAAAATTCGCGCCCTGCTGGACGCCGCGCGCAACAGCCGCTCGTTCGGCGGATTCTGGCAGCACATGCTGGTCGCCGAAGGCGCCATCGAGGCGGCACTCGATTGGACTTCCAAACCGTGGGACCTCGCTCCCCTCGGAATCATCGTTGAAGAAGCGGGCGGCCGCTCGACGAACGTGCGCGGCGAGCGATCCATTTATACCGGGCAACTTGTCAGCACCAACGGGAAGATTCACGAAGAAGTGATGAAGATCCTGCGATAAATTCCGTAGGGAACGCGCGTGGAAAAAGCCGAACAATTGCGAGTCCTGGCCGAAGAAATCGTGACGTGCCGGAAGTGCCCGCGGCTGGTGAAGCACCGCGAAAAAATGGCGCGGGAAAAACGCCGCGCGTACCGCGAGTGGACTTATTGGGGCAAGCCGGTCCCGGGTTTCGGAGACCCGCAAGCGCAACTCCTGATTATGGGGCTGGCTCCGGCGGCGCATGGAGCAAATCGCACGGGACGCATGTTCACGGGAGACCGCTCCGGCGATTTTTTGTACGCCGCGCTGCACAAAACGGGTTTTGCGAATCAACCAACTTCCCGGCACCGCGAAGATGGCCTGCAGCTGAAAAACATTTATATCTCAGCGACGTGCCGGTGCGCGCCGCCCGACAATAAACCGTTGCCAAAAGAGATTGCGAATTGCCGCGGCTACTTTGAGCGCGAACTGCAAATCTTGCAACCGAAAGCGGTCCTGACACTCGGGAAAATCGCCTGGGACGGCTACCTCGAAATCCTGAAGCAGCGCGGCGTGATTACCTCGCGCGCGCTATACAAATTCGCGCACGGTGCCGAAGCCGAAGTGGCGGCGGGTACGCCGCGCTTGTTCGGCGTCTACCACCCGAGCCAGCAAAACACGCAGACCGGCCGCGTAACGCACGCGATGTATGACAAAGTCCTTCGCCGAATTCAACACTTTCTTGAAAAATAGACGGCGAATCTCTAACAGCCTCACCAAGAAAGTGTCGGGAAAGCCTTGCGGCGAGTTGGCTGGAAGGGCCGACAGTCATCCGGGCCAGACCGGGATAGTGTCTTCGCGGTCCTCCAAGTGCATCTATTTTCAGTCATTTACATGAACAGCTGGAGGGCGGGTGTGGCACCTCCTGTGCACTCATGAATTGCCCAGCTTTCCGCAGGAGGAGACCATGAATCGACTGAAGATCAGGTTTGCAGCAACAAGCGGTGCCATTCTGCTGATGGCGCTGGCTACGGGGATGGCCTGCAGCGCGCAAGACCCAACCCCGGATTCCCCAAGAGATGCACCCTCGCAAGGGGGGCCCCAGCAACTGCGTCAGAAGGCAGACGGCGACCGGCACGGACTGCCGCTGGAAACCTATGCCGTAGCGCCCGGGACAAAATTTCTGGTGGCCCTCGATGAAGACCTGGGCACGAAGGGAACGCAGGAAAACGCAAAGTTCCGGGTGAAGACGGTGGAACCGCTCGAAGCTGGCAGTGGCATCTATTTGCCGGCAGGAGCGGAGATTCGCGGTCACATCAGCCACGTCGAGCCGGCCGGAGTGGCGGGCCGCGCGAAACTCTGGCTGACGTTTGACGAAATTCACACCAAGTTTGGCGATCTGCCGATCGTAGCCGAAGTCGTGAGCGTCCCGGGAGACCACAGCGTGAAACCGGGTCCGCGACAGGAAGGACTCATCGAGGGCCGCAGCAGCACGCAACAGGATGCCGCGGAATCCGCAGCAGCTGGCGCGGCGATTGGCGCCGTCAAAGGCGTAAAGAACAAAGACAAGAAAGAAGCCGCCGAAGGCGCCGCATTGGGAGCGCTCACCGCGTACCTGATGGAATCCGGCCGCGGCCACGAACTGAATCTGCCCAAGGGCGCGAAGCTTGAACTGGAACTGGAACGGGCGCTCTACCTCGTAAAGGAATAGTGAGTGTGGCCGCACGCTGACCGATCATTGGATTATTCTGCGGCTGGGACGGATGCAGTTGAGAGGTATAATGGGTTTACGCGCCCGTAGCTCAGCTGGATAGAGCATCTGGCTTCGAACCAGAGGGTCGGGAGTTCGAGTCTCTCCGGGCGCGCCAGTTTTTTTTCTACTAGCAAGCATTGTTTTCGAGCAATAACTTCCCGGACCTCGCCAGCCTCAGAACGACCAGAAAACTTGGCAAGCGGCTGACAGATTGTTACAGTCGAAGTGTCCAGCACATCATTGAGTAAGCGATTCATGAAGCGCAAGCCGGGGAGAGGCTGACACCCATGGGTGAAGAAACTCGGGCGGCGGTGCGAGCCGTCGAGATGCCGGAACGCAAGGACCGCGTACTGATTGTCGAGGACGAAGACAACGCGCGAAAAGGGTATGAACAACTGCTGCAGCGATGGGGCTACGAAGTCCTGGGTGTGGCGACAGCGGAAGAAGTGCTGGCGAAATTTGCGAGTTACCAGCCGGATACGCTGATTGCCGACGTCGAATTGCCCGGCATGAACGGGCTGGACCTGCTGAAGCAACTGGGGCAGGAACTGCTCGATGTGCCCGCCATTATCATCACTGGAAAAGGGAGCGAAGAGCGCGCCGTTGCGGCCATCGAAGCCGGGGCGTTCTGGTACATCGAAAAGCCGCTGAAAGGCCCGGTGCTGCGAGCGCTGCTGGACCGCGCGCTGGGCAAGGCGCGCGATGCGCGGCAGCTCGCGGTGCTGCAACGGCAACTGCGCGAAACGGGGCGGCTGGGCGATCTCGTTGGCGCGTCAAAACCGATGCAGGAAGTGATGCGCATCGTGGAGATGGCCGCTCCGAGTTCCGCGTCGGTACTGATCACCGGCGAAACCGGATCGGGCAAGGAAATAGTGGCGCGGACGATACATAAACTGTCTCCGCGCGTTGCGGGACCGTTCGTGGCCATCAATTGTTCCGCGATTCCCGAAACACTAATGGAGAGCGAGATTTTCGGGCACGAGCGCGGGGCGTTTACGGGAGCGGCGGAGCGGCGCATCGGCTGCTTCGAACTTGCCGACGGCGGAACACTGTTGCTGGACGAAATCGGCGAGATGCCGGCGCCCACGCAAGCAAAACTTTTGCGCGTGCTGGAAGACCGCAAAGTCCGGCGGCTGGGAAGCAAGAGCGAGACGCCCGTGGACGTGCGCGTGCTCGCCGCCACGAACAAGGATCCGGAGCAGGCCGTCGGCAGCGGACAACTGCGGCAAGACCTTTATTTCCGGCTGAACGTGTTTCACATCCACCTTCCGCCGCTCCGCGATCACAAAGACGATATTCCGCTTCTCGTGGAACATATGTTGCGCGACGTCAACACCAAGCACGGGAAAAGCGTGCGCGGGATCGGCGCCGAAGTGATGGATATTTTCATGGGGCACACCTGGCCGGGAAATATCCGCGAACTGCGCAATATTTTGGAGCGCGCTACGATCATGTGCGAAAAAGATCTGATCACCCGGGCCAATCTCCCCGGAGAATTCGGAAAGACGGCGGCGAAGGGACCGAGCGATCTTTCAACCATCAAGTTTCCGGTAGGCACCACCGTGGACGCGATGGAGCGCGAACTCATCCTGCAGACGCTGGGCGCAACCGGCAACAACAAGACGCGTGCCGCGGAACTGCTCGGCATCAGCCTGAAGACACTCCACAATAAACTGAAAGAATACGGCAGCGACCGCCCCGATTCCGAGTAACATTTCGTAGAGCCAGCATCTTGCCGGCCCCGCCCGCCCGTCATTCTGAGCGCACCGAAGAATCTCTCTTCGCCCCTGCGCGTTTCACAGGCTCCCGCATGGCAGGCAAACGGCCATGCTAAACACGTGCTCTTTGAAGGGCACTATCGGAAGGCCAAAGCAAAAGGGGAGTGCCCCAACACCAAAGCCGCCGTTCTCATTGACGGCAAGGGTGCTGGCAGCATCTTCTATCTCTGCCAGACCGAGAAATGCGACGTTCACAATCGCGTGACCCGCTACCAGCCGACACCGCAGGAGCAAGCCCAACGCAAGAAGGAAGCGCTTTCCGAGCGCGTCGAAAAGCTGTCGCGAGTCCATATCCTCGAAGCCATCCGCAAGAAGCTGCCGGACGTTCTCTCCCGGCCCGACTTGGAGATGGCCGCCCTCGACTATTTCCGGCGCTTGGGTCACGACAACTGCCGCCGTCTTTCCAAGCTCTACGTTTGGGAAGAGAAGAAGAGCAAAGCCTTATGGGGCGGTGAAACCGTGGACTACGAGAAGATTGCGGCGGCTGCCGTGCAAGCAATGAAAGGCGGCGACCTTAACCGCTTCCTCGTTCTCTGCGCTCTCGTTTCCGACCTGTATTGTCCCGGCTACAACCCGAGGCAACCACTTGAGAAAGACTCGAACCTTGCTCGAACAGCAACGCGCTGCAAGGTTGACGCTACGAAAGTCGCCGCCACAGTTCGCGTCGAATTGTCAAAGCCGAGTGACGCGAGAGCGAAGAAAGCAACCGTTGCCACTCTCCAACAACCCAAAGGTGGGAAACGCAGAAAGTCGAAGTAACCAACAAAGCCAAAAGGGAGGGGCCGCGTCTTCGATGCGGCCCTTTTCGTTGGAATTCGTAACGGGCAGACCCCGTATCTTCTAGACTGCTGCAGTGCCACCTTACTATCGAACTCTGACAGCGCTTGCCTCCGCTTACGCAAGTCGCCACCCCTCAATTGACATAATTGATCCACTCAAGAGAGTTGCCGGAAGCGTTCACACGGATCGATTTCTCCGGGTCAATCTCGCCTAGCTTTCGCGAAATTGCTACGCTCTTTTCAATTGCCCTTGATTTCTCGTAGTACCCAGCTTCTTCGCGCAGAAAAGAGACACAGTCCCGCCGATAAAGTTGGGGATTGAGACGTAAAAGCGCAAGGTAAGCCGATTCCGCCTTTTCACCTTGATCTTCTATCTTCCGGGCCCAATCACCTTCCGACGACGTGGCACTTAAACTCGCAACAATTTTGTGGTCCATCTGCGAGAGCAAAAGAAAATTTTGCCTGTAGCGTCTTGCCGCAACGGGAAGATAAAAGACCAGGTTCAGCTTCCTCATTTTCGTAATAAACTCTTCCGATATTCCAGGCAGCGCGGAGCATATCGACGAAGGCGTTAGGCCGTTATGCACTGCGGTTGGCGGCTGTTGTGTGATTTCTGGATCCCTCAAGTCACGGCATATGAGGTCCGTCAAATTCATCGCCGCATCAAAGCCGTTGATCATAAAGCTGCCGTTAATTAGCTGCCTAGCACTCGATCGATTCAGGTATTCAGCTCGGTTGAACAGGGCCTCCAATCGTGGAAGGGACTGAGCCCAAATTTCAGGTAGATTTACTGCACTTTGAATCTCTATGGCCCTATTCCTCGTGTCTGCGGACTTTCCGCGCTGCAGTACGTCCAGTATCACGAGAGTATTGTTCACACGCGTGAGTTCGGCTGAGTACATCTCGATTTCTCGCCTCATGGCTTCCTGGTTTACCTCTGAGGCCGAGGCGTTGGGCGGCAACCTCGAACGCATTAAGCGACTTTGCAGAACGTGAACGGCGTCGTCTACCGTTCGGAAATTGATGGCAGAAGCTGGGACACTCACATCTGAAGGGTCTATCAATTTGTCGAGCCGGTTTGAGGCTACATACAAACCAGTGAGATTGTTACGAGCTTTTGCCTTCCAAAGGTCAGTCTCGGTGGCACCCGTCTCCCACAGTAAGTAGTTTGGATCCGAAGGCAACGGCCTGGGCTCCTCCGGGGCCCCGAGAATCTCTCCGTAGGTACGTTCTTCCTCGTCGGGCTTGTCAAGCCTCTGGAGTGCAATTGCGTATGCGAACGCATACTTCAGATTGTTTGGCGCTTCGGTGTGGCTCTTCTTATATTTCAGCAGCGCGTCCGAAAAACGGAATTGAAGATCGAGGTTTTGTGCCCTCTCAAAGATGATCTCCGTCTCGAACGAACTGATCTGCTCGCGGGCTTCCTCAGCTTTGGCCGCGAGTTGGTCTAAGACCTTACCTGATCCCTCCAGGTCGCCCTCGTTTAGGAGCTTTGCTGCCTGGTCAACCAGGCCTCTTATCGAAGGTACATCCTTAAATGCGATTTGCCAGTTGGCGAGCTTTGCTTCCTGGTTCTTGTATTGTTGAGCCCATTCATTCGCTCGTTCGAGCCTAGCTTGCTCGCTTAGTTTGAGAGTGTTGAGCTCTTGGTTCAATTTTTCGACCGCAGCCGGATTGATACCGTTGCATACAATGCGAACGTTACCTTTGACGTCGGCAATGACAGGGCTGTTGTCTCCGGTGGTGGATTGAAATATCTGGCCCTGATCGGGGTGAGGCAATTGTTGCGGCGGCAAATTTTCCGCTTTAGGGGGAGCTGTCCCCGTATAAACCTCGACCGAACCTCCAACGTCCTTAATGGCGGGACTGCACCATCCGGCCGTGAATTGGCTCTGACAAAGGGCGCCGGTCCCCGTGAACGCAAGAACTACTGGAATGCCCAATAGGCATCCAATCCACCGGCGAGGCGCGAGTATTGGCGAACCGTGTGCAGCAGGCATGTGACTCAGGCTGTCCGCTATCTTTGATCGATTGCGCTCTTGAAATAGGCGAAGGCCAAATGTGAACTCCCAAAGTTAGCGACTACTGTCTTCGGGATTATCAGCACTCCCAGATTTCCGCCGGACGTTGCGCTTGCAGCAGCAGTGGGTTCGAGGACGCTCTCATCACGCAACCGAAAGATTACTACATCTTGATCAGGAGCTATGGAATTTGGAATCTGTGCCAACAGTTTTCGAAATAACTGATACGAAGAATATTTCTCAATGTCTTTATACTCGAAACTCGTCAAATTCAATCTATATCTGGAATCAGATTCTACGACGGCATAGATGGGGAACGCGTCGGTTGGCGCGGGCCCCGCGAGGCCAAGGATATCCTCAAGTTTCGACATTAGCTGGGCCCGATCGACCGATGAAGATATCAGCTGCTCGAGAAGCTCAGGAACTCGATTGAGTTTGGCAATTGCCTCGTCTCCCACCCCGTAGCAGGTAATCGTGACATTCCCTTGAGTATCTGCCACAGCGGGGCTACAGGAGCCGACAGTGTGCTGCTGAACCGAATCCGGAGCCATTGCACGCGCACTGTAATTCACCGACCCCTGCACATCTGTGACAGCTGGGCTATTCGCGCCAGACGTATCCTGACTTATTGAGTTTGGATTTACCCCCGAAGCTTGTGGAAGCACACGGCCCGACGCCGACGGCGGTCTCTGCGATGCTGGCGCGTTGATATTGATGTTCACATCTCCCCCCACCCCAGTGATCGCGGGGCTATTGGGACCGCGCGTGATTTGATTCACTCTAAAATTGACGCCCAAGACCGTCTTCGAGCCGTTTAGAAGATCCCCTATTCGTACTGTCGACTCCTGCGGCGGAGGAGGAGGTGGACCCTGGCCGTCGATATGGACACTTCCTTTGTTTGGGACCGTGACGGTCAAATTCGAGTTCAAATATTCCTTAGAAATCAAAACCGAGCAACCGTTAACCGAGTCTGAGCAAGAGCTTGTTGCACCGCCAGGCAAGGTCATGTCTACACTTTGGTTGGCCGAAGGTTCGACGAGGATAGAATAGATAAGTTCTCGAAAGCCGGGCTCGTTATACTTATCCGCTCTATACGCTAGCAAGGAATTTTCGTCTCGCGCGAGCATCCTGGGAGACATACTAGCGACCAAGGCACCCTTGGAGAATGCCAACAGCAGCCTCTTTCTGAGGTACTCCTTCATTTCTAGGAGGGTGAGAATGCCATCCTTTGACATCGCATCCGAGCACGCCCAATCTTCCTTTAGCGCTCGCGCAAAGTAATAACCGAATGCAGAGAGTCCGGTTCCTTGCAATTCGTATGCGCTGCTCGTAGAACCAGGAGCGGTCGAAGTGAGTAAGGACATTTGGTCTGGAATGACTGGCCCGCCCCCGGATATTTCAACCAATCGCTGAACTCCTCCGATCGTGGCGACGTCCGGGTGTGAAGCCTGCGCTATCGTGCCAGAGAAGCATGCATCTAGAACTATAAAAAGGTGAGGTATTTCTTTTATGCTACTGCGGTAGACACTGCCGGTCTCCAATCTTCCGAACAGATCGGTTACACGGTATCCGTGGTCGGCTGATACGGGCTCTTCGTAAAGGGATAAGGTTAGGTCGTTACCCGCAGGGGTTATATTTCCGTGTCCAACATAATAGACGATGCCGAAATCTTGTCCTTGGGCAGCATTCGCCATCTCATCCAGAGCAGCACTAATAGCAGTCCGGTTTGCATTCTTTCCAACTAGATACGGCGCGCCTTTGCTGCTTACGACCCCTGGGAGAGGTTCATATCCGAGTTCGGCCAGGCGCGCATCGACCAAGACCGCCGTTGGTTCAACGAAGGTCCTGTTGTTCAGAGCTGGTTGGTCCAGAAATTCACCCGCACCAATCACGAGCCTGTAGCGTTTTCGACCTTGAAGGAGCTGCGCAATCGTGTCTGGCGGGGGGACGGGCGAATATTGCGGCGGGGCGCAGGCTGGTCGTAACTCGGGCGCAGGTTCTTGCACTTGCGGCGGGACCTGTGCCAATGCAACTCCGAGGTGAACAAAAGCAGTTGCGATCAGCAGTATCAATCTGAAAGCCGCGGCGGATTGTTTTCGCATTCGCTTCATTTTGCAAATCTAAAAAGCCCTAGTGAGTCTTGTGCATAAGCTTGGAGACTGTAGGATCATTGGGATTGATTAGAGCAGTGGCTTTAACATCTTCGTCACCCAGCGCCACATTTGGGAGCTTAAAACCCGTGATTTTGACCTGCAGTATATTGCCCGGTCCAACCACTACTTCATTCAATCGAACAGCAAAGGGGATTGCGTCTGCTGACTGGAAACTTAGTGTGGCCGCATCGGCCCAGCACGCACCCACCGATATACCTACGTTTGATGCCCCTGTTGCCGGGGCCGTTGTGCCTGTCTTTCCTCCTCCCGTGGTCTGAGCGGGCTTGCTCCCAGGAGCCGCGGGTGTGGCAGGCGTTGCCTTGGGGGGAGTAGCTCCGCCAGGTGTGGTTGCACCGGGAGTAGTTGCACCAGGAGCGGTTGCGCCGGGGGTGGTCGCGCCGGGAGTTGTCTTGGCGGGAGTAGTTGTACCGTCGGTTGTCGACGAACAGGTTGGTACCGATGCTGCGCCTTCCACCGCTGCCGCTAGCCCCGTGTTGTCGGAGCTTTTCACAGACAAACTCTTCCCCGTGTATAGCTCTTGGACGACGAAGACTCGATTTCCACCGTTGAGCTGGCTTTGGATAGCCCCGCTCGTCGAGGGCATCTTAATAAGAGCGGCGACCATCTGGCTCGTATATCGAGTACCCGAGGCATCAATCTGCGCAAGTTGCACTTGTTTTGAATGGGAAAATTTAAGACCTGCCGGGATTGGCACCAACCCTCCAAGGGTACCAACGGCTACATCTAGTCCAACGGAGTTGTTCGCAGATTGCTGCATGACGACCGCACGAAATGGCGTGGCGGTGCCGCTCGTCCCGGCCAGGGAATCATAAGGATCAAGATATGCGGGTGTTCCTTTCTTTGGAATGACGAAAATCCCACCCAACGCGATGTAATCTCGGGCCGGCTTCAAAACGGTAAGGCCCTGCTGGGTGAACAGATTCAATGCATCCTTCATGGGGTCGCAGCCACAAAGCAGAATCACAAACGAAATAGAAAACCGGCAAACAATCCTGAAATGTCGGGACATTTGAGCCGCCTTTCGAATAACGGGAGGTTTGTAATGACTTGGCGCGAGAGTATACACTAGATTTAAATGTTGGCTAGTATTTTCTTACCCTCTTAACCAGTCGCCAATTCGAATGTCATGCGGGGTGCGCTTCTTCTTGTGCCATCCCTCCATGTGATCGCTCAGCTCGTCATCCAATTCCTAGTCCGCCTGCGCCCTGCGAAACAAGGACCGCCGCGCGGTACCAATACTCTATGCTGTCCGGCTTCGTCCAAGTCTGCCTCTGACGCCGATTCTCACTGCTTTCGGTAGTTACCTTTTTCTGCCGCGCATTTTTCTGGGCACGGCTTCGGGCCAATTCCTGCGCCCGGCAGCTTCGCGGCTTCTGCTTTCCCGGTTCCTCCTGAACGACAACAGGTCCCTCCCATAAGGCAGCCACTCGCCTTGAGAGCAGCGGGCTCTCGCTTTTGAGTGCCCCAGGAAAATGGGGCAAGAAAAAGGAGAAAATACATGTCTTACCTCAACTCAGTGACAATCATCGGCTTCGTCGGAGCAGACCCGGAGCAGCGTCAAGCGCGGAACAACAACGGTTCGAAGTTCACCGTTCTCTCCGTCGCCACGCAGCGGTCGTGGAAGAACACCGACGACGAATGGGCGTCGAAGACCGAGCGGCACCGCGTTTGCGTATTCCGTCCGCGGCTCGCCGAATATGTCGCGACGACCATCAAGAAAGGTTCGCACGTGCTCGTCGAGGGCGGCCTCGTAAGCACCACGTACGAACGCGGAAACGGCAAAGGCAAGAAGCCAAAGGGCCACTCCCCGCGATTTCTGCTTGGCTCTTAACCTTCTAACTTTCAAACCTTTCAACCTTCAAATGCGCTTTATGCATCCCGCGCGCTTCGCCGGGACATTCTTTCCGCCACTCCTTATTCGTCTTGGCAACTCCACGGGGCCTTGCTACATTCCAAGAGTCCGCCAAAACACGAACGGAGCGACAGGAACGCGGCATGCAGCTACGGCTACGCACAAAACTTACCTTGGTGATGACGGGGCTGGTGCTGCTCGTGGCGGCCGTCTTGTCGGGCGTGTTTGCGGCGCAGCTCCTCGACCAACTCCTCCAATCGACCAGCAAACGAGCGAATGACATCGCGGACCAGTTGTTTCCCCAAGCGCAGCTTGCCGTGACGGTTGCCGGGGAGCAGGGTTTGCGGCCGGTGTCAGACAGCCCGGAGGATACTCGTGATTACGTGAGGCACGCTTTCGAAATCAGCGCAGGACTGCGCACCCAGCTGAAAGCCGCAAAAGAGAATCCGTTAATTTACGAGATTTCGATCACCGACGGTGCCGGGATGGTGCTGATTTCGACCGATGAAACGTTGCCCGGAAAGCTTCTCCCCCGAAGAGCTCCCCTTTCACAATTGGTGCAACGGAATTTTCTTCATCAGGTGAAAGTGCTGATGGGTCCATCGAAACTTTTCGAGCTGGACTATCCGTTCACCAAGGGCGGGCAGCCCTTCGGGGAAGTGCGCGTGGTGCTGAACGCCGGATTGCTCTTGAATGAAATTGCGCCGAGCCTGTGGACATCGGGGACGATTGTGCTCCTCGCGGTCGTGGTTTCAACCCTGCTGGCTGCAATTGTAAGCGGGGCGACACTGGCTCCGCTCCGGGACATCGCCAAACAGTTGGACCGCATCTCAGCAGGGCAGTACGACGCGCCATCTCCGGACGTCAAAGGTTTCGGAGGAAGCGGCGACGAACTGGGAGTGGTGAGCCGGAAGATTACACAGGTTGGCCAGCAATTGCGCGGCGTGCACGAAATCTTCAGCACCATGCGCGAAAACATGAATTCCGTGATGGCCGGCCTCGAGGACGGCTTGCTGTTGTTTACGCGGGATGCGCGCGCGGTGATGATCAGCCCCGCGGCGGAAAAATTTCTCGGCGCGCCCGCAGGACATTTTTTGGGACGGCGCGTAACCGAGATTTTTCCGCTGGGCCATCCGCTGCGCGACGCGCTGAATATCGAAAGCGACGAACTCAGCGAAGTGGCGGCCGAAACAGAATTGGAGACGAGCGAAGGGCCGAGGCGGGTCAGCGTGAGTGTGCAGGCCATCCAGGAAGATGGCGAGCGCATGGGCGCGCTGGTGACACTGCGCGACCTTGATTCGCTGGAGAGCATCAACACGCAACTGCAGGTGAGCGAACGGCTCGCGGCGCTGGGGCGCATCACCGCGGGCGTCGCGCACGAAGTGAAAAATCCGCTGAATTCCATGCGGCTGTGGCTCGAGAATTTGAAGGAATCGCTGCCGCCGGACCACGACAGCGCTTCGCAACAGGCAGTTCAAGTTTTGGATAAAGAGATCGACCGGCTCGACGCGGTGGTCAAACGTTTTCTGGATTTCACGCGGCCGATGGACATTCACCTGGAGGCGACGCAGCTCGCCAGACTTTTAAAAGAAGTTCTGGAAATCGCCCAGCCCCAATTACAGAAGGCAAACATTCATCTAGCCCAATTGCTGCCCATCGACGTCCCCGAGGTTTATGTGGATCGCGCCTTGTTGAAGCAGGCAGTGTTGAATCTGGTGCTAAATGCGGCGGAAGCCATGCCGAACGGCGGACAATTGCGGCTGGTGCTGAGCCGCCGCGGGGAATCGGCGGAAATTACAGTGGGCGATACGGGCAAAGGAATTCCGCCGGAAAATCGCCAGAAAATTTTTCAGTTATTTTTCACCACGCGGCCGGGAGGAAGCGGAATCGGGCTCGCAAGCACGTTTCGAATTGTGCAGTTGCATAACGGTTCGATAGACTTTACTTCGGAGGTTGGCCGGGGCACCACGTTTCGAATCGAACTGCCACTCGCGGCCTGAAAATGAGGGAACCAGTCCAATCCGACAAGTCCTTAGCGCATAACGGTTCGATAGACTTTACTTCGGAGGTCGGCCGGGGCACCACGTTTCGAATCGAACTGCCACTCGCGGCCTGAAGATGCCACTCATTCCACCTCGGCCCCGCAATTCCCTGCCGCCGCGTTCGCTTCGTCGGGGAGTTGTGTTTGTCGGGTGCGCTTTCTGCATGCTGAGCGGATGCAGCGTGAGGAAAAGGCCGGGTATCCCGTGGGCGACCGCCGTGCAGGTCCGGCCGATAATTCAAGGGCAGGCCGCTCAGACGAGCGGTGTTTCCGAAGATGCGATTCCGGATTTGCAATTCGAATTGCCGGCGTTTCCAATTCCGCTCATCACGATCAGGAATGGTCCGCCACGGCCACGCGTCAATGCGCTATCTTCCGGGAATACTGGCGGCGATGCTGAGAAGTTGGAAGCGCCGATGATTTCCCCACAACTTACAGCACAAGAAACTGCCGCTGCCCAGCGGGAGACGAATCAGAGTCTGGCTATCGTGGAGAAGAATCTGGATTCCACGCGGGGAAAAAGATTGAATGCCACGCAGTCGGACCTGGCTTCGAAGGTCAAGAGCTTTCTCAAGGATGCGCGGGAAGCCGTACGGATTGGGGATTGGAGCCACGCACGCAGCCTTGCCAAGAAGGCGCAGGTATTGTCCGAAGAGCTCGCGAGCTCGCTTTAGTTCCTCCCATTTCTTGTCGTTTTTTGCTGGGCCTTTCCGCCAAGGCAGAGCGGCGGGGCTGATAGCAACCGACGTGGAAAACTGAGAAAGAAAGCAACCCCAAGACCCAGCTTCAAACACCGAACCTGGGGCACCCTCCGTGTTGGTTTGATGTGCGAGCGGCTGAAGGTTTTATCGTTCGATCGAAGGAAGTTTGAAAGATTTCGGGAGAGGGTCATCCAAGCCACACGCACTCAACCGGCGACGTAAAGTCGCCGCTACAAAGAAGGTGGGATAAGATGGCGGGATGAAGAAATTTGACGTGGCGATTGCGGGCGGGGGGGTGATTGGCGGGGCCATCGCGATGGAACTGGCGCGGGCGGGATTGCGCGTGGGCGTCTTTGACCGGCAGCAGCCAGGGCAGGAAGCGTCGTGGGCCAGTGCGGGAATTCTTTCGCCAGCGCCGGAAAGCCCCGGGATGATTGCGATGGTGGAGATGGGAAAGGCGAGCTTCGCGCGGTATCCGGAGTTCGTCGCGCGGGTCGAGGAAATTTCGGGAATGAGCACGGGGTTCCGGCCAAAGGGGACGCTTGAAGCGCTGTTTTCACACGATACGAAAGCCGAGCTGAGCACCATCATCGCGGTGCATCACGGACTGGGGTTGAAGGCGGAGCCGCTGCGCGCGGAGGATGCGCGTGAACTTGAGCCGGCGTTGAGTGAAGAAGTGGAAGCGGCGGTGCTGCGGCCGGAAGAAGCGTCGATTGACAACCGGGCGCTGACGGCGGCGGTGCTGGAAGCAGCACAGCGGAGCGGTGCGGAGATTTTTTCAGGATGCGGCGCGCGGGCGGTGTGGCGCGAGGGCGATCGCTGCAAGGGATTGGTACTGCAGAACGAGAAAATCGAAGCGCAATGGACGATTATTGCCGCAGGCTGCTTTTCGGCGGCGATTGATGGAGTCGCGCGTTACGGACCTGTGCGACCAGCAAAAGGGCAGATGGTTGCGCTGCGCGCCGATGATTTGAAGATTGAACGCGTGCTGTGGTCGGAGAAAATTTATCTGGTGCCGCGCAATGATGGACGAATTCTCGCAGGGGCCACAGTCGAGCATGTGGGCTTTGACAAGCGCGTGACCGCTGGCGGGATCGAAAGAATCTTGTCGGCGGCCATCGAACTTGCGCCCGGCCTGAAAGACGCCCGGATCGAGGAAACGTGGGCGGGTTTGCGGCCGGACACTCCCGATCATATGCCGATTCTTGGCCCGACGGACGTTGACGGATTGCTGATGGCCGCGGGACATTTCCGCAGCGGGATTCTGCTCACGCCCATCACCGCGCGGCTGGTTCGCGAATGGATCACCGAACAACGCGTGAGCGTGGATTGGGAGCGCTTCAGCCCAATGCGCTTTCGAGCAGCGGCGGCGAACTCTGCGCAGCGTGCTTCTAACTGACCGCGGCCAAACGGAACAGGGTTAACAGTCGACAGTTGACAGTTAACAGCCAGAAGCAAAGGCAAAGACTTAACGCAAGCGGATGTATTTAACTTACGGAGCAATTGCTCGCGCGAGTGCCAGCAACTCGCCATTGCTCCAGTTTTCTCGCGGCTCCGCCGCTGCGCGAGCGAACGTCCACAACCGGACGCGTTCGTGATCGACGCCAAGCAGGTCCGCAAAGCTCCGGATCGTTCCGTCCGGGTCCGATCGCAATCTCGCTGAACAATTGAACAGGTGCTGCGTCGCGTCGTAGGCGGGGTCTCCGACGAAGGGCTTTGGGTCGATGACGAGCCAGGGCTGGCGTTTCGCCCGGAGGACGTTGCCGGCGTGCAAATCGGTAGCCAATACGAACTCGGTGGGTCCGGTGCGTGGCAACTCCGAAAAGAGGCGCAAACCTTCGCGGACTAGTCCCGCATCGGGCCACTGTTCGATGTGTGCCAGCGTCTCGTCACTCCAATATTCTGTCAAAGCAGACAAAGGGCGAAAGGGATGCTGTGCTGATGGTGCGCGCCACAGACGGCGTAGCAAACCTGAAATCACGACGTCCTGCTCGCACTCGGGCAGGGCGCGTAGAGCCGTCCCAGGCTCGCAGCGCTCTAAGAGCATGGCACCGACATGATCGTCGGCCATGAGGAGTCGCACCGTGGGGTCTCCGCCCCAGAAGAGCAGCCCGTGAATTTCGTGCTCTCCCTCCATGTGCGGCATACCGATCTTCAGTACCGCGGGCGTTCCGTCTGCGAGTACGCATGATGCCACGTACGAGCAACTCACCTCATCGTCATCAAACGGGGCATCAAGCGTCAGCGACCACCTGTGCTCCAAGTTTCGCAGCACATCGGGCAGGCGGTCGAGCCATGCCGCACGCTCCGGCGTCTTGTGGCAGCTAGCCGCGAGCCCGCTTGGGATTCTCAGCGCCATGACTTTGATTGTAGCTGCTTCACTATCTGTGTCGTTGGCATCTCGGAGATGGGACTCGCCCCCGTGGCGCGTTCGAAGGCCACGCAAAGGCGTTTGTCGGAATTAAGCCGCCGCCACCCTCCCGCCCTGGCATACGCCGCCGAGTTGGCGCGGGAGGGAACCGTGGACCTGCCGCTGGAAACCAGAGATTGAGGTTCAAAGTTGACGAAAACCTGCCGGCAAATCGTCGCGAAGGCAGGTCGTCCAAGCAAAGAATAGATGCATCCACCTCACCGGCTTTCGCCGTCTTCAGTCGACGGCTCTAACCCACTTGGGGGAGAGGGCGCCTCGGAGTCACTTCGGGGCGCAGAATCAGAATCGGCTGAAGGTATTCGGCCGGCTACCGAAGAGTCGAGAGTTGCCGCGGGAGAGCTCGTCACTTCCGGTAGATCGTCCGAGCGAATGGGAATAGACGCTTCCGCTTCAGTGTCGCCCGCAATATATTTCCGCCGTACCGCTTCCTCGATGGCCTGCAACTCCGACTCACTTGCAGGAGAGGGCGCCTCGGAATCACTTCGGGACGCAGAATCAGAATCAACTGAAGGGGAGGGGACTTTTCGGTTGGCTTTTGAAGAGTCGAGAGCGTCGCGCGAAGGCGCTAGTAATCGCTCAGGCAGATCGTCCAAGCGAATGAGAATCGACCCATCCACTTCGGTGTCGCCAGCAATGTATTTCCGCCGTACTTCTTCCTCGATGACCTGGCGGTTCGCTCGGAACACCTCGAGTTTACCCATACCTACTCCATGGAAGTGATGGTCCAGAGCTTCGCTGGTGATGACGCACCGCACGACCGCCTCGCCATCTTGGCCGTAGAAAAGGACAAGGTCGCGGCCGAAAACGAGACTTTCCATGGGCGCAGGAAAGGTCAGGTCGTGCCGCTCAAGGCGCCATTGCACGCGGTGGTCGATAAAGGTTGCGAACGGATGGATGTCCGTTTCGATGCTGGCGCGGTCAAGGGCGCTCAGATAAGACTTGCGATCCCGGATGCGAATCACCGTCCAGGGATAACCGCCCGAAGCCAGCATAACATTCATCAGAAAGCGAGCCATGCGGCCGTTGCCGTCCGGGTACGGATGGATATAGCCGAAGAGCCAGTGCCCCAGCACCGCGCGCACGGAAGGCTCGGGCTCTTTTTCCAGAAGGTCGAAGAACGCCGGCATGGCGTCGCGCACCGCCTCCCACCTCGGCGGAATGTAGCGCGACCCGCGCAGAAACACGGGTGTGTTCCTGTATCCGGCCAATGACCCTGCTTCCAGGAGGCCGGCGGTGACGGAGGGCTGGAACAATTCGCGATACCAGTCGTTGTGCACAGCACGCACGAGCGCGGTGGCGTTCTCACCGGCGACCACTTTCTCTACTTCTTTTTTCACGAGCTGGAACGCTTGCCAGTACCCCCGCGCCGCGAGGGCGTCGCGATTTCTGCGATCACCAGAGTCATGCTGGGGGTCCCAGCCGCCTTGCCGCACTCTTTCAACCAGGGAAGGCGTGACGGAGTAACCTTCAATGGACAATGAGTGGTAGGCATCGGTCCGATAGATTTCGTTAACGTAGCGAAGATACGCTTCCTTGTCTGCCGGAAGGCCCGGCGCTTTGGGGAAAACCGCGAGGACCTTGCCGCGCATGGAATCCCAAAGCATCTCAATGCGACCCACAATCGGAACGGCCGGACGGCCCAGCCTGGCGAATATGTGTCTGGCTTCAAATGGACTGCTTTCTCGCACGTCGTATCCGGCGCCCTTCATCGCGCGGAGAATCTCGTCCGCGAGGTCAGCGCGCCCGGTTTGCCGGAAGGCTTTGGCAAGATAACCAGCTTTCCAGGAATGGCCGCCGTTCAGGAGAAACCGAAGCACGTCCGAGGCGTCAGCAAGGCTCGCCATCACCACTTGTGTCTCGACGGGATATTGCAGAAAAAATGATTCCGGCACGCGTACCAACGCCACCGCCGGCGAAAACAGCCGCAATCCGTCCCGCACCGTGAGAGCCGCGGCCGACGGCATCTCCGCAACTTTCAGATCGTAAAGCGTTGTGCCAAACAGAAGATTGATATCGTTATTCGTCGCTTTCGGACTGTGCACAACCAGTTGATCCGGGATCACCGTTCTCTCGCCGTGCAAAAAAAGGGACTGCTCCGGCGACAGGTGCCATTGTTCGCCAAATCGTTCGTCGCAGTAGCGTGCGCAGAATTCCCAGAATGACGCATGCCACGGCGTGCTCTCGCCGGCCTCTGAGTCCGGGCTTGAAGAGATCAGCCAACCCTTCATGACTTCTTGCAGGAAGCCGTTCTCCACCAGGCGTTCGCGGTGAACCCGGCTCAGGTCATCGGAACGGAACACACGTCGGTTGCCTTGTTGGAGTGCCTCGAGCACGTCGAGCGATTCAGCCAGCTTTTCGTTTGGCGATGGCATGAAACCTCCGATCCTATATGGGTCATTACAAGCTTATTGTGGCGGGTAAACACAAGTATATAGTGCTGGGTAGCTACAAGTCAATTGTGCCGTGTCAATACAAGTATATTATGCTGTATAACTACAAGTCAGTTGTGCTGTGTAAATACAGGTATAATGGTTGAATGAATATAAGTCTTTTATTTTAAACTATTTACGTACGATCATATCGGCGTTCGAAGCTCCATATCTCTCGAGTTCCTGATTAGCCCACTTGCAGGCTTAGCCGATGAGCTCGCGGAGAAAAGCGGCAGCAAGGCAAAAGGAGCCAGGCTGGAAGCCTGCCCTGCTTGCAGCAGGCAAGCCGCGCCAGGCAGGCCGGCGCTACGAAATGCGAGGTCGGCCATTGCGGCCGACAGCAAGATAGCAGAAAGTGGAACGACGATGAGAACGGAATTGCTGCGATTCGACGGCGCTGTCGAGCGGGATCCCGCTATCGATGCATGGATGAAAGAACATGCAGGTGAATTGGGGGCCATCGCGCGCCAGTGGTTTGAGGTGATGCGAAAGTGCGGGGACGAAGTCCGGGAGCTTTTGCATGACGGTTGTCCGGTGGCCTGTTTGGGAGATGCTCCCTTCGGCTACGTGAATGTATTCACCTCGCACGTAAACGTGGGGTTTTTTCACGGCGCGGCGCTGCCGGATCCGGCCCGCTGGTTGCAAGGCGCCGGCAAGTTCATGCGTCATGTGAAGCTGAGACCGGGAACGGCCACAAACGCCGCGGCGCTAAGCAGGCTCATCGATGCGGCGTATTCGGATATAAAGGCGCGCGTCGAAAACGGCTAGCTACCTGATGTTGTTGTCCTCGTTGCGATCAAGCCTTCGGCCGCAGCCCATGAACGGCTCAAGGCCCCACCGCTGGATCATGCGTTGCAAGCGGCCGGCGCCCTGCTTTCTTTTTCCGCTTTTCCGTCGGCGGGCCTCATCTTATCCACAGCTTATCCACCGCCGCAGTGAGCTCTACCCTTTTGTTTTCTTCCGTTCGCGCGTTCGTTTGAACCTGTGTGCCCAATCGTCAAATACTAGTACTATAGAAATAGTTTACTGGAGGAGAATAGTCTGATAGCGTCGGCGGCGTAGAAAAGTGCGTCCCGGCTTCGCCGAGGACGCTTTTTTTGTAGCCAAGCCTGTGGATTCTTCGGCGCCCCGACTTTGTTCGGGGCGTTTTTGTTTTTGGGGCCACCGCATAGGTGACAGCCGACAGCTCACAGAAATAGAAACTCAACACAGAGGACACGGAGAAGATGGCGGGCTAGAGCTCGGCGCTACGTAGACACCGCAGGTTCAGGGGCGAAATTGTCGGAGGACAGTTTCGCCCCTTTTGTTTTTAGGCGACCTAATCCTCGACCGAAGAAAGCGGCGTCAAGCCGTCCTTCGGCAGGGCCTCAGGGTAAACCGCACTCCAAGAGCAAGACAGGCGCAGCACGCTGTGCCCTACAACTACAGGACGCAAATCATGAAAAACGAAAAACCCAATGCCGAATTAGTGTGGAAACAGTTCGAGGATTTGGTCGTGCCACAACTAAAGCTGTCCGTGGTGGATCACGCGGTGTATTCGCACCTGGTGCGGCACAGCCGGCTCGAAGGGAAACGCCGGCTGCACCTTTCGATGAACAAGCTGGGACGCGGCACGCGCCTCTCCGCCGCAGGCGCACGGAATGCGGTGCGCCGCCTGGTGGCGAAAGGCGCGCTGCGGCTGGTAGAGCGCAGCAAAGCGGGACACGTGATCGATGTGCTGCTGCCGGAAGAGATGCGCGGGGTGAGGACGAAGCTCGCGGTGGCAAGCTCGTCAGGCGGGACGAACGCCCGGGACTTTGGTCTCGAAAAGGGCCTCGAAAAGAGCAACTTCTGGAAAGACAAGGCGTTGAGGCAGGCCATCCACCGGCGCGAAGGCGGCGCGTGCTTCTATTGCCTGCGGCGAGTCAAGGCACGGCTGCGGTGCATCGACCACGTGGTGCCACAGGTGCGCTGCGGGCCGAACTCGTACCGCAACCTGGTGTCCTCGTGCGGGGAATGCAATGCGCAGAAGAGAGAAGAGGAGGCAGGGAATTTTCTGCGGAAGCTGTACCGCGAGGGAAGATTGACACTGGAGGAACTGAACGGGCGGCTGCGCGCGCTGAAAGAGCTGGCGGCGGGTAAGCTGCGGCCGGAGGTGGCGGAGGGCAAAGGAGGCTGATTCTTCGCGGCCACCCCGATGGAAGAATCTCATCGGATTGTGTATGCACACCGTATCGGTTGAGATCCTTCGGGCCGCAAAGCGCGCGGCCCTCAGGATGACAATGCGAGGTGGGCAGTGCAGTGATGCGACGTAAAGTCGCCGCTACAACGGACACACGCTGTTACCTCAGTAGAGGAAGAAAGAGAAATGGAAGGAGTAAGGGAGCCGCAGCCTGAGCGCCCTCGTCAGGTTGGAAAGTTTGGTGTACCCTCCACGTCAGGCGGTGCATCAACCTAATTCTAATTCCACGCGAAATGGAAACAGGAAGTCTCGAATCCATGGAAGGGCCTACCGTCGGAGGGGAACATGAAAGTGCTTTTGAAATACAAATTCTGGATCGGCGGAGCGTTTTGCTTGCTGGTCGTCGGCCTGATTGTTGGGGCAATGCGCCCAAAACGTGTATCGGGGGCGCCCGGCGCCGCGCCGGACGTTGAGGTTGTGAAGGTTGAGCAGAAGGACATTCCGATTTACGGCGAGTGGATCGGCACGCTCGACGGACTGACAAACGCCGACGTCCGGGCCCAGGTCACCGGCTACATAATGCGGCAGGGTTATCAGGAAGGGGCATTCGTCAAGAAAGGTCAGCTACTCTTCGAGATCGACCCGCGGCCCTTTCAGGCAGCGCTCGACCAAACCGAAGGGCAATTGGCGCAGGCCAAAGCCGCGCTTGCGAACGCCCAGGCAGTGCAAGGCAGAACCGAACTTGACGTGAACCGCTACACCCCGCTGGCGAAAGAGCAAGCCGCGAGCCAGCAGGATCTCGACAACGCCGTCCAGAACAACATGGCGGCGAAGGCGACAGTGGCAACGGCGCAGGCTCAAATTAAGACGGCTGAGGCCGCCGTTGAAACAGCCAGGATCAACCTGGATTTCACCCGTCTCGTTGCACCCATCGACGGCGTCGCGGGGCAGGCGCAACTTCAAGTAGGCGCCCTGGTTAATCTAAGCAGCGGGCCAGTGACCTCCGTCTCCACCGTCGATCCCATCAAGGTTTATTTCACCGTGGGCGAGCCTCAGTATCTCGCATGGCGAAAACGCTTCCCGACAGAGTCCAGCCGCCTGGCGGCGGACAAGGATCTGCGCCTCCAACTGATTTTGGCTGACGGCTCAACATATCCGTACGAGGGCTCATTCTACTTTGCCGACCGCCAAGTCAACGAAGGCACGGGCGCAATTCGGATCGCCGGGTTATTTCGCAATCCAAACAATATTCTGCGGCCCGGTGGTTATGGCAAAGTTCGCGCGGTCATCCGGCTCCAACAAGGCGCACTGCTTGTTCCTCAACGCGCGGTATCAGAGCTGCAAGGCGGGTACCAGGTCGCCGTTGTAGGCGGCGACGATAGAGTGAGCATTCGGACGGTCACGGTCGGCGAGCGTGTCGGCGCCGATTGGATTATCGCTGACGGACTGAAACAAGGCGAACGTGCGGTTGCGGAAGGCGTGCAGAAGGTACGTCCAGGCATGCAGGTGAATCCCAAGCCGTTCGCCGCGGACAGTAAGGGGAGGTAATCCGATGTCAAAGTTCTTCATCAACCGTCCCATCGTCGCCATGGTGATCTCCATCGTCATGCTGATCGTCGGCATGATTACCATACTCAGCCTGCCCGTCGCCCAGTTCCCTAACATCGCCCCTCCGGAGATTCAAGTTCTGGCCACGTACGTCGGCGCGGACGCGCAAACCCTCGAACAGGCGGTTGCCACGCCCATCGAGCAGCAGATGAGTGGCGTGGACAACATGAATTACATGTATTCGCTGAATGCCACGGGCAACTCGAACACGACTCTAATCGTGAACTTCGACGTGAAAACCGATCCGAATACGGATTTGATTCTCACCCAGGCGCGCGAGACGCAGGCTGCCTCGCAACTCCCCGCCGATGTCAACAACTACGGAATTACCGTCCGAAAGGCGGTGTCCGCTCCTCTCATGCTGATCGCGCTCTTCTCGCCGCATGGAACCTACGATGCCGCGTTTCTGGCGAACTACGCGTACATCAACATCACCGATCCGATCACGCGCGCGCCGGGCATTGGCAACGTTCAGATATTTGGCGCGGGCCAATACGCGATGCGGCTATGGGTGAAGCCTGACCAATTGGCAAAGCTCGGCATCACCGTGCCCGAAATCGTCAGCGCTATTCAGGCTCAAAATACAGTGAATCCAGCCGGGAAGGCGGGCGGAGAACCGGCGCCCAAAGGCCAGGAGTTCACCTATTCGGTTCTCGCGCAAGGCCGCCTTGCTTCGCCGGAGGAATTCGGACAGATCGTCGTGCGCGAGACGCCGGATGGCGGAACCGTTCGCCTCCGTGACGTGGCCCGGATCGAATTGGGTTCGCAAGACTACAGTGTTCTCGGCCGCCTCAATGGAAAGCCGAGCGCGATTATCGCTACATACCAGTTGCCGGGTTCCAACGCCGTCGAGGCGGCTGCAAGCGTCAATAAGCTAATGGCCCAAATGAAACAGCGCTTCCCGGAAGACATGGATTATGTCGTGGCGCTCGATCAGACTCGCGCGGTCACGGAAGGCATCAAGGAAATCGTTAAGACGCTTCTAATCGCTCTCGCATTGGTGATTCTTGTGGTCTACCTTTTCCTGCAAGGCTGGCGCGCCACACTGATACCGCTCCTGGCGGTACCAGTCTCGCTGGTCGGCACTTTCGTGCTCTTCCCGGTGTTCGGTTTCTCCATCAATACGCTCTCGCTCTTTGGTCTGGTGCTGGCGATCGGCCTGGTGGTGGACGACGCCATTGTCGTGGTGGAGGGCGTCGAACGACATATCGAAGAGGGCCTGACTCCCAAGAACGCGGGCTTGAAAGCAATGGAAGAACTTTCCGGACCTGTCGTCGGCATCGCGCTGGTTCTGTCCGCGGTCTTTGTGCCGACCGCGTTCATCCCTGGCATTACCGGCCGGCTCTACCAGCAGTTCGCAGTCACAGTGGCGATTTCAGTGCTGCTGTCGGCGTTCAACGCGCTCACGCTCAGTCCCGCGCTTGCCGCACTGCTGCTGCGGCCGCGGACACAAAGTCGAGGATTGCTAAGGCGATTTTTCGATTGGTTTAACCGTTCGTTCGAGCGCGCCACCGAGGGTTACGTCCGTTGGAGCGCCGCGCTTATCCGAAAGACCGCCGTCGTGGTCGTGCTGCTCGTGGGCTTTGGATTGGCGGGCGGCTTTTTTGCCAACCGAGTACCATCGAGTTTTCTTCCGGACGAAGATCAGGGCTATGCCTTCGTGAATATGCAGCTTCCGAACGGCGCTTCGCTGGAACGCACGACCGCGGCCGCTGCTGAGGTCGAAAAAATCATCGCGAGCACGCCGGGAGTTCAATACACGACCAGCGTCGTAGGCTTCAGTTTGCTGAGCTACGTACGCACCAGTTATAACGCGTTCTTTTTCGTCACCTTCAAGCCGTGGGATGAGCGCACGAAGAGGGCGGAACAATTTCAAGCCATCAAGGCGCACCTGAACCAGCAATTGAGCCAGCTGCCCGCGGGAATTGCCTTCAGCTTCTCCCCGCCGGCCATTCCCGGAGTTGGCACCTCGGGAGGATTCACTTTTGTCCTTGAGGATCGCGCCGGCAACGATGTGCAGTTCCTGGCGAAAAATCTGGGGACCTTCCTGGAAGCCGCTCGCAAACGCCCGGAAATCGCCGGTTTGAGCACTACCTTCCTTCCCAGCGTGCCGCAGGAGTTCGTCGAGGTGGACCGCGACAAAGTGCTGAAGCAGGGCGTGGCCCTCAACGATGTCTACCGGACGATCCAAGCGTTCATGGGCGGTTATTTCATCAACTATTTCAACCGCTTCGGGCGTCAGTGGCAGGTCTATATTGAGGCGGAAGGCGAAGATCGCGCCAAGGTGGAAAGTCTCGGGCAGTTCTACGTTCGCAACAGCAGAGGGGAGAACGTCCCGCTATCCACGCTAACCAGCGTAAAGCCGCGGCTCGGGCCGGAGTTTACCATGCGTTTCAACGAGTACCGTTCGGCGCAAATTAACGGGGGCGCCGCGCCGGGCTACAGCGCGGACCAAGCCACGGCAGCCCTCGAAGACGTTTTTAGCAAGACGATGCCGCGCGAGATGGGTTTCGACTACTCGGGCATGTCCTATCAGGAACAGAAAGCGCGGGAGGGCGTGCCCGCTTCGGTGATCTTCGGACTTTCGTTGCTGTTTGTCTTCCTGATTCTGGCGGCGCTGTACGAAAGCTGGTCGCTTCCGTTCAGCGTTCTGCTGAGCACGCCTGTGGCGATCTTTGGAGCCTTTGGAATCCTGTGGCTGCGCCGCACGCTGCTCGGCGTTTTCCTGCCGCCTTTCATGGTCCAGATCGAGAACGATATTTATTCGCAAATCGGACTGGTCATGCTGATCGGCCTGGCCGCCAAGAACGCAATTTTGATCGTGGAGTTCGCCAAGGAACAATACGAGAACGGAAAACCTTTGGTCGATGCCGCGCTCGAAGGCGCCAGGCTTCGTCTGCGGCCGATCTTGATGACCTCTTTCGCGTTCATTCTTGGTTGCGTGCCGCTATGGACGGCCACCGGCGCCGGTTCAGTGGCTCGCCAAATCATGGGCACCGCGGTAATCGGCGGGATGCTCGCCGCCAGCTTGATCGGAATCTTTTTCGTGCCTGCGATCTTCTTTCTGGTGGAGAAATGGTCAGGCGCCGGCAAGGAGCACGCTTCGGGAACGCTGCCGGCATCGCCCGCTCCGGCGGAGACCGACTGAAATGGACCACCGCAAGAACGGCGCAAAAAAGAACGGCGGAGTAAACCTATGAGGAAACTAGCTGCATTCTTAGTCGCCATGATGGCATCGGGCTTGGTCGTCGGATGCAAAGTCGGCCCGAACTACCATCGACCGCTCGTCCAACCTCCGACGGCCTTCCGTGATCTGAGCGAAAACCCGCAGGCCCAGGCTCAGGCAGCTTCCTATGCGGATCTTCCCTGGTGGCAGGTTTTCCAGGACCCGCAATTACAGGAGCTCGTCCGCACAGCGCTCAAGCAGAACTACGATTTGCAGCTCGCGACGGAGCGCATCAACGCGGCGCGTGCCCAGGTTGCCATCACGCGTTCCAATCTATTTCCACAGGTCCAGGGAAGCGGTGACTTCAGCGGAGGGAAAGAGCATAACTTCCAAACCAAATCAAATTTTCTGACCCTGACTGCTGACGCGGCATTCCAGTTGGATTTCTTCGGTAAGCTACGCCGTGCCACCGAGGCTTCACGCGCCCAACTCCTTGCAACAGAAGATGCGCGGCAGACCGTCATATTAACGCTCGTGAGCGATGTGGCCAGTGATTATTTCGCGCTCCTGCAACTTGATCTTCAACTCCAAATCACGCGCGAGACGGTCGAGACACAGCAAGACTCGGTGAAGCTCACCAATCTTCGCGTCGAACATGGGGTGGCTACAAAGCTCGACGTTTTGCAGGCCCAGCAGGTTCTCGATTCGGCGAACGCTACGATCCCTGACTTGGAACGGCGAATCGCGCAGGAGGAAAATGCCATCAGCATTCTCCTTGGCAACTACCCTCAGGCCGTCCCACGCGGGCGGCCGCTGGTGGAGCAGCCGCTTCCTCCCGAAGTGCCGCCGGGAATGCCTTCCTCGTTGATCGAGCGCCGGCCTGATATTCGCGAGGCCGAACAAGTCCTGGTCGCCGCGAACGCCGAAATTGGCGTCGCCAAGGCGCAATTCTTTCCGCAAATCTCCCTGACCGGCTCCGGAGGCGGGTCGTTTGGACGGAGCAGCGCTTTCTCCAGCCTGATGGGCTCGCAGCTTGGAATCTGGTCCTACGGCGCCCAGGTAAGCCAGCCCATTTTCACAGGAGGAGCCCTTCGCGGAAATCTGCAGGCAGCCAAGTCGCAAAACCAGCAGGCATTGATTTCGTACCGCCAAACCATTCAACGCGCGTTCGGCGATGTATCCGATGCGCTGATCGGTTACGAGAAATTCCATCAGGTGCGAGTTCGCCAGGAGGATACTGTCAAGGACTTGCAGGAATCCGTTCGCCTGTCCGAGATGCGCTACAAGGGAGGCACCACCACTTATCTCGAAGTCCTGGACGGCCAGCGGTCACTCTTTTCCGCGGAACTCACGCTCGCGGAGGCGCGCGGCACGGAGTACCAGAGTCTCGTGCAACTGTACAGGGCACTCGGGGGCGGCTGGCAGCAACAACCGTAGAATTGGCGAGCCGAATTACGGAGGATTTTCATGTCTGGAGTCTGCCGGGCGGATGGTCGGGCGCCGGCGAGCACGAGGGTCCTGCGGCGCCGATGTCAGATTTTTTTGAGGTCCGAAAACTTGCGCGACGAATATCGACAGCTAAACGAAAACTATGGCTGTTGTGCGCGCGCGGGCGGCTGGGTGGTGGGCTGAAACTGCCCGAGATTGGTGTACTGGATTTGGCTGCCATCGAGGGCGAGCTCGTGCTCGAAAACCACATCCATGGTCGAGCCGCGGGGGAGTTCGGCTTCGGGGCCGCGCGTCAGCAACACGGCGGCAAGCCCGGCGACTGCGCCGATACCAGCGCCGATGCCCGCGCCCTTCGCGCCTCCCGCGATTGCGCCAATGCCGGCGCCGCCGGCAGTGGTTTCCACGACGGTGCCGGCCTTTTTGCCTTTGTCACCGCCTCCGGTGACCTTGCCTTCCGAGTCCATAGTCTCTTTGCCGCCGGAATCCGCGCTGCGCGGAGCCGCGTTCAGGCTGACGGTGTAGCCGTTCGGGAGAATCAGAGTGTCCAGGCGCAGGCGAAATTCGCCGCGGCCCTTCATCTTTCCTGGGCGCTTGGATTCCAGCAATTCGCCGCGAAGGTACGAACCGACGGGAATGACGATGCGATTGTTCTCGGTAATCGGAAAAGACGTTTGTAGGTAAACAGAATCGCCCGGTTTGGCGCTGCGCGTGGAGATGCCGTTCTGGAGCACCACGCCGACGCGCGTGCCCGCCGGAACGGTGATTTTTTCACCCGGACCGGTTTGCGGCGCCGGAGGTTTGGGCGCGACCGCGGGAGGCGCATCGGATTGCGGGCCGTCCGGCTGCTGGGCTGCGCAGGCGATACTCGCCGCCAGTGACGCAGCAATCAGAATTAGGTATCGGCGAATCCCCGGACCGATGTGTATTCTCACGGCAATCCTCCGCAATGCCTGATGCGATGCATCAAGCGGTGAGCTTGGATGCCTGAGTATACCGCGAGCTGAAGCGCGAGTCGTCAATGATTCGAAGATCGTACTGGTCTAATTGCGAGAGCATCACCTCGGAGATGAGACTATGGTCTCACTCGGTACGATTCAGCAACCATCCCAAATGAGGAATAAAAATGGGGAGAACGGTATGAGGACCGCTACGCCAAGGCCGACTCCGAGCCACTTGAACCCCTGGCCAACACGAGTCCCCACCGCAGCCACAGGACGCGGCGCAGCTTTAAGGTCCGTGTATGGAATCCACTGGGAAATGATGATTCCATCTTTGAGAGTGAAGCCGTCATCACGAATTTCCGTGATCACTCCGGTGCGTACTTTTCCATTGGGCAGCTCGCAGTGAACGAAGTGGTACTTGTTGACACCCAGCTTTCGAACGGCCTCTCGATAGGATATTTCTTCTGGAGTCAGGGGCAAGACCGGTATTGGGAGCCGGCGGCGCACGCGCGGTTGCGGAGGCTCCGGGACAGTGACAGGATTCAGCTGTGGCAGCAATTGAAGCTGCTCCGCCGTGAGCGCTGTCGACAAGGGCCCGATTTCGTCCGTCGCTGATTGTGCACGGGCGGCTGTTGCGGTGAAAAATCCCAAAGTTAAAAGAACAGAGCAGAACCCCTTAGACGAACGCATCGAAACCTCCTTCATCGGATTTTTGCCGGTGCTTGGGAGAGAAGAATGCAGGTTCTCTGCCAATGGCAGCGTGTTTGCGAAATCGACCGGTGGTTTCCGCAACCCCTTGAAAAAAAAGCACCTAGAAGCGAGAAACTTGGCGGCAAACCAGGATAGGCAGAACGGGTCGCCAGATACGTTCTTAGGCGCTGCCTGAGAGGAGCTTCACGTGGCGGCCACGGATGACGGTTTGACGTGCGAAAGGACGAGGGCTACGCTGTGATTAGAGCAAGGAGAATTCCATGGCCAAGCTGGCGCTGATTTACGGCATGCGGTTGCTGCCCGAGGAAGATTTGAGCGAGGTGAAAGACGCTACACTGGTACTGAAGAATGGCCGCACGGCGCGGGTGACCATGCATTTGATCGAAGGCACCAAGGAAGAGATTGAGACGACGTTTCACCAGTCCATCGAAGCTTTTTTTGAGCTTTATCCGGAGATTTGAGGAGTTTTCAGTCGTCAGTTGTCAGTGCAGTGAGACGCGCACTAAAGCTCGCCGTGAAAACCGGAGAAGCAAACTGACTTGCCTGGGTTACTGAAAGCTGAGGACTGACAACTGAACACTGTCTTCAGCGGTTTCCGAAGTTTTCGGGATCGGCGTTGGGATCGCCGAGATTGTCGTTGATGAGCACGGTCGACTGGCCGGTCAATTCGAAACGCTTGCGGCATTTGTAGCAGGCCACCAGGTCGTCCAAGCGGACCATGTAGGAAGTCGCTTTTGCAAACTTTCTCCGGTCTTCCTCGCCGACGCCGCGCGGGAGATCTTTCTTCTTCCTGCAAACTTTCCAGCGCACAGGAAATTCGAAATCCTTATGGCAGTTCGGGCAGACGAGCTTGACCTTCCTGACTTCCTCTTTCTCCGTGTAAAAGGCGCGTTCGTCCATGGCTAAGTCGCGGCCCTTCTAATCAAATTGACGCACCGCTTCGTCCATTGTAACAAATTCGAGGCCCAGGTCACGCCAGCGGGGCAGCCAATACTCGAGAGCGGTGAGCGTGCGCGTGCGGTCAGCATTGAGTTCGCGATGTCCGCCGTCGTGAAGGCAAAGGATGTCGCCGGTGCCGCCAGTGGGGATAGAACCATTCTTGGAAACATTCTGAGCGTGGGCGGCGATGGGCTGCATGCGCTGGATCAGCCATTCTGCGGGCTTCTCGCGCCAATCTCCGGGAATGAGCGTCCACATTACAGTTTGGCAGCCGAGATCGCGAGCCGCGGGAATGACCCAGGGATTGCGCAGTCCAAAGGGCGGGCGAAACCATTTGGGAGGCGTTCCAATCGCGTGACGGATGGCGTCGTGACAAAGACGCAGTTCTACCTGCACCTTGGTCGGATTCAGCCAAAAAAGATTCGGGTGCAATTCCGTGTGATTCCCGACTTCGTGGCCGCGCGCGACGGTTTCTTTCACCAGCGCGGGGCACTCGCGCACAAAGCGGCCGATCAGAAAAAAAGTGGCATGCGCACTGTAGCGATCGAGAAGGTCGAGCAATTTTGGCGTGATTGCAGGATTGGGCCCGTCATCAAACGTAATCGTCAGCTTGCGCGGAGAGTTCGTGCGGCAAATCGTGGACCCGAAAATTTGCGCGCGCGGATAAGCAGCGCCATAGGCAGTGATTCCGGCGGCGGCAGCCGCAACCGCAGCAGGCGCAGTGAGGTAGAGGGAATTCATGAAGACAGTCTATCTCCAAAAAACTGCAAACATCCGAGCTTTGGAGTAATTCATCCTGTGAGACGTAGAAACCGAGAAATGGACAGCCATCGTGCCAATTTGAAACGGAATTCCGGGAGTGTACCTCAACGGGCCGGCTTCCAACCATCTCTGTACCGATCTCATTCCAAGTGAAACATTTCAGGAACTTTGCATGGAACTATTTCGTGAATTCTCGAAGGGTGTGGGCTGGAGATTGCACCGGAAAGAGTTGTCGCCATGTGCAAAGAATTCAATGTCGAACAGAAGAAGAAGCTGGCTCACCGGAGGCCGCCCGGCTTCCATCTGCTCTTATTTTGCGCGTACTTGAGCGCCGAAATTTTTCTAGGTTCGCCCGTTCGCGCGCAAGAGAATCCCGCCGAGTGGCAAGCGCAAGTGAGGAAATATGCCGAGGCGCAAGACTGGCCATCGGCGATGAAGATTGTTGACCGCGAGGTGGCCCGCGCTCCGCAGGACATGGACGTGAGAGCGTGGAGAGCGCGCGTGCTGGCCTGGTGGGGCCATCTTGCGGAAGCCGAAAGAGAGTACCTGGAAATACTGAAAGTGTCGCGGGCGGATCCGGATAACTGGACGGGGCTCGCGAATGTTTATTTGCGCGAAGGAAAAATCACCGAGGCACTGCGAGCCAGCGCCAGCGCCGTGGAGCTTGATCCCAAGCGTGCGGACCTTCACGCGGCGCGAGGCCGCGTGCTGCGCGCTGCCGGCGATCGCAGCGAGGCGCGGCAGGAATTTCAAACGGCGCTGAATCTGGCTCCAGGTGATGCGGAAGCGCGGGCGGGGCTGGACTCGCTGCGGGGCGAGCCAAAACACGAACTGCGTTTCGGCCAGGACAACGATCTCTTCAATTTCACCAGCGCCAATCATGACGAAGGGGCGAGTCTCGTCTCCCACTGGACACCGCGATGGGCTTCCATGTTTGCGGAGAATGTTTATCAGCGCGGTGGCGTCGAAGCTGAGAAATTTTTGGGAAGCGTTACGCTTCGTCAGCCTGCATGGGGAGCGCTGACTTTGGGCGCCGCCGTTGGACATGACAACGCCGTGGTCCCCAAACGCGAAGCCTTTTTTGAGTTGGACCATGGATGGAAGGCCGGTGAGACGAATTTCGTGCGGGGCGTGGAATTCGCGTATGGCCAGCACTGGTATTGGTATCAGGCCGCGCAGATTCTCACGCTCAATGGGACCGCGTCTGTCTACTTTCCCCGCGACTGGACGCTGATACTCGCCGCAACCGGCGCGCAAAGCGTTTTTACGGGATCGGGCGCGGAATGGCGGCCTTCTGGATTCGGGCGACTCGCGTTCCCGCTTGCGAACTGGGGCAAGAAAAGATTATCGGGAAATATTTTCTTCGCCGTGGGAACGGAAGACTTCGCCTTGGTCGATCAAATCGGGCGATTCGCTTCGCAAACCTACGGCGGCGGATTGCGGTTTCAGATCACCGCGCGCCAGGACATCACGGGATACGGCGCTTATCAGATGCGCACGCAAGGCAGGACGGACACCAGTTTCGGAATAAGCTATGGCATCCATTTTTGAAAAACTCTGGAGGCTGGGCCCGGCAGCATTTGTGCTGAAGGCCATCATTGCGGCCATTCTGGCCGATGGGCTCTTCCTCACATTCATCCTGATCCGGCGGACCTACCGCAAGCGCTACTTCGCGAAACGCGACGCGCGGGTTTTCGAATTGCGCCAGAAATGGGATCGGCTCATTGCCGGCGAGATTCCCTTCGAGACCTGGCGCAAAAAACCGTTTGATCGCCGCATTGTCGAGGCCATTGCGCTGGACGCATTCGAAGCGGCGGGGCCGGAGGAATCCGCGCGGCTGCTGAAATTTCTGCGCACTAGCGGGCTCATCGAAAAGCGCATCTACGAGGCACGCCGGCTGACCGGCTGGAGGCGCATGCGCGCACTGGTGGCTCTTGGTCGAACGCGTGCGCCGGAAGGAATCCCCGCGCTCGCCGAGGGACTGCGCGATCGCTCCCTGGAAATACGCCTGGCGGCCCTGCGCGGGCTGGGGCGGACGGCTTGTCCGCAGGCGGCGGAAGAGATCTTGGCTTGGGTGGGGGAAGCAGGATTGATCGTGCCGGCGCTGCCATTGCAGAGCGCGCTGATCCAGTGTTGCGCGGAGCGGCCACAGGTGCTTCTTCCCTACGTGCAGCACGCGGAAGGCCCGTTGCGCGAAGTCCTCGGACGCGTACTCGGTGAAGTGGCCACTCCCTCCCTCGGATTGGATCTGCTTCAGTTCGTCGGGGATGATCTGGATGAATTGCGAGCCGCGGCCGCGCGGGCCCTGTCTCACACAAAAACCGGTCTGGCCTTCGACTTATTGAGCGAACTCGCGCGCGATCCCATCTGGTACGTGCGGCTGCGCGCGATTGTCAGCCTCGGAAAGCTCTCCGGGCCACGGGCGATTCCCTCTCTGCTGCGTGGCTTGACGGATTCGAACCGCCTGGTGCGCTTGCGGGCTGCCGAAGCACTGGTTGAACTCGATGCAGACATGGCCGCGGTCTTCGAACAGGTCGTGCAAACGCGGGATCGTTACGGGTTGCACGCTTACCTGACAGCTCTAGAAAATGCCGACTTGGGGGGGAAACTCGACGGAGAGATTCAGGCCAGCACAAGAATCAGCGTTGAAGAAAAAGACCATTTGCTTAGAGTGCTGCAAACCGGCGCACTGCCCGAAGAAAATCCGGCGACCGAGGAACAGGTGCGCGATAAAGCCGCGTCGCTTCCATGATTCGACTTCTCGATTTCTCCAACCACGCCCTTTTCTGGTATTACCTGGCCTGCAATCTCGCCTACCTGACTATGTTGATTATCGCGCTGAAGACCAGCGCGATGCACCAGCGCCGGCTGCAAAGCCATCGCCTAAACTGGATCAAAGAGTCTCCCATGGTGCCGCCTATCACTCTCCTTGCGCCGGCGCATAACGAAGAGGCCTCTATTCGCGTGGCAGCGCGCAACCTCCTCGGATTGGATTACCCGCAACTCGAGGTCATCATCATCAATGACGGTTCTGTGGATCGCACGCTCGATGAGTTGCGGGAAGAGTTCCGGCTCCGGCCGGTGCGGGCGGTGTACGTTCCGGAAGCGCAGAGCGCGCCAGTCCGCGGATTGTATCGAAGTGCTGTTGACGCCCGGCTGGTGGTCATTGACAAGGAAGCCGGCGGCAGCAAGGCCGACGCCGTCAACGCGGGTTTGAACGCGGCGACTTCGCCGTACGTTTGCGTCGTGGATTCGGATTCGCTCCTGGAGCGCGACGCGCTGCTCCGCATCATGGTGCCCATCCTGGAGGACCCCAAACGCGTTGTGGCCGTGGGCGGAATCATTCGCGTGCTCAATGGTTCGGAGATTCACGGCGGGCAGCTCCAGCGCGTGCGCTTGCCGCGGAAAAGCATCGAAGTGATTCAGGTGATCGAGTATCTCCGCGCGTTCCTGATTGGCCGGGAAGCCTGGGCGCAGGGCAACATGCTGATGATTATTTCCGGGGCGTTCGGATTGTTTCGAACCGATCTGGTGCGTGCCGTCGGCGGTTACCGGTCACGTGCGATTGGCGAAGATTTCGATCTGGTGGCGCGCCTGCACCGGCACCTGCTCGAGAAAGAAATCGACTATGAAATACGTTTTGTGCCCGACCCCATGTGTTGGACGGAGGTGCCCTCCGACCTGCGATCGCTGGGCAGGCAGCGCGCACGCTGGCAAAAAGGTTTGCTGGACGTGCTGTGGCCAAACCGCGACATGCTCTTTCGTCCGCGTTACGGGAGGATCGGCTGCTTTGCCCTTCCCTACCTGTGGCTGTTTGAACTGCTGGCGCCGGTCATCGAGATCACGGGCATCGCCCTGATTATTCTCGCGGCTTGCCTGGGCGTTCTCAGCCGGGAGTTCTTCCTGCAGTTCCTGATCTTCGGGTACGCTTTTGCCACAGTGATTTCCATTGGCTCCGTGCTGCAAGAAGAAATTACATATAAACGCTACAACGACTGGAAAGATGTCGCGCGGTTAATCACCTACTGCTTCTTCGAGCATTTCCCTTACCGGCAGTTGCACATGATCTGGCGGCTGCAGGGACTCTGGCAGTACCTGCGCGGAGACCTGGTGTGGAAACCGATGAAGCGCAAAGGGCTGCAATCGGCACAAGCCCCGTGACCGCTCGCTGTATTAAGGTTACCTTCGGGCCTCTTTTTTCGCTAGGCCGGCAAGCGGCGGCGTTCCTTCAGATCGGCGAGCAGGCGGTCGACTTCGGCGTCGCGGTCGAGGCGCGTCAGTTTTTCGCCAACGTCATCGGTGAGCAGCTCGACTTCGGCGGTGGCTACCGCTTCGGTGTGATGCACGCGGTCTTTCAGCCGATCAAAGGTGGCGCTCTTCGAATTGTCACCAAGAATGGTTTGTGCGTGGGCGGCCTTGCCGAGAGCAATGCTGCGGCGATGCCGCGCCAGGAGCAGGTCGCGCTTGGACTTGGCTTCTTCGAGCTTCTGTTCGAGCTTCATGAGCGCCCCTTTGAGCGTTTCGACTTGGATCCGCTGGTCATCCACCTGCTCGCGGTAACTCTGCGCCAGTTGCTGCGAGGTCTGGAAGCGATCCAGCGCCGCGCGCGCCAGATCATCCTGGCTCTTGTCCACGGCGAGTTCCGCCTTGCGCATCCAGTCCTTTCCGGAGTCCTCGTTCTCGCGCAGCTTTTTTTCCAGCATGTGCTGGTCGGCGATGGAAACCGCCACCTGCGTCTTGACCTGGAGATACTGGTTCTCCATGTCCAGGATCACCTGCTTGATCATTTTTTCCGGATCTTCCGCGCGGTCCACCATGTCATTGATGTTCGCGCGAATCAGTGTGCCTACCCGTTCTAAAAGTCCCATGATAAGTCTCCTTTCAAAAACGCCTCGAACCAACCACTCGAAACTCACAGAGAAATCGAATCTGCCTTCGCGACATCCGGTTTCTTAATAAAAGATGTGGATGCCGCCCACTACGGCGGCAAATTGAGCAACGTGTGGCAGCGAAACAACGTCGAGCGCAACGGCCTTTTGGAGCGCATGAATCGGGCAACCCAAAAAGTAGTTGAGGCAAAAAATGATGGCCACCATCGCCAGAACCAGGACAAGCAACAGAATCTCTTTCGTCGTCATTGCCGTTCCCCAAAACCACCAAGCGTCCCGGCGGACCCGTGAAAGCCCACCGGGACGGAAGAGGTCATTACGCTTTCTTTGCAGGCGCCTGCGGCGGCAGTTCCGGCTTGGGCGCTTTGTCTCCAATCTGGCGCACTTTGCTGAGGAGTTCCGACATCTGCATGCCGGAGAGAGCTTCGAAGAGCGCAGGCACTTGCGCGGCAATCTTGGTGATGTCCCCAGTCAGCTTGTAAGCGCCAGCGGCGTCGCCATTGCCGGTGGAAACGATGGTCACCTTGTCCACTTTGCTGAGCGGTTCGCTGAGCGCGCGCACCACTTCCGGCAAGCCGGTGATGAGTTTGTCCAGTACGGCGGCCTGGTTGTATTCCTGGAAGGCCTCCGCTTTCACGTTCATGGCTTTGGCTTCCGCTTCGCCCTTCTTGAAAATGATCTCGGCTTCCGCTTCACCCTGCGCGCGGATGGCCGAGGCGCGGCCTTCGGCTTCGGTGATCAAGCGCTGGCGTTCCGCGCTGGCCAGCGTTTCGATGCGCTGACGCTCGACTTCCGCCTGCTTCAACACGGTGGCGATGAGCTCGCGTTCGCGGCGCGTGATTTCGGCATCCTGCACTTTCACTTGAGCTTCGCGCTCCACCTGCTGCACGCGCACTGATTCGGAGACCACCTGCTGCTGCATGATGTTGGTCTCGATTTCGTACGCTTTGTCGGCAGTGGCTTGGGCTTTCTTGGTCATCTCCAGGTAGCTGGCTTTCTTGATGTCCAAGTCGCGCTCCGCTTCGGCCTGCTTGGCCAGCGAGGCTGTTTCGGCGGCGACGCGCTCCTGGTCAGCCTGGGCCTTGGCAACTGCCGCGGCGCGCTGGGACTCAGCGCGCTTGATGGCGATGTCACGATCGGCTTCGGCCGCGGCTACTTCGGCATCGCGCTTGATGCGGGCGATGTCGGGCCGACCCATGTTGGTGATGTATTCGTTCTTGTCGCGCACTTCCTTAAGCGTGAAGCTCACGACGTCGAGCCCCATCTTGTTCATGTCCGCGGCGCAGGTCGAACGCATGCGGTCGCCGACCATTTCCGGTTCCTTTACGATTTGTTCGACCGTGAGCTGCCCGATGATCCCGCGCAGGTGGCCTTCCATTACCAAGCGGATCAAGCCTTCGCGCTGCTCCGGCCTTTTAGTGAGGAATTGCTCCGCGGCGGTGCGGATGGACACGGGGTCCGATTTCACTTTGAGTTGGGCGACGGCTTCAACGGTAACGGCCACGCCCTGGTTGGTGTAAAGGCTCTGCTGCGGAGCGACATCAAAGGACATCAGCTCCAGCGAGAGCTCGCGGCACTGCTCCAGCATTGGAATGAGGATCGTGCCACCGTTCGTTACCGTTCTTGGACCGCGGATGCCGTAAACGATGAGCGCTTCGTGCGGTCCCACTTTTCGCAACAATGTGGCGAAACCGGCCATCGCGAAAAGGATCGCGAGGACCAGCAGCCCGGCCATTACGGGCACCGAAAGACCAAACATAAAGACCTCCTTTTTCCACTCTGCTCCGGACCGTTCGCATCGTTCCCCAGTCCGAGAAAATCTTTCTGCGGGTCAGCTCGTGAACTCTTCCCACTTCTTCACGTAGGCGATTCCGTCTTCGTAGCGCGTAATCGCCACCTCCGTGCCTTTCGGCAGCGGCTTGCCATCTTCGCTCCGCGCCCCCACGCTCTTGCGCACCCCGCGTTGCTCGAAAATCATTTCTCCTGTGCCGTCCTTGCGGATGGAAGAGCTGACCGTGCCAACGGTTCCTTCGATCCGGTAATCCCAATCCAGCATCTGCGCGTCGCTGACTCTCACGATCCGCGCCATGAATTTGAAAACAAATCCCGCGGCAATGAGCCCCGAGAGGGCCGCGATGCTCAGCGCGACCATAGCCACCAGGCGCGAGTGAGTCGTCAGGAGGTAACCGATCCCGCCAAACCAAGCGAGGAATGTCATGATCGTCATTGCGTTAAACCACGAGAGCCCGCCCCGCGCGTGCATCGATCCTCGCCCCGCCATCCCGCCAGCGTGATGTCCGCTATGAAAAGGCAGATGAAAGCGAGCGGGAAGATGGAAGTGCGTCGCGCCGCCGAGAAAGGACAGCAAGCTCAGGGAGAAGCCTACGATAAAGCAGAGAAGATAAAAGTCTGACCAGGTCATAAGGCACCTCGAGCGCTACCATTAACCGACGCAACTCACCGTTGCGGTAACCAGCGCAACTTACCGTTGCGGTGCGCGGGCTGGAATTCGAGACGCAGGCCCAGTTACTTCTTACTTCGACCCGTTCAGGGCCGGCACAACTCAGTTGCCCCGGGGGGCTGGCGGTGGAAGACCGCCGCCACGATGTCCCCCGTTCGGTTGATGGCCCGGGCGTAAGACTTCTCCAAGGCGCTCCGCCAAATCGGGTGTTCGAAGAATCTCCCCCAAGAGCAATATCGCCTGCCGGGAATCTTCATGTTCCGCGATGCTCAGCAATGCGCGCTGAAGCAGCGGATCCGCCGTGAACTGTTCCGCGGCCGCATAGAGCCAGGAATCGACTTTCGCATCAATCGCACGCAGCTCCGATTGCAGGCCCGGCGTGTAGCCCTCCGGATCATCCACGAGAAAACCCGGATAGACCCGGAAGAATCGCGCCAGCAGCTGGCGTGTGGTGTGCGTCAGATGCGGCCGCGCGCCGCTCTCGATTTGCGAGAGATAAGCCTGGCTTAATCCGCGGCCAATTTCCCGCTTCATCGCTGAGGCCAGCTCCTGCTGGGTCATCGAACGGCCCATACCACGGAGCGAACCTTCGACAGCGCGGAGGGAGCGGAGTTTGTCACCGAGTTTCATAGGACACTCTCAATTATTGCAATATGCAAAATATATATCGCAATATGTAATTTGTCAAGCGAAATCGGAAAATCCCTAGTAGCTCCCTATCTCATTCATTTTACATGGGTTAACTGAAAGATGGTCCGGTCAAGAAAGCTGCAGACTAGTTTGCGGCGCACACCCAAGTTCATTCCGGCTTGCGCAGCGACTGCAGATCGATTCCCAATTGCTGGCATTTTTTGTACAGGTGGCTGCGCTCCAATCCGAGCGCTCGCGCCACATTGGTCATGTGAAAATTGTGGCGGCGAATTTCAGCGAGCATCACTTCCCTTTCGAACGCTTCGGTGCGTTCGGTTAAGGTGCCAGACGCACTCGCAGTGGAAGAAACTGGCGAGCCTCCAGCAGGAGAGTCCGAAGTCGGAAGAACGAGGCGAACGTCGGCAGCGGTAACGTCTCCGTCAGACGCCAGCAAGATCAGACGTTCGACCACGTTGCGCAATTCGCGGACATTTCCCGGCCAGCCGTATTTGCGCAATTCGGCGATGGCGTCCTCGGAAAAAAGTTTTTCTTTCCAGCTGTTTTGCGCCGCAACCTGACGCGCAAAATGCGAAACCAGGTCGGGAAAATCTTCCGGGCGTTCGTGCAAGGGCGGTAGCGTCAACGGAAAAACATAAATGCGGTGAAAGAGATCGCGGCGGAAGGCGTTCTGTTTGACGAGTTCTTCCAGGTTGCGGTGTGTGGCAACCACCACGCGGACATTTACTTTGATTGATTTGTCGCCGCCGACGCGTTCGACCTCTCCTTCTTCCAGAACGCGAAGCAATTTCGCCTGCATGGCGATGGGCATGTCTCCGATTTCATCCAGAAAAAGTGTTCCGCCATCGGCTTGTTCGAATTTGCCAACGTGGCGTACGGCGGCGCCGGTGAACGCGCCTTTTTCGTGGCCAAAGAGTTCCGATTCGATCAATTCGGCGGGTACCGCAGCGCAATTGAGGGTGATGAACGGATGCTCGCGCCGCAGCGATTTTTCATGGATGGCGCGGGCGACCAACTCCTTGCCCGTGCCGGTCTCTCCCAGAATGCACACGCGCGTCTCGCTGGCGGCCACGCGCTCAATCTGCGCAATCAATTTCTTCATCGCCGGACCTGATCCGACGAGTTCGTGCTTCCCCAGGCGATGGCGCAACTCGCGGTTTTCCTCTTCGAGCCGGGAAAGGCGCAAAGCATTTTCCACGGTCACCAGAAGCTTGTCGGTGGAAAGCGGCTTCTCCAGAAAATCGAGCGCGCCGAGTTTCGTGGCTTTCACCGCCATCTCGATATTCGCTTGTCCGGAAATCAGGACGATGGGAGTTTTCACGCCGGCTTTCTTCAGGTCTTGCAACAATTCCAGGCCGCTGCGGCCCGGCATGACCACATCGGAAAGAATCAGGTCAAAGGTTTCCGTGCGCAGGAGTTCGACGGCGCGCGCCGCGTTGTCGCAGACCGTGGCTTCATGACCCGCCAGCCGGAAGGCGCGGGAGAGTGATGCCAGGGTGTTGGGGTCGTCGTCAACAAGCAGGAGATGGGCTTTGCGAGGCAAGCATCGGTCCTTTAGGAAGCGTCAATCGGAAGCGGCGGCCAAAGTCGTCGGCGGAGTGTCTTTCGTTTCGGAAGCGGGCTCGCGCGTGACCGGAGGCTGCCCAGCCTGGCGCTGTGGGAAATCGATTCGAAACGTTGTGCCGCGGCCTTCGTCACTCGTGACGGAAATGGCGCCGTGGTGATCGCTGACCACGGATTGCACGATCGCGAGCCCGAGTCCCGTGCCCTGCAACTTGGTTGTGTAGTAGGGGGTGAACAACCGCGAACATTCCTCCGGCGTTAGGCCTTTCCCGGTATCGGAGACTTCGATACGCACGTTGCTTTCGCGTTCGGCGGTGCGCAATGTCAACCTCCCACCGGCAGGCATGGCGTCCAACGCATTCAGCACCAGATTCTGAAACGCGCGATGCAACAAATCGGGATCCGCGTCGATGTCGGGGAGCGGTTCTGTTAAAAACAACTCCGGTGTGATGGTGGGCTTGCCAACTTCATTGAATTGCGGTTCGAAGAGGCGGACAGCGTTGCGGAGGACCTCATTCACGTTGACGCGGACAAACTGCGGCGCGGGCATTTTTGAGAAATCACTGAAACGGCCGACGATGGTATTGAGATTGGCGAGTTCTGCTTTCAACGTTGCTGTGGACTCGTGAAAAACTTCCAGGAATTGCTTGGCGTCAAGCTGGCGTGCCTTCTGTAAATTTTCAACTGTAATCTGCATGGGAAAGAGCGGATTACGCAACTCGTGAGCGAGGCGCCGCGCCAGTTCACGCCACGCGGCCACTCGTTCGGTTTGTACCAGCCGCTCCTTCTGCGCCGCAAGCGTCTGCGTCATGTGATTGAAGGCTTCGGCGAGCTGGCCGATCTCATCGCTACCGCGAACATCAATGTGGGTATCCCATCTTCCGGTCGCCACTTCGCGTGCGCCTGCGGCGAGTTCTTCGACGGGTTTCGTGATTCGCGCAGAAATCCAGAAACTGACGAGCAGCCCGACAAACAACGCCGCCGCGGCAACGGCGGCCGCGATTTTCAGGATTTGGCGCGTCAGCAGCACCAATTCTTTTCGTGAGCTTCCGACAAAGAAAATTCCGAGGAGCTCATTGTTGCGGCCCGTCAGCGGGATAGCATGAAACGTTTCCGCATCGGCGGGATCCCTGCTCCAATCAATCGTTCGTACCAGCGGTTGCGGCTGCTTCTGGAGTTGCTCGACCAGCGGCGCGAAGCGTTCCGCTTGATCGGCATCCATTTTCTCCGCCAGCAGCGAGGCTGGAACAAAATTGGGTTCGAGATTGGTGTAAATGAGAGCGCGCATTCCCGCAGGCAATACGAGCGAAGCGAGGAAGTTTTTGTCCAGGCGCCGACCGCCAATAATGTAAAAGGGCTTGGGAGTGCTCGGTTGGGTTCGTACGGCACACAAAGAAAGAGCGACTTCGGTGGGCAGTTCTTCCCGTTTCAAAAAAGCAGAAACCTCGCTCCAATCATTCTTGGAAGTCACCCAGTCATTCTTGTAGCCAACGCGCGCCTGATACTGGGCGGAGGAAATCAAAGTGCCGTCATAGTTGACGAGTTCCACGAAATCGAGCCCATGATCCTGCGCGGCGCCGTTGGCGTCATGAACGTAAATCGAAAGATCGGTGTTGGGGCGCTCCGCATCCAGCGCCGTTCGCAAGGTAATTTCCGCATTGGCGATGTTCTCCACCTGGCGGACGATTTCGTTTCCGCGCTGGTCAAATTCTTTCTTGAATTGCGCCACCAACGCTTCGGTGCGTTGCGCGTCCATCTCTTCGAACGCGGCCTGCGTGTAGTGCGTCACGCCGTAGGCGACCACGGATACGGAAGCAAAGATGGTTAGAAGTACGACCAGCAATAATTTTGTTCGGAAGCTCATGGTTTGGCTCCCATGGGCTTCGCAGGCATATGAATGACAGGGAGCCGCTCTGGGTTTGCATCGCTCCCCGCGGCCTCGCCAGGAACCGGAAGATCAAGCCACAAATCGGCAAGATGCCACTCGCCCCAGCGCGCGGGGATCCAATCGCGGACGTTTTCTCCGAGTCCTGCGTATTCGGGCAGCGCGACCAGGGGTATGAGGCGACGCTCTTCCAGCAGTTTTTTCTCGCGCGCATAGAGTTGTTCCAGGTCGGTCGATGACAGTGCGGCCTCGCGCGAATCACCGAAGTTTAGTGCGGTCGTCATCGATTCAAGTTCCACCCTAGGCGAAAGCGATGCGTAGTGCCAAGCAAAAAGATGCATGCCCGCCGCGGGCTCGCTCGAAGACGCCGAGGAGCTGCCGCTGTGCAGTGGAGTCCGGCTCACGACTTGCAATGAAATGGCCGCTTGCCGCGCGTTGACCACCACACGTTCACCGAGCAGTTTCGCCAGGTCGCCGGGTGCGTCGACTCGCAGATGCAAGGGTTCGGCGCCGGGCGTCGCGCCGACAGGAAGCGTGGCGCGAATTTCCTTCGCGCGTTCGGGATTCGTCTCCATATTGAAGAGGAAAGCATATCCCGAGAGCCACTGCGGCAAAAGGGCTGATGCAGGTTCGGCTTGCTTCTGGAGCAACACGTTGGCCATGGTCTGCCTATCGAGTGAGAGGGCGATCGCTTCGCGAAGTTGCGCTTTTGTTGCGGAGGGCTGTCCCTCGTCAAAGCGCAGGCCATACAACAGAACCGGCGCCGAAGACCAAATGCGCAAATTCTCCTGCATCGCGCGCCGCACCAAATCCGCCGACAACTCGACGAGGTCGGCTTTGGCCAATTGCAAATCAAAAAGTTGGCGCAGCGACGGAACACCCAGTGTCACATCAATGGCATCAACAAACGGCCGGCCGGACCAGGTTCCTTCATTCGCGCGAAAGTGGAGATGGGTCATTCCGGCAACGCTGCTTCCTTGCGGGGCTGCGGCGGTTTTGCCTGGAGCAGCTGCCGAATCTGCAGATCTGGCGGCGCCCTGGGGAGATGCAGCAACAAAAAATGGTCCCGTCCCCATCAGCGTTCCGTCGGCTTGCACTCGATAGACAAAAAAACGCCCCGAGGCCAGCTCTTCGAGCAAGTCCGGGATGCCTGCCGCGGACTGAATCACTACCGTGTTCGCGGACGAAGCGATTTGCTGACCATTCGGAAGCAGCGGTTCGAGAGCGGCGGCAGCGTCCGCGGCACTAAGAGCCGTGCCGTCCGAGAATTTTACGTTCGCGCGCAAAGTAAACTGCCAGCGTTTGAATGCCGCATCATGGGACCATTCCACCGCCAGCTGTGGCTGAAATCTTCCGTAATTGTCGAGCCTCACGAGCCGATCGAATACGAGCGCTCCCATTTTTTCATTTGTGGCAAATTCCGCGGTGCCAAACTTCCACTCGCGCGGATCAAACGACACTGAAGCGGCACGCAATTCCACGCGCAGTATTCCTCCATACCTCGGCTGCACGGTGGATTGCGCGCCAGTTGGAAACAGTGCTAGACAGCCGAGCAGACTAGCGACCGCAAGCCATCGAGATTCGATAAGCCTCATACTCTCCCGTCTTCAGGTTTCGGACTACGCCGATTGCGCCATCATGGTGTCCAGTAAACTCGGCATCGGATGGCACTTGTTCAGAACCAAGGGAGAGAACCGGTCCGGGCATGGCAACAGGTTGGTCGAAAGCAATAACATCGTGCTCTTCGAATTGATATGGCGTAATCCCGTCGCTGCCTGTTTGGTCTCCACGAGCGGTGGCGAGGATTCGCCAACCATCGTCACAACTGCTGTGGATGGTAGTGAGTTGGCTCCCCCAATCCTTAAAACTAAGCAATTGTTTGGCGTCCTTGTCCAGTATCCGACCGCGTCCATCGATACCTGCCGTGGCGAGTACGACTGGCGGTTCCCCGGATTTCAATCCAAGGAATCCCGCAGAAAAGAATGGATCGATGTGCAATCTGATCCCGCTCTCAGCGTAGATTTCGCCCGTGAAATAGCTGCCTGATGAATCCCATTTCGCCAAGTTGTCGAGCAGGAACGGTCCGGCTGTGAGGAAGCTGAGACCTACGAGCTCTTTTTCCTCATTTGCGTTGCACTCCAGATTCATGGAATCCAGAGTGCCGCCAAGATCGATGGAACAAATCAGCTTTGGAAAATTTGCGATGAGACGGGGGTGGCCATTCTCACTTAACTGGAAAAGCTGCCCTCGCGGAGCGCGCGATTGCGGCCCGGAACGAGGGATAGGAAGAGATTTCACCTGCGACCAACTCATCTCCTCACCCTCATAGAGAGAAAGCGCATTGGGGCTTAGGACGGCGATCCGTTCCTGTTTCTGTCCAGTAGACAGCAAGAATTTCAAGTCGAGAATGGGGTCTTGCTGCTTCCAAACAAGCTCACGAGAAAGAGTAACTTTCTTCGAATTGGAGCCGCCGTAAGGGACTTCCGCCAGGCTGAAACTCTCTAAGACAAAACGGGATTGGCCGTTCTCCACTACTTCGCCGATGGCGAGCAGGCTGGCAGGGTTTTCAGAAAGCGTCACTCGAAGAAGCACACCGGCGGCATCGGTGGATGAAATTTTATGTCCACGGCTTTGGATTTCCCCTTCGACGACCTGACTAAAATGGGCAATCTGTTCTGCGCTCAGCGACGAGAGGTTGCGAACGCTCAGGCTCACACTGTTATGCGATGGCAACAAAGAAGCAACCTTGCGTGCGAAGTTGCGAGCGGCTTCTTCGAGAGAGTCGGCGCGAGCGGCAGGGCCGCAAAGAAAAAGGAATCCCAGAAGGGAAAAGAGAAAGAAGCGGCCGCGCAAACGCGGTGGGGACAGTTTTAGCTTGGCAGACACGTGAATACGATGCTGATGATATCACGGCCGCAAAGGAGCGATTGCTGCTGCCAAAGTTGGGAATTAGACCTCCTCGGACCACGAATCTTTTTCGTCGTCAGCCCAGCGCTGAAGATTCTCGACAACCCGGGAATCGATTCTCGGCAAGCGCACTTCGTGGAGCGGCACGCGCGAGGCCGTGGCAATCGCCGGAGCGACAAACACACAAGCCGCGAGCGCCGCCGCGGCTATCATTCGCCTGCAAAAGTATATGCTGACCTTGCTAGCCAGCGTCCCGCTTGGAACTCCTGCCAAAATCTTCATGATCGTTTGCCCGGATTCTCAGAATTCCAACTTGCGCCGATTCCCTTCTTGCAATTTCTGACCGCTAGCCGGGTGGCGCGGTGCGCGCGGCGGGAGGAGAAGCAACCTCTGGCAGAAGGGATCAAGCGCGGCGGTGCTTGCCTTAGTGCTCATAATCGCTCCTCCCTTCCAGCGTCGCGTCCCGAGCCACCCACAGGGGTTTTGGCTAGCGGAGACCGTGTCCGGCGATTCCGCCGGGAAAATTGAACTTCAAAGCAAAATGATTCCGCCGACGAGACCTTGTACTGCCGGGCCCTAAGTCCGCACCCGATTCATCAGTGGTATTGCGCCGGAGCAGGCGGCGAAGCTGCGCGGCGATGAAAATGTCGTAAGCCACCAGGGCTCCGGAACTGCCGAAAAGTCCGGCGCCGAGAATCATCAGCAAATATTTCAAGGCTTGCATTGAGTTACTCCTTTCATTCCCCTTCCAGGCGTGCTGCGGCGGAGCGGTGACCGCCGACTCCGCCGTTCACGCAGGGCCGGGCAAAACTCTGGCGCTCAGCGATTCGAAACGAAAGCCCGGGCAAGCTGGGTGGTGCCGCGGACGAGTCCCGTCGGGAAGGAAATTCTCCGAGCCGTGGCCGGGCGCATCAGCAAGAAGGCCCCTTGCAGGAACAGCCAGTGGAGCCCGGCAGCGGCGCCAGCGGCAAAAATCGTGGCGATAACGAGCGTGGCGAAGTGAAGCATGGCAATCATGAGAAGCCTCCCGCATTGCAAAATATGAGATGGCATCCTGAGGACCAATTTCATTAGATTGAAAACAAAGGGTTTATCGTGATCGATGGAGAAGCAAATCGTGGGCACTGGAACACGCCGTGGTTCGTCTGACGCGCAAGGACCTGCTTTGATTTGGCCGGAGGGCGGAATCGCGTTAGTGTAGATTCTGAGGTTGGCAAGCTAATCGCAAGCAGCGCCAGCCAGGCGCCTGTACCAGGAGCGTCGGCAAATGCCCGTGCGAACAACTGGCTTTCGAATCGCCCGAATCCTGGGCATCCCCATTTACCTGGACGCCAGCTGGTTGATCATTTTTGGCTTGATTACCTATTCACTGGCGATGGCGTTCCGCGAACTCCATCCGCTGTGGACGCCAACCCAGCATTGGACCGTCGGAATCTTGACGAGCATTTTGTTCTTCGGCTCGGTTTTGTTTCACGAGTTGTCGCACAGCGTTGTCGCGTTGCATTACAAAATTCCGGTGCAATCCATCACACTATTCATCTTTGGCGGGATTGCGCGTATCGGCCGCGAACCTTCCGCGCCGTTGCAGGAATTCAACATTGCGATCGCCGGCCCTCTAGCGAGCTTTTTTCTCGCAGGGTTGTTCGGAGGAGTGATGCTGGCTTTCCCTTCTGACCAGATGGTGAGAGCGCTGGCGAGCTACCTGGGTGGGACCAACCTGCTTTTGGGAGCATTCAATCTGGCGCCGGGGTTTCCGCTGGACGGCGGAAGAATTTTCCGGGCCATCATCTGGGGGCTTACCAAGAACTATTCACGCGCCACGCTAATCGCGGGAGCCAGCGGCAGGCTAGTGGCGTACACGATGATGGCTATTGGGGGCTACGAGGCCTTTTATAAGAGTCAATGGTCTTCCGGCCTGTGGCTGGGCGTGATTGGCTTGTACCTGCTGAACGCGGCGCAAGAGAGCATCGCGCAAGTCACCATCCGCGAGACGCTGGCAGGGTTGCGCGCCGCCGACGTGATGAGCCAGGAAGTTCCGACGGTCGGCGGGCACATCACCTTGGAGGAGTACGGGGCCGAAGTGCTGCGCACCGGGCGGCGGTGTCACCTGGTCATGAGCGACGACCGGCTCGTGGGTATGATGAATGTACACACACTCAATTCGGTTCCGCGAGAGGAGTGGGCGCACAACTCGGTGCAGTCCGCCATGATTCCACGGGAACGAATATTGTGGACTTCGCCGGACGAGTCCCTGTTGAAATTGCTGGAACGGCTGATGAGTGCGGACGTGAATCAGATGCCGGTGGTGAGCGGAGATGACACGCCGCACATTATTGGGATGGTCACGCGCGATTCGATCCTGCGGGTGATGCAGACGCGTACGGAACTCGGTTCTCAAGCCACAAGCAAGTAGGCAAGGCTTTCCCGACGGCAAATCTCGAATTGCTACGAAAAATAATTCTTCAAAAAAGAGCAAGCTAGTCGGCGACGGCAGATTGTTTTCTGTCGAAGGAGGCTTCGGCTTTTTCGCGTGACTCCAAAGTGACGCGTATGCCATGGCGCGGGCGCAGGGTGATGGATGGAAGTGGCACGACGGGGTGATTCGCCATCAGCCGCAAGCGAAATTTCTGCGCGATGGCCGCCAGAATCAGTGTTGCTTCCATCAGCGCGAAGGTGTTCCCGATGCACTGACGCGGTCCGCCGCCAAACGGGAAATAAGCAAAACGCGGCAAGCGTTTCAACAGATCGCCCTCCCAGCGCTCGGGACGGAATTCTTCCGGAGCGTCATACCAGCGTGGATCCCGATGGACCACCCATTGCGCCATAGCGACGCCCATGCCTTTGGTCATCGGGTAACCTGCAAGCTCATGATCTTCGGTTACGATGCGGGCCATTCCCCAGGCCGGCGGATAAAGCCGCAGCGATTCCGTGACGACATGCCCGGTGTAAGAAAGGCGGGGAAGAACGTCGAGGGAAGGAGCACGATCGCCGAGAACGGCATCGAGTTCGGCGTGGAGCTTGGCTTCGACTCTGGGATTCTGCGCCAGGAGCCACCAGGTCCAGGAAAGCGCACAAGCAGTGGTCTCGTGGCCGGCGAGGAACAAAGTGAGGGTTTCATCGCGAAGCTGGCGGTCGGTCATTTGCGAGCCGTCATCGTCTTGGGCGTGAAGAAGCATGGAGAGGAGATCGCCGGCGTCGCGGCCGGAGGCTCGGCGGTCCTCGATGATGCGGTAGAGGATTTTCTCGATGCGCGCAATTTCCCGGTTCACTCGCAGATTGGTTGGCGTGGGCAGCCAGTACGGGACAAAGATGGTGCGACGGAAATTAGCGCCGATTTCCAACATTCGTTCCAGTGATTTGCCAACCTCTTGCGCATCGCTTTCGACATCGGCATCGAAGAGCGTTTTCCCGACAATCTGCAGCGTTAGCCGCATCATTTCTTGATGCGCGTCGCGTTCCTGGCCGTCGCGCCAGCCGCGCAACAATCGCTGGGTGTAATCGACCATGGTTGCCGCGTAAGAAGCGATGCGCTCGCGGTGAAAGGCGGGTTGCGCGAGGCGCCGCTGCCGGAGCCAGAAATCGCCTTCGCTGGTGAGCAATCCTTCGCCAAATACGTGGCGGTTCGCGCGCAATACGCGGCCCTTCGAATATTTGCGGGCGTGGGTGACCAGAACCTCTTCGATGGTGTCGGGATGGTTGATGAAAATGGTGCGAAAATTCAGAATGCGCATCCCGGCGATGTCGCCGTACTCGCGTGCGAGCTTGGGAAAGTATTCGAGAGGATTCGCGTTGAGCGGCCCGAGCGTCCAGCGTTTGAGACCCTCGGAAGGTCCGGCAGGAAATTTTTTGCGAGACGCTCGCCACATATATTCATGCTATGCCGCCTGCCGTTTTCGGTCAACGCATTGCACGGACTCGAAAGCCGCCGCTCCGGAGATCAATCGCTGCGCGCGAGAATCCTGCGGCCGCCAACCTGGCAACCACTGATCCCGGCGCTACCGGCACAAACGTGCTTCTGAAATGTCCGACGTGGTTAAACCAGCTATCTTGAATCTCAAACGCCAGGAATACGCCCCCCGGCCGAAGCACGCGCGCAATTTCCGCAAAAGCCTGGTCCTGCAGCTCGTTCGAACGCAGATGGTGCAGCATCAGAATGGCAATCGCGGAAGAAAATGTGCCGTCGGCAAACGGCAGTGTCGCGGCATCGCCTTGAATCACCACGGCATTCGAACCATTTACTCCTGCACCCAAGTTCGCCGCAAACCCGTGGTCATACTCGAGACTGGTCACGCGAGCCGTGAGACCACCCAACTCCTTCGTAGCCGCCCCTGGCCCCGCGCCCAGTTCCAGCACGTGGTCGCCAAGCTCCGCTCCCTGGATCATCCACGGCAAAAGTTGGCGCCTCGTTACCCATCGCCACAGGCCTGATCCGCAAAACCAAGTTTCGTATAGATTCATCGCTGACCCGAAAGATCTTGAAGGCGTATTACTCTACCCCGAACGGGGCGAGTTATTGAAGCAATGTGCGGATGCGGCGGAGGGCGGAGGCGAATTGGTCGGCGTTGTAGGACGAGGGGTTTTCGAGTTGCTGGAAGAGGCCGTTGATGGCGGCGCGGACTTCGGCCGCGTTGGCGGGCTTTGCGTCCTTGCTATAGGCAATGTAGAGCGAATCCATAGCCATGGCGGCTTGCTCGGCGGCCCGCTCGTCGGCCAGCGCGATATTTTCCGCGTCATCGGGAATACGCTGCAGCATCCGCAGGGCGACCGCCTGATCGTATTGCATTGTGGCCAGACGTTCCGCAATTCGCTGTGCCAGTGGCGCGGCAGCAGAAGCCGCCGTGGCGACGACGTCGCGATCGGGATTGAGCTTGCTCATCTCCCCGGAAACGACGAGAAGCTGGCGGTCCAATTCCTGGCCACTTGCTGAATCGATCTGCTTCGCCAGCAAACGGAACACCGTGTAGCGCGAAGCGTTCCAGGCGGGATCGCCCGGCCGCCGCCCGATGTAGCCATGCTCCTGCCGCCAACTGTCTTTCGCAGGCCCGAGCGAGTGGTGGCATGCGAAACAGGAAAGCTCGGAGTATTCCGGCCAGACGTCTTTTTTGTCGAAGCGCTCATTCTTGGCACGCCAAATCAATTTCTCCATAGAAGCCCGCAGTTGCACGGCCTGGCCGGCGCTCCATTCGCGCACCCCGACCCACGCGGCATCCTCGACGGGTTTCCCGGGCTCGGACTCGCGCGGCGATTTCCAATGGCGCGGCATCACCGCAGAAAACGAATCCAGTTCAAAATAAAGATCCGGGTGCCCGGCGGCGATCATTTCGTGGTCGACGAATTTGTTTTTTGTGCCTAGATGGCATTCCAGGCACTTTTCTGTGCGATGGATGACGTTTCGCGTGTCTTGCATTCCGAGCGCGACGGATTTTTCATGGGCCCACGATCTTGTGGTGTGCGGCCCGAGCCACGCGGACGCTGGACCATGGCAATTTTCGCACGACACACCTTCCGAAATCTCATACGCCCGGCCACGCTGCTCCGGTGTGGTGTAGAGGGCGTGACACGCCAAACATTTCGACGCTTCTTCCGCTTTGGCGCCGAGCTTCAGGATGCGCCCCATGCGCTGGCCGACGTCACCGTTGAGAGCTTGGTACGCGCGGCTGTGCTTGTCCTGGATGATCCACGTGGAATACTCGTTCTGCAAAATGCGGCTGCCTGCAACCGGTTTCACGCTTCCGTGACAACTGGTCGCCGCGCATGAACCAGGACCGATATATTTTACGGGCTCATTCTCCGCCGAAAGATTCGTTGACGGCGCGAAGAAGCAAGCGCAAAGAACCACGCGAAGGATGCTGGAGTTGAGGCCGTTGTGCATTCCGTGTGCCGGAGAATCTGTTCGCTTATATCGTTTGCGCCGCAGAGAAGTCAACGGGACGAGTTGCCTTTTTCGCGGCCCGCCGCGAAAAGCCAAACCGGCGCTATTTACAGCACGCGCCCCTGCCAGTAGTATGCAGAGGATTCAGCACGCCACTTCGCGCCGCGCATTGTGATGGGAACATGCCCGGCGCATTTCGCGCGAGACGGGGCGACGTGATCTTCGACGACCTTCGGGGCATCCAGTTGCGCTACGGTTTCCTGCCCAAAGCGGAACTCGAGGGCCTCTCCCGGCGCAACCAAATCCCGCTTTACCAGATTCATAGTGTCGCGAGTTTTTATCCGCATTTTCATCTGGTGCCCCCGGCGAAAGCGGAGATTCGTGTCTGCGCAGATATGAGCTGCCGTCTCAACGGGGCTTGCGAGTTGCGCACTGATCTCGAAAGTCGTTTCGCCGGGTCGCGCGCTGAAGACGTGCAGGTTCGCGACGTCTCCTGCCTCGGGCGCTGCGACCGCGCGCCGGCTGTCTCAATCAACGACCACATTTTCACCGGCATGACCGCCGCGCACGCCGAACAGATTGGGCGCAGCGCCATCCGCGGCGACGAAATCCACGAGCCGGATCCGCAGCAGGCCCGAGCGGTTTGCAAGGCCGATCCCTACGGTGAGGGCGCCACACAAAACGAACGATATGGCGTCGTTCGAAAGCTCGTGCAATCGCGAGCTTGGGACGATGTTCTCGCGCAACTCAAAGCAGCGGAACTTCGCGGCATGGGCGGCGCTGGTTTTCCGACCAGCATGAAGTGGGACTTGGTCCGCAAGCAGCCCGATCCCGTCAAATATATCGTCTGCAACGCCGATGAGAGCGAGCCCGGCACGATCAAAGACCGCTTCATCATGACGCACCTGCCGCATCTGTTGATCGAAGGCATGATCATCGCCGGGCTGGTTACCGGCGCGAAGCGCGGCATTCTCTACATCCGACACGAATATCATCTCCAAGAAGAAATTCTAGGCGAAGAGATTCGGCGGTGTAGCCGTGCTGCCCTGCTTGGAAAAAAGATTCTTGGCAGCGAGCTCGATTTTGATCTGGAAGTTTTTGTCAGCCCGGGCGGTTACATCTGCGGGGAAGAAAGCGCGCTCATCGAAGCCATCGAGGGACATCGAGCCGAGCCGCGCAACAAACCACCGTTCCCCGGCCAGATTGGGCTGCGGCAAAAACCCACGGTTATCAACAATGTAGAAACTTTTATCAATGTGCCGCAGATTCTGATGCGCGGCATCGATTGGTTCGCTACGCAAGGAACCGGCGGATCGCGCGGCCTGAAATTTGTCGGGGTCAGCGGGCACGCAGCCCGCCCTGGTGTGTTCGAAGTTCCCATGGGAACGCCCATGCGCGAAGTCATTTATAACCACGCCGGCGGGATTCGTGGCGGCAGAGCATTGAAAGCGTTTGCGCCCTCCGGCCCATCTTCCGGCTTTCTTCCCGCTTCGATGATCGATGTTCGTCTCGATTTCAAGGCTCTCGCGGATGCCGGTTCCATGCTTGGCTCCGGCGCCATTGTGGTTTGCGACGATACCACCTGCATGCTGGATATGGCGCTCAATGCGGTGCGCTTTTATCGCAACGAATCCTGCGGCAAATGCGTCCCTTGCCGCGTGGGGTCGCAGAAAATGACGGACATGCTTGCGCGGTGGGCGCAAGGAGGCGTGCCCGAATCGCAATACCGCGCCGACCTGACGCTGCTCGACGAACTCTCGCAGGCCATGAGCCTGACTTCGATCTGCGGTCTCGGCCAGATCGCGCCAGCGCCGATTCAGTCGGTATTGAAACATTTTCGTGCGGAAATCGATGCCCACGTTTTGAAGAGCCAGTGTCCGAGCGGCATTTGTTTCACAACCGCTGCGCGTGCGGGAGAAGCGCAACGCGTGGGCATTCGACCGTAATTATGACCACCGCCACCACACCTCCCGTCCTCGTCGACATCACGATTGACGGGCAGGCCGTTCGCATTCCATCTGGCACAACCGTGTTCGATGCGGCGCGCATGAATGGCATCAGCATTCCCACGCTCTGCCACCTGCAGAATCAAACGCCTGTCGGCGTGTGCCGTCTGTGCGTTGTGGACACGGGAGCGCGGGTTCTCTCTGCCTCTTGCGTGCGGCCCGTCGAGCCCGGGATGAAGGTGGTCACAAATTCCGAAAAAGTTTTGAGGGCGCGGAAGACGCTCCTGGATTTGTTGGTGTCCGATCACCCTTCACCTTGCGCGCGGCAGGAAAAATCCGGCGATTGTGAACTCGAGACGCTGGCGCGCGCCGCCGGCGTCTCGCAGCCGCGTTTTGCAAAGCGCACGATTGCCCGCGGCCATGACGATTCTTCCCTGGCGATCGCCGTCGATCACGACTCATGTATCCTTTGCGACCGCTGCATCCGCGGCTGCGACGAAGTTAAAAACAATTTTGTTCTCGGCCGCATGGGTAAGGGCTATTCCGCCGGCATCGCGTTCGATCTCAATGCACCGATGGGCGATTCCACTTGTATTTCCTGTGGCGAGTGCATGGTCTCTTGCCCCACAGGTGCGCTTACCAACAAAGGCGTCGTGGGCACGGCCATCACAGCAGGTCCTGACGCGCAAGGATTCGAAGCAGAAGAACTATTGCAGATTCCCGTGTTCAAAGGCGTGTCCGGAACATTTCTTGAGCTAAATCGCGGCGCCATAGTAAAGCGGCGATACCGCAAAGGCGAAATCATCTGCCGCGAAGGTGAATTTGGTTCTACGGCTTTCTACATCCTCGAGGGCAAAGCCAAAGTTTCCATTTCCACGCCCATCGCGCACGTCAAGACGCAGGGAGGGGCAAAGGGTTTTTTCAAGCGCCTGACGAGTACGCTCGTCGCACGCGAGGAAGACAAACGTGACGAGGAAGCGCGCGACAGGACCATTCCGATTGACGCTTCCGTGGATCTGGCCTACGGCAATCCGGTCGCTGAGCTTGGTCCCGGCGATCTTTTCGGCGAAATGACGTGCATGAATTTCTACCCGCGTTCCGCCACGGTGCTCGCGGAATCCGACGTGGTCGCTTACGAAATGCTGCGCAATGTTCTCGACATCATGTTGAAGAACAAAACCTTCCGGTCGCAGCTGGACGAGACTTACCGCCGGCGGGCGCTGGAGAATCATCTTCGCGGCGTGCCGATGTTCGCGGATCTTTCGGCGGAATTTATCGAACATCTCAAAGAAAGCGTGGAGTTGCAGCGCTTTGCTCCCGGACAGGCCATCGTTCAGCAGGGTGACCCGGCGGACAGTTTTTATCTCGTGCGCATCGGTTTCGTGAAAGTTTCGGAGAACTATCCAGGCGGCGAACTGGTTTTGGCGTATCTCTCGCGGGGCGACTATTTCGGAGAGATTGGATTGCTGGGCGGAGGCGTTCGAACGGCAACGTGCACGGCGCTCGATCACGTCGAACTGGTGCGAATCTCCGGCGACGATTTTCGCGATATGATGGCGCGTTTCCCGAACGTTCGAACGGGTCTCGAAGCCGTGGCCGCCGAGCGGCGCGCCGCGAATCAACAACGCATGCAGATGGTTCACAACGTGCCCATCGATCAATTCCTCTCGCAAGGATTGATGGAGGCGCAGAGCCTGCTGATTCTGGACTTGCAGAATTGCACGCGCTGCGATGCGTGCGTGAATGCCTGCGCCGACGCGCACGATGGGATCACGCGCCTGGTGCGCGACGGCTTGCGCTTCGACCAATATCTTGTCGCGACGAGTTGCCGCCAGTGCCGTGACCCGTTGTGCATGGTGGGCTGCCCGGTCGGGTCGATTCGCCGCCGTAACTCGCTGGAAGTCATCATCGAGGATTGGTGCATCGGCTGCGGCCTCTGTGCACGCAACTGCCCTTACGGCAACATCAATTTGCACCCCTTCGAAGTGATGACAGACGACCCGGAACACGCCGGACGAAAGAAAGCGACGATCAAGCAAAAAGCGACTTCCTGCGATCTTTGCACGCATTTGAAAGAGCCGAGCTGCGTTTACGCTTGCCCGCACGACGCGGCACATCGCGTTGACCCGCGCATGTTCTTCGCCGACATGCTCGGTCAGGGCCCGCAGAAATGAGAATGGACCGGACACAACGCGGCTGGGCTCTCGCGTCGCTTGCAATTCTTGCGATTTCCGCCGTCGTGTACACCGTCTACGCACTCAACTCCCCGCAAGGACCGCGTGGAGGCAGCTCTATCGGTCTGATCTTCGGGATCGTTGGCTTCGGATTCATGATTTTCGCGGCTCTCCTGGGCGCGAGGAAACGCGTTCCTACGTGGCGGATAGGCCGCGCGCAAGCGTGGATGCGCGGCCATCTGTGGCTTGGATTTCTCGCATTGCCCATCCTTCTTTTTCACGGCGGCTTCCACTTCGGCGGCATGCTTACGCGCGTGCTGATGTGGCTGCTCATCATTACGGTGTTCAGCGGCGTCTTTGGCGCTGTTCTGCAGCATTACATTCCGCGGGTTATGACCTCCGACGTGCCGCTCGAAACGATTTACGACGAGATCGGGAACGTCCGCACGCTGTTGCTCGAAGAAGCGGATCGCGCGGTCGAATCTCTCTGCGGCTCAATGGGGCTGCGGAATACTTCCGTTGAAGAAATTCAGCGCGCGGGAGGTTTCACAGCGCTGCGGCCCATAGCCGCGGCTTCTGCACCATTGCGGACTTCCGCCGCGGTCAGTGCCGGGGCGAGCGCCGCTGTGGCCGCCGCACCCGAAATTGTTTTGCTCAGCGAAGTAGAGAGCGCGCCGCTCCGGCGTTTCTATATTCAGGAACTGCGCCCGTTCCTCGCAAAGCCGAAGCAAGGCGGGCAGCGCCTCGGCGATGGAGCAAAAGCGGGCAGTGCCTTCTCCGGACTTCGCACCTTGTTGCCCGCCGCCGCGCACGCAGCGCTCAGCGACATGGAAGACATTTGCGATGAAGCGCGGCAACTCACGCTGCAGGAGCGCTTGCACCGCTGGCTGCATGGCTGGCTACTGCTACATATACCGCTTTCACTGGCACTGATCTTGCTAGGCGCGATTCACGCGGTCGTGGCACTGCGATATTAGAAAAGTGGTGAGTGACGGGTGGCGAGAACAAGAACAACAAAAAAACTGGCGCAGCGCATCGACCTCAACTACTTCAAGAGGCCGACGCCGCTGAAGCGCGCGAAATTCTGGCTGAGCTTCCTGCTGCCACTGCTAGCTCTCGTCTGGATCGCTGAACGAACCCTGCTTAGAGATTCGCGCGTATACAGCAGCGGCCAACTAAGCATGGCACATGCTGTGCTCGAGAAAGAGTGCGCCGCATGCCACGTCCAGCAGGCTGATGCTTTTTCCGCCAAAGCCGCGGACACCGCTTGTCTCGATTGCCATGACGGCCCAGTTCACCACCCTGTCGGTATCGTCGGGAGAAAAGAACTCGCCTGCGCCGAATGTCATGCCGAGCACAAAGGCCGCATAAGCATTTCTGCCGCCAGCGATCAACCCTGCGCAGAATGTCATTCCAATCTCGGCGTCCATGGCGGTACCCCGGGATACGCTTCCAGCATTCGCAGCTTGGAAGACGGCCATCCGGAATTTGTAGCACTGGTTTTGAATTCCTCCACTACCATGCGCGGTCCCAGCACGATCAAGCTCAATCATGCCGTCCACATGCAGCCAATTCGCCGCGGTCCAACTGGCCCGACCGTGCAACTTGAATGCGCTGATTGCCACCGCCCCCCGGCCGTTTTACCGCCGGCAACCTACTCAGATTCAAATTATGTGGGCGCCAAACTCAGGTATAGGGAATCCGTGAGACTCACTCCCCCTGTCGTGAATACGCTCTCACTTCGCCACCCCCCCACCGGCCGAGAGCTGATGGCGCCGGTGAAATTCGCGAACGCCTGCGCGGCGTGCCACCTGCTCACCTTCGATAAGCGGTTCGACTTCGGCGTTCCTCACGACGAACCCGAAATCGTGCGAGCTTTCGTGATGAAGAAGTTTCAAGAATATATCTCCGCGCACCCGAATGAACTGCGCGAGACGCGTGATCCAAATCGAGACCTCACCGGAAAACCGCTATCGCCCGAATTTCGGGTTCTTACCGCTGCACAATGGGTCTCAGAACGCGCCGCTGATGCTCAAGAACTGCTGTGGCGCAAGACCTGCGCTCAGTGTCACGGGCTTACATTTATGTACGAGGGTAGTCCTGATAAGCTGCCGCGCATTCCTCCCTGGTTGCGCTCTCCAAACGACAACAGGTTTGACCAAAAGCCACTGCCAGAGATTGAGCCTACGCTTACCACGCTTCGCTGGATGCCGCACGCCAAATTTGACCATGACGCTCACAGCGGATTTTCCTGCGTCAGCTGTCACGAAAAAGCGCTCGAGAGCACGAAATCGAGTGACGTTTTGATCCCGGGCATTGCAACTTGCAAGACTTGCCACGCTCCCGGGCCGGAGCACGCGGAATCAAGATGCTTTGAGTGCCACACTTACCACGACTGGTCGAAGCGCAAGGAAGTCACGCCGAAGTTCACCTTGCCCGCGTTGCGCGCGGGCGGGCACTGACGCAAACGTGCGGGTCGAACGTCTGGCAGAATTCCTTCATCCATTCACAAGCTTCATCATGTGCTCGGGATAGCGCAGCCCGGAGGCAACGCCCTGTGGCGCCACCTCATCGATGCGTTGCAAGTCTTGCGCCGTGAGTACGACGTTCAGCGCGCCGGCATTTTCTTCGAGATATTTCCTTCGCTTTGTACCGGGAATCGGAATAATGTCCTCACCTTGCTCGAGGAGCCAGGCAAGAGCAAGCTGGCCCGGAGTGCACTTCTTTTCCTTGGCGGTGGTCTCGATGCGTGCGACAAGATCCAGGTTCTTCTTAAAATTTTCTCCCTGAAAGCGCGGCGAATTCCGCCGATAATCGTCGGGGGCAAAATCTTCGAATCGCCTGATCTGGCCGGCAAGAAAGCCGCGGCCAAGCGGACTATAAGCGACGAAGCCAATTCCCAACTCACGCGTGGTGGCCAGGATTTCATCCTCAGGATCGCGGCTCCAGAGTGAGTACTCCGTTTGCACTGCGGCAATCGGATGCACTTTATGAGCGCGTCGAATGGTGCTCGCGGAAGCTTCGGACAATCCCAGATAGCGAACCTTCCCGGCTTTCACTAGCTCCGCCATGGCTTCAACGGTTTCTTCAATCGGCACGGAAGGGTCGACGCGGTGCTGGTAGTACAGATCGATTCGCTCCACCCCAAGGCGCTTCAGGCTGGCATCGCAGCACTTGCGCACATAATCCGGTTTCCCGCTGACGCCGCGCACGGCAGGATTGGTCTTGTCGCGCACAATGCCAAACTTGGTGGCGAGAAATACCTTGTCGCGCCAGCCGCGGATAGCTTGGCCAACGAGGATTTCATTGTCACCGTAGCCATAGACGTCCGCAGTATCGAGAAGCGTGACGCCCAGCTCGATGGAGCGACGAATGGTCGCGGTAGATTCAGCATCGTCGCGAGCTCCGTAGAATTCCGACATGCCCATACATCCCAAGCCCATCGCAGAGATGAGTGGCCCATTCTTTCCAAGTTGCCTTTGTTGCATCGAGATGCTCCTAAGTGTGGTGCAGGTCGTTGGATGAAATTCTGGGGCATTCCGGCACAAGCCTGGCAATCTGCTCGCGAGCAGGAGAGAGTAGGAGACAGCCGACCCACCTTTACCGCCTCCTGAAGACCGTTTCCGGCCCGCTGCTTCCTTACCAAGCGGCTGCGGATGCCTTGAAAAAATGGAAATACGAACCGACGCATTTGAACGATCAGCCGATCGCCGTGCAGACGATCGTGGCAATCAAATTTGTGCTGGGACAGTAAGAAGGTCAAGTTTCGACGGAGAGGGCGGAGCATCGCAGTTCAGGATGCTCCGCCCTTTGTCTTGCGAAAGCGACCTGACGCGCCGGGGATGAAACGTCAGCGGCGCCGAGAACCCTGGGTCCTTAAGCGGCGATCGACTTGGGCCGGGCTTTGCGGCGCGGAGTAGTGCTTATCTCAAGTAACTCGCGTTCCGCACGTGTCCAATCCTCGAGCTCATTGCCGGGGGCGCCGCCGCGTTCCAGAAAAATCTCGTAGGCGCGAAGCGCGATCTCCTCCCTAGTCGGATGGCCGTTGACCGTGCTTGACTTTTTCACTGTGGGCGACGAAGTCTTCCTCGTCTTGGGCATACTTTCTCCTTTCCCCTGCGGTTTCCATTTTACATCTGGTAGAAAACCATCGCCCTACAATTCGTCCAGGGATTATTCGAAAGTTTCAATGCATCGAATCGAAGAAACGCGCCTCGCCGGAGGCTGTATTCGCGGAGAGTGCAGTCGGCGGAAGAGAATTTGAAGCTCGAGGATCAGGAGCCGTCGGTCTGGGCGAGAACGATGTGAGTCCTATGGTTCCAGAGGGTAAGGCGCGTGCCGGGGTACCGGGCGGCAAGAACCGGAAGACGCTGCCGGGCAATCTCCAGATCCTGGAGGCATTCCAGCCACAAATGCCGGCCATCCGCGTCTTCGATCACGATGTCGTAGGCGGGCTCAATCACGAAATGCACTGGGACACCCAAGGCGTAATTCCTCCTACTTAGTGGTGAAGTAGAAGCGAGAATCGTTTCAGTTTGGAGGACAGGAAACGGGCGAAAACCGGATTGGGAACATGCATTAGGCAGTATCAGAGATTAGCGGGCTACGGCGCTTTTCGGCTGCCCGGGAGCGGTGATTACGCCAAGTTGCTGCATCATTCCCCACATATCCAAGCTGACGTAGGAATCCATGATGATTCCCTTGGAGAGGACGTGGATGGTGATTCCATCCACCGATACTTTTTTGTCGGTGGCCGGAACTCCCATGAAATCGCCTTTATGTGTGCCGGAAAAAGTCCAGCAGACAACAACTTTATCCTGCTCGGCGACGGTATCTTCGATTGCGAATCGTAAATCGGGGAAGCCTGCGACGAACAAGGAGATTTGGCGTCGATACACCTCAGGACCAATGGCAGGTCCGGTATAGAGGGGACCATGGAGAGCATGGCTGGGCGAAACTAGTTCGTTCATCACCCCGAGTTTTCTCTTGTTCCAGACTTCTTCATAGAGCCGGCGAACAATCGATTTGTTATCGGGAGACATGCGGTGCGTCCTCCTCCTCCGGATGGCCTGGTCCGGTATCCTCGGAGTTGAGGCCTGCCTCACGAAGAATGGGATTCGGCAACGGGCAGGGGTGAGGCTCGACAGAGCCTACTCTCAAGATGCGCTGTTTGCAATACATCGTGCGCGTTGGCAGGAATCAAGTCCGGTGAAAACCCAAAGGATGCTCCCATCCTTCTTTGCAGTTTCATTGATGTGAACCTTCTACAACCGAAGTGACTTCATTCACGCAGCACCCCCAAAGGCTCTTCCACGGAGGTGAAACGAAACTGACCGCCAACTCACTACTCCAACGGGGCGGGGATCCCTGCGGATGAGGGGATTTCTCCGGGGAACCAGCAGTAGTCGTCGGGACATTGACTCGAAGAGAAGCGGGGCATAGCATCCGGGCGTGAAGTTCGCCGACTTGAAGCTACAAATGGAGGGGATATGAACTTCGATCTGAAGGGCGCGGTGCAAAAAGCAAGAGACGGTGCCGTGGAACTGGGAGCGCAGAAGGCGGCCGAAGCGATGAACCAAGCCAACGAGTTGCTGATGCTTCTTCAGGACGCGGGTTACAAGGTGGGTGAGTTGGAAGTGGAGGTCAGTGTACCTCCAACAATCACCATCAATCTGAAGCCCGGACCGATGACCAACGACAGCAAGCTGGATGGAGTTTTTCAGGCGAACAGGGACAACGAGGTGCTGGCTTTGGTTCTCGGGACACTGATCCAGGCCAACAAACTGCGCCACATGGTGAAGCTGGAGACGATTGAACTGAAAGACGCGAAGATTGTCCTGAGAACTTCGCCGAGTATCAGCCTGCACTGGAAAGAAAAAGCAACCGCCAGCACCGCGGCCGACTCGTGAATTCTTTGCGCTGGCTGAGGATCTATCCTCCTCCATAAACCCCAAATGGTCCGACACGGCGGGGACTTTTGGCGCCCGCCCAATGCGGAGAGTTCCCGAAAACAAAAAAGGGCCGCTGATTTCTCAACGGCCCTTCGTTCATTCTAAATTTTCGCTCTTACGACAACCCTCATACGATCTGCCAGAATCTGCCCGAATCTACCGTGACTCCAGCCGAAGCCGAAGAAGGGCAGTGTGAATAATTCAAAGCGTGCATCCCCGCGGCCCGTGAGAGCTTAGAGATGCAATGCGTGGCATGACCCGCACACCATAGCGGGTTGAGCCACGACTACTTTAGAAAGGAGGTGATCCAGCCGCAGGTTCTCCTACGGCTACCTTGTTACGACTTCACCCCAATCATGAGTCATACCTTGG